>Ga0172375_10001743_pt1 | contig 34820 bp, 32 predicted proteins | sample LakKiv1m_FD_114537 | JGI IMG/M metagenome (GOLD analysis project Ga0172375, IMG submission 114537) | Freshwater microbial communities from Kabuno Bay, South-Kivu, Congo - kab_092012_11.1m | ecosystem: Environmental > Aquatic > Freshwater > Lake | place: Democratic Republic of the Congo... | reverse complement strand
GGTGATTAGCGAACCTATTGATTTATCAGGATTAACAAATGGTATCTATTTAATAAAAGTAACGTGTAAAAATAAAATATCGACTAAAAAATTTATTATTTGTTGAAATTAAAATGCGTATTAATCAAAAATTAAAAATTATGAACAGAAAAAACATTTGTTTAATCTCAATTGTGTTCTTTATTTGTACGAATCTAAGTGCACAGCAATATGGTTTATATACATTATATGCAACAAAAAATCAATCACAAGCATTTCTAATTGACACAGCTAACACACCCGCAACTTATCATACTTGGACATTCCCTTCAAATAGAAAAACGGTTTACTCAACTTATTTAACAAAAGGTGATACTCTAGTTAGAAACTATAAACCAAGTGGAAATACTACTTGGAATACAGGTCCCATACATGGTGGAATTCAAAAAGTTTTGTGGAATGGAACCGTTGTTTGGGACTGGACTTATTATAGTGCCGACTACACCCTTCATCATGATATTTGCCCGATGCCAAACGGAAATGTTTTATTAATAAGTTACGAGAAAAAGACTGATGTCGAAGCTACACAAGCGGGCTCATCAAGCAATATTCAATTTTATGCAGAAAAACTTATTGAAGTACAGCCGACAGGCCCTTCAACCGGAACAATTGTTTGGGAGTGGCATCTATGGGATCATCTATGCCAAACCTATGATAATACCAAAGATAATTATGTAACTTCTATTGTAAATAACCCGCAATTGCTCAATATTAATTATACAACCAACGGAAATAATCCTGACAGATGGCATATGAATGGGTTAGATTATAATCCCACGCTTGACCAAATTGTAGTAAGTATGCACTTTATGAATTCAATTTTTGTTATCGATCATAGCACAACTACAGCTGAGGCAGCAGGACATACAGGAGGAAACTCCGGAATGGGTGGTGATTTCCTTTATCGGTGGGGCAACCCTGCTTCATATGGTGCCACCGGAACTTTTACATTTAATGTTGTCCATGATGCTCATTGGATTCCGAGCAATAATCCAAATTATCCAAATTACTTATGTGGTTTTCAAAACAATCCTCCATCAAATTCTAAAGTTGATATTTGGAATCCTCCTTATAACGGCTATAATTATACATTAACTCCCGGACAAGCATCGCCCTCAACTTATAATTACGAGTTTACTTCTGTTTTTACATCAAATAACGAAGGAAATTCCCAACAACTCCCCAATGGAAATATGCTAGTAAATAACTCATTTGGATCTGTGTACGAAATAAATTCAGCAGGAACACAATTATGGACAGCATCAAACACAAATTCATCTCATGCTTATCGATTTACAAAATGCGAAATCAGGGGACCTATTGTTACCGCAAGTGCCTCGCCCATGTCTGTTTCTCTGGGGTCTCCGGTTAACTTAAGTTCCTCGGCGGTGTCTGTAACTGAAACAAGCCCATCCTATACTTATAGCTGGACATCAATACCGGCAGGGTTTACATCAAGTTCACAAAATCCAACTGATTATCCAACTGCTACTACAAAATATTTAGTAACCATTACAGATAATAATGCAGGATGTTCCGATACTGCCTCTGTTACTGTAGATGTTGTATCTGGATTAACAGATAAACCTTTTAATCAAAATTTTTGTTTATTTCCAAATCCAACAAAAGGTTTGATAAACATTGATGAAAATTTTACTGACAATGATTTTACGATTAGTGTTTTCAATACTTATGGCGACTTGGTTTTACAATCAAGAAACTCAAAGCAAATAGACCTTTCCGATTTTAGCAATGGTATTTATTTTCTTTCAGTAACAACTGAAAATAAAAATTCAATAAACAAAAAAATAATTCTGATAAAATAAATTTCAAAAACTTATTAAATATGAAAAATTTATTAATTAAAACAATTTGCATAATCTTAGTTTTATCTGGAACAACAGCCAATGCTCAACTTTTTACAAACTATACGACTGTTGATGGTCTTCCGGATAATTATATTGTAGGTGGTGTTGCCGTTGACACAAATAATAATAAATGGTTTGGAACCGCAGCTGGAGTTGCTAAATACAATAATGCAACTTGGACTACCTACACAACTGTTGATGGTCTGATTAATAATTACACCAATTGTATTGCAGTTGACAAAAGCAATAATGTGTGGGTGGGAACAGCTTCAGGTGTTAGTAAATACAACGGAACTACATGGACATCATACACTACTGCCGATGGTTTGATTGATAACGGGGTAGTTTATATTTCTGTTGATATTGATTCTAGCATTTGGTTTGCTACATCCTATGGCGTTTCTAAATTAAAAAATTCAATCTGGACAAATTTTACTACCGTTGAAGGCCTCCCTACAAACATTATTACTTATATTGCCAATGACCAGAATGGTTATAAATGGTTTGGAACTCAAATGGGTGGGGTTTCATTTTATAACAACACTATCTTTACAAATATCACGAATTTAACTATGGACAGCTTACTTGACAATAATGTGTTTGCAGTAGCTTCTGATGAATCGAATCAAAAATGGATTGGCACATGGTATGGAATTACGGTATTAGATAGTGCGAATAATTGGATTAAAAATCTGAGAACGGCTGATGGCTTATATAATAATTATGTTCGAGATATTAAATTAGATACCAACGATCATATTTGGGTCGCATTCTTTGCTGATTATAATCAGGATGGTGGCATTTCAGGATTTAATGGAACAAATTGGTATTCGTATTCAATGGCTGATGGTTTGGCAAATAACCAAATTATTCGTTTGGCCATTGATAAAAACAATATAGTTTGGATAGCAACAGGTAATGGCGTTTCAAAATTTAATGCAAATATGATGGGAATTAACAGTATCGCTTCTGAAACAAAATGGAATGTCTATCCCAATCCCGCTACTGATGAAATAAATATATCAACGAGTGGTTCAAAAGTAAAAGATATTTTATTATGTACTATAGTTGGACAGGAAGTGCTGCATACAAACCAACTGACTTTTAATGTGAGCCATGTTTCAAATGGTGTTTACTTTATAAAAGTAATTACTGAAAATGGGGAAGGCATAAAGAAAATTATAATTAACCACTAGCATAAATTAGCTATCTTCTTTTTTCTTATTCAGCGCATCAAACAAATTGTCGAGGTCTTTATCTTTGCCTTCAATTTGCTCTTTTACTTGCTTGATAAGTGAGCCCACCTGATCATTGTGTGTGCTCCAAAAAGCTTCGGTTAGGCGACCAACTTCGCGATTTTCGTTATTTAAAATAACCAAAATGCTCGAAAGGGCTGAGGTGTAAATAAGAATTTTATATGGCTCTACTTTTACGGTATAGGATACGTGAGTCATGGCGGAGTTATCAATTTCCCAAAGCAATTTATGTTGGTTAGTAAGTTCCTGAACTCCCTGAAGTATTTGAATGATTTTTTCTGTTTCCATTAGTTTAAAATAATTACACAAAATTAATACATTTTAAAATATTTACGGAATATTTACAGAATCACATATAAAAAAGAATTGATTTACAGAAATACTTACTTTTGCTCCCTTAAAAACAATCCAAGCTTTCTATTTTGAAAAAAATACTTTATTATTTTTCGCTTGTTAAGTTTGCCCACACCATATTTGCAATGCCTTTTGCATTGATTGGCTTTATGCTTGGATATAAACAACTAAAAGGTGATTTTAATTATTGGCTACTGTTGCTTGTTGTTCTTTGTATGGTATTTGCCCGCAACGCTGCCATGGGCTTCAATCGGTTTGTTGATCGTGAGTATGATAAAAAAAATCCCCGCACAGAGGGCAGAGAGATTCCTGCAAATAAAATAAGCCCTACAGCTGCATTTATTTTTGTTATTGCAAATGCAATGTTGTTTATTGTCACAACATATTTTATCAACGCTATTTGCTTTTACTTATCGCCAGTTGCATTAATTGTGATACTTGGTTACAGTTTAACCAAACGCTTTACGGCAATTTGTCATCTTGTGCTGGGCTTGGGTTTATCGTTGGCCCCAATTGGCGCCTATTTGGCCGTAACAGGAGTATTCAATTGGACACCACTGTTCTTTTCTATCATCGTTATTTTCTGGGTTGCCGGTTTCGATATTTTTTATGCTATGCAGGATAAAGATTTCGACACAACTCAAAAACTAAAGTCTATTCCCGAATGGCTAGGATTGAAAAATGCACTTATTGTTTCAGTGTTTTTTAGGATGATAAGTATTTTCTTTATTGTGTATACAGGACTATCTGCTGATTATGGAGTACTCTATTGGATTGGTGGAGCTATATTTACTGCTCTTTTAATTTATCAGCATTTGCTGGTTAAACCAAACGATTTAAGCAAAGTGAATCTTGCTTTTGCTACTACGAATGGCTTTGCAAGTATAATTTTTGCAGTTTTTGTAATTGCGGAACTGCTTTTTAAATAATAATTTACGTTCAATTCATATTCGCAAAGCCAAACGAATACAAACAGTGTCGAAAGAAAAAAAGCCAATTCGAAAATCAATCATAATTTTCATCGCTCTCTGCGGATTGATCCTTAATGGGTGCATTTATTTTTGTATAGATTATAAAATAAGAGCAATGAAAAGTCTTATACTCTGTGACCCTTATCAGGCAAAAGTAAATTCAAAGAAATATTTTGATGTACTTTCGTTATTTATTCCAGGTCTCTCAAACACTACCGAAAAACTGTTTAAAGAATTAGACGAGGTTATTATTTCAAGTTATAATTATCATTACGCAATTATAAAAAAAACAAATAATTACGATTACCTTGATCGCTTAGTGAACAATGGTAAACGTTTAATTTATTATCATAGACTTATTAAAGATTACGAAAAGCTTCATTTTGAACTAACACTTTCTGAAAATCACATTGATGGTTATAATCATTTTTTAAAAGAATTTCCTAATTCTGTTTATAAAAATGAAATTATCCACAAACGACGGATGCAGTATTTCAATGTCAACAAACTCACTAGTCAACAAATAAGCATAGATTCAATTATAGCGCGAAATCCTTGCTATATTCCGTTCTTGCTGATGCGAAATGACACAAATGGAAACTATGTTCAAATGGAAGATGTAATAAATCAATCCATGTCAGATCCAAAATACAAGTATAGATATATCGTTGCTGATTTAAACACCTATGATAAAAATGGCAATTGCAGAGGGATTAAAGAAAGTTATGCTACTTTGGATGAGCTTCCAGAATTTGCCCATTTAAAAGATTTTGCATTAAAAACAGGCACTTTCGTAAGAAGCTTTAAGAATATTTCAGAACCTGATTTAATAAAGCTTGCAAAAAATCCGAGGCTAAAACAACCAATACTACTTGATACAAGTACTATTGACACATTACTTGCGGAAATAGATTGTTTGAACAATTATTTAACGGAGGTGGACACCTTTCGGAAAGAACCTATGAACAAAGCTGGTGTAAATTTTATGTGGAGCACTAATTACTGTGTAGGACAAACCATGTGTTTTTGCGAATTAAATGAAGACACCGTTAAAATGATTACACGTTTTATCACGGCAAGTAGGGGTGAAGTAAACCATTTTGCTTTTACAGGTGATGGATTAAAGAATTATTTTTATGCTCCCTTTAACTACATTCATTCACGCTACTGGGACACAGATCGTAGGCACAGTGATTATGACAAGTTGCGCGACAAGGAACTAGGTGGTGGTTCTAAAGGAATATTTCTTTACAAAACACATATCGAGTTATCAGATTTCATGGGATTTTATCCTGATAAACACTATCCAATTGCATGTAGAGGAAACGGCATTCATGAACTCACGGAAGCACCTATGTTTGGTAGTTTAATGGGAACACCTTCGAGTATTGGCTGTTTACGTTTATTTGGATATCAGGCAAAATGGGCTCGGTGGTGGACACCTATGTATGCCCGATTATATATTTATCTGGAAGAAGACAGATACATTCAGGTAACCAAACGAAAGAAGTCTGATTACGGTAAAATACTATCTGCAGGAAAATATTTTTTAAAAAAATAAATCTATTTTTTTTGCTCTAACATTAATTGCAATGAAGTAAACAGATTTGCTAAAATTCCGTAGCTTTGCAGAATATACAAAGAAACGAAATTCATGATATTCATTACCCGCAAAGAAAGCTTCAATGCCGCTCATCGCCTATTCAGAAAAGAATGGACTGATAAGAAAAATCTTGAACTATTCGGTAAGTGCTCAAACCCTAACTGGCATGGACATAATTACACATTGTATGTTACCGTTAAAGGGAACCCTGATGCTAAAACAGGGTTGCTTATCAATCTGAAAGATTTAAGTAAGATTATCAATACTTTTGTGATAAAAAAAATGGATCACAAGAACATAAACCTTGAAGTACCTTTTATGAAAGATGTTCTTGCATCAACTGAAAATATTGCAATTGCAATATGGGAACAATTAGAAAAACCGATTAACAAATTTGATATAAGTCTTCATTGCGTTAAATTAGTTGAAACAGAAAATAATTATGTTGAATATTTTGGGAAAAAATAAAATTTATTAAAATGGAAGGATACAAGAAAATAGAAAATTTTGATCAGGAATTAATCACTGAAATGTCGACACATTATCGTAAGCTTTTAAAATTAGTTGGAGAGGATCCTGATCGGGAAGGTTTGTTAAAAACACCTGAACGAGTAGCAAAATCAATGCAATTTCTAACTCATGGATACAAATTAAATCCTGAAGAGATTCTAAAATCTGCCATGTTCAAAGAAGATTATCGTCAAATGGTAATAGTAAAAAATATTGAAATATATTCTATGTGTGAACATCACATGCTTCCATTTGTTGGGAAAGCACATGTAGCTTATATCCCGAATGGATATATCGTTGGGCTTAGTAAGATACCACGAGTTGTGGATGCATTCGCGCGTCGACTGCAAGTACAGGAAAGATTAACAACGCAAATAAAAGATTGTATAAATGATACTTTGAAACCATTAGGAGTAGCTGTTGTAATAGAGGCAGAACATTTATGTATGCGTATGCGCGGGATACAAAAACAAAATTCAGTAGCTACAACATCTGACTTTACTGGTGCTTTTTGTGTTGATAAAACCAGACAGGAATTTATTCATTTGATTGGTGTCAATATACAATAGAAACTTTTTACACATCCATAATTGAAGAAAACAGATAATTTTCCGATGCTTGCCAAAACCGTTACCGGCCTTGAAGAAGTGCTTGCTGACGAGTTAATTGCATTAGGGGCAATAGATGTCAAAACATTAAACCGCGCAGTAAGCTTTGTCGGAGATAATGGCTTTATGTATAAAGCAAATTTATGGTGTCGTACTGCCTTAAGGATATTAAAACCTATAAAAACATGCACTGTTGCCAGTAACGAAGATTTATATAATGAAGTCTATGCGATTGAATGGGAAAACTATATTCAACCTGAAAGTACAATTGCTGTTGATGCTGTAATTAATGATTCTTTTTTCCATCACAGCCAGTTTGTCGCTCAAAAAACAAAAGATGCCATTGTTGACCGATTTCGTCAACGCACAAATCAGCGACCAACGGTAGACCTACAATATCCCGACTTAAAAATTAATATTCATATCTATAAAAAAAGTTGCACAATTTCACTCGATAGTTCAGGTGAATCATTACACAAACGCGGTTATCGAAAGCAAGCTGTAGAAGCACCATTGAGCGAAGTGTTAGCCGCTGGTTTAATTTTGCTTTCTGGTTGGAACAAACAATCAAATTTTGTTGATCCGATGTGCGGCTCTGGTACTATACTGATTGAAGCTGCTTTGATAGCAAACAATATTCCACCCGGTTATTACAGGCAGCATTTCGGGTTTTTCAGTTGGAACGATTTTGATGAAGAACTTTGGGAAACCATAAAGTATGCTGCATTGAATAAGCACACCGAATTTGATTATGCTATTGTTGGTTCAGACATTTCGGAAAGGAGCATTTCTATTGCAAACGAAAATATTAGATTTGCCAAGTTACATAAAGACATTTCGCTCCAAGTAATTGATTTTTCTGATTCAAAGGCGCCCGAAGGAAAAGGAATCCTGATTACAAATCCGCCCTATGGCGAAAGACTTAAAGAAGAAGATATCATTGAATTTTATAAAAATATGGGCGACGTTTTAAAGAAAAAATATGCTGGTTATGATGCATGGATTATCAGTTCAGATATAGTTGCCTTGAAATCAGTCGGGCTCCACGCTACACGGAACATAAGGGTTACCAATGGACCACTTGAATGTAAATTTTGCAAATTCACTTTATATCAGGGGAAAAAATACAGTTAAAACTATGGGAAAAATAAAAAAAATCGGTGTATTAACATCCGGAGGAGATGCCCCCGGAATGAATGCTTGTATTAGAGCTGTTGTACGTACCGGATTGTATCATAAGCTTGAAGTAACAGGTATTTATCATGGTTACGAAGGTTTGATGAATGCTGAGTTTGAAAAAATGTGTTCTCATTCAGTTGCCAACATTATTCAACGAGGTGGTACCATCCTTAAAAGTGCAAGAAGTATGCGTTTTAAAACCAGTGAGGGAATGAAAGCAGCATACGATAATTTAGTCAATGAAAAAATAGATGCCCTTGTAGTTATTGGTGGAGATGGTTCATTCAGAGGTGCTGATGCACTTTATAAAAAATATGGGTTACCGGTAATTGGCATTCCTGGCACGATTGACAATGATTTGTATGGTACTGATTTCACGATTGGATACGATACTGCTATCAATACTGTAGTCGAAGCAGTTGATAAAATTCGTGATACAGCGAGTTCTCACAGTCGATTATTTTTTATTGAAGTAATGGGACGTGATGCAGGTTTTATTGCATTACGCAGTGGTATTGCGTGCGGTGCAGAGGCGATATTAGTTCCTGAAACGGTTACCTACATTCCTGAATTAATTAAACAATTAGAGCATGGTCGCAGGCAAAATAAAGCTTCTGGAATTATAATAGTTGCTGAAGGTGATGACGAAGGTGGTGCATTTGAAGTAGCTGCTAAAGTGAAAGAAAAATTTGATTATTACGATACACGCGTTTCGATACTCGGTCATTTGCAAAGAGGTGGCTCACCATCATGCATGGATAGAGTCCTTGCCAGCACAATGGGTTACGGCGCAGTGAAAGCACTGCTCAAAGGTGAAACGTGCGTTATGGTTGGAGTTGTAAATAAAAAAACTGTTTTAACGCCATTTGAGAAAGCTGTTAAGCACCATGTAGAAATTAATAAAGAGCTTTTAAATATGGCTCAAATACTTTCATTGTAAAAAAAGCAAGGAGCAAATATTTAACTATGTTACGATTTGAAGAAGCTTATGAATTAGCACTTTCACATGTTAAAACACTTTCTTGTTTTAATGTTGACCTTCTTGATTCACTTGGATATACTCTTGCAGAAGACGTCATCTCTGATATCAATATGCCTCCTTTTGATAAATCATCAATGGATGGTTACGCATGTAAAATGTCTGATATACAAAACGAATTAGAGGTAATTGAAGTCATTGCAGCTGGTGATGTTTCACAAAAAATAATTCTAACTAATCAATGCGCAAAAATAATGACCGGGGCAAAAGTCCCAGTAGGAGCTGATTGCGTGTTGATGGTGGAGGATATTGAAGAAATTTCAGCAAATAAAATTCGTTATTTAAAAGCGAAAACGCCTATCAATATATCATTTTGTGCAGAAGACATAAAGAAAGACGCGGTTGTTTTACCTAAAGGTATTAAAATAAAACCTCAGCATATTGCAATCATGGCATCTGTAGGATGCATTCAACCAATGGTATATAAAAAACCCGTAGTAACGGTAATAGCAACAGGCAGCGAATTAGTAGAACCTGATTCCATTCCGGGACCAACACAAATTCGAAATAGCAATGCCTTTCAAATTATTTCACAATTAGAAAGAGCGAATGCAACTGCTAACTATTTAGGAATTGCAGGTGATTCAGAAAAAGAAACTGATGACATTATAAAAAGAGCCCTAGCGGAAAGTGATTTAATTCTAATCACAGGAGGCGTTTCGATGGGTGATTTCGATTTTGTACCAAAAGTTTTAAAAGCGAATGGATTTCATCTTCATTTTGAAAGTATCCTAATGAAACCAGGAAAACCTACTGTTTTTGGTACGCATGAGAACTGTGCTGTTTTTGGATTTCCAGGCAATCCGGTAGCTGCATTTGTAGTTTTTGAGATAATAGTAAAAGATTTTATGAATAAAATGATGGGATGTCTGGAGAAATCAAAACCAATTACTCTTTCGTTAGGTACTAATTTTAAAAGAAGTAAAGCAGACCGTCTAGGTTGGATTCCATCAATAATTAATAACGCTGGCGAAGTAATTCCTGTTGAATATCACGGATCAGCTCATTTACATTCTATTTGTAATGCTGACGTAATTTTCCCTATACAAGCAGGTATTTCTGAAATCCACAAAGGAGAAAAAGTACATGTACGACAGATTTAACAGGCATATTACCTATTTGCGAATCTCAGTTACTGACCGTTGTAATCTACGCTGCATCTACTGTATGCCTGAAAATGGGATACAATTGGTTAAACATGAAGAGGTACTTTCATTTGAAGAAATTATTGAGTTTACAAGGATTTCTGTTGCAAAAGGAATTTCAAAAGTAAGAATTACAGGAGGCGAACCATTAGTAAAACGTGGCATTGTAAAACTCGTGCATGAAATTGCCCTTATAAAAGGAATTGAAGAATTAACTTTAACTACCAATGGAATTTTGCTGGAAGAATTTGCACAACCATTAAAGGATGCAGGTTTAAGCAGAATTAATATAAGTCTTGACACTATTGATTCTAACAAATATAAAGAAATTACCCGAGGAGGTGATATCAATCTTGTCTTTAAAGGAATTGCCGCAGCTCAAAAAGCTGAACTTACTCCAATAAAAATTAATTGTGTTGTTACAGATAGTTCTAGCGAACCAGATGCTATTAGTGTTAAAGAATATTGTAAACTAAACAATATGCAAGTACGATTTATTCATCGCATGGAACTTTCTGAGGGAAAATTTTCAGTTGTCGAAGGGGGTGATGGTGGTAATTGCAAAAACTGTAACAAATTACGACTGACTAGTGAAGGAAATATTTTACCATGTTTGTTTAGCGATATTACATTTAACATCAGAAAACTTGGTGCAGAGAAAGCACTTCAACTTGCATTAAATGCAAAACCGGAGTGTGGTACGACAAGTTTACATGGGGCGTTTAATAAAATTGGTGGATAGTAATTTAATTTAAAACATATGAAAAAATTATCTCATGTCGACTGTAAAGGAAAAGCGAACATGGTGGATGTTGGTCAAAAACCCGTGCAAATGCGTTCTGCAAAAGCTAAAGGATATATCAAATTACAAAAAGATACTATCAATCTGATTAAAGAAAATAATATTAAAAAAGGCGAAGTTCTCACCATTGCAGAGATTGCGGGCATTCAAGCAGCAAAAAAAACACCCGAATTAATCCCTTTGTGCCATCCTTTACAACTCACAAAAATTGATGTTAAAACTAAACTCATTACAAACGGAATTGAAATTACAAGTGAAGTTAAATGCAATGGCCAGACTGGTGTTGAGATGGAGGCATTGACTGCTGTTCATGTTGCGTTACTCACTATTTACGATATGTGCAAAGCAGTAGATAAAGAAATGGAAATGACAGAAATTAAACTTATCGAAAAGAAAAAAATCTAACTGCAATGAATAAAGTTCTTTCAGTAAATATTTCAGAAAAAAAAGGCACCATCAAAAAACCTATTGACAAAATAATTATTGATAAATTAGGTATCGTTAATGATGCTCATGCAGGAAACTGGCATAGACAAGTTAGTTTGCTCTCTTGCGAGAGTATCGAAAAGTTTTCTTTAGATGCAAAACGAAAAATAAATTTTGGTGAGTTTGCTGAAAATATTACAACACAAGGAATTGAACTTCATACAAAAAATATTTTCGATCGATTTATTATTGGTGATACCGAACTAGAATTAACACAAATCGGTAAAGAATGTCATGGTACAAAATGTGCAATATTCAAAGAGGTTGGTAATTGTGTTATGCCTCAGGAAGGAATCTTTTGCAGAGTTATTAAAACAGGTAGTATTAAACCCGGTGATGAAATTAATTACATACCAAAAGTGTACAAAGCACTTATTGTAACTTTGAGTGACCGTGCCAGTAAAGGCGAGTACAAAGACCTTAGTGGTCCTAAAATTAAAGAAATCCTGCAAAATTATTTTAATGATAAAGGATGGAGATCCTCTATCGAGAATGATCTCATTCCTGATGAAGCTTATCAATTGCAAAAAATATTATTGCAAGCAAAAGAAGAAAATATTGATTTTGTTTTTACAACGGGCGGAACAGGAATCTCATCACGTGATATAACGATTGAAACAGTTACACCATTCCTCGACAAACAAATTCCAGGAATAATGGAAGCTATCCGAATAAAGTATGGTACACTAAAACATCAAGCTCTTTTAAGCAGAAGTATTGCAGGTGTAATGGGGAATAGTCTTGTGTTTTCATTACCCGGCAGTGTAAAAGCAGTAACAGAATACATGGCAGAAATTAATATGTCGTTGGAACATTTAGTATTCATGTTAAAAGGAATTGACAAACATTAGCCAAAAATCAATTGTTAAAATTCTATCTTCTAGTTTCGTTTTAATATTTATTTGTACATTTGTAATAAGAGAATACATTTTAATTATTACAAATAGTAGTAAAAAGTAACTTCGTAATGATCAATTAAAATTAATATTTATGATAGTATTAGGTATGTTAGGCACACAGGAAATAATTTTGATATTAATTGTTGTGCTGGTATTATTTGGTGGTAAAAAAATTCCTGAACTCATGCGCGGTCTTGGTAAGGGTGTAAATGAGTTTAAAAAAGCAAAAGACGACGTTTATAATAGTGTTGAAAATCCGACAAAGAGTGAACAAAAAACAGAAATTAAAAACTAATTCCTGTACCAAATTCATTCAACACCATAATTAATGTTTGGTTTTTTATTCAAGTCTTTCCGTAAGAAAGCTGATGATATGACCTTTTGGGGTCATATTGATGATTTGAGGGGTTACTTGATTCGTTGCATCCTTGCAATTGTTATATTTTCTTGTGTTGCATTTTATTTCAAAAGTTTTATGTTTGATGAGGTTATTCTCGCACCAGGGAATCCACATTTTATAACCTATAAAGTTTTATGTAAACTCGGAGCCCTTTTTAACATTCCTGATCTTTGTGTAACACAAATACCGCTTCAATTAATAAACACCGAAATAGGCGGTCAGTTTCGCTACCATATTTTAATATCATTTATTGCAGGGCTTATTCTTGCTTTTCCATTTATAGTCTTTCAATTGTGGATGTTTATTAAACCTGCACTCAAGGAAAATGAAAAAAAATATTCAAGGGGTATGGTTTTTTACATTTCATCACTTTTTACAATTGGCGTTCTGTTTGGCTACTACGTAATTGCACCACTTACTATAAATTTTTTAGCCACATATCAGCTTAGCGAAGCCATAAAAAATTATATAACTATCAGCTCATTTATTTCTACAATTTCGGTTTTGTCCTTGTCTATGGGACTGGTATTTGAGCTTCCAGTTTTGATTTATTTTCTTACCAAGATAGGAATCATAAGCCCTGCATTCTTAAGGAAGTATCGGAAACATGCCATCGTTGCAATATTTATTATTTCGGGGTTCCTCACTCCATCAGTCGATATGTTCAGCCAGATATTAGTAAGCATTCCACTTTACGCGCTTTATGAAGCAGGAATTTTTGTTTCGAAAAAAGTTTATAAAGCAAAAGAGATAGTAGTTGAGGATGAACCAGAAGAGCAGGAATAGTTTTTCAACAATCGAAGGTTGAAATAATTTATCAATTAATATTAGAATCTGTTTTAATTGATTATTTTTGCAATAACATGATAAAGAAAATTCTTTCATTTTTCAAGAATAAATACGTATTTACTACTTTGGGATTAGTAATATGGATTTTGTTTTTTGACAAAAATGATATTTTTTCTCAATTAGAGTTAAGAAGTAAACTAAAAGATTTAGAAGAGGAGAAAAAATACTATATTAACGAAATAAAAAACATTAAAGACCAGAATGTTCATATATTAAACGATGTTAAAGACATTGAAAAATACGCTCGCGAAAATTATTTTATGAAACGTGATAGTGAAGATGTGTTTGTGATTGTAAGGGATACTACGGAGAGCAAACCAAAATTCTAGATTGGATCTATATCCAATTGTATCATCACCGATTTGTATTTAATATTACTTTTAAAACTAGCTAATTGATTTTCTAAATTATTTTTAGTTTTTGAAAACGAATTTTCTCTTTCAGTTTTAAGCAGTATGTTTTTTAAATACATATTTCGAATTCTCGAAACAAGAGGGTATTCGGGTCCAATAACATTCCCCCCAAAAACCAGTCTTAATTGTTCTGTTAAAAATCGGGAAGCATCATTGAGTGTTTCCGGAGTCTTATGCTTCAATGTAATTTTAATCAAGCGATAAAATGGAGGATATTTAAACAATTTTCTATCCTGTAATTCTGTTAAATAAAGTTCTGAATAATTATTTTCACATACATACGTAATTACTCGATGAAGTGTATTATAAGTTTGAATGATTACTTTTCCGTTTTTATTTTTTCGTCCTGCCCTCCCGCTTACTTGAGCCATCAACTGGTAACTGCGTTCAAAAGAACGAAAATCAGGGAATGTAAGCATACTATCTGCACTCATAATTCCCACTACAGATACATTATCAAAATCCAAACCTTTGGTAACCATTTGTGTTCCTATCAAAATATCAACTTTTCGATCTTCAAAATCATTGATAATTTTCTGAAATGCATGTTTGGTTTGTGTAGTGTCATAATCCAAACGGGCTATCTTCGCCTCCGGGAAAAAAAGGGGAATTTCTTCCTCTAATTTTTCAGTACCAAAACCTTTCATTTTTAGATCAATTCCTTTACATACAGGACAATTAGTTGGTACAGGAATAAAATATCCGCAATAATGGCAACGCAATTGATTAAGGTGTTTATGATAGGTCAAAGTTACATCACAATGTTTACATTGAGGTGTCCACGTACAATCGTTACATTCTATTCGCAATGAAAATCCGCGCCGGTTTTGAAAAATAATTATCTGCTCTTTATTCTTTAATGCTGTTTCTATATGTTCAAGAAGAAGCGGGGAAAAATGAGACTTCATTCTTTTGCGTTTTGTTTCTTCTTTAACATCAGCAATTATTATTTCAGGTAGTTTAAAATCACCATAACGTTTTTGTAATTCAACTAAACCATATTTTTCACTTTTTGCATTGAAATAACTCTCTATAGAGGGAGTTGCTGATCCAATAATCGTTTTTGCATTGTGCAATGAAGCAAGGAAAATTGCCGAGTCACGTGCATTGTAGCGAGGGGAAGGGTCGTGTTGCTTATAGGAAGTTTCATGTTCTTCATCAACAATCACAAGGCCCAGATTCGAAAATGGTAAAAACAAGGCAGAACGCGCTCCTATTACAACATGAAAATGTTTGTTCTTTGCAGATTGAAGTTCAGTTTCCGCCAATACATGATTCCAAATTTCGTAGCGCTCATTAATATTGAATTTCGAATGATAGATACCAATAATATCGCCCAAATATTTTCGAAGACGGTTGATCATTTGTGCAGTAATGGCAATCTCGGGAAGCAGGAATAGTACTTCTTTACCTTGCTCCAATGTTTCGTTAATAAGTTTTGTATAAATTTCCGTTTTACCGCTAGAAGTAATACCATGCAATAGCACGACATCCTTCTCAATAAATTTTTGTTTTATCAATAACAAAGCATCTTCCTGATCTTCACTTAAAGTAATAGAGTTGAGATTCGTTTCATCATATTTTTCCAGGCGGCTGATTTCCTTTTCATAAATTTCAAAAATTCCTTTTTTTATCAATGCATTCAATTGGGAAGATGAAGTATCTGCATCCTTAACCAAAATATCCTTTTGAACCTCTTTTGGTGTTGCAGAATATCGTTTCGAAAGACCTATATAGGAGATTAGAATCTGTAGTTGTTTATATGCTTTTTTCTCCAAAGAACTGAATGCTTCTTTAAGATTTTCCTCGTTTTGAAAATGATTTGTTAAGCGAACATAGCTTTCTGTTTTGGGCTTGTAGCGGTGTTCCAGTTCTTCTTCCGTCATCACAATGTTTTTCTCAATCATTGTTTTGATGAGTGGTATTACTTTCTGTTGTTCAACAATTTTCGAAGCTTCGATTAATGTCAGCACATTATTTTTTTCCAATGCCTGAACAATATAAAATTCTTTTTCGTTTAAGGTAGCATAATCCTTATCAAATGAAGGATGCAGCATTACGCGTGTTTCACTCTCTAATTTCAATGCAGGGGGCAGTGCAGCATTCATAACCTCTCCAACAGAGCACATATAATATTCAGCCATCCATTCCCAAAACTTTAATTGAATTTCGTTGACTACTGGAAGAGGATCAAGCACAGAAAGAATGTATTTTACATCGTATGTTTTTGGAACGGTAGAGTGAATTCTCCGAACAATAGCTGAATATATTTTTTGCTTACCGAACTGCACAACTACTCGCTGTCCCGGAATAACTTGGACACTTAGCTCATGCGGAATACGGTATGTAAAAAAACCCTTGACTCGCAAGGGAAGAATTACATCAGCAAAAAAAGTGATACGTTCCATGATGAAATATAGAATGATAAAAGTATAAAGAAAGTTAGTCTTTAAAAGTTTTTTTTAAAAGTTTTTTTTGTAGGTTTGCAAATAATAGGAATTTACGTTGGAAACCTTTCTTTGGATAATTATCATTTTATTTGTCGTTCTTCCTTTACTTGGGCGATATGTTGCACCTTTGATTATTAAATATTACTTTAAAAAATTGCAAAAGAATTTTTCGTCACAACAACAAAGTTATTACAAACAAAACAAACCAGAAGGCGAGGTTACTGTTGACCATATTCCCGAAACAAAAAAAAGTCGTTCTGATAATAATACCGGGGATTACATTGATTACGAAGAAATAAAATAATAAATATTTTTTACTATGAAAAAAATAAATTTCAAAAAATTATTACCGCACATTGTTGCTATTTTACTATTTTATATCATTACGAACATCTATTTCAGTCCCTTGCTCGAAGGTAAAGATCTTTCTCAAATGGACACAAATCACGCTGCTGGATATGGCCAAGAATTAAAAGCCTATCATGATGCAACCGGAGAATATTCTCAATGGACAAATTCTCAATTTAGTGGTATGCCAGGTTACAATGTAGGTGTAATTGGCCCATCCTATAATATATTTGCAAAATTACGTAGTCTCCTCTTTTTAAATTTATCTTTTTTGACATCAGGTATTTTATTTATTTATCTATTAGGATTTTATATTTTACTCATTTCATTAAATGTCAACCCTTGGCTTAGTATTATTGGTGCTGTTGCTTTTGCCTTTTCATCCTACAACATTATTATCATAGCTGTTGGGCACGTAATCAAAGCTTATGCTATTGCATATATGGCTCCTATTATTGCAGGAATGATACTAATTTACAAAGGACGTTATTTGCCTGGAGCAATTATAGCAACAATAGCTCTTGGATTGGAATTCTCTTCCAACCATTTACAAATGACTTACTATTTAATGTTTATCATTTTACTTTTCATTCTTGTGCAATTGATCTATACCATTAAAGAAAATACTTGTAATAGGTTTATTATAGCATCTATTACATTGTTGATATCCACTATATTCGGCATTTTACCTAGCTCTACAATGTTATATACTAATTTTGAAATGGGCAATACCAGTACAAGAGGCAAAACCGAATTAGTAAGTAGTAAACAAATAAAAACTTCTTCTGGCTTAGATCATGATTATGCCTTTCAGTGGAGTTACGGTAAGTCCGAATCCTTTACGGTTTTAGTTCCAAATTTCTATGGAGGCGGAAGCACTACAAAATTAGATGAAAGCTCAAATTCATACAAAGCATTGCAACAGCAAGGTCAGGCCTCCAAGGATAATCTTGAATATATGTCACAGTTCTGCTATTGGGGCGATATGCCGTTTACCAGTGGAACGGTGTATTTCGGTGCTATCATATGCTTCCTTTTTATTCTAGGGCTATTCATAGTTAAAGGACCTGACAAGTGGTGGTTGCTATCTATTACTATATTATCATTTTTCTTGTCATGGGGAAAAAACATGGCATGGTTTAATGATTTCATGTTTTATTATTTTCCGTATTATAGCAAATTCAGAACAGTGTCTTCTGCATTGGTAATTGCGGGTCTAACAGTTCCATTACTGGCATTTCTGACGTTAAAAAACATTTTCGACAGTGCATTAACAAAAAAAGATTTTATTAAACCATTAAAAATCTCGCTAGCTATTGTTGGAGGTTTTCTTTTAATTTTTGCTTTGATTCCTAGCATGTTTTTTTCATTTTCTGCTAACAGCGATGCTCAACTTATTCAACAAGGACTTCCAGACCAACTAATGAGTGCTATTAGAGCCGACAGAGAAAGTTTATTAAAGAAGGACGCTTTTCGCTCACTTGCTTTTGTATTGCTTTCTGGTGGTTTTGTTTGGTTGTACCTGAAAGACAAACTAAAAATGGGATATGTTATCTCTGCTTTAGGTATTTTAATTTTGTTAGACATGTGGCCAATTGCTAAACGTTCGTTAAAGGATTCGGATTTTGTTTCAAAATCAATTGTGCAAAATTGTTTTATCGCTTCAGTTGCCAATAATGAGATTTTAAAAGACACAGACCCAAATTACAGAGTTTTCAATTTAAGTAATCCTTTTCAAGAAGTGAGTACTTCCTATTTTCATAAATCTATCGGAGGGTATCATGCTGTTAAACTTAGAAGATATCAAGATTTAATTGACACTTGCTTGTACAAAGAGCTAGGGAGCATCACTCGTGTTCTGTCAAACAAACCTAATGATTCATCAATAACTGCTTGTTTAATGCAAACATCTGCTTTGAATATGCTTAATACAAGATACATTATATACAATCCTGAAGCACCTCCTATACGCAACCGATTTGCACTAGGAAATGCTTGGTTTGTTAAAAATTATAAAATTGTATCTACTGCTAATGAAGAGTTATCGGATGTAAATCAAATCAACCCAGCTCAAACGGCAATTGTAAATAAACAGTTCGAAAGTATGCTTGGAACATTTAAATCAGGGGATGATTCGTTAGCTTCCATCACTTTTGATACCTATAAGCCCAATGACCTGAAATATCACTCAAAAACGACAAAAGAACAATTGGCTGTCTTTTCTGAAATCTATTATCCATATGGCTGGAATGCCTATATTGATGGTAAACTGACGCCTCATTTCAGAGTAAATTATGTTTTGAGGGCCATGATAATTCCTGCAGGTGAACACAAAATTGAATTCAAATTTGAACCTGTAAATTTTGATAGAGCGCAATCTATAGCAATGGTAAGTTCTATATTAATTGCTATAGTTGTACTTGGTGGAATATTTTATGAAGGATGGAGATCTCTAAGAATTCCTAAAGATATTAAATAAATAATATAGCACCAAGCGGGCTGCTATAACGAAATGATAGAAAACGGTTGTTAGAAACCCGTAATTTTTTACCATTATCCAAAACCTTTCTTTAAGAGATGTTTTTTGAAATTTCTTTGAAAATCCTTGCTTCAAAAACTTGGATAAGATCAAATGAGTGTTTGAAATTATTTTGGATTTTTTCAACACTTTCAAACACCAATCAATATCTGCTGAGACCTTATACTTTAAATCATAAAATGGTGCTAGATCTTTTTTTACAATGATTGACTGATGCGAAACCATCATACCCGTTTTAAAACTTTTCCATGTTAAAACTTCTGGTGCTTTGTGGCGTCGCATATTCAATTTATTACCACGCTCATCTATTATTTCTGTTTCACCATAATATACATCAGCAGGCGTTTCGCAACTTGAAATCGCTTTAGCCAGCGTATTAGTTTCAGAAATCAAATCACCCGAATTAATGAACCAAAGATAATCACCAGTGGATGCAATAATGCCTTTGTTCATTGCATCATAAATTCCTTTATCCGGTTCGCTAACCCAATAGGTTAATTGTGCTTCATATTTTTTTATAATATCAATGGTGCCATCAGTGGATCCACCATCAATAATAATAAACTCTATATTCGGATATGTTTGATTGATAATGCTAGTAATAGTTCTTTCAAGCAATAATTCATTATTATAAACAACTGTAATTACTGATATAACTGGCAAATCAGAGCTCATGAAATAAAATATATTTTAAGTAACTAGAACGAATTGTACTTTTTTATAATATTATTATAAGTGTTGATAAAGTCTACTGATAAATCACTATTCAGCATGATGTTTAATTGATGTGCAGTTTGAGAAATATTTTTATTCCTGAAATCATCATCAAAGTAAGCCTTATCAATCAAATGAGCCATATTAATGATATTTAAAGGGTCAAAAACAAATTCAGAACTACCTATTGTTTCTGGAAGGGACGTAACATTAGAGCAAATGACAGGCACATGGTGACACATTGCTTCAAAAAGAGGCCCACTGCCGGCTTCATAAAGTGTGGGAATTACAACTAGCTTTGTATTTTTATACAAGCAAACTAATTCACTTGACTGAACTAAGCCCAAGAACGTTACATTCTCTTTCATTCCTAACTTATCAATTTCATCTTGGAGTGACTGAAAATTATTGTTTAATTCTCCCGTGCATATCAAATGAATATTCTTGCCTTCCGATTTTAAAATATTTAGCGCTTTTATTAATGAAATATGATTTTTATGTTTCCAAGGTTGTGCAGGATAAAGAATAAAGTTATCTGGAATTAAATATTTTTCTTGAAGAATCTGAAAATTATCCGAATCTTTAGTTACAACCCAATCTGAACCAAGAATTGAACATACAGCAACTTTATCAGGTTCTTTTACTTGAAAATATTTTAGAATATCATTCTTAACATGATTAAATGAAACAATAATATTGGTGTAATCGATTGCCATTTTAAACCTAATTGCCCTATCGATACGTGTCTGAGGCGAAAAAAATTCAGGAAAATGATATTCCTGTAAATCATGAAGAGTAATTACAATAGGTTTATTAGCTTTATAAAATGGAGAAAATTGAAAAGGAACATGAACAATATCGCATTTTATTTTATTTATGAAGTAGTTAAACGGATTTAATAAATTGGAAATTTTTTTAACTATCAAAGGAATTTCTTCTGAAACATTTTTGAACGTTAGCAAAGCCATTGAAATGTTCCATAAGTGTTTTGTAAGGAACCTTGATTTAATTTTTGTTACAACCAATATTACTTTTGGAATCCCTATAAGTAAATCATCTAGCAGGGGCTTTTGTTCTGGGGAATGAATTAATAGTATTTCTTCTACATCTTTGTTGCGAGATAATATTTTAACAACAGCTATAGTATAAGAAAAAACTCCACCTGTGTCGCTTCCATGATAAGCTATATAAATTGCGGGTTTCACAGATTTCTATAATAAATAAAATTATTATTTTTCGGGTCTACTCCACTTTGAATGAAATAATATTTCTCATAAATAGCTTTAGCTACCAAATTATTTGGATGAACTTTTAATATCATTTTTTTAATATTATTAAGTTTAGCCCAAGATATTGCAAAGTGTAATGATAAAGTTGCCAAGCCTTTTGAAGAATACTTGCTACCAATTAATACTCCATAGGAAGGTATTTCAAACCCACTATCAAAACCCCGCATCATAAAAAAACCAACCAATAAATTATTAAAATAAATTCCCCAATACTTGTCTAATACAGCGTTCGACAATATATTCTTTATCGTATCAAAGTCAAATTTGAATGGATCAAAATACAAGTTATCATCAGCTGACAATAATAAATTACTTAAAAGTAATGCATCATTAGAAGTAAGTTCGATAATTTGAATTTGACTAGTCATTCTTTAATAAAAAATCAGAAATAGCGTTTGTAATATATTTAATATCGTCTTTGTTAAGATCTGGATAGCTAGGAAGATTCATACCACGCCATCCGATATTTTCAGCATTTTTATGCTGTTGATATTTTTCAGAATACATCGGCATTGTATGGGCAGGAAAAAAAAGAGGGCGGGTTTCAATACCTTGCAAACTTAAATATTCGCGCAAAGGATCACGTAATGAAGGTTTTTTTACAAGAATTGAACACATCCAGTATGAGTGAACAACATTCCCAACTTGAGCATGAAACGCTACATCTATATTTTTCAAAGCATCCTTATACCATTGAGCAATTACTATTTTTTTATCAAGTATTGATTTAACATTTTCTAGCTGTGCGAGGCCAATAGCTGCACAAATATTTGTCATTCTATAATTATATCCAATTACATCATGCCAATATTCACGGTTCTTTGCAAGGCCTTGACCTTTATAATGAACAGCTCTGTCGTAAAGCGTTTCATCGTTAGTAACAACCATTCCTCCTTCACCGGTAGTAATTGTTTTGTTTCCAAAGAAGCTAAACGTTGCAATATCACCAAAAGTACCAACATGTTTATTATTATATTTTGATCCAATGGCTTCAGCGCAATCTTCAACTAAAAACAAATTGTTTTTGCGACATATTTGCACTATTGGATCCATGTCACATGGATGTCCGTATAGATGAACAGCCATAACTGCTTTGGTTTTAGAAGTTATTTTTCGTTCAATATCGGCTGGATCTATTTGCCATGTTTCAGGCAGTGAGTCGACAAATACAGGTTTTGCTCCAGTGTAGGCAATTGCATTAACTGAAGCTATATAAGTCAATGTCGGTACAATAACTTCATCCCCCTCTCCAATCCCTAATGCAAGCAATGCTAAATGCAATGCTACCGTACCGTTACTAACTGATGCAGCATATTTAATATCAACAAACTTTGCATATTCATCTTCAAATTGTTTAATAAATTTACCTTTAGATGATATCCAGGTTGATGTAATACACTCATTCACGTACTTTTGCTCATTCCCACTAAAGAATGGCCTATAAACAGGATATTTAATATTCATGAGATTCAAATTAATACTTAGTTATTTTTAAAACGTCTAATTGTACTTTTAGCTTTTTGAATAATATTCAACTTCATTAATTTATAAATTGCATTAACAATATCAGGATTAATTTCTATATTATTTGGCAATGCTTCGATGTCTGAATTAGTATTCGTATCTATTTTAACATCATATTTTTTTGAGCGTTTTGAATGTTGGCCTGAGTTATCGTTTCCAATATTAAAAACTTTTGAAACAGTGGGTAAAATATGTACCATATTTTGCTTATGCGCCGAATAGGCAAATCTTATAGCCCAGGAATCCACTAATTTGTTTTGTTGCTTACATAACATGTCATAAAGATCGTTGCCGCCCATATTAAACTGCTTTTGTTCAACCTTACTTTTCCTGAGTTGTTCAAAATCCTTCACATCCCAATCTATTGAATTCCACCTGTCTTTCCAAATACCCCACCCCCATGATGAACCTCTGTACGAAAGATAAACTGTTGGACTGTAGGACGAGGGAATTTGAATGGGTAAAGTATATCCACTAACAGAGAATATAGTATTATTGTTTTCGTATTGCACCAAACAATTATTCATAAACTGAATAAAATTCGGACTTGTTAATATATCATCTTCAAGAACAATTGCACTTCCAAAAGAATTGACGACTTGGCTTACTCCTTTAATAACGGAATTTGCAAGTCCTATGTTTTTTGGTTGTTCAAAAATAGTGATGTTTTTAAAGCCAGTAATCGAATGAATAATTTCTCTAACTCTTTTAACATTTTCATTATCTTTTGCTGATTTAGCTCCATCGGAAAAAACAACTATTTCAGTTTGATTAGCTCCCTTGTTTTTTTGAAGAAACTCCAATGTTCGTTGCGTATGGATAGGACGATTATACACAAACAGCACAAGAGGAGCAAAAAATTCCATATTATTAATTTAATGGCAAATTTAAAAAATTATTCATAATAAATTGGATTATAATGGGAAATGCCAATCATGCGAAAATTCTATTGCTTATTGATTTCTTCTTTTAACATTTTATAATCAGATTATAATGAATGTTCATTTGAAAATAATAAAATTAGCAGTGTTCTGATATGCGTTGTTAAGCCAACAATGATTTTCAGTTAATAGGAACTCACAAAATTACTTTTGCAATAGATTGTGAAGCTTGTTTGATGAATTAAGAACCTCGAAGTGGATATTACAGGTACACAAATTTAGCGAGTTTAGAAGACATGAACAGCCCAAAATCCTCACCATTGCTATTACACAATATTCTAACAATTCATACATTTAAAATTTTTCCAATTGATTTGTTAAAATATTTAATACCTCGAGCCCTTTAATACACTCAATCCTTTCTTTTCCTGCAATATATGAAAGAGAATAATCTTTATTTCGACTTTCCCTAAATTTATTTTCTCTAAATACCTTATCAATTGATAATTCTTTTATTTTATCATTTAACAAATCCTTTCTAACAAAGTAAGCATTATTTCCAGCAAGGTTACTGCCTATGAGAGAATATCCTTTTTTTATTGCTGCATAATTGAGTGCTGGCAATGAGGCTCCAAAAAACAAATTACTGAAATGCGCTTTTGTCCTAACAAAATTTTTATCGTAAGGAACAGTAATCAGTCTATCTTTCCCAAAAACACTATTATATTCCAAAATAATTATTGACGGATTGAGGATAGACAAATCAATTTCTTCGAATATATGGTAATCGTTTCCGTCAATATCAATATGCAATAAGCCAATGTCAGAAAAACTAGTGCTTTTTAATAATTCGTTAATATTATCCTTGTCAATAAAAACAGCCTTATGCGTTAAACAGTATCGCCAATACCAGTTCCTGGTTTTAAGACTATTCATTGCTTTCTCAGAACCATCCATCACAAAACCTGACCAATTGTTGTTCATCATTAAAAACCTTGTATTTGATTCTATATAATTTTCAACACCAAACTCTATGAAAACTTCATTTTTTATTTCAATATTTTTTATCAAATATTGAATGATTCCGTCGTCGCCAAACTGACTGAATATTTTAAACTCGTAATCATTAATTCTATTTGAATTCATAGACCATTGCTGTTTAGACAGCATTGCACCAATAGCCAATAAAGCTGTTTCATTGCTTGATCTATAAGCCTTTGAAATTGAACTCCAAAACAAACGGGATATCTTATTTATTATTCTTCTCATCATTTTTATCTACTCCTTATGTGTTTTTTAAGATTGCAAATTACTGTTATTTACCAAATTTGGTTTCTTACTGAAATATGTATGAATTATAATTTATCCATTTATATCAATATCTTTTCTTATTGCAATAATATTTTGAAAAGCAATGATTTCATCTACATAAGGCATTGAATAATTCAATTTCAATATGCCTTTTGGAAGCAATCTGTATAAATTATAGTCTTTAAGTACCAATATAAAGTCCCGAAAATGAACTTTGCTTATGATATTATGTGTACCTATTTCAAATTGTAAAATATCAATCTTTTTATTTTGAAGAGCTTCTTTGGCACCTAATAATACCTTATGTTCATTACCTTCAGTATCAATTTTCAGAAAAGAAATATTTTTAATTCCGGGATTATCAGTTAAAAAATTATCTAAAGTTAATAAATTAATTTTAGTTGCTTTGGAAGATGCTTGTGTTATAGTTGTAATGGCCTCATTGTATAATGTTGCATGGGACGATCCCTCTGAGTTTGCATAATCAAAAAGCAAAGCCTCAGTATTTTCATTCGAAAAGCCAACATTATGTATATGAATGTTAGGTAGGTTTTCAGTATTGTTTTTTAATTTAATGAAAGTGTTTGGATGTGGCTCAAAACAGAATATTTCGGAGTTTTCAAAATGTTTTTGAAGTAACAAAGCATAACTTCCTACGTTTGCGCCTACGTCAAAAATGTTATTAATTTTATAGTTGCTCAATATTTTTTCAAGAAAATATTTTTCACCGCTGATTTTAAAGGTCTCATAGTTCAGGAAGCCCAAGCCTTTCATCCCAAGTTTCAGAAAAAAATAATTCCATTTTCTAAATAGTACTCTACCAAATAAATTAGCATAACATCCGGTTATTAATTTAATCATAATAAAAATTTGGGTTAGTATATTTATAATTATTCATTCAGATTTAAAACTTTTTCACTATTGCATTCTAACATAAACATCACCGAAGGCAGAGTCAATAAATTCCTGTGAATTAATCAAGTTTTGCATTTCGTTTAAACCTATCCAATTAGGCAATACAAAGTTCATGTTTTCGCCAATGCAATAATTAAAAGACAGGTTAGTGCTAATTTTTAATAGTTGATTAATGCAAGCGATTACATTTTTAGTTTGCTCAGGAACGGCATATTCAAAACAAATTAGATTAATCGGAGAGGATAAACCTTTTAAAACATTTAACTCATACCCTTCAACATCAATTTTAATAAAATTTGGTTTCCCATACTTTAAAATTAATTTGTCTAATGTGGTCATTTCTACTTGAACTTTTTTATTCCAGGAATATTTACTAAATCGCCCTTCTTTAAAGGATTCTATCCATTCCTCTGAAAAAGAAGATAAAACAGTAGAATTAGCTATGTATAATGTTTTAGAGCCATCACTGTCAGCCAAACCCTTTTTAACAATTTCTATTTTATTCCCATATTTATAGTTTAAATATTTTTGACAACTTTCTTGAGGCTCAACAGCCACAACCCTTGCACCCATTTCCAAAAGTGGTTTAATTCTATTACCCATATTCGCACCCACATCGAAGCATAAATCATTCTTATTTAAAATGGAAGAAAAAAATGTTTTTCTATTATCATTTTCCTCTTTTTCTTTTCTTCTTTTTTGTGGAGAAAACTTGATTATCAAATCAAGAATCCGAAAATAAAGAATATCCCCTATTATGCTTTTGATGATTTTTTTCATTGTAACATTATTTTTACTTTTTATAATTATAGTGTAAGCATTTCTAATTCAATCCCCGATATTTCTGCTGCAGCAATTGAAAATGAACTATTGTAGGAACCTAAAATTTTTTTAGTTTTTGAAAGCGCGTATAATTCAATTATCGCATTTTGGATTCCATCTTTATTATCGCGTTCAACGGCATCAAAATTACATATAATCCGATTTTGAAATATATTTATTAGTTCTTTTTTAACTTCAATTGAATCGGAGGCCAGATAAAATTTTGTGTTTTCATTCAATGATACTTCGTGTTTCATTTTATCAACAAATAAAGAGATTGGACTCTTAGCTATAGATTGCACATGATCAGTTCTACGTACATGAACTCCAATAGTATGCTCCGAAAACTCAGATGTTATTAGTTCTACCTTCGCAGCTATTTGAGGCAAAGGAATTAAGGATTCAAATTTAATTTCGCGTTTATCCGATGCAAAATTATAGCATGTTGCTAAAAAAATTCTTTTATATTGAATCAAATCCATAAAATTAAAATCAGAAGCTATTAAATTAAATGCCTGTTTTTCCGAAATTATTTTATTAAAAATAAATGCCTGAAAAAGGCCTGGAATATACATGTTTCCAATCCTGGGTTTATCATATAAAAAATAATGAACTAATTTTGAATCTATTATTTTAATATTGGGGGAATTGATTGGTTTAAATAATTCATGAAAGCTGCATCCCAGAATTTTTTTATTAAACCAAATAATTTCTACATCAACGCTTTTATTGTTATATAATTCAAATGCAGAATCTAACACTCTCATCCTGTTACATAATCCACCAATTGGGACAATCGTTATTTTATTTGCAGACATTTATTTTTTTTACTTTTTTTTAAACAGGAAGCAGCCACATCCCCAACTTTGTTGATCTGCCATTTCTTTTGTTGCATTTTCAATAAACATAGCTTCATCATTTATCAAGGAGAAACTTTCTAAAATCAGTTCACCAAATAACTTCACAACTAAGTCAAATGTATAAATTCTATGTGCGTTAAACTGTATTTTAGCTATTCCGGCAAGGGGGACTACAAATAATAATTGACCTTCTTTTGCTAAAACCCGTGAAAGTTCTTTTATTGCTTTCACGTCTCCGACAGGGTCAAGCGGATCGCCATACCTTCCCAATCCGATATGTTCAACTACATGCATGCATGATAATGAAGCAACTGAATGATCACTAAAAGGTAATGAAGTAATATCAGCACTTTTACAATTTAAATTGGAAAGATGCAAAGGCGCAGGACGATAATCGTAAAAATCAACAGGAACAAATGCCGAAGCAACAACAACAAATTGAATGGATGAAGAAATATCAATATGCTTTTCGGGTTTTGTGTTTGCCAAAATCCGAGCAGCCCATGCTGTATGATAGGTATAGTGTGGCTCAAAAGGAGTTGATGGAACTGCATCTTTTAAACAAGGGACTCTATCATTCCAATCATAGTTGAACCTATCGTCAGTTATTTTAGATGCAAAAAGCATGAAGTCTTTTTTAAAAGAACCCATGGTTTTATTATGCCTGCTCTTGTAAACAATTACAAAAGTTTCAAATATAATCTTTGGTGATAAAAGTTTAACTAATTTTTTAATTCTCATTTCTTGTTCTTCTTTTTTTATATCAAATTGATTTCGGGTTTGAAATTAATTTTAATTTACTTCATTTAACAAACAATATACTTCCTAGCCAGGCTTGATTAATTCTAAAATCTCTCTGAATATTTTTGAGCCCAATATATACGTAATAAACAAATAGACTGCGCCTCCAACTATTACTTGAATGATTAGCAATAATAACATATTAACAATAACAAGACTCAAAAGATACATACAACCAAACATAAAACCGGCTATTATTAAGTAAGGCATAATATCTTTAAGCTGTTCGAAAAATTTATAATTAGTATTAACACTTGTATTATAAACACTCAACGTATATCCTAAAATAGTTGACACAACCAATCCAATGATTAAAGATAAAACTCCAAATTTAATGGAGAACAAAATACAAATTATAATAATTGTTTTCCTGATTATTTCAAAATAAAGGACTTTTCTTGAATATCCTTTTACATATAAAATGTTTATATTAATTGCTAGGAGCGGAAGAAATGCACCGCCAATACAGAGTATTCGCATATAAGGAACGATGGAAATCCATTTATCTGTTAATAATAATTGTATGAGTGGAAATGCAATAGCAGATAATCCAAATAATATTAAGAATGAAAGAAATGAAGTGACTCTAACTATTTTTCTACAGACTTGTTTTTGTCGCTCATCGTCATTATTCACTTGTGACATTATAGGATAACTAACCGTTTGTATGGCAGAAGAAATTGTTCCGGATGATAAGTCAGAGAATTTATTCGCTTGTGAATAATAGCCAACCTCTTTTAAGGGATAATATTTACCAATGAGTAGGGTAAATATATTATTAAATATGGCATTCAATATTCCGGCAAAAAGAACATTCATACTAAAGGCCCAAAAGGACTTTATACAAGCAAATTCAAATTCAAATGATGGACGCCATGAACTAAGATACCATATTATACAATTTCGAATAAAAACAAATATAATATTTTGCCATACTAATGCCCAAACTCCGTATCCTTTATAAGCAATCACTATAGTAATAATCAAGGAAACGATAGCTGCAATCATATTTGCCTGTGTAATTTGTTTAAATTTTAATTCTTTTGCAAACAGGTGATGTTGAATATTTGTGAATGCATTTATCAGAATAATTAATGTTGCTACTCTCCCGATAGGAACAAGTATGGGCTGATTGTAAAAGCTCGCAATTAATGGAAATATAAAATATAAAGCAGTATAAAGAATTAAGCTAAGAAATATCGAGAAAATATAAATTGAATTTAATTCCAGATGTGTAATATTACTTTTTCTGATGATAGCTAGTCCAAATCCGCCATCAATAAGGATGCTGGATAATGCAATAAAGATCGCCAGCATCCCCATTAATCCATAATCAGCAGGATTAAGGAAAAACCGCGCGAGAATTATTCCTCCGACAAATGTTAATATTTGCAATCCCACTTTGTCAAAAAGGCTCCAAACAAAAGCTGAGATTGTTTTTTGTTTTAATGTTTGCATTTAAATTTGCTTGCAAGCAAAAGTAATCAATTAATTGAAAAAAATAATATTCAATTTGTCAGCAATGGTTTGTCAAGCTGCTGGTGTGAAGCAGAATCAATGAAGTTATTTCAAAGTTTTACTAATGTCTAAAGCAAAATAAGCGTTCGAGTATCTTTTACATTACCCAACCAATCCAATATATAAACATAATAGGTTCCGGATCCCGTCCACGTACTTAAATCCAGATTAAAGAGTGGCTGGTTGATTGGATTCTGAAATACAATCTGGCTCAGCGAATTTGTAATTTTAATTGAATAGCCGGGAAGTAATCCGTAATTTCCTGTGTCAATATACAAATGATCGGATGTTGGATTCGGGTATAATAATAAGGTGTTTATATTATTTGGAAGCGGTAAACCGGTAGCCAGATCAATAATTAATGTATCTGTAACAGCAATATGAATGGTATCATAAACGGAGATAGTGTCATATATATTAATGTAATTATATTGCTCAAAGTATACAGTATCAAAAACCTCTGTGTGAATTGTGTCATTATGAACTATTGTATCATATGTATATATAGTTTCCTGACAAGTATTAATTGGAGCCGTATATTTGATAATTGTTCCATTTAAGCCACAGGCGTAACCTAGATTTTGATTTATAAAATGAAGTCCCAGAAGATCCTGTGATGTAATACCTAGATACTTGCTCCAGGTTAGGCCTCCATCCTGTGTCTCAATAATAACCCCACCTGCACCTACAGCGAAACCATGCATTACATTAATAAAGTAAGTGGCATGCAGGTTCGTGGTAACTCCTGAAACGGGTATCAACGACCAGTTGACTCCGCCATTTGTAGTTTTTAAAACAGTTCCGTTATGACCGACTGCATAGCCTGTATCATTAGCAGGAAACCAAACAGATCGTAGTATATTTGTCGTCCCCGGACTCTGAGTAGTCCATGTGGTACCCCCATTGATGGTTTTTAGAATCATTGCTCCCTGTCCCGAAGACCCCCCAACAGCATACCCTGTTAGAGTATCAGTAAAACAAACGGAAAATAAACATTGTGTTGTACCGGGCGACTGGCTTACCCATGTGTTTCCACCGTTTGTGCTTTTAAATATAGTAGAAGCAATATTATCACCTCCCACAGCATATCCGGTAGTTAAACTAGGAAAATGAACATCATAAATGCCGTTTGGATTAATATTAAGCTGCTGTGACCAGCTTGTACCTGAATTAGTAGTTTTGAATATGTACGAAAGAAGGGTACCTGGCGATCCCGAGCCTATGTAACCGTTTGTAGGACTTGAAAAGTAAATCGACCGATTTCCCATGGACCCCAATGATTGAGATGTAAAACTTGCACCCTGATTAATTGATTTAAGTACTATTCCATTGGCACCGGTCGCATTTCCAACAGCATAAACGTCACTTGTTGTTGCAGCATGGATTGCAAACAATCCTTCCGATGTCCCGCTGTTTAATACAGTCCATGTTTGAGCATTTATATTCATAGCAATTAATACAAATGTTACGAATGTTAAAAAGGTTTTTTTGTTCATGGTTCGAATGTTTTATTTGCAAATATATGTTATTTATCGGCAAATTTAGTAAAATAAATTAATTCTTGCATAAACATGCAAGATTATTTTTACAAGAAGATTTTTTTTTCTGAGAAACTTTATAGTTTGCATGTTAATTTGCTTGCAAGCAAAAGTAATCAATTAATTGAAAAAAAAATTATTCAATTTAGCCAGCAATGGTTTTTCAAACTACTATTGTAATCATACAAACACTTTTGATTTCTTTATTTTAATAAGCTCAACCCAATCTCGCCAGCGAGAGACAGATCGCTGGCCTAACAAAATTACGGCCTGGCGGGAGCTTTAAAACCATTTATAGTTCATGAATATCTTAATAATAAAAGACTCATGAATAATGGAATATTGCGCAGAATCCTTGCAAAGAACATTATTCGCTTTGAATAGAATTCAGCAATACCTCAGGGCTGCTGAAGTGTTATTTTGTCTTGCCTTTTTGCCTGCCTGCCAAAGGCGGTACTAGGCAGACAAAATCAAATTAACCCAGGTCTGTCTTACACCAAAATATTACATTCATATATCCATCCGTCGTAAGCCAATTTTTCATACTTTTGCAATTCTTAAAATCTGATTTTTATGGAACTTGATTTGCAAAAGTTTATTGCCGAAGGTCTCACTTACGATGATGTTTTACTTGTACCTGCCTATTCATCGGTTCTCCCGCGCGATGTAAAAATTTCAACTTTATTTACACGAAACATTCAGTTAAACATTCCAATTGTTTCTGCTGCTATGGACACTGTCACCGACTCTGTGATGGCAATTGCCATTGCGCAGGAAGGGGGCATTGGCGTATTGCACAAAAACATGAGTATCGAAGATCAAAGCACCGAAGTAAAAAAAGTTAAACGTGCCGAAAACGGAATGATTATAGACCCAGTAACTGTCTTCGAAGATGCACTCGTTTCCGATGCATTGAACATTATGAAAGAATATAAAATCGGCGGCATTCCTGTAATTAATAAAAACAATATTCTCGTTGGCATTGTTACTAATCGTGACTTGCGATTTGAACGAAATTTGAATCGTCCTATTTCCGAAGTGATGACTAAGGAAAACCTTATTACTACTGATGCCGTTACCGATTTCGAGAAAGCCGCAGATATCCTTCAGCAACATAAAATCGAAAAACTTCCGGTTGTTGACAAAAACTACAAACTAATAGGACTTATCACCTACAAAGACATTATTAAAATAAAAGCCCGCCCAAATGCCTGCAAAGACCAAAGGGGTCGCTTGCGCGTTGCAGCTGCTGTTGGTGTTACTTATAATACAATGGAACGTGTAACGGCATTAATTAAAGCTGGTGTCGATGCAATTGTTGTGGACACTGCACATGGTCATTCAAAAGGAGTTATCGATACAGCTAAAAAAATAAAAAAACTTTTTCCTGATTGTCAACTGGTGATTGGCAACATAGCAACTGCTGAAGCTGCAAAGGACTTGGTTAAAGCTGGTGCAGATGCTATTAAAGTAGGTATTGGTCCTGGTTCTATTTGCACAACACGCATCATCGCGGGTGTTGGCGTTCCGCAGTTATATGCTGTGTATTCTGTAGCGCAAGCCCTCAAAGGTACAGGCGTTCCACTTATCGCCGATGGTGGCATTCGTTTTACGGGTGATATTACAAAAGCCCTGGCGGCCGGTGCAAACACTATCATGGCGGGATCCTTGTTTGCTGGTGTGGAAGAATCTCCGGGTCAGACCATTATTTTCGAAGGTCGTAAATACAAAACATACCGAGGCATGGGTTCCATCGAAGCTATGGAAAAAGGTTCCAAAGACCGCTATTTTCAAGACACCGAAGATGATATTCGGAAATTGGTTCCTGAAGGCATTGTAGGTAAAGTCCCATATAAAGGCACTTTGTCAGAGGTTATTCATCAAATGGTAGGAGGACTCAGAGCCGGAATGGGCTATTGCGGTGCAGCAAATATTGAAGAACTTCAAAAAGCAAAGTTTATTCGTATTACCGATGCAGGTGTTAAAGAAAGTCATCCCCACGATATCACAATTACTAGCGAAGCCCCCAATTACAGTCGCTAACGCTTATTAACAATATTTAACACTAAATTTTAATTCTTTTATAGAAATACTTTCTTATTTTTGCGGGTTAAAATTTTAAAAAATGTGTTACTTTGTTTGCATGATGAAACAAAAAAATAGTAATAAATAATCTAAAGAATAAATAACAAATAAAATCGAATATGATTGATAAAACACCAATCGAACATGATAATGTTTTCCATATGAGATTCCATATGACCATTAAAAATCAAATTATTTACATATGAAAAAGACAATCTTAAAAATTTCAATTACGCTGATAGGTTTATTTTTTGTTCAAACAATTTTTGCTCAAAGCAGCAGTGACCCTGTGTTGATGACCATTGCCGGAGAAAAAATTACGAAGTCTGAATTTTTGAATGTTTATTATAAAAACAACACTAAAGGCAGCGCAATCGACAAAAAATCATTGGATGAATATTTGGAATTATTCATCAATTACAAACTGAAAGTGATGGAGGCAAGTGAATTGAAGCTCGACACATCTGCTTCGTTCAAAACCGAACTGGCTGGCTATCGCAAACAATTGGCGCAACCTTATCTCGTTGATAAAGATGTTAGTGATTTGCTTTTAAAAGAAGCGTATGATAGAATGAAATTTGATATTCGAGCATCGCATATACTTATAAAATTAGATCAGAATGCACTTCCTAAAGATACGCTGATAGCTTATCAAAAAATAATGAATATTCGCAAACGTATTATCAAAGGTGAAAACTTTGGAATAGTTGCTGCCCAAACATCTGACGATCCTTCAGCACGTGATCAGGAAGCAACCAAAGACCGTCCGGCTGTAAAAGGAAACAAAGGTGATTTAGGTTTCTT
>Ga0172375_10001741_pt1 | contig 34856 bp, 34 predicted proteins | sample LakKiv1m_FD_114537 | JGI IMG/M metagenome (GOLD analysis project Ga0172375, IMG submission 114537) | Freshwater microbial communities from Kabuno Bay, South-Kivu, Congo - kab_092012_11.1m | ecosystem: Environmental > Aquatic > Freshwater > Lake | place: Democratic Republic of the Congo... | reverse complement strand
GAGCTGAGCGAGGTTGTTTACCAAGAAAAAAATTACTTAACAATTCTTTTAAGACTTTTTCCAGCAGTAAAGCCTGGAGTTTTTGTTGCTGGAATTTGGATTTCCGCTCCTGTTTGAGGATTGCGGCCTTTGCGGGCTGCTCTTTTCCTCACCATAAAGGTTCCAAAACCTGTAACAACAACCTTCTCACCTCTTTTTAAAGCGTCAGTCATGGTTGAAAAAATTGTGTTAACGGCATCTTTGGCTGCTTTTGCAGTTAAACCGGCTTTTTTTGCAACTTGGGCAACTAAATCAGCTTTTGTCATGTATTATTTTCACCTCCATTCTAGGTAATAGAATAGAAAGTTTTGGGCTTCTTGTCAATCTACATTAAGACTATCTTATTATAACAATCTATATCAAATTTAAAGCCTTGTGACAAGACGCAAATTTAAATTTTAGTTGTAGTTTCAGTCCTGAGTTCTCTGATGATGGTAATTTTTATTTGACCGGGAAAAACGTCGAATTTTTTCTCTAATTCTTCCCGAATTTTTTCCGCCAATATTTTAGTTTCGTCATCGTTGATCTCTGTCGGTTGTACAATTACCCGCAACTCACGACCTGCCTGAAGTGCATAAGCTTCTTTCACGCCTTTTTTAGTTTTGGCAATATCTTCAATGGTTTTTATTCTTTTTAAATATTCCTGAACATCCTCGTGACGCGCTCCCGGGCGACCGCCGGAGACAGCATCGGCAATGTAGGTAATGACCGCTTCAACAGAATTTAAAGGCACATCTTCGTGATGAGAAGCAACACAGTCAATGGCTTTTTGAGGAAAGCGATATTTTTTCAAAAGCTCAACACCCAAATCCACATGTGATCCTTCTTTGTCATTGATTACTTTTCCAATGTCATGCAAAAGACAACCAAGTTTCACAATATTAACATCAACTTTTAATTCGTGAGCCAAAGCAATACCGATTTTTGTTTCCTCAAGCGTATGCAAAATCATATTCTGACCGTAAGAATAACGATATTTAAAACGGCCTAAGAGCTTTATTATCTCAGTGGGTAAATTAAAAATACCAACCTTATGAGTTAATTCTTCTCCGGCTTTAAAAATAATTTTGTCAATTTCTTCTCTGGTTTTTTGGACGATTTCCTCGATTCTTTGCGGTTGAATTCTACCGTCACGAATCAGTTTTTCCAAAGAGATGCGCGCCACTTCCCGACGCACCGCATCAAACGATGAAAGTCTAATTACGCCTTCTTCCTCCAAGTCGACATCAACTCCAGTCGCTACTTCAAAAGTGCGAATGTTGCGTCCATCTTTACCGATAATTCTGCCTTTAAATTCATCATTGGGTAAATTAATTACTGATAAAGTATATTCTGCCACGTAATCTGTCGCGCCGTAACGCATCGCATCAAGTAAGATTTGTTTGGCTTTTTCGTCGGCCTGCTGTTTAATCTCTTCGTCTTTTTGTTTGATTTTTTTGGCAATTTCCGCTTTTAGTTTTTCTTCCCAACCTTGTAAAAGTAGATTTCTTGCTTGGTCTTTAGTCAGTTGGGCGACTTTTTCCAGTTTTTGTAAAATGGTTTCTCTTTTTTCTTCAAAATCCTTTTTCAGATCTTCGTACTGTTTTTTGGTATTTTCCAAACCGGCTTTATCTTTGTTTAAAAGACTTTCTTTATTCTCCAGTTGTTGTTCTTTTTTTGCCAGTCTTTTTTCTGACTCCATCGCTTCGGTAATGGTACGGCGAGACTCTTTTTCCGCCTCTTGTTTAATCGTCAACGCTTCCTCGTTGGCTTTGACAATAATTTCCTTTGCGTGAAGTTTTACGCGTTCCAGCTCTTCTTGCTGTTTTTTTTTGTTAACAAACAAATTTTTCAGAAACTTGAACATAAGATTGTTTTAAGGCGCTTTATTAGGAAAGATATCTTAGCTTTTTTTAGAGATTGACCAGAAAAAAAAGAATTTCATAATTGATATTGTTAAAACTTAATATTCCTTAATAAAGCAATTTCTAATATCTGTATTTTAGCACTTTTTTAACCAATCGGCAATTTGTTTATTTTTTGGCAAAATATTTTTGTTCAAGGACTTTAATAATTGTCTGGCGCAATTTTTCGTCGGTTTTTAAAGTTTCCCTGACCTGTTCTTTTCCTTGTCCTAACATTTTGTCGCCGTATTTGATAAAAGAACCGCTTTTAGTCAATAGTCCAGAAACAATCGCCGCGTCTATTAAGCCTTCCTCTCTGTCAATTCCTTGCGAATTGATTGTAAACTCGGCGGTTTTAAAAGGTGGCGCCATTTTGTTTTTGACAACTTTAACGCGTACTCTTGTTCCAATTACCTCGTTATTTTTTTTCAGTATTTCAATTTTTCTGACATCCATGCGGATCGAAGCATAAAATTTCAAAGCCATGCCTCCAGGAGTTGTTTCTGGATTACCAAACATGATGCCAATTTTTAAACGCAATTGATTAGTAAAGACCACTGTCGTTTTGGAACGGGAAACCACTCCGGTCAATTTTCTTAGAGCTTGAGACATTAATCTGGCTTGCACTCCCATTTGCGAATCGCCCATTTCCCCTTCGATTTCGGATTTTGGGACTAAGGCGGCAACCGAATCAACAACCACCAAATCAACGCCACCGGATCTGATCAAAGCTTCAGTAATTTCCAAAGCCTGTTCTCCGGTGTCAGGTTGAGCCACTAACAAATCTTCCAGTTTTACCCCTAAAGTTCTTGCCCAGGCCGGATCAAAGGCATGTTCAGCATCAATAAAAGCTGCAACGCCGCCGGTTTTTTGAGTTTCGGCAATCAAAGAAAGACAAAGTGTAGTTTTTCCCGAAGATTCCGGTCCGAAAATTTCCGTCATTCTTCCTTTAGGAACACCACCAATTCCTAGTGCAATATCCAAAGGCAAAATGCCGGTTTTAATGGTTTCGACCAAAACCACTGCTCCTTCGCCCAGTCGCATAATCGATCCCCGGCCAAACTGTTTTTGGATTTGGTCAATTGCCAAATTAATCGCCTGTCTTTTTTGACTATTATCGTCAGTTTTCATAATTAATGATTTTAAATTTTAATGCTACTATTATGGACCACCGTTTACCAAATTACAATAGTTTATAAGCGACAAAAATACGTTTTAAGAAGATTAAAAAAGGTAAATCAACGCAATTATAGTTACTCCCCAAAGAAGGATGGTGGCAATAAGCGGCCAATCGGTGGTGATAATTTTTTCCGGCCTTTCGCCTTCGGCTCTTTCATAAAGCAGTTGGGCATAACGGGAAATTCCATAAACCACCAAGGGGATTGTCAACATCATCCATTTACGCGCTTCAAAACCGGGAAAAATTCCCGCAAAGAAACGGCTGGAAAAGGTTTCAACCTGCGGGGGTTTTTCCATGTAAGTATAGGTAGAATAGGCAATAATGGTTGCGGTGGCAAAAGTATAGGTCAAAAAGTCCAGAAAATGTTCATTGTAACGGTAAAGCGTTTCCCGCGCACTGCTTCCGTGAGCTACTAATTCCGAATGTCTTTTTACTGAGGCCATAAAAAGCGAGCCAAAAAAGATTGTTAGTAAAAGCCAGATGGGAATGTGATAACCTAAGACCACTTCGCCGGCAAGCGCCCTGATCGTAAAGGAAAGAGAAATGGCAAAAATGTCTGCCACTGGCTTTTTTTTCAAATATAAAGAATAAAAAAAATGCAAAAGGATAAAACACAAACTTAAAAGAAAGAGCGGCAAAGAAAAAAGTAAAGCAAGAGTTAAGGAAACTATGGTTAATAGAATTACGAGAAAAGTAGCGGTGGGAATTGAAATTGCGCCGGAAGCAATTGGCCGGTTTTTTTTGTAGGGATGTTTTCGATCGTTATTATAATCGATAATATCGTTTAGAACATAAGAGGTAGATGATAATAAGCAGAAAATAAAAAAAACAGAAACTGTTTGCAACAACGAATCGTAATAAAAAAGCCTACCGGAAAATATTACAGCGGTAAATACGACTAAATTTTTAATCCATTGATTTACGCGCAGTGCTCTCAAATAGACTAATAATTTACTGTTTTTAATAGCCATAATTAAGTTGAATTATACACTTTTTAAAGAATATTATATTATTATAACTTATGTCATTTCCGAAAAAACCTTATCTGATTATCCCTAAATTAATCGAACAGCCCACTTGGGGAGGAAATTATATTACTAAATTTAAGAGTTTAACTTTAGATTTTTTAAACAATAAAAAAATCGGTCAAAGCCACGAACTTTCTGGCCAGACTAAAATACTGAAAAATGTTACCGACCCACGTGATCCGAACTTTTGTGTTGAATGGGAAGGAAAAATAATACCGCCGGAAAAATATTTTTCCATTGAGGAAATATTAGGGCAGTCTATTTCAATTTTAATCAAACTCACTCAAGCATTCGGAAATTCTTTTCAACTCCATGTTAAACCGGAAAATGAATCTGAACGCTGGAAAACAAAAGCAGAGTCCTGGTACTACTTGAAAGACGGACTGGCAACTTTAGGAATGAAAGAAAACTGCGATCTCCAAAAATACCAATCAGTCTGTCAAAAAATTGCCGAAGCAATGAAAGGTTTAAGTCATAAGGTAACAACAGAACAAATAACATTAGACGAAGCAAGACAACTTTCCCAACATTTGATTCAAGAGTTTAATCCTTGGCGGTTTGTCAATCAAGTCAAGATCGCAAAAAATTCGGTAGTCGATTTAAGCACTTGCGGCATCCATCATTCCTGGGAAGAAGACCAAATTAACTATCCGGAAGGAAATATTATTTACGAAGTACAACAAGATGTCAGAGATGACGTTTCTTCAATCAGATCTTTTGACAAAGGTAAATTCAAAGATGACGGCAGTCTGCGACCGATCGCTATCGATAGTTATTTCCAAAATCTGGACCTTTCTCCGGAAAAAAATACGCCGGAAAAACTGATTAGTCTTAAAACAAACGGAAATCTGGTTATCAATAATAATTATCGTCTTGACCTGTTGGAAATAAAATCTCCTCAGACATACAACGTTTCTTCTTTGTTTGAACATCTTTTTGTCAAAGAAGGAGAAGTGGAAGTGGTTGCCGAAGACGGAAAAATAACGCTCCCCGCCGGCTATTCATGCCTTTTGCCAAAAGAGTCCGGAAAATATCAAATTATTTCCAAAACCAACACTGCCACACTTCTAAAAACCTATGTTTAATTAACAAATCGTTGTACCGATCTTTTCACCCAACACGGCTTTTTTAAAGTTGCCTTTTCCGTAAACATTAAAAACTACAATATGCACTTTATTCGCCCGACAAAGTGAAATTGCCGATTTGTCAATCACGGCAATCTTGTCATTTTTCATCGCTTCATCAAAATCTAAAAATTCATATTTTTTTGCCTGAGGGTTTTTAACCGGATCATCTTCATAAACACCATCCACTTTTGTGGCTTTAAAAATTGCCTCGCAACCCAATTCCAATCCTCTTAAAGCCGCAGTAGTATCGGTTGTGATAAAAGGCAAGCCCGTACCTCCACCCAAAATTACTACCCGACCTTTTTCCAAATGCCGCACCGCTTTTCTTCTAATAAAAGGTTCGGCAATCTGTTCCATCTTGATGGAAGTTTGCAATCTCGTGGGAATCCCTTTTTTTTCTAACACGTCCTGCAGTGCCAAACCATTAAAAATCGTCGCCAACATTCCCATGTAATCGGCGGTCGAACGATCCAATCCCTGTTTGCTTCCGGCCAGTCCGCGGAAAATATTGCCGCCGCCGGTAACCAAAACCACTTCCACTTTTGACTCCACCGCTCCTTTAATCTCATCTGCTAAATAATCTAGAAATTTGGGATCAATACCATACTCTCTCTCACCCTTCATCGCCTCACCGGAAATTTTTAAAAGAATCCTTTTATATTTTGGCTGCATATTTTAAAAAAATTTTTAATTAATATAACTTGCAATTTGTTTACCTAATTTTACTGCATAATTCGTTCCCCTGTCATAAGGATATGTCAGATCCAAATTGGCAATGTGAAAATTTTTTTCCGGCGTACAGAATTCTGGACGAAACTGCTTAAAATTTTCGTCGTAAACCGGCTGCGACCAAAGTGATTTAAATAAATAGCTTATCTGATTTTCAATTGTATATTCTGGATTAATTAATTTCAAATGCGGGCTGAAAAGTTTAACAAGTTCCGGCTTTTCCATGTTCCAAATTTTGTTTTCCACATCAACATAGTTTCCCAAATATAATACTTCATTATTGCCAAAATATTTTTTGTCAACCAAATTCGTATGCTGAACCACAACAGTAATTGGGATTTTTTTTGCCAGAATGTTAAGCCAGTAAGTTTCCGGAAGTAATTTTTTTCCACCCACAACAATTAAATTAACTGCATGCAGATAATTAATTTTGTTCAGTTGCTGCAAATAACTGGCCGGTAAAATTTCCGCAGCAACTTTAATCGTTAAAGGAGTTGCCAGCGTTGAAATCACCCGGTCAAATTCCAGATCATTGATTTTAAATAAACCGTTTTCTTTTTTAATTATTCCCACTTCTCTTCCTTTTGATATATGTATATTATAGTGGCCACAAACTTTTTCCAAATAATTGATAAATTCCTGGAATCCTCCACTAGGATAACCTAAGTTTTTAGTTCTCTTATGAATTCTTGCCCAAAAAAAAGAGGCCAAAACATTTTCCGCATATTTACCGAACTTTTTCCGAAAAAGTTCTTCCCACAGTATTTTCCAACTTTTTTTACCCAAATTATTTTTTAAAAATTCCGCAGCTGTCTGTTTCTCATAAGTTGAGAAAAGAGGTAAATATTTTAACCAAGCCAATACTAATCCTGTCTGTATTCTTTCGGAAAAATTCAAAAGAGGAAATTTAATCAGATTGTAAGGCGTATCCAAAGGCAAAGTGAGATTGTTTTCAAACAAACAAGCAGTTTTTGGAGATTGAAAATCAAACTCTTTAAATCCGATTTCACGGGAAAAATTTAAGATATCTCTATCATTTGAGAAAATATGATGATAGGTTTTGTCCAAATACCAATTCCAATTCTTTTCTTTGAAACCGGAAGCCAAACCACCTAAGGTATTTTCTTTCTCGAAAAGCGATACTTCTTGTCCTTTTTTCGCTAAAAAATACGCCGCTGTCAAACCGGTTACTCCTCCACCCAAAATTGCTATCCGCATAATTTGATTATTTTCCGCATTTTTAACGCAAAATCACCGCAACTTAAGCTCGTTATTTACCGCATATTTACCGCGTTATTACCGAAGGATTAGTGGTTTTCTTGTTTCGCTGGTGTTTTTTTAACCACATCAGTTAATATTGTTTCCACAAAAAGCGTAGTTGGTATCGCTAAAAAAACACCGGCAATACCAGCCAATCGGCCGCCGATAATTAACGCCATCAAAGTAATAATTGGGTTCATTCCCACGACTTTTCTCATCACAAAGGGAACAATCAAATTGTTTTCCAGTTGTTGGACCACAAAAGCTAAGGCAATGGCAGCAAAGCCCGAAAAATTATTTTGGGAAAAACCAATTAAAGCCATAGGGATCGCAGATATTAGCGGTCCCAAATTAGGAATTGCTTCCAGTAAACCCGCAAGCACAGCTAAAGGAAGAGAGTATTTAATTCCAATCAAATTTAAACCAATAAAAGTTAAAAATCCTACCACTATCATCAGTGTCAGTTCGCCCCAAAACCAGTTACTCATTCTTTTTTCTACTTTATCGGCAATCATAAATATCTGTTCTTTTTTTTCTTGATTAAAAAATCCGGCGGCGGTTTTTCTAATTAATTTATGTTCCAACAAAAAATAAAAACCAAAAAATAAAGTCGTAATTACAAATACCGTATTGGAAAACAAACCTTTGGCTAGATCAAAAAATTGACCCGTCATATTGGGGAGAAACTGAACCACAGGATTAATGTCAATAAACTGGTATTTTTGCAAAGATAAAGACCTCATGATTGCCGGAAAATTTTTGATTAAAGCTGCGCTTTCATTGATTAAAGGAGGGAAAATAATATTTAAAAGTTCAAGAAAAACTCCTACAAAAACCAGATAAACTAATGCCGAAGCAATAAATCTGGGGATTTTTCTCTCGTGGAAAAAATTCGCAAAAGGTTTTAAGGCGCTCATGATAATAAAACCAATAAACAATGAGAAGATTAGGTCACGTAGGATCCAAACGAGCTGGAGCGCAATCAGAAAAAAAACTGTAAAAATAATGGTTTTTGAAGAAATCTCGATTTTTTGCATTGAGTATATTATAGCATTTTTATCCCCGCGCGACTGTCAAAACATATATTTTTTTGACGCCGGCTTTTTTTAATTGAAAAGCGGCAGATTGAAGAGTTGCCCCCGTGGTCAAAACATCGTCGATTAAAACAAAGGGGATATCTTGCGCTACAGGCACATGCATCTTAAACGCTTGCTGCAAGTTGCTTTTTCTTTTAATTTTATCTTGAATGTTGGCTTGCGGCTCTGTGTTTACCTGACGCTCAAGATAATCACCGATTTTAAAATGCAAGTAGGCGTTAAATTGCTGTGTTAGAATTAAGGCCTGATTAAATCCTCTTGCTAATAATCGTTTTCGATGTAAAGGAATTGGTTGCAAAATCGTTTCTTTGGGAAGTTTTTTTAAAAAAATATATTGTTCAAACCAATTGAATGAATTAAAGACTTCGGCAAATAATAATCGTACTAAACGATATTTAAATTGCAGGATGATTTTTTTTAGTAGGAAATTGTAGTAAAAAATACTTAAAGTTCCGTCAATTTGATAGCGGCGCTGACAGTGTGGATGAGTCAGGCCATAAAGACTGGGTTTGCCGCAGTAAAAACAAAGTTGCTTTGGTAAATAGGCAAGTTTTTTCTGGCATTCAGGGCACAAGTAAACTCCCAAATACCCACAATTGACACAGGTTCTTGGATAAAAAAGATCGGTAAAAGACATTGATTTATACTAACAAAATCCTTTTTCCTGTTCAAAATAATTTTGACAGATTTTTCTTTTGAGGCTGATTTTTTATCTGATATATTTTGTTTGTAATTTGACATCTTGCAAACCCACTGGTAGTGTTATAAATTTTTTAAGGACACAATTTTAAATCGAGTAAAATATGCACTGTGTATTTTGTCAGCACGCTGATACCGAGGTCATTGAAACACGTTTGTCTGAAGACGGAGCAATTATCAGAAGAAGACGACTGTGCCCTAAATGTCAAAAAAGATTTACCACTTATGAAAGAGTAGAAGAGTTGCCAATACTGGTAATTAAACGGGATGGGAGAAGAGAGAGGTTTAATCGCGATAAATTAAGGAATGGTTTGCTTAAGTCGTGCGAAAAAACCAATGTGACGGCGGACGATATTGAAAAGATTATTAACTATCTGGAAAAAGAAATCAAAAATATGGAAGACACGGAAATCGAAAGTAAACTAATTGGCGATTTAATTGCCAAACAACTGAAAAAAATTGATAAAATAGCCTACATCCGCTTTGCGTCGGTCTTTAGACGTTTTGTCGATGTGGAAGATTTTGGCAAAGAAGTAAAAAAACTATTATAATTTTTATTTTTATTATGAAACTTACCGGCATTTCAGAAAAAGTTTTTTTTGATCGTTATTCCTTAAAAGACAAATCAGGAAAACCCATTGAAAAAAAACCTGAAGAAATGTGGAAAAGAATCGCTAAGGCTGTGGCCGGAAAAGAAAAAAAAGAAGCGCAAAAAATTTGGGAAAAGGAATTTTACTGGGCAATGAAAGATTTCAAATATGTACCCGGAGGCAGAATTCTCGCTGGAGCTGGTACAGGGTACTCTGTGACTTTTTATAATTGTTTTGTGATCCCTTCTCCCAAAGATTCGCGCGATGGAATTTTAGATACCTTAAAACAAATGACGGAAATTATGGCGCGCGGCGGCGGCGTTGGTATTAATCTTTCTTCGCTACGACCACGCGGCAGTCGAGTAAAAAAAGTCAATGGATTTTCTTCCGGTCCCTGCAACTGGGCGGAATTATTTTCTGTAACTACTAAAGACATTATCCAACAAGGCGGTACGCGCCGCGGGGCTTTAATGCTCATGCTTTGGGATTGGCATCCGGATATTGAAGAATTTATTACTGTCAAACAAGATTTGACCAGAATTAACGGTGCAAATCTCTCTCTGGCTATTTCCGATGATTTTATGGATGCGGTTGAAAAAAATAGCGACTGGCAGTTGGTTTTCCCTGATACTACTGATCCTGACTATGATGAAAAATGGACTGGTGATTTGGTTGAATGGAAAAAATTGGGTAAAAAAGTCATTGTTCGCAAAGTCGTCAAAGCCAGAAAAATCTGGGAACTGATTGCTGAAGCTGCCTGGAAAAGTGCTGAACCCGGAGTCGTCTTTATGGAAAGATACAATAAATGGCATAATAATTATTATTGGAATCAGATCAACTGCGTCAATCCCTGTGGTGAAGAAGGACTACCCCCTTGGGGAGTCTGTAATTTGGGATCGATTAACTTATCTGCTTTAGTTAAATCAAAAAACGTTGACAAAAAGGGCCGCTTTGATTTTAAAACCTTAAAAAAACTAACTCGAGCAGCAGCTCGTTTCCAAGACAATGTCGTAGATATGGACACTTATATTTTCCCTGGAATTCGTAAAACCCAACTCGAAGGAGAAAGAAGAATTGGTCTGGGAACAATGGGACTTGGCGATACTTTAATCAAACTGCACATGCGCTACGGCTCAAAAGAGTCGCTGAAATTTATTAATAAAGTTTATGCGATTATCAGAGACGAGGCTTATCGCAGCGCTGTTGACAATGCAAAAGACAAGGGCACTTTTCCTAAATTCGATAAACAACTTTATTTAAAAGGTAAGTTTATTCAAACATTACCTCAAGATATCCAGGAAAAAATTCACCAAAGCGGAATTAGAAACTCAATTATTTTGATGCAAGCACCTACCGGGTCGACTTCTTTATTGGTTAATACTACTTCTGGTATTGAACCGGTGTATGAATTTGAATTTACACGCAAGGACCGTTTGGGAAAACATGCCATCCGCCATCATCTTTATGATCAATGGTACACAAAACACGAAAAGGAAATTAAAGAGGGAAAATTGAAAAAACCCAGTTGGTTTGTTACTGCCCAAGAATTAACACCAGAGGAACATGTTGCGGTTCAGGCGGCAATTCAAAAATATGTTGACGCCTCGATTTCCAAAACCGTAAACGCTCCCAACTCACACACAATTGAAGACGTCAAAAGACTTTATAGTTTAGCTTATAAATCCGGTCTCAAAGGTATTGCTTACATGCGCGACGGATCACGTGCCGGTGTTTTTGAAAAAAAAGCGGAAGAAAAAAAGCCCGAGGTGAAGTTGCCGGATTACACGGTCAAACCTCGACCAATGGTTGTTCACGGATCAACTTACCGCATTAACACTCCTGTAGGAATTGCTTTTATCACAGTTAACACCAATGGCGGCGGAGAACCACTGGAGGTTTTTGTCACGGTTGGCAAAGCAGGAACTGATGTTTACGCTATGGCTGAAGGATTGGGAAGAATTCTTTCCCTCGCTTTAAGATTCGCCTCTCATTTGCCAACCAAAGATAGAATCGACCAGATTGTTGACCAGCTCCAAGGAATTGGCGGCGCCAGAAGTTTGGGTTTTGGCAAAGATCGTATCCGCAGCTTGCCCGATGCCGTGGCTAAAGTTTTAAAAATGCATTTTCAAACAAATAATAATCCAGTAGTAGAAAAAAACGAAGACAAACCTAAATTAGTTACTGAAACTACACAGCCATCGCTTATTGACCCCAAAGAACATCATGGGCAGTTTGATATTTGTCCCAGTTGCGGCGAAGCATCCTTAGTTCATGAAGAGGGTTGTAAAAAATGTTATGGCTGTGGTTATTCAGAGTGTTAATTTGTAATTATTATGTCCATTGTCACTAAAACCGGCGACCAGGGAACTACGTCCTTATTTGGCGGTAAAAGAGTACTTAAATCAGACCCGCAAGTAAAAGCTTATGGAGAAATTGACGAGCTTAATAGTTTTATTGGATTGGTAAAATCGCAAACTCTAGATCCTGAGGAAAAAAAATTACTTTTAAACATTCAAAAGGATTTATACCAGATAATGACTTTTTTGGCAGGAGGCAATATTAATGAAAATAAATTAAATCAGTCATTGAAAAATATTGAAGAAATAATTTATCAAAAAGAAAAAGTACTACCAAAAATAAATCAATTTGTTATTCCGGGAGAAAATTCGCTTTCCGCCTGGTTTCACGTTTTAAGAACAGTTAGTCGGAGAGTAGAAAGACAGGTAATTGCGCTTGGAAATAATTCCAATAAAAATGTTGTACAATACTTAAATCGACTGTCAGATTTTTTCTTTATGCTGGCACGCCAACATGAGAAAAATCCTGAATACTTTAAAAATTAGTTAATTGGGGAAAGCTGTGTAAATCAGCTGCTGTGCCGCAACGGTCAAAGTCCGAGCACCAATTAACTTTCTCGTCCCCGAGCAGGGAAAAAATATGTATCATGCGGAAAATGACTCGCCGTTAAAAGAAAAGGAATTTTCTATTTATGACTATTATTCTGTTAAAAATGAAGTTGACTTTTTAACCCGCCAAATCTCTGAAGACGTCGACAATCGTTCTCTCTCTGGTTATGTAAAAAATAATGTTTTTCGTTTCCTTGAAGAGTTTGTCGTCAAAGAAAAAACTACTAAGATTAATTATTTTTTAAAAAATAGCCGGATTTATTACGATGGAGTAGCAAGTCCAGTAAGTGATAATTATAAAGAACGAGCAGAAGCTTCCGGAGAAAACTCGCGGGAAGCAGCTGAATATTTTGGCTTTAAATCAATTGAGGAGACATTTGCGAACAACGAAGACGAAGCTAATGTGGCATTCTGGGTTTCTCCTCCTTCTTTCGGAGTTGAGGGTTTTGGCGATTATGGTTTTTTATTTATTTTTTTAAAAGACAAGGAAGATAAAATTTCCGAGTATATTTTACGCTATGGAAATGAAAATAAAAAGTTAACAAAAAGTTTTCAGGTCCATTCAGATTGTTTTTTAGATCACGGCGGCCAATCAAAAAATCATGAAATTACCGAGTTTAACGACGAAAAAGATTTTTTAAGAGATCCTTTATTTGCTAAACTTAAAAATCCGCTTGACCTTATCTCAAAAGGAAAAGAAATATCTATAATTGAGTCAAATTCTTTATTAAACAATTGGGTAGAAGAATATTCTCAGGCAGTAATTAATCTTGCAAAAAACGGAGGAAGTATAAAATCAGCCCAAGAAATGTTAAGGGCAATTTACAACCTGGCAGAAGACTTATTGATTAAAAAAACAAATATAGAAACTGCAAATGAATTAAAAGAAAATAAAGTTCAAGAATTTTCTCCAGAGGATCAAGGTCGTGCTTATGCTTACTATTCAACAAAGCCTGCCGTTGTAATTGGAGGAGGCAGTTGTCCTGCTTCCGAACAAAAAAAATCTCATCCTTTTTCCGGATCACCGATTGATAATCTTATTAAAAATAAGAATGGAATTATTGACCATAAAACTGCATCTGAAATTACTTCTAATAAAAATAAAGAGGGTATTCTTGAATGCAACTGCCCTTATTGCCATAAACACGTTAAAGCGAAAATTAAAAATGAAACTATTACCTGCCCCAAATGTAAAAAGTCAGTTCCCTATAAATGCTAATTTGTTTATAATAAATTTATGACCCAGAATTTTACTGACATTAATGACCTGATCAAAAAAACCAATAAACCAAATCAAGTTGGTCGTTTAACTAAAGAGGTTGAACCAATTAGCCGATCACAAGAATTTTCGGAAATCCAGGAAGTGGTCGAACACGAACCAAATAAAGAAGTTGCTGGTTATGTAAAAGTCCATAAAGAAACAATTCAATTACCACCGGATTTAAAAAAGCTTGGATTGCAAACACCTCCAACTACCTCTAAATTCCCCGGTTATCAAAATGTCAAACTACCAATCTCCGATGACAAAGTAATTACCGGATTAAATAAACCTGTCAACACTTCAATTCGTTGGCTGGCAACACTGGCCATGTATCTTTTAAGGAGAGCACATCTTTCTTTAAAAATAATCGGAGGAAAAGCAGTGAGAATTTTTAAAGCTTAAAAATTATTGGGAAACCTTGTCTAGTTCTGCCAAAAAACCTTCTTTACCCATCGCGCCTACAAACTGGGAAACAACCTTGCCGTCCTTAACAAGTACAAAAGTTGGAATAGAAAAGACATTGTATTGGCCAGCTAAATCACCATTCTGATCAACGTCTATTTTGATAAATTTCACCTCTTTTTTTTCTTCGGAAAGCTCGTCGAGAATTGGAGAAGTTAATTTGCACGGACCACACCAAGGAGCAAAAAAATCAACTAAAACCAAACCTTTATAATCTAAAACTTCTTGTTGGAATTCTTTTTGAGTAATGTGTAAAACTGCCATATTTTTAAAAATAATTTTCAACAGAAATAAATCTTAGTCCAAAATTTTTTCGATGTCAAACGAAAATTATCTATCTTTTTTCCGCATTATACAACGGTCCAATTATCTGAATATTAGCCGGTGCGCGAACATTAAACCAGTTTTTAAATTCACCAGCATCGAAGCTTTGACTACCCGCATCGCCGTTAAAAGTAATTCGCGTAGTTTTTCCTGAGCCTTTGTCCCAATCAACGCTGACATCGGAAATACTACTAAATGGCGAGCCGCCTTTGTTTTTTAATTCTTCTTTTACTTTGTCAAAACCCCAAGTATCAGTTCCTGCCGGATTAGATTTGTCAACTTGATAAAGATGCTCGCTGATAGAATTATCTCTTTTTGCCAACATGATTATGTTAACAATATCAGCAACTTCGTTGGGTTTTAACCAGGCGGTTTTATTATATTCGGAGCGTGACCCCCAATCACAATAAAACCAGGGAGATTCTTTATCATAAGCTCGTTCATTTAATTCATTAAAGTTTCCTGGATTGCCTCCAGATCCGTCAAATTTTCCCAGATTTAAAATATAGCCTCCATGGGTAGACGCATATTCCGTAAAAGCGGGTTTGTCGCCATCCATTAACACCCAACCCTTAGTGGCGTTAACTGCCTGTTCCCAATTACCACCTTTTGGCTCTGGTTTAAAAACCTGACATGCTTCTGTGGTGCAAATACTTCCTTTGCGGTTCATTGAGTTTAAAGCATAAGATCTAGCGGCAACTGCTTGCGCTTTCAATACGGCAAGATTATTGTCTGTCCATGAATCAGGTACCTCATAGATTCTTTTTACATAATCATCAATAGAAAATGTTCCTTGCCCTTCCACGTTTACCTGAGCATTGGCATCGTAATCTTTTTTTAAGCTGAAGTTTGGATAATATTCTTTTAAAATCGTTTCTTCATTTTGACCAGCTTTAGCCCTTCCCCACGCTCCGTATTGATTTAAACCATTTCGATGAGGAGCTCCATAAGTAAAAAAGGCAAATCGGGGAGAAAAACCCGGATCAACACCTCGATCGTCTGTACACCCACGCAAAGATGTTCCGGCAGAACGGGGAATATTTAAACTTGCCTGTCTTTGTGCGATTAAATCCTGTTGTCGTTGGGAAAGCTGAGCAATTTTTGTTGATAGTTCATTGATATATTTACGCGCCTTAGCCACTTCTCCTGCTAAAAATTCCGATTGTTTATCAACTTCTTTTTTAATTCCCGCCAATTGGTTTTTTTCATTGGCCAAATTAGTTTTCTTTTCCTCAAGATTTTTGATATAAGAAACGATTTTGATAATGGTTTTTTTATCTTCATCCATCATTGATTTTTGATAGAAAAAACTTCTTAAAGAAACTGATAAATTTTCACTCAAAAGTACATTCATTAAAGAAAGAGAGGAGTTGTTGAGGTTTTTGTAATATTTCTTTACCCTTTCATTAAGAAGGGTTTTTTGATAATCAAGCGCTTCTTCCCCTTGTTTGATTTCCTTTTCTTTTTTAGTAATTTCTTGTTCGAGGACAGCAATCCTGTCTTTTAAATTATTGATTTTTTTGTTCAACTCGTTAAGTGTGTTTTCGTTAGTGTTGTTGGCTTTTGACATCGCATCCAGATCTTTTTGAATTTCGTTTTTACATCTTTCAATATCGTCGTTAGAATTTAAGCTGTTGGGATTATTGCACGAAGAATCAATTGCATTGACTTTTAAATTAAAAATAATCACCAAAAAACAAACTAAAAACAAAAAAAAGCGCTTCATATTTTAATTATATCTTAATATTAATGCTATACTAAGATTATGAGGAAAGTGTTTTTTTTGCTTTTTTTTACCCTTGTCTTTATGGGTTTTTTTCAAGAACATTTTGTTTTTGCACAAACCACAACTCCTGCAGCTGTAGGCCTGGCAACTTGTGATTTATGTGGTTATTGTCAAGACAGTAGGGTTCCCGGAAACTGGGAAAAGTGCCGTAATTGTATTTATCCTGATTTGGGTGGAGTCGGCGCTGAAACAAATTCCAGCTTAACTATTGTTGACAACAATCCTATCACGCCAAAACCGGGAAGAATGTTTACTATGTTTGGTTGCATCAACACTAAAATGGATTCTTTTGAAAGCGATGGAGCGGCGGCAAGTGTTGTACAGGTTTTACTTAATGTTATTTTCAGTGTTGCCGGCGGCATTGCTTTTCTTTATATTATTTACGGATCTTTTATTATTATTTCTTCTCAAGCCAACCCAGAAAGATTAAATTATGGAAAAAGGATTATTTTAGGAGCAATTATTGGTGTTATTTTTTGTGTTTCAGCAGTATTTATTGTTAATTTAATTGCCGGCGGCATTTTAAAAATACCCGGATTTGGAAGTAGTTAAAAAATTATTTTTTTCTTCTTAAAATTAAACCTCCGGTTAAACCCGAAAGCATTAAGGGAAGAAGTAGGGTTGGAACACCAGTTGAAGGAATGGTTTTTACCAGATTCGATTTATTATTATAAGATAGATTACCGCTTTGGCCTTCAACCTCGAGAGTTGAAATTACTTTTTGACTGGGGACTATTTTTGTAGGTGTAGGAGTGACTTTATTAAAACCGCTTAAAGGATTGATTTTGTTGCTAAAATTGATTTTACCTGTAAGAACAGCGAAGAAAACAACAACCACAATTAAACCTAAAATAAAGGAAAAAAGTTTGTTGAAATTATCCATATAGTATATATTATATAATAATATTTTTAAAAATCAACTCTACTTGACTTTTAATCTTAAAAAAACGAGAATATAGTATGCAGAACGACAATCCTCAAATTATTTATGCCTGGAAATCGCCCTTGCGGCCTTATAAAAAGAGGGGGGGGATGATCCTGCGTTTTTACCTAGCTTTAGCTTTGCTTATTTCTCTAATTGTTTTCTTTTTTGGTGATAGAATACTTTTAATTCCAATTTGGGCGCTTTTGTTTCTTTTTTATGTTTTAACCATTACCCCTCCTCCTGAAGTGGAGAATAGAATTACTAAGTTTGGGATTGAAACAACCGGAATTACGCTCAGATGGGAAAGCTTGTCACACTTTTTCTTCACTCAAAGATTTGGCTTTAATGTACTAACTTTAGTAGGTCAACCACCGTATTACTACCATGTTTATTTGGTTTTAAAAGACGAGGAGATGAAAAAGAAGATGATCGAGCTCCTGTCCGAGCATTTGATTTACCAGGAAAGGCCCCATAAAAACCTTACAGATAAGATAGTTGATTGGTTTTCTAAGCTTATTCCGGACGAAAACGAAGATTTTAAAAACCCTCTAGATTACACAAATGTTTTAAAAAAAGCCCAGCCGGCATCTCCTTAACTCCAAATCTTCTTCCCCAGTTAATCACTCCTTCGTCTGCTGAAACTAAGCAACCGTTAAGCTCTTGAGCAAGTAAAATCAATTCCAGATCGGTCAAACTATCAATAAATCCAAATCGGGTTGCCCGACGATATCTATCTCTTAAATTTTTCTTTGAGGCTCCAACTGCGATTTGGAAGCTTTTCTTATCAGACAGCTGGGTGTTTTTTTCCAGCATTTTCCTCACGGCGACTTCCAATTCTTCCTCCGCTACTTGCAGGCCGCGATAACTTCTTCCGCGCACGTCTCCGATTAATTCGTAAATAATCCTTCCCGGGACTGTAATTTTCTCAATATCAGGAGATTTTACAGTCACCAAACTTAAAAATCCTTCAAGAAAAGGTTGTTTTTTATCTTCAAAAAAAGACAAAAACTCCTCAACAGCTTTGGGAGACATAAAAAACTCCGCTTTTTTTTGTTTTTTAAGATTTTGAATAATTTTAGTCAAATTAGCCACCACCTCTTCGGTTTTTTGCCCCAAATCAAACCCCGCCTCCATATTGAAGAATAAATTAGTATCGAGAATAAATTTTTCCATGCCTCTATTTTAGCATAATTAAGAGGAAAAAATAATCAGCGCTTGCTTTTTTGGTATATTTTGGTATATTATAGGTTGTTATGGATAATATTATGTTACCGAGTTTAGTTGAAAGGTTTATCAACTACCTAAAATCCCAAGGAAAATCCGAATTTACAATTGTTGCCTATAGAAAAGATTTGGAACAGTTTGTGGGCTTTTTAACCAGCCAAGAAAAAAGTGATATCCGCGAGGTTAAAAAAGATGATATTGCCGCTTTTATTAATAAACTTATTCTTGATAATTACACTAAAAAATCAGCTTCAAGAAAGCTTAACTCCGTTAGAACTTTTTTCCGCTATTTAAAAAACGAGGCGGTAATTGAACAAAACCCCTCTCTGGAAGTGTCTCATCCTAAATATAGTCAGCTACCACCAAGAATTTTCAGCAAATTAGAATATCGAGCTTTAAGAGATCTTGCCAAAGAAGACGTAAGAACCTATGCTTTGGTGGAAATACTTCTCCAAACTGGTGTTAAAATCGGCGAGCTTGCCAGTTTGACTATTGAAGATGTTAAAGAGGATGCGCTTTTTATTAAAAACTATGGTAAAAATCCTAATCGAGAAGTACCTTTAAATAAAGCGGCAAAAAAATCAATTGATGAATATTTAAAGACCAGAGATAATAAAGCTCAAGATCGACATTTGTTTATCACGAGAAACGGACGACCTTTATTGATCCGTAATATTCGTCAGATTATCAGCCGTTGTTTTCGAGAAGTGGGAATTGAAAGCGCCACAGTTAACGACTTAAGAAACACTTTTATTGCTTATCAATTAATTAATGGTTCTTCAATTGAGTATATTGCTAAAATTGTCGGCCACAAAAGACTTTCTTCAACCGAGCGTTTTCTTAATTTAGTAAAAGAAGAAGCAGAAAGAAAAGAAAAACTTGGTGAGTTATAATAAATAAATGACACTGCAAGTTTATACTGATGGAGGGTCTTTAAATAATCCTGGGAACGCCGCTTCTGCTTATTTAATTTTTCAAAATGGTTCACTACTGGCAAAAGAGACGAAAAAAATCGGTATTAAGACTAATAATATTGCCGAATATCAGGCTTTAATTATGGCTTGGGAAAAAATTACCGAGTTAATTAATACTAAAAAAATTATTCTCCCTGAAAAAATTGAGTTTTTTTCCGACTCACAATTAATGGTTAATCAATTATTAGGAAAATATCGAGTAAAAGACCAGGAATTAAAAAAAAGTTTTTTACTAGTAAGGCTTCTCTCTGAAAAAATTAAAACAAAAGTAAACTACATTCATGTTTTAAGAGAAAAAAACTCACAAGCCGACGCTTTAGTCAAACAAGCTTTTTATTCTTGAATCCTTACCGGCATAATAATATGGAGATAGTCTTTTTTATTTATTGGTTTAAAAACAATGGGCGCGTCCGATCTTAAAATATCGATTTGAATTTTCTTCTCTTTGTTTTGGTTAAGAAAATCCACTAAAAATCGGTAGTTAAAGGCAATTTTTTGAGGTTCTCCGGTAAACTCTATTTCTTGAAAGGTGATATTTTCTTCATTAGAATCGATTTTTGGTCTAATTCTTAAGCCTTCGTTGTTAATTTCAAAAACCACAATATTGGAAAATTCCTTCGCGAAAACCGAGGTGATTTTTGTATTTCTTAATAATTCTTCCCTATCGAGAATAATTGTGGTTTTTGACTCGGAAGGAATTACCTTTTCATAGGGTGGAAAATCGCCCTCGATTAAACGAGTGCAAATTTCACTATCGCTTAGAATGAAAGTGATGGTTTTTTCTTTCTCGGAATATGAAAAATTAACCGCTTCTCCTTTTTTATTAAAAATAGTTAACTCCTCGAGAATATTGGCGGGAATAATTAGAGAAGGGAAGTTTTGGGTTTTAGGGGATTTAAACAAAGATAATCTAAATCCGTCGGTGGCGACAACAATAAAATCGTTGGCGTCAGTAGTGAGGTTAACACCGGTTAAAACTGGACGAGATTCGTCTGAGGAGGCAGAAAACAAAACAAGTGGTAATTTGTTTTCTAGTAGGTCTTTGTTTAAAACATCGGTTTTTCCTTCAGTTTTCGGCGCAATGGGAAAATCCTCAAATTCAATAAAGCTAAAACTACCTTTTGTTTTACCTGTGATAATTACTAGTTGCTTTTCTTTAATATCAATCTCTATCTTTCCTGCTGGTAAAAGATTAATAAATTCGATAATCTTTCTTGGATCAATTACTAAACGAGTTTCTTTTTCGGTTTCGATTTTTAAAAAAGAATGAAAATAAGAACTTAAATTGCTTGCGTAAAAATGAAGGTTGGTTTTGTCAAAAAATAACATTACGCCCTGGAGAGCGTTTAAGCTTGTAAGTTTGTTGGAAGTAAATTTTGCCGCTAAACTTAGTTTTTCTGAAAAAATATCCTTATTAATAGTGATTTTCATTTTTTGTTAATATAAATAGTAGTATTAGTCATTGGGTATAAGTGTATAAAATACCATCATAGCTTGTCAAGACAAAACAAAAATAAAAAAAACCTTGTTGACAATGTGTGAATGTCATGTTGATAGGTTAACCGTTTTCATTATCCGGTCAACATCTTCTTTAATGGTCGGGTCTTTACTAATAAGTCGATTCAATTTATCAACCGCATGGATTATTGTGGTATGATCCTTTCTTTTTAAAATATAAGCCACCTCTTGTAATTTAATTTTCAACTCCACTCTTAATAAATACATAATTATCTGTCTTGGAAGGACAATTCCACTTGCGCGCGAGTCGCTTTTAATTTGCGACTGCCTCACATTGTAATAAGAGCAAACTATTTTAATAATATCGTTGCTGTTAATTCTTTTAATGTAATTTTTCTTTTTTTGATTAAAAAATAAATCCACCACCTCAAGGTCGATTTTATTTTTAAAACCTATACTTTTAGCGTAAATTGAAAGTAAAGTCCCTTCAAGCTCTCTCGTATCATCAACTTGTTCGGCGATAATTTTTGCCGCCTCAATATCAATTTCAATATTTTTTTCCCGAGCCTTGATTAATAAAATCGCAGTTCTTAGCTCAAAGTCCGGCGGTTGGATATCAACAATTAAACCACCGGAAAAACGCGATCTTAATCGATCCTCAAGGTTTTTAATTTCGTTAGGCGGCCTATCTGATGTGAGTATAACCTGGCCACCACCAGAAACAATAAAATTAAAAGTGTGGAAAAACTCTTCTTGCACAGTTTGTTTACCAGCAATAAACTGGACATCATCAATAATCAACAAGTTTAACTGGCGATATTTTTTTCTGAATTTAATTGTGGACTTTTCTCTAATTGATTCAATTAGTTCATTAGTAAACAAATCTCCAGGAGAAAAAAGCACCTTTTTAGTTGGGTCTTTTTCTAAAATTTTTTTTGCTATTGACTGTGCAAGATGTGTTTTTCCCACTCCCACCCCACCATAAAACAAAAGCGGGTTATAAGAACTTCCTAAATTTTCTGACACTGCTTGTGAGGCGGCATAGCCAACTTGATTGGTTGAAGAAACAGCGAAATTATCAAAGTTATATTTTTTATGTAGGCCGGCCTTGCTAAAAATATCTTCTTGTGAAGGGGTGAAGCTAAAAAGGGGTGAGGGCGAAGAATTTTTATTATTATTTTTTCTTTCTGCAATTGCAAACTCGACAATGATTTTCTGTTGGGCGGTTTTTAAAAACAACGCCTCGATTTCCGGGCGCCTTTTTTCTAAAAAAAATTTCATGCCGTTGTTATTACAACTAAGGGTTAGCTTATTATTAGCAAGACTAATTGGTTTTAATTGTTTAAGGAGTGAGTAAAGGACTGGTACTTTAGCGTCTGTTTGTTGAAGTTCGTTTAAAAAATCATTCCAAATAGACGACAGTATAGACATAAATAATTATTGTGGATAACTTATCCACAAATAATAAACATCTTCACAACAAAAATCAAGGGGAAATTTTAGTCTAGATTTCCGCCTTCGCGGAAATGACAGAGTAAATTATAAGAGGATTAACGATAGAGAATGGGTTTTTCTTTTTGAGGAAGCAATAAACTCATACGGCGTTCTTTTTTATTAATTCTTTCAATAAAAACTTTTATTTTGTCACCGATTTTTATATTTTCTTCACCGGTTAATTTGCTAATATGGATCAGTCCTTCGATTCCTGGTTCTAGTCGGACAAAATAACCATATTTTTCTTTACGGATAACCTCTCCCTCGATTTCTTTATCTTTTGGATATTTGGTTTCAACTTCAGACCAAGGGTCAAACCGGAGTCTTTTTATTGACAGATTAAGTTTTAAGTCAATAGGATTTTTCTCAACCACAATCACGTCAATTTCATCACCAACCTTGACATGGGCCGAAGCATTACTAACTTTTTCCCAGGAAATTTCCGAAATATGGATTAGACCCTCAACACCTTCAACCTCACAGAAAATTCCAAAATCAGATACGCCTAATATTTTTGCCTTATATTTATTTCCCTCAACAATTTTATCAAAGCTGTTTTTTAATTCTTTTTGAGATATTTTTAAGACGGAGGCTTTTTGAGAAACTACCAAACGGTTTTTTACTTCGTCAACTTCCAAAATCTTAACCTTAATTTTTTGATGGTTAAGTTTTTCCGGGTTAGTAATATATCCGTCAGTAAGTTGAATTTTAGGAATAACACCTCTAATTCCCATAAAATCAATAAAAACACCACCTTTTCCATATTCTCCGCACAAAACTTCAATTTCTTCTTCTTTTTCTTTTTTTTCTTTTAAAATATCCCATTTGCCTTTTTGGAAAAAGTTTTGCATAGAAACAACAGGAAAGCCATCTTTCGCTTCCGGAGCCACAATTTTTACCCTCACAATACTTCCTGATTTTAAATATGGTAAATAAGTAGAAATTTCTTTAACCTCAAGATTGCCAAGGACGGCATAAGCTTTGGCGCCAATATCAAAAGTAACCCCTTTTTTAGATAGGGAAACAATCTTTGCATCCACTTCTTGATTTTTTTTGATTTTTTGCGGTTGATTTTTTTTAAGAAGTTCAGCCATGGGGTTTGCTGAAGTTTTTTGGTTAGTGTCTTTTTTTGTCATCTTTAAATATCTCCTTTGTATTTATTTAAATCTAGATTAATAATATAACAAATAAACCCCAAAAATACAATTGTTTTTATATATACTGATATTATGGAGCAACATGCAATCCCTCGTCAGATTACCAACTTCGAATTTAAACTCATTGGTTTTTTAACCTTAAAACAATTTATTTATTTATTGGTTTTTTTATTGTCCGCGTATGCTTTATATTCGTTATTTCCAATCCCGATATTAAATATTTTATTTGCCGTTATACTTGCGGGAATAGGAATCGTTTTTGCTTTAGTGCCGATCTATGATCGTCCGGCTGACGTCTGGATAAAAAATATTTATAAAAAATTAATTTCACCCACACAATTTTTGTATAAAAAAAATAATCCCCCTATTTATTTTTTTAATAATCTTTATTTTTTAAACGATCCCCATCGAGTGATCGCCCATATCGAGTCGCAGGAAAAACTGGCGGCATACTTGGCCAGAGCTCAAGTACCAGCACAACCTGTCGACAATCGTAAAACAGCAATTAAGCAACAACTAGCTATTACTGGCAATCCAAATCCTAAATCCCAAAATCAAAATAACCAAAACAATAAATCTGCTGACAATTTGCCCGCCGAATCGGCGGATCGACAACCAACAACCAATATTAAAAAACCTTTTTTTACTGGTGTTGTTAAAAATCATCGTCTTATCCCTTTACCAGGAATTTTAGTCTATGTTAAAGACGCGACTGATAAAACATTACGTCTTCTTAAATCAAACCCACATGGAGTTTTTGCCACTTTTAATATTTTGCCACCAGGTGAATATGTCTTTGAAATTAAGGATCCAAAGGGAGGATATTTTTTTGATACAATAAAAATTAACCTAGATACGATTAATCCAAAACCTTTGGAATTTTTTTCTAAAGAGCTGATTTAATTATTATGGTAGCCCAAAAACCAATTTCACCAGTTAAAGCCTCGACTCAATTTTTTGTCGAAATAGAAGATGTAATCGACGACGTTGTTTTAATGAAAAATTTTTCCGCTTCAATTATTGTCGAGGTGGGCGCGGTTAACTTTTGGTTACTTTCCCAAGAAGAGCAGACGGCGATGATTTATGCTTATGCGAGTTTGCTTAATTCCTTATCTTTTCCCACCCAAATTTTAATTCTTTCCAAAAGGATGGACATTTCTTCATATTTGGAATATCTTGAAGGAAAATTCAACAAGCAAACTGACGAGACAATTAAAAGCAGATTAAAAAGCTACCAGGAATTTATTAAAAATACTGTTAAAAAAAATTCCGTTCTGGAAAAAAGATTTTTTTTCGTAATTCCTTTTTCTCCTTTGGAGATGGGGATTAGTGGCGCCAACACGCAAGGACTACATAAAGAGTATGTAATTTCCAGAGCAAAAACTTCGCTTTACCCAAAAAGAGATCATTTGGTCAGATTGTTGTCAAAAATAGGTTTAAGAGCGACAGTAATGCAAAAACAAGAAATAGTCGAACTTTTTTATAATCTTTATAATCCTTCTGGTTCCGGAAGGAAATTGGCACCGGTTGAAAGTTATACCGATGTTATTTTAACAAGCTAAATATGAATATGTTTGATCTTTTTAATAATAAAAAAAATTCCGGCAAATCAACAGTTAACCTACCTGTTGGTAATAATGTAGGTGCGGTTTTGAGCAAAGGAGCGGTTTCGGTAAAAGATTTAATTGCGCCCTCATTTGTCGAAGTTGATTTTAATCATTTAAAAATCGATGAAAAATATTACCGGACGCTTTTTGTAGTCGGTTATCCGCGTTATGTAAGTGCTAATTGGCTCTATTCTTTAATTACCTTTGATCATCCGCTTTATGTTTCAATGTTTATTTATCCAACCGAATCAAAAACAGTGCTGGAAGACATAAAAAGAAAGGTGGCGGAAATGGAGGCAACAATTGAAGGAGAGATAAAAGCAGGTAAGGTTGTCGATCCCACCGTGCAGGTGGCGCTTGACGATGCCTTAGCTTTACAGTCAGAACTTGCAAAAGGCGCAGAGAGATTTTTTCAGTTTGGGCTTTATGTTACGATTCCGGCGGAAAGTTTAGCAGAATTGGATCGCATTAGTAAAGAAGTTGATTCTGCCTTGTCTTCATTAATGCTTGTGGCGCGCCAGTCAACTTTAGAAATGGAAGAAGGTTTTAAGTCGACTTTGCCGATGTTTAATGATAAGTTGGCGGCGTGGAGGAATATTGACACCACGTCACTATCAATGACCTTTCCTTTTGCCACTTCTTCATTAACGAAAAACGAAGGAATTTTGTACGGAGTGAACGAACACGATGGTAGTTTGATTATTTTTGACAGGTTTACTTTAGAAAATGCCAATGCGGTTATCTTAGGTAAATCAGGAGGCGGAAAAAGCTTTTTGGTAAAATTGGAAGCCCTACGTTTGCTTATGATGGATGTTGATGTGATTATTCTTGATCCGGAAAACGAATATCAAAAATTAGCCACCAGCATGAACGGCGAATATATTGAATTCGCTGCCAGTTCACAATACAAAATCAATCCTTTTGATTTGGCGTTGACCGATGATATTGGCCCCGACGAACTATCAAATAAAATTCTTGACTTACATTCTTTGATGCGGGTAATTATGGGAGACCTGACTCCTTCACAAGACGCTTTACTTGATCGGGGATTGATTATGACTTATCAGCAAAAAGGAATCACTCAAGACGCGGCTACTTTTAAAAATACGCCGCCACTACTGGAAGATTTATATAAAACATTTTTAGGAATGGAAACACCTGAGGCAAAAGAAATGGCCGATCGGTTGGAAAAATTTGTCAAAGGTTCGGCTTCCGGCATTTTTAATGCTTTATCAAATTTTGATATCAAAAATCATTTAACTGTTTTTGGGATTAGAGATCTGGAGGAAAATTTACGACCAGTGGCTATGTATATTGTGCTTGATTATATCTGGAACCGAGTCAGAAAGACGAAGAAAAAACGTGTTTTAATTGTTGATGAGGCCTGGTATCTGATAAAAAACAAAGACTCGGGGGCATATTTGTATAGTTTTGCCAAAAGAGCCAGAAAATATTCCTTAGGAATGACCACGATTACTCAAGATGTGGAAGACTTCTTGGCCACAAATGAGGGAAAAGCAATTATAACCAACTCAAGTTTGCAAATTATTCTTAAACAGTCAACTGCGGCGGTGGAAAAAATTACCGAAACTTTTTATCTTACGGGTGGCGAACGCCATTTTTTGCTTTCAGCCGGAGTCGGTGAAGGTCTATTTTTTGCCGGTCATTCTCACGTAGGTTATCGAGTCATTGCTTCTGATGAAGAAAAAACGCTAATTGAATAATCTTTGCAATAAAGGTTTTTTGCTTTATAATAAAGAAAATTTAAAGGGCTCGTAGTTCAGTTGGCTAGAACGTTGCGCTGGCAGCGCAAAGGTCAGGGGTTCAAGTCCCCTCGAGTCCACTATAGAATTATTTTCCTACGTTTGGATCAATATATCTAGCTTTATTCAAATATTCCTGTGCCAGTTTTTCATTTCCTTGTTTTTGATAAAGCAGATAGAGATTATAAAGAATATTTTTTTGGCGGGGATTAATCACAAGAAAAGCTTGCATTTTTTGGATATCTTCCTGGTTTTTAACCTGTTCTTGAAAAACCCGGATAGAAAATTTTTGACCGTATATTTTTAAAGCAAGGTTGTAATAATCAGCGAATTCCGGTAATTTTTTAATACCGATTAAAAAACTTGCATAAGCTTTTTGTTCATTTCTGATTAAACCCAAATAATCTTTGCTCAGATTTTGGGAAATAAAAATATTAGCAGCAACAACCATTAAACTTAGAAGCATAAATCCGTAATTTTTTAACATGAAATTTATTATATAATTTTTTTATGGACTTAAGTTATTTTCAGATAGTTTTTGACCGTTTAATTACTTTTTTTCTCGCCCTGATTGCTGCTGGTTTGGCGGGTGGGCTGGTTTTTTTAGTTTTTTACCTAATAACCATCTATTTTAAGTTGAAAAAAAGAGAGCAGGCTTCTTTGGAAATGTTGACGCTTGAGGTAAAACTGCAAAAAGATAACGAGATTAAAATTGATGCTGCCGAACAAATGTTTTCTGCCTTTGCTTCTTTAAAAAAAGCCAAGTTTTTTTCTTTTGCCGACGTTGACGATGTGGTGGCCTTTGAAATTGTGGGAAAAAAAGCCGATATTCGATTTTATGTTTCCACCCCAGCAAAAATAGTTGATTTGGTCGAAAAAACTATTTATAGTTATTATCCTCAGGCAGATATTAAACGAGTTGATGAGCCAAATATATATTCTGAAGACGGCAAAGTCGATTATGGAGCGCTCGTAATAAAAGATTATCCCTACATGCCACTAAAAACTTATAAAGATATGGCCACTGATTCTTTATCGGCAGTGACCTCTGCTTTATCAAAAATGAGTGAGGACGAAGGGGCGATTATTCAAATTTTAATTCGCTCTTCTGCGGGGAAATGGAAGAAAAACGGTAAAGCCTACGTGTCTTCGACGAAAAAAAACGAAGCCAATCCGGAAAAAGCCACTTTTAAAACTGATCCGAAAACTTTGGAAAAAATCGAAGACAAATGTTCAAAGCCTGGTTTTGACGTTGTTATTAGATTTGTAGTTTCTGCCAAAACAAAAGATATTGCCTCAATGCATTTGAAAAATATTAAAAACGCTTTTACTCAGTTTAATTCTGATTTAAATAGTTTTAAACCGGCAAAAATATTATTTAAAGCCGGATTTATGATCGACTTTATTTACAAATTTTTTCCGATAGTTAATTTACCTTTTATTAAATCGACGTCCTTTCTTTCAACAGATGAATTGGCATCGCTTTACCATTTCCCCAATAAAACCGTAGAAACACCTTATATCGACTGGTTGAAAGCCAAAACCGCTCCGGTTGCCGCCGAAGTGCCTTCAACAGGAGGAACTTTTATGGGAATGGGTTATTACCGAGGAGTAAAAAGACCTGTCTGTATTAGTTCGGCTGATCGGATGCGTCATACATACATTATCGGTAAAACCGGCGTAGGAAAATCAGAGCTTTTGAAAGAAATGATCAAACAAGATATTAAAGCCGGTTTTGGTGTTTGCGTGATGGACCCACACGGAGATTTAATCGACGATACTTTAAAATTTATTCCACCAGAACGAGCAGAGGACGTGATTTATTTTGATCCTTCGGACACAGACCGGCCTATGGGTTTGAATTTGCTGGAAGCTTACACAGAGGAAGAAAAACATTTTATTACTACGGCAATTATTAATTTGATGTACAAGCTTTACGATCCGCAAAGAACCGGAATTATCGGTCCCAGATTTGAACATGCCGTACGTAATGCGATGCTAACAATTATGTGTGAACCCGGATCGACCTTTGTGGAAATTGTTCGCATTCTTACTGATCCAAAATATGTCCAAGAATTATTACCAAAAGTTCAAGACCCAATGGTGCGACGTTATTGGACCGATCAAATTGCCCAAACCGCCGATTTTCACAAATCAGAAGTTTTGGATTATATCGTTTCGAAATTCGGACGTTTTGTCACCAATAAGACGATGCGCAATATTATTGGCCAGTCAAATTCGTCATTTGATTTTAGAAAGGTTATGGACGAGGGAAAAATTTTATTAATCAATCTTTCAAAAGGAAAACTTGGTGAAGAAAATTCCAGCTTTTTAGGTTTGGTTTTAATCCCAAAAATTTTACTGGCAGCAATGAGCCGTCAGGAAATTCCTGAAGATGATCGGCGAGATTTTTATCTTTACGTTGATGAGTTTCAAAATTTTGCCACTCCGGACTTTGCTACAATTTTATCCGAAGCCAGAAAATACCATTTAAGTTTAACAGTAGCCAACCAGTTTATCGGTCAGATGGACGAAGAAGTGAAGAATGCGGTTTTTGGCAATGTAGGTACTCTAATTTCTTTCCGTATCGGAGTCACCGACGCTTCTTACATCCAGCGCGAATTTCAACCTGTATTCGGCGAATCCGACCTGATTAATATTGAAAGGTTTCATGCCTATATGAAAACCATTGTCAAAAATGAGCCGGTTCCTCCTTTTTCGGTGGACATGACTAAAGATATTGCCAAATTAAAGAAAGAAGCCAATGATAAAATTGCCCAGGCAGTAGTTCAACTTTCACGTTTAAAGTTTGGCCGTCCCAAAGAACTGGTGGAAACCGAGGTTAACCAAAGATCAAGGCTTTAAATATGTTAAACAAATATCGGGCGAAATTAATAGAAAAAACTCAACTTGCCCACGATGTTTACTCTTTTAAATTTCGCCTGGAAGATGCACAAGAACTTAATTTTCTTGCTGGTCAATATTTAATTTTTGACGTGCCACAAATAGGAAGCGATGCTTTAAAAAGAATTTATTCAATCGCCTCTTCGTCAAATGAAAAAACCGGTTTTTTGATTTTATTAAAAATCATTCATCAAGGAAAGGCCTCTTTGTATTTATCAAATCTTCAATTAGGAGATTTGGTTGATTTTTCCGGACCAGCAGGAATTTTTACCCTTAAAGAAGCCAATAATAATTTAGCTTTTTTAGCTACGGGCACTGGGATTGCGCCGATCCTTAGTATATTAACCAGCAATCAACGATTAATCGTCAATCGCAAGATTCAACTTTTTTGGGGTTTACCGACAAAGTCAGACGTTTATTTATTAGGAGAATTAAAAGACTTAAAAAGTAAAAACCCAAATTTTGATTTTAAAATCTGCCTTTCCCAGGAAAAAAATTTAGACGGAATTGGAGAAGAGGAACGTCAATATTTTTCACTAGGGAGAATTAATTTAGTCCTAAAAATAAATAATAATACTGATTATTACCTTTGCGGAAGCCCGGCCGTAGTTGATTCTTTAAAAAACCACCTAACAGGAAACGGAGTTAAAAAAGAGAGTGTGTATTTTGAAAAATTTTAAAATTAAAAACTAGTCACAAAAAATTCCGCAGGAATTTGTGGGTAAGATTGGCGTAGCTCAACTTTCTTAACAACGTTAGTGCTGGTTTTTGCTTCAGAAGAAATCACTTCTCCCTGTTTGAAAAAATCCGTTGCGCTTTCAAAACCAAGTCTCGTTGTTGATCCTAAAACGCGGACAATTAAAAGTTTATTGTTGGAAATAGCGCCTAGGTCAAACTTTCTTTTAAAAGTAATTCCGTCTTTGGCGTAAGAGCCGGAGGTAGGGCTGGAAAAATTACTTCCGGAAACAACTGACGCATCTTGAATGATTTTTCTGTCAAAAAGACTATTATTTTTATCAATGAGCGTTACTTCCAAAGCCGGATTGTTGTTTTCCGAATAATAATAAATGATTAAATTACTACCGCTCCAATAAGTAGAGGCGTTTGGATAGTTGGTTAAATAAAAAGTATACTGACTGTCTTTAGCCAAAAGCGGGGTCGTATAAAGTTTACTGGTTGTTGTGACAACATTTGTACTTACTGCTTTAATACCGCTAAGTTCTTGTTCGCCAATTGTAATATTGGCGGGAGTTCCTGCGGTTTTTTGATTTAAGCTTTGTTCGATGCCGGCTTCTGCCGCAGCTAAAGCTTTTTGTGATTCTTCTTCAAGTTTGGTTGTTTGTGTGTCGGTGATTGACTTAAAAGCATTGGTCATCACCACAGTAAGAGCGGTCGCCAAAAGCATAATCGTGACAAGTAACACTTGGCCGGATTCGGATTTATTGGATTTGTTTCCAGTCATAGATTGATGATGAAATATATGGTAACAGATCAACATAAGGTTTTGGATTAAAGACGATAAAGATTGACGGCTTAGAATTGTCGGCAACTTCACGATTATTAGAGATTGTTTTTTGAGCGATTAAATTACCGGTAATTTTTAAGCCCTGAGTACTAGCAAGTAAATTAATATTGTCGCCCAAAACAATAGCGTTGCTAATTGTTTGAACATTGCCTTTAATGTCGATGTTCGTCGCGAAGAACATTACTGATCCACTTGGCGCAAAACTGGTTAAATTAAAAGTAAGTTTTTTATTATTGAGTAAAAACAAAACAACATTTTTTCCGTCAAAAATACTTTTATTGTTGTTATTAATTTCTACATCCGCATCAATTAAATTAATACCAGTGCTGACATTGTTAATACTGGTAATTGTTTGATGTTCTTTTTTGGATTTTATATATTCAAGAAACGAGCTTGTGCTTTTATATTTTTGTGCTTGAGGTGAGTAATCAACCGCTCCCCAGTTATTTGTGGCGGAAAATTTAGCATAGCTTCCGATATTCAGACCTAATGATGATCCGGCTTTTCCAATGATAAAATTTAAAGATCCGTCATCATCGGCGTCATAACTTTTAGGAATGGCCGGAACATAATTGGTCGAGGAAATCGATTTTACAAAAGCACTGTCTTTTAATTTTATCCAACGGCTATTGTAATTAAAAGATATTCCCCGGCTAACAGTTCCCGGATGAGTAGCATCAATTGCCACGATTGGACTGGCAGTTTTACAGGTTGTCGATGAACTATCTACCCATTGACCGGCCTGAGCATAATCCTTAACCGTAGTACTTAAGGTAAAATTTTGGCCAGGAGTAGGTCGCAGATAATTTGGGGCAGTTTGGCAACCGACATTATCAAAAGTAATATTGCAGGAAAAATTATAAGCAGTTGTACTATTAGGAAGACTGTTGCAAACTGGAGTAATACAATTTGGAGAGGCGGGCGTAACCGCAAGTTTAGTAACGGTAAAATAATTTTGACTGGTGGCATTATAACAAACATTGGAGTTGCTGGATTTTTGTTTAAACGATCCGGAAATTACAATTGTAGGATAAGGAGTAGGGGCCGTTAAAGTGACACTTAGAGCACTACTACAGGTTTTGGTAGCAAAATTATCGTTTGAGGCACAAACCTTAACACTAGGATGATTTCCCCAGGTGGTAAAATTCACAGTTGTTACTCGTGAAGCGGAAGTTAAAGTAGTTGTCGTTGTTAAAGGCGTACCAGAATCTTCAATTCTAAAATTATTATTGTTTCCGGAACAGTTTAATCCCCAACCTGTGGCACCACAGGTTTGAGTACCTCCAAGAAAATCCCAGGCAAAATTAACGCTAATGGGAAGGTCATTAGTATAAGTATTGGTGACTCTGAAATTGGTTGGTGCCAGGGGAGCAAAACTAGTGCAAGGACAGGTCCGGCTGCAACCGCGGCTTTCTCCACAATTGTCAGCACTACATGCCTGGAGACAAATTGCGCCTACGCAAACATAAGGAGAATTACAGGTGTAATAAGTGCCACATGGACCTCCACATAAACGGTAATAACCATGCGCAGATTGAGGAACAAAAAAAGCCAATAAAAATAAAGCGAAAAGCGGCAAAACCAATTTATTTTTGATAAAGCTTAGATCCATGGATATAAATTAAGACTAACAGAGTCAAATGTCAGTTTCAAGTATAATAATTACAACTATGATTATCGCCCTTTGTCTTATTTTTTTTGTTACAGAAGGGTTGGGGTTGTTGAAGTTTAATTATTTTTATTACCAATATTTTTTGCTTTTTTTCCCCAGTCTTTTGTATTTATATTTAATTTTTATAAAAAGAAAAAAATTATCAATTCCTGTATTTCCGATTCTCTTCTATTTATTGTATATTGCGTTTACTCTCACTTCCAGTTTATTTTTTTCCTTAGATAAACAGGTATCTTTTGAAAAAACCCTTGTTTTAATTGGTCTACTTTTTATCTTTATTTTCTTTTATAATTTTAAAGACCTTGGTAACAAGCTAATTAAATTTTTACCTTTTTTAGGATTAATCTTATCTTCAATATATTTATTACTTCTACGTTTTAAAAACCTTATTCCAGTTACGGAAAAACAATTTGTTTGGCCGATTTACGGGGGACACAATCATCTGGGTGATTTTTTGGGTTTAGTCATTATTATTTTGTTCTGGCAGTTGCTAGACAAGAAAAGAATAAGCAAGCTTTTATATTTGATACTATTTTTATTATTTTTCTGTTTTTCTTTTTCCCGTTCGGCCTATATCGCATTAGCTTTAACGGTTTTTTTAATTCTTCTAACTCTTAAAAAAAAGATTTTTTCTGCAAAAAGCCTGTTTTTGATTTTGCTTCCGCTGATTTTGACAATACTAATTACTTTTAAATTCAAAATTAAACCCTTAACAGATACTCAAAAATATTTTTCTAAAAATTTTTCCTTAAACAAAGAACTTTTTTCCGGAAGAGATGAGTATTTTCGTCAATCTTGGGAATCTTTTAAAGAAAAACCTTTTTTTGGGGTTGGTCCAGGCAACTTTGTTTATGCTTCAAAAAAATATGATGATAAGAATATCTTTTCCGATTCGGCACACAATCTGTTTTTAGAAATCCTAGTGGAAAACGGAATTTTTGCAACGTTATTTTGGTTGTTTTTTACGGCACTTATTATTTTTCAGGCAATTAAGCACAAAGCTTTGGCGGGATTTTTAGCGCTTTATTTATTATTCAATTTTCAAATGGATTATACCTATCAAATATTTTCTTTTGGACTTTTATTTTTGATTACCAGCGCTTTGGCATTAAATAGTGTTTTGGAAATTAAGCTACCGACGGAAATTTTCGGGATAAGTTCTTTATTACTTTTTTTACTTTTAGTGGTGATTATAACCAGTAATTTTTTTGTAGAAATTAATGAACCGTATTTAGCTTTAGAGATTTATCCTTTAAACAAAACCGCCTTAAAAATTGCAATTAAAGAGCAGGAAGAGGTTGGAGTAACGATCTATCAAGAAAGCTATCTTAGTCAAATGCAAAAAGTCGCTCCTTATGACGCCCAATTCGTACAGATGGCAAGCAGCTATTATTTAAACGAGAACCAAAAAGAAAAAGCCCTAAGTTATTTAATAGAGTTTTATCAGATTAATAAATATATTGATCTTCCTTGGGTGGAGCAGATTTATGATTTAAAAAAGGAAGTAATTTCCGAGCAGGCAGCGCGCGATTTTCTTAACCAAATAATTACCAATTACCGTAAAATTTCTTACTCTTACATTTTCTCAGAAAGATTTAAAGATTTATGCATAAAAAAGACTGGTGATTTATGTTGGAGTGTTGGGTGGTATTGAGTTTTTGTCATAAAAATTGACAAAAGGGATATTTAATACTACAATAGCTTATGTGGACAGCAAAAATACTACTTTTGGCGGTTTGTTTAAGAAATACCGTTTGCGTTCTGGGTTTGTGAGTTTACGCG
>Ga0172375_10001740_pt1 | contig 34862 bp, 29 predicted proteins | sample LakKiv1m_FD_114537 | JGI IMG/M metagenome (GOLD analysis project Ga0172375, IMG submission 114537) | Freshwater microbial communities from Kabuno Bay, South-Kivu, Congo - kab_092012_11.1m | ecosystem: Environmental > Aquatic > Freshwater > Lake | place: Democratic Republic of the Congo... | reverse complement strand
TTCCCGGCCGATTGCCGAGATTATTCCCGTGGGAAAAGATCGCGAGCCCGCAGAGGCACTCGAGGAAGGATTCCGCCGCCCGGCTGAAGATCCTTCCGCGACGGTAAAAAAGGCCGTAATCCACGGTAAGATCAAACCCTGCCACAGAGAGGGGCGCCAGGAGACCGGCGTCGATCTCCCTCCGGGCGGCTGTTTCGGGGACGATGGTAACGCCGTACCCCTCCTCGACAATCCGTTTGGCGGCCTCCATGTTCGCCAGGGAGAGCCCCCGGCGGGGGAAATCGCCGGCCGTCTTTTCCCAGAACCACCTTTGCACGAGTTCCAGGGTCTGGGTCCCCTTTTCCCGCCAGATGAAGGGCATCCGGTCCAGGTCGCTGATGGAGACGCATTCTCTGGATACGAGCGGGTCCCGCGGAGAACAGACAAACAGCAGTTTCTCCCGGTGGAGAAAAATGCTGTCGAGCGCAGGGTCTTTTTTGATCAGTCCGGCTATTCCCAGGTCCGCCTCCCGGTCGAGGACCATCCGCAGGATCTGCTCCGAATTGCCCATCCGCAGGTCGATCTCGATTCCCGGGTACTGCCGGTGGTAGGCGCTGATGACCGAAGGCATGAAGTAGGTCCCGATCACAGCAGTGGCGCCCACCGCAACCTTTCCCTTTCCGAGAGTCCGCAATCCCCCGAAGAGCGTCTCGATCTCCTCGTGCAGGTCGAAAAGTCGCTCCGCGTAGGTGAGCAGAACCTCGCCTTCGCCGGTCAGGAGAATCTTCCGGCCGGAGCGGTCGAAGAGCTTGCCGCCGATCTCGTTCTCGAGCGTCCTGATCTGCTGGCTGACGGCCGACTGGGTCAGGAAGAGCTCCCGTGCCGCCTTCGTGAAGCTGCCGGTGGCCGCGACCTTCTGGAAGGCCTTGAGATGGTCCACGTTCATAAGAAATCCTTATCGGAACGATTATGAGATATTGTTTGATCTTATAGCAAAACTCCCATAAATGCACCATAGAAAACTCTCGTCTCACATGAAAAAGGATCCCGGAAAGACGGGCTCCGTCAGCAGCAGAGACTGTGCAATAACGGAAAAGGGGAACCGGCAGAGAAAAAAGGAGGAAAAGATGAAAATCGGGAGAAGGTTCTGGATCGGCCTTGCGGTCCTCGCGGTGTTCTGGATCGGAACGGGCGGAGCGGTCGCGGCCCAGCAGGCCACCGAGGAGATGTTCACGAAAGACGGTCTGGAGTACCATTTCATGCTGAACGACCCCATCCGGGCCGACGAAGCGTCCTTCCTCCAGCAGGCCGGACAGCTCATCGACCGGCTGGCCCCCCTGTTCGTCATCGACCCCAAGCCCAAGAAGGGGGCGAGCATCTATGTGGATACGAAGGACCGGAAGCTCAAGAACGAAAACCTGATCCTCCGCGTCCGGGAAGGCCAAATCACCCTGAAGGCCCGGGGGCCATCGGCCGCGTCGGTGCAGGATCTGGCGAAGTGCGACGCCAAGAAGTACGAGATCGACTACTTCAACATTCCGGAGTACTCGGTCTCTTCGGACATCAAATTCAAGAAGGAGGAGTTCGAAACCCGCCTCTCGGGGCTGACGCAGGAGAAGCTCTTCGCCTTCATCGGGAACCGCTGTGCTCCGATGCTCGGCGCCCTGAAGACGGTGGCGGGGGATCCCGGTGCGGCGTTCCCCGGGCAGACCAGCCAGTACGATTTCAAGGGGAAGATCCGGGCCGATCACCCGATGGCGAAAAAGGTCAGCGTGGACCTCTCCGTCTGGTTCTTCCCGCCGACGAAAACGAGCTCGATCGAGCTCGCCTTTACGGGACAGGCCGGGGACAAGGCGGCCCTCGACGCCCTGAAGCAGGAGACGGTGAAGTTTCTGGAGAAGCAGGGGCTTCTGAACCCCTCCCAGGGGTCGAAGACCGAGTTCTACTTTACCACCTACATGGGTCGATGACGGCAGCGGATCCCTCCCCCGCGGGGGGATTGCCGAGAGAGGAGACAGGGATGGCGGACATTCAGCCGAGGTACGAATTCCGGGCGTTCGCCCAGGATTTCGGGATGGTGGAGACGAAGATGAGGCGGCTCGCGAAATGCGAGCAGATCCGCGAGAGCTCCGAGATCTACATCGTCTCCGCCGCGAACAGCGAGAACAACACGAAGATCCGGGACGGGAAGATGGACATCAAGGTCTTCGTCGAGAAGAGGGAGGGTCTGGAGCAGTGGAACCCCCGGATGAAAGGGGAGTTCCCGATGAAGACGGAGGTCCTCCGCAGGGAGGTCTTCCCCGCCTTCGGCGTTCCGGAGCCCGATTTCCGGCAGGAGGCGTACAGCCTTTCCGCGTATCTGGACGAGATCATCTTTCCCCATCCCCGGCTGACGGCGGTGGACGTCTTCAAGCTACGCTTCGCCTTTACGGTCAACGGCTGCATCGTCGAGACCGCCCAGCTCCTGATCAACGGGGCGGCCATCCGGACGGTGGCGGTGGAGCACACGGACATCGGGGCGATCCTGAAGGCCAAGGAGATGCTGGGGCTTCAGGAGTACGAAAACGTGAACTACCTCCGGGCGATCAAGCGGATCATCGGCCTGGAGCGCCTGCCCGCCTGAGGCGCGGCGGCCGGAAACGCCGACCCGCCCGTTGCAGGACGGAAGGAATGGGGGAGAGAGAGGCATGGCCAAGGAGATCGAGAGGAAGTTTCTGGTGAAGGGGGAAGAGTGGAAGGCGCTCGCCGGCGGCACCCGTTACCGGCAGGGTTACCTCAACAGCGTCAAGGAGAGGACCGTGCGCGTCCGGACCATCGGCGACAGGGGGTTTCTGACCGTCAAGGGGATCACGACCGGTGCCACCCGCGCCGAATACGAGTACGAGATCCCCGCGGCGGAGGCCGATGCGATGCTTACGGACCTTTGCGAGAAGCCGCTCATCGAGAAGAACCGCTACAAGATTCCGGCGGGACGCCACACCTGGGAGATCGACGAGTTATTCGGGGAGAACCGGGGGCTCGTGGTGGCCGAGGTGGAACTCGCGAGCGAGGAGCAGGCCTTCGAAAAACCGGAATGGGTCGGGGAGGAGGTGACGGGAGATCCCCGCTACTTCAATTCGAACCTGATCAAGCATCCCTTTACCCGGTGGTGAGCGGCGCGGAAGGAACGGATTCACATTCGCGGCACCCGGGGAGAGGATTCGAGAAAGGAGAAGGGAAGATGAAAAAGCTGTTCGGTCTGATCCTCATCGTTGCAGGGGCGGTTTTTCTGGCGGTCGCCCCGGTCCTGGCGGCGTTTCCCGAGCGCCCGGTCAATATCGTCGTCTATCTGAAGCCGGGCGGGGCGGGGGATATCTTTGCCCGGAGGTTCGAAAAGATCGCCGCCAAGTACACGAAAGCCCAGTTCGTCGTGCAGAACAAGCCGGGAGCGGGCGGCATGGTGGCCCTGAGCTACATTGCGTCGGGAAAGGCCGACGGGTACAACCTGGCCTATGTGACCAAGTCGAACATCGCCCAGTTTGCCAACCCGAACGCCAAGCTGAAGCTGGATGATTTCGACTGGCTCGCCCTGATGGTTTCCGATCCGGAGAGCCTCATCGTCCTGAAGAGTTCGCCGATCCGCACCCTCGACCAGATCGTCGCGGATGCCAAGGCCAAGAAGGGCGGCCAGATCTGGCTGGGGCCCGCCGCGGGCGGAAACGACCACATCATGGCGATGAAGACCTGGAAGGCGCTGGGCATCCGGGGAAAGTGGGTCCCCTTTGAAAGCGGCGAGGAGGCCATGACGGCCCTGATGGGGGGCCATGGGGTGGTCTATGTGGGGAACCCCGGCGACGTCGCGGCGAGGCCGGACCTGGAAAATGCGGTCATCGCGGCGCCCAAGCGGCTGGATGGCGAGGCCTGGAAAAAAATCCCGACCTTCAAGGAGCTGGGCGTCAAGGGGCTGGACGATGAGATCATGTGGCGAGGCTTCGCGATCAAGAAGGGGATTCCCGAGGATGTCCGCAAGTTCTATGTGGACCTGATCACGAAGGTCAGCAACGATCCGCAATGGCGCAAGTACATCGAGGACGAGGGCGCCGAAGCGGTCTTCTACCGGGATGAGAAGTTCCGGGGCATCGTCGAGACGGACCACAAGGACTTCGTCGAGGCCCTCAAGGAGCTGCAGAAGAAGTAGACTCTGAGACGCTGCGGCGGGGCGCCGCCGGGGGAAGGGGAGAAGGGCCTTCGGTTCCCGGGGAAGAGGGAGGACAGGGGCGATGGATTCTGTCAAGTATTTCAGCGAAGGAATCGGGCTGCTGTGGGTGGCGATCGGGATCGCGGCGGTCCTCGCGGGCGTCGGCATCGCCGTTCGTTTCTCCCGGATGAGGCCTTACCTGGGCAACATCCTGGTTTCGGCCTCCCTCATCGCCGTCGGCCTGGTCCTGTTTACCTTCTCGTTCGATTTTACCGAGGAGACGGCCGGGCCGGCGGTGATCCCCCGCCTCTACATCGTCCTCATCCTGATCCTCTCCGGCGTCGTCCTGTTCAAGATCTTCAGAGGCCGGGAGGAGGCGGTCCCGGCGGTCCGGCAGAAGGGGCTTCTGGCCTGGGTCGTGGCCGTCCTGATCGCCTACTTCCTCGCCCTTCCCTACCTGGGATATTTCCTGGGGACATTCGTGCTCGTGGTCGTGCTGCTGCACCTGCTGTCGTATCCGAAGAAATGGCTGATCTACGGGATCGCCGCGGGCTGGGTGCTGTTCTCCTATTTTGTCTTCTACAAGCTGATGTACATCCAGTTGCCGCTCGGTCTTTTCGAGGGGCGGTTCTGAGCCGCCGGGCCGGAGGCGGAACTTGCCGGGAAGGCTGAGACGCCGGTTCACGCGGGAAAAGGGGGTCGTCGGGAGACGCTATGGAGCTGTTGAGCAATCTGGGGGCGGCATTTGCGGCCCTGCTGGACTGGCAATCGGTGCTGATGATGGTCATGGGGTGCATCCTCGGGATTCTCGGCGGGGCAATGCCCGGCATATCGCCCGCCACCGCCGTGGCCCTCCTGGTTCCCTTCAGCTACGCCCTTGACGCCCGGCTCGCCCTGATCCTCCTCGTCTGCATCTACCAGGCGGCGAACTACGGGGGATCGATTACGGCGGTTCTGATCAACGCCCCGGGCACGCCGGCCGCCGCGGCCACCTGCCTCGACGGGTACCCCCTCACCCAGCAGGGGAAGGCGGGCAAGGGGCTGGGCACGGCCCTCGTGGCCTCCTGCCTGGGGGGGATCTTCGGCGCGATCATCCTGATCTTCTTCTGCGTCCCCCTGGCCCGCGCCGCTCTCCACTTCTCCCCCGCGGCCTACTTCGGCCTGGCGATCTTCGGCCTGGCCACCATCGCCTCGATGGGGGAGGGGAACGTGATCAAGGCCATCCTTGCCGTCCTGATCGGTCTGCTGATCAAGACGATCGGGCTCGACCCCATCTCTGGCGCCTACCGCTACACCTTCGGCTCCGACCTTCTCTACGACGGCTTTGCCCTCATCCCCGCGCTGATGGGCCTGTTCGCCGTGAGCGTCGTCTTCGAAAAGGTGGAGAAGTGGACGGGGCTGGACCGTACGCTCGACAAGATCGACAACAGGCTCCCCTCCATCCAGGAGTTCTGGAGGCTCAAGGCCACCATCGTGAGGTCCTCGATCATCGGGACCGTCATCGGCATCTTCCCCGGCGCGGGGGCGACGATCGCCTCGTTCGTCAGCTACGATGTCGCCAAGCGGATGAGCAGGGAGCGGGAGAAGTTCGGCAAGGGAGCGCTCGAGGGTGTCGCCGCCTCCGAGGCGGCCAACAGCAGCTCGGTGGGAGGCGCGTTGATCCCGCTCCTGGCCCTGGGGATCCCCGGAAGCGCGACGGACGCGGTCCTGATCGGCGCCTTCGTGCTCCACGACCTGGTGCCGGGTCCCCTTCTCTTCCGGGACCAGCCGGCGATCGTCTATGGGATCTTCGCCTCGGTTCTGACGGCGAACCTGATCGTCATGCTGATGGGGATCTACGGCAACCGCCTCTTCATCCGCGTGGTTTCCGTCTCGGACAAGATACTCTATCCCTTTATCCTCGTGGTGGCCCTGATCGGGACCTACTCCGTGAGCAATTCACTCTACGACATGGGATCCTGCATCGGATTCGGGATCCTGGGGTGGATCCTCAAGCGCTACGGATATCCCCCGGCGCCCGTCGTTCTCGGCATCGTCCTGGGGAATCTCATCGAGTACAATTTCCGGCGCGGCGTGATCATGGGGGGATACGGCGTCTTCTACACTGATACCCTGGCCTTTGTGGTCCTGTCGCTGGCGGCCCTGTCGCTGTTTTACCCGCTCCTAAAGGGGGGCTGGCAGCGCCTCCGGAGAAAACCGGCAGCCTGAAGGAGGGCAATAAATAGTCTGATACTCATCCCGGTGAAGACAAAAACGTAGAGACCCGCAATGACCAAAATCAAAGGCCTCTTTTCGGAGGCCTTTGATTTTGGTGGGTCGTATGGGAATCGAACCCACGACCAACGGATTAAAAGTCCGCTGCTCTACCGGACTGAGCTAACGACCCGTTATTGAAAGAGCGCCCTACTAACAGGGAGGCGCTCGGCTTGTCAAGAGGAAAGATGCTATGTCACCCGAAAATACCTTTCACCCCCACCCGTGCCCTCCCCCCTCGAGGGAGAGGGGAGAAGGAGGGGTAATTTTCATCATCCTATGTGACGGAATACCGTCATGAAAGTTTCATCCCGTCAGTCCGCGAAGGGATTGCTCAGGGCAATGGTCTCTTCCCTGTCCGGGCCGACCGAGACAAGAACCAGCCCGGCGCCGGCCATCTCCTCGATTCTCTCCAGGTAACGCCTCGTGTTCCGGGGCAGATCCTCGAGCCGCCTTGCCCCCCGGATGTCCTCCGTCCAGCCGTCCAACTCTTCGTAGACCGGCCGGCACTGGGCCAGGAGGCGGAGGTTGGCGGGAACGGCGGCGGTGAACTCCTCCTTCTCCGTCCGGTAGCTGGTGCAGATCCTGAGCTTTTCGATCCCGGTCAGGACGTCGAGCTTGGTCAGGGCGATGCCGGTGATGCCGGAGACGCGGACGGCGTGGCGGATCAGGACCATGTCCAGCCAGCCGCAGCGGCGCTTGCGGCCGGTGGTCGCGCCGAATTCCTGCCCCACCTGCTGGAGCCGCGCCCCGGTTTCATCCTGGAGCTCGGTCGGAAAGGGGCCTTCACCGACGCGGGTCGTATAGGTCTTGCAGATGCCGATGACCGAACGGGCCGCCAGCGGTCCCACGCCGGCGCCGCAGCAGGCGTTGCCGGCGACCGTATTGGAGGAGGTCACATACGGAAACGTGCCGTGGTCGATGTCGAGGTGGGTCCCCTGGGCGCCCTCGAAGAGGACCTTGCTGCCCCGGTCGATCTCCCGCTGCATGATGAGCGAGACGTCCGCGACATAGGGACGCAGCTTGTCGGCGTATCCCCGGTACTCGTCGAAGATCGCACCTCCGTCGAGCGGGTTTTCCCCGAAGAGTTTCGTTAGATAGAAGTTCTTCTCCTCCACGTTCCGGTCGAGCTTTTCCCGAAAGATATCTTCGTCCAGGAGGTCGCACAGGCGGATGCCGACCCGGGCGATCTTGTCCTCGTAGGCCGGTCCGATGCCCCGGCCGGTGGTGCCGATCTTCTTGCCGACGCCGTGCCGCTCCCTGGCGACATCGAGCCGCCGGTGGTAGGGCATGATGATGTGGGCCTTCTCGCTGACGAACAGTCGCGTGCTTTCCGGCAGGAGACCGCGCTCCCGGAGGCGGTTGAGTTCCCCGATCAGAACGGGCGGGTCCACCACGACCCCGTTGCCGATCACACAGATCTTTCCCGGATGGAGGATGCCGGAGGGGATCAGGTGCAGGATGGTCTGCTCGCCCTTGACCACCAGGGTATGGCCCGCATTGTTTCCCCCCTGGAACCGCGCGATTACATCGGCATTCTCCGCATAAATATCGACGACCTTCCCTTTTCCCTCATCGCCCCACTGGGTTCCTACCACAATTACATTGGCCATCTGCAAGTTCTCCCCATTCGCTTCTCTTTTTCAAAATGCTGTCAATCTTTCCGCTATCGTAGAAAATTGTAAAAGCCTTGCATCCGGTCTTTTTACGAAGCCGTCAATTTTCACATCTCCAGGTCCGTCACCGACAGCACATGCGGCAGCTTCTTGAGTTTCTGGATCACCTCCGGAGAGATCGCGCTGTCGGTGCCGAGGACGACCATCGCCTTGCCGTCCACCTGCTCGCGGCTCAGGTGGAGCCGCGCGATGTTGATGTCGTTCTGGCCGAGGGTCGTCCCGAGGTTGCCGATGACCCCCGGCTTGTCTTCGTTGAACAGGACGAGCATGCGGCCCTCCGGGATGACCTCGACCGTAAACTGGTTGATCCTCACGATCCGGGGCTCCTGCCGGCCGAAGATGGCGCCCGCGGCGTGGACCGTTTCCCGCGCGGTCTTGACGGCGAGGGAGATCATGCTCGTGTAGTCCTTCACCTCGCTGCTTTTGGACTCGATGACATTGATGCCCCGTTCCCGCGCGACGATCGGGGCATTTATATAGTTGACGCTCTCGTTGAGGATGGGGGTCAGCAACCCCTTGAGCAGGGAGATGGTGAGGGGGGCGACGTTGTAGTTGAGGATCTCCCCGCTGTACTCAACGATCACCTCCTTGATGCCGCCGGAAACGAGCTGGGCCTCGAATTTTCCCAGCTTCTCCGCCAGGTTCAGATAGGGTTTGAGGACGGAAAGGAGCTCGGCGCTCACCGAGGGGAAGTTCACGGCACTCCTGATCTCGCCCGTCGTCAAATAGGCCGTGACCTGCTCGGCGATGGCTATGGCCACATTGATCTGGGCCTCGTCCGTGGAGGCGCCTAAATGCGGCGTGCAGATGACGTTGTCCAGCGAGATGAGCGCCATGTTCTTCGTCGGCTCCTCCTCGAAGACGTCCAGCGCTGCGCCTGCGACCCGGCCGGAGAGGAGGGCCTCGTAGAGATCCTTCTCGTCGACGATCCCGCCCCGGGCGCAGTTGACGATGCAGACGCCCGGCTTCATTTTGGCGAAGGCCCCCGCGTTGATCAGCCCCTTGGTTTCCTTGGTCATGGGGGTGTGGACCGTGATGAAATCGGCCGTCCGGAAGATCTCGTCCAGGGAGGCGAGCGTGATGCCCATTTTTTCCGCCGTCTCCGGCGCAATGAAGGGGTCGTAGGCGAGTACCCTCATCTTGAGCCCCTGGGCCCGGTCGGCGACGATGCTGCCGACCCTGCCGATGCCGACGATGCCCAGAGTCTTGTTGAGGAACTCGTGGCCCATGAATTTGTTCTTTTCCCATTTTCCCGCCTTCATGGATGCCGTCGCCTGGGGGATCTTGCGGGCGAGGGAGAGCATCATGGCGATCGCGTGCTCGCCGGTGGTCACTGCGTTGCCGCCGGGGGTATTCATGACGACGATCCCTTTTTTGCTGGCCGCCGCGACATCCACGTTGTCCAGGCCGATCCCCGCTCGGCCGATGACGGCCAGTTTCGCGGCGCTATCGATGACCTCTCTGGTTACCTTGGTATTGCTGCGGATGACCAGAGCATCGTAAGCGCCGATGGCGGCCCTGAGTTCCTCCGGGGCCATCTTTGTCCTTACGTCGACCTCGATCCCCGGGGTTTTCCTGAATATCTCGACGCCTTCCGCGGACAGGCTGTCGCTGATCAGTATTCTTTTCATTGGTTCTCCCTATGTTAACTGCACTAAAATGTAACGATCTTTTCCCTGTAAACCTTTTCCAGCTCCCTGACGGCGGCCCGGACATCCTCCGGTTCAAGCGTGGGGCCGCACCAGAAACGGAAGCCGGGCGGCGCGTCCTTATAGGACCCCATGTCGTAGGCCGCCTTTCTTTTGGCCATCTCCTGGGTGATCGCCTTGAGGAATCCCGCCTGCTCCTCGCGCGGCAGGGCCTTAAACCCGGCGCTGACCACGGAGAGGCACACGGAGGTGCTGGAGCGGATTTCCGGGGTCGCCGCCAGAAACTCGATCCAGTCGTTTGCGGCGACCCATTCCTCGACTACCCTCAGGTTCGCCCGGCTCCGGGCGATGAGACCCGCAAGCCCGATCCCGGCCGCCCATTCCAGGGCGTCGAGATAATCCTCGACGCACAGAAGCGAGGGCGTGTTGATCGTATCCCCCTCGAAGATCGCCCGGTTGATCTTTCCCCCTTTTTTCAGGCGGAATATCTTGGGGAGCGGCCAGGGGGGATCGTAGGATTCCAGGCGCTCCACCGCCCGCGGGCCAAGTACCAGCATCCCGTGGCCGGCCTCTCCCCCGAGGCATTTCTGCCAGGAGAAGGTCGCCGCATCGATCTTCGACCAGTCGATGGGCATGGCGAAGGCGGCGCTGGTCGCGTCGCAGAGGGCCAGCCCCTCCCGGCCGGCGGGGATCCAGTCCCAGTGGGGTATTTTCACGCCGCTCGTCGTGCCGTTGGCGACGAAGACGCAGTCACGGCGCCAGTCCACGGCCGCCAGATCGGGGAGGCGCCCGTAATCGGCCCTCATCACCGTGGGTCCGAGTTTGAGCTGTTTGGCGATGTCCGCAGCCCATCCCTCCGAGAAGCTCTCCCAGACGAGCGCGGTGACCGGCCGCGGCCCTAAAAGGCTCCACATGGCCGCTTCGAAGGCGCCGGTATCCGAGGCGGGCAGGATGCCGGCGAGATAATTCTCCGGGATCTCCAGGATCCGTTTGGTTTTCAGGATCGCCCGCGACAGCTTCTCCTTCCCCAGCGCCGAACGGTGGGAGCGCCCGACCGCCGCACCCTTCACGGCGTCGAGACTCCACCCCGGTCTTTTGCTGCACGGGCCGGAGGCGAAATTGGGGTTGTGCACGACAAGTTCCTTTCGCGTCGGAAAATTGGGCAAAATGAGGCGAAAGAATATACCAGCATCGGATGGTTTACTCAAGCATTTTGGTGACGGACTTTTTACGATGCCGCCAGCATTTTGATTGACGCACCGGCCGTGAAAGAGTATTTATCCGAAACAAGAGCAATTACCCGCGGGAGACGCCCCGGTGAAAAAGAGCAAGACCCTGTTTTTCTGCCAGAACTGCGGCCAGCAATCTCCGAAATGGCTGGGGAAATGTCCCTCCTGCGGCGAGTGGAACAGCTTCGTGGAAGAAGAGGTGCGGGAGACCGAAGGCGCCCGCCCGGCGGAACTGCGCTACGACGGCGTCCCCAAGTCTATTGCCGCCATCGAGGCCGACGAGGGGGAGAGGCTCGGCACGGGGATTGCCGAGATGGACAGGGTCCTGGGCGGCGGCATCGTCGGCGGTTCGGCCATCCTGGTCGGGGGCGATCCCGGGATCGGAAAATCCACCCTGCTGCTGCAGGTCCTCGAGAAGATGGCGGAGCGGGGACTCAAGGTCCTGTACGTTTCCGGCGAGGAATCGGCCCGTCAGATCAGGCTCCGGGGAAAGAGGCTCGGCGCCTCCGCAGAGGACCTCCTGGTCCTCATCGAGGTCGAACTGGAGAACATCCTCGGCCGGATCCAGGAAATCAGGCCGGCCGTCGCGGTCATCGACTCCATCCAGACGGTCTATTCCCCCGTCCTTTCCTCCGCGCCGGGCAGCGTGGGGCAGGTGCGGGAGGCGTCGGCGCGGCTGATTTTCCTGGCCAAGAAAGAGGGCATCCCGATCTTTCTCGTCGGCCACGTCACTAAAGACGGCTCTATCGCGGGGCCGAAGGTCCTGGAGCACATGGTGGACACGGTCCTCTATTTCGAGGGGGATTCTGGCCATGCCTACCGGATCATCCGGGGGATCAAGAACCGCTTCGGCCCCACCCACGAGATCGGCGTCTTCGAGATGCGGGATACCGGCCTTGCCGAAGTTTTAAACCCCTCCGCCTTTTTCCTGGCGGAGCGTCCGGAGGGGGCGGCCGGCTCGGTGGTCGTGCCGAGCATGGAGGGTACGCGGCCGATCCTCATCGAGGTCCAGTCCCTCGTTTCGCCGACGGGCTTTGGGATGCCCAGGCGCACGGCGATCGGCGTGGATCAGAACCGGGTGTCGCTCCTGGTGGCGGTGCTGGACAGGATCTGCGGCATCCACCTGAGCGGCAGCGACATCTTCCTGAATGTGGCGGGCGGGGTGAAGGTCGACGAGCCGGCGATCGATCTGGGGATCGTCGCGGCGATGGCCTCCAGCTTTCTCGACCGGCCGATCGCGGCCGGGACCGCTGTATTCGGCGAGGTCGGCCTGACCGGCGAGATCCGGGGCATCTCGCAGACCGGCATCCGGATCAAGGAGGCGGCCCGGATGGGCTTCACGCGCTGCATATTCCCCCGGACGCTCGCGCGCGAGGTCCTTCCCGAAACCGGTATGGAGCTCATCCCGATCGGCTCGCTTCGGGAATTGACGGAACATCTGTTTTGACAGGGATGGAACTTTGTACAACTTGAAAATCATGCTCCCTCCGCGCGCTGTACATTTTTCGTTCCGAAAAATCTACAATGCGCGCTTCCGGGACATGATTTTCAAAGATCTGATGGAGGTGGGAGATGCTGGAGAATATTTTCTGGCTCGGCCATTCGAGCGTGAAGATCAGAGGGGAAAAGATCGTCTATATCGATCCCTGGAAGCTCAAGGGCGGGGAGAAGGCGGATCTGATACTCATCAGCCACAGCCATTACGACCATCTCTCCCCGGACGACGTGGAGAAGATAAGAAAACCGGGGACGGTGATCCTGACCACGCCCGACAGTGCGGCGAAACTAAAAGGGGACGTCCGGGGTCTCAAGCCGGGGGAGGCCGTGACCGTCGAGGGGATCAAGGTGGAGACGGTACCGGCCTACAACACCGTTCGGATGCGGAGTCCCGGCGTGCCCTTCCATCCGCCGGGGGAGGGATGGTTCGGTTTCATTGTCACCATCGGCGGGAAGCGGATCTACTATGCGGGCGATACGGATTGTACGTCCGAGGTGAAAGCCGTCAAGGCGGACATCGTTATCCTGCCCGTCGGCGGGACCTACACGATGAACGCCGAAGAGGCGGCGGCGCTGGTAAATCACATCCGGCCGGAGGCGGCGATCCCGATTCACTGGGGGGACATCGTCGGTTCGGCAGAGGACGCCAAACGCTTCAAGGGCCTCTGCCAGGCGCCGGTGGAGATAAAGCCGATTACCTCATAGAACAAATATTTACTCGGCGCGCCTTGACAGGCGTCAATAGATGCTTATTATAGCCGCAATCCGCGGGATCATGGATTGATTGCCAATCTAATATAATGAAGAAAGGAGAAGTTAAAGCATGAAAATCAGACCATTACAGGACAGGGTGATCGTCAAGCGGCTCGAAGAGGAGGAGAAGACCAAGGGGGGGATCATCATTCCCGATTCCGCGAAGGAAAAACCGATGGAGGGACTGGTTGTCGCCGTGGGCAAGGGAAAGACCACCGAGGACGGCAAGCTGATCAAACCGGACGTCAAGGCGGGCGACCGGATACTTTTCGGCAAGTATTCGGGAACCGAGGTTAAGATCGACGGCGAGGAGCGCCTGATCATGCGCGAGGACGACATCCTCGGCATCATAGAGAAATAATCATTTTGATCATATAAGGAGGATAGGTAAATGGGAGCTAAGATACTTCAGTACGACGAAGAGGCGAGGAAGTCGATCCTCAAGGGTGTAAACACCCTGGCCGACGCGGTCAAGGTCACCCTCGGTCCGAAGGGCAGGAACGTGATCATCGATCGGAGCTACGGCGCCCCCAATGTGACCAAGGACGGCGTGACCGTCGCCAAGGAGATCGAGCTTGAGGACAAGTTCGAGAACATGGGCGCCCAGATGGTGAAGGAAGTCGCCAGCAAGACGAGCGACGTCGCCGGCGACGGGACCACCACGGCAACGATCCTGGCCCAGGCGATTTTCCGCGAAGGCGCCAAGAGCGTGGCCGCCGGGAGCAATCCGATGGACGTCAAGCGCGGCATAGACAAGGCCGTTGACGTGGTCGTCAAGGAACTCAAGAAGCTGAGCAAACCCACCAAGGACGCCAAGGAGATCGCCCAGGTCGGCACCATCTCCGCCAACAACGACGAGGCGATCGGCGCGATCATCGCGGAGGCCATGGAGAAGGTCGGCAAGGAAGGCGTCATCACCGTGGAGGAGGCCAAGGGACTGGAGACGGAACTGGAGATCGTCGAGGGCATGCAGTTCGACCGCGGCTATCTCTCTCCGTATTTCATCACGAATCCGGAAAAGATGGAAGTGGAGCTCGAGGACTGCTTCATCCTGATCAACGAGAAGAAGATCAGCAGCATGAAGGACCTCCTCCCCATTCTGGAGCAGATCGCCAAGATGGGCCGTCCGCTTCTGATCATCGCCGAGGACATTGAAGGCGAGGCCCTGGCGACTCTGGTCGTCAACAAGATCCGCGGCACGCTCCATGTGGCGGCCGTGAAGGCCCCCGGCTTCGGCGACCGGCGGAAGGCCATGCTGGAAGACATCGCGATCCTCACGGGCGGCAAGATGATTGCAGAGGATATGGGCTACAAGCTGGAAAACACCAAGATGGAAGACCTCGGCCGCGCCAAGCGGATCGCCATCGATAAGGACAACACGACGATCATCGACGGAGCGGGAGATCGCGCCTCCCTCCAGGGCCGGGTGAAGCAGATCCGCGCCCAGGTTGAAGAGACGACCTCCGATTACGACCGCGAGAAGCTCCAGGAGAGACTGGCCAAGCTGGTCGGCGGCGTGGCGGTGATCAAGGTAGGCGCCGCGACCGAAACGGAGATGAAGGAGAAGAAGGCCCGCGTCGAGGACGCCCTCAACGCGACCCGTGCGGCGGTGGAAGAAGGCATCGTTCCCGGCGGCGGCGTGGCCTATCTCCGGACGATCCAGGCGCTCGACAAGATGAAGTTAGAGGGTGACGAGGATGTCGGAGTCCGGATCGTCAAGAAGGCCCTCGAGGAGCCCCTCCGGATGATTGCGAACAATGCCGGCATGGAAGGCAGCATCGTCGTGGAGAAGGTAAAGGAGAAGAAAGGCGCCTTCGGTTTCAACGCCCGCACCGATCAGTATGAAGACATGATCGCGGCCGGCGTCATCGATCCGACGAAGGTGACCCGTTTCGCCCTGCAGAATGCGGCCTCCGTGGCATCGCTTATGCTGACGACCCAGTGCATGGTCGCCGACAAGCCCGAGGAAAAACCGGCGATGCCGGCCATGCCTCCGGGAGGCGGCGGATACCCCGGCATGGGGATGTAATTCCCGGCTAAAACTCGATTTAAACAGAGGCCCCCGTTGCTTGTGCATGCGACGGGGGCCTTTCTTTTTATAATAAACTTGACAGAACCGTTTCTCCGAGATAAAAGCGCGCGAATGAACATTCATTCAGGCAGGGATGGGGATGGAAACATGAAAATTTCAGACAGGCGCGGGGACATCATGCAATCAGCCCTGGAACTCATTGCAGAACAGGGTTTTCATCGGACCCCGATGGCCGAGATCGCTGAAAAGGCGGGCGTGGCCGCCGGAACGATCTACCGATATTTCGAGAGCAAAGACGTCCTCATCACGGAATTGCACCGGGAACTGGAAGAATCAATCATGGCGGTTCTTCAGGAAGGCTATCCTTCCGAGAGGCCCCTCCGGGAAAGGTTTCTCTACCTGATCAGGGAGCTTCTCCGCTATCTTGTAACGAATCCCCTTCATTTCCGTTACATGGAGCAGTATTACAACTCTCCGTACGGAATATCGCTGCACAGGGAAAGGCTTTTGGGCAAGTCCGGCAACAGCGATATTTTGATGGATATTTTTGAGCAGGGGATTGCGCAGCAGGTTTTCAAAGAGTTGCCGAAGGCAGTGCTGTTTGCCCTGGCCTTCGGTCCCCTGATTGCCCTGATGCGCGATCATATCCTCGGTTTGGTAAACCTGGACGAAGCCCTGATTAAGCAGATCGCGGAGGCTTGCTGGGACGCGATCAGAAGGTGACGCCCGTATTTTATACTGTCATCCATGACGGGTCGTAAAATTTGAAATCAAGAGGTGTCGCATGCAGATTTATGGCAGAGCCAAAGGAATTGTCGCCGGGGGTGTTCTCGCCGGGATCTTGATCCTGGGGGGGTGCGGGCAGCAGACTGCCACGGGAGGCCCGCACAATGACGGCATCGAAGCAGCCGTTGTAACAATCCAACCGAAACGGGTGGTGATCACGACCGAATTGGCAGGGCGGACATCCGCCTATCGGGTTGCCGAAGTGCGCCCTCAGGTGAGCGGGATCATCCGGAAGCGCCTGTTTACGGAAGGCGCCGATGTAAGGGAAGGCCAAGCGCTTTATCAGATCGATCCGGCGCCTTTTCAGGCGGCGCTCGACAACGCCGCTGCAAATCTTGCCGCCATGCAGAAGAATGCCGACCGGGCGAGGGCAGTGCTGGAAGCGAGCTTCGCCGGCGTCACCCGGCAGCGGGCCACCCTCAAACTCGCCCGGACAAACCGCGAACGGTTCGAGGATGCGTTCAAGGACAAGGCAGTTTCCGCAAGCCAGCGCGACCAGGCCGCATTGGAAGCCGAAGTGGCCGAGGCGGCGCTGCGGGCAGCCGAAGCGCAGGTGGAGAGCGACCGGAAAGCGGCTGCAGCGGCAGAAGCGGCCATCGAGCAGGCCGAGGCGGCCCTGAAGACGGCCCGGATCAATATGGGATACAGCACTTTAACCGCGCCCATCTCCGGCCGGATCGGGCGGTCCAACATCACGGAAGGGGCGCTGGCGACGGCCCATCAACCGATCGCCCTGGCGACCATCCAGCAACTGGATCCCATGTACGTGGATGTTCCTCAATCCACGACCGAACTGCTGAAGCTGCGGCGCCGTCTGGAGGAGGCCCGGCTCGCCCGCAACGGGCAAACCGGCAACAAGGTCCGTCTCCTGTTGGAAGACGGCACGCGATATTCTCAGGACGGGACGCTTCAGTTCCGCGACATCACCGTCGATCCGACAACCGGATCGGTAATTCTGCGGGCGGTTTTTCCCAATCCCAAAGGCGTTTTGCTGCCGGGCATGTTCGTCCGGGCGGTTGTGGAAGAAGGGGTAAATCCGAAGTCCCTGCTGATCCCCCAGCAGGCCGTCTCGCGCGATCACAAGGGGAACCCTCTGACGTTCATCGTGGATGCCGCGGGCAAGGTCGAGCAGCGGCAGCTTACACTCGAGCGGGCCATCGGCGATGCCTGGCTTGTTTCGGCCGGTCTGGCGGCCGGCGAGCGGGTGATCGTCGAGGGGATGCAGAAGGTGAGACCCGGCGCATCCGTAAAGACGGCGCCTTTTGAGACCGGCGGCGACAAGAACAGTGGAGAACAAAAGAGCACGACCCCGCCGCCGGCAAAATCGAATTGACGGAGGCGCCTGATGCTGTCAAGATTCTTTCTGGATCGTCCGGTCTTCGCCTGGGTCATCGCCATCGTCATGATGGTGCTGGGCGCCCTGGCCATCTACAATCTGCCCGTTTCCCAGTATCCGCCGATTGCGCCGCCGTCCATCGCCATCGATTCCTTTTACCCCGGGGCCTCGGCCGAGACGGTGGAAAACAGCGTCACCCAGATCATCGAACAGAAGATGACCGGTTTCGACGACATGCTGTATCTCTCCGGCACGAGCGATTCGGCCGGCGCCTCCCGCATCGAATTGACCTTCAAGCCGGGAACCGATCCGGATCTGGCCTGGGCGAAGGTGCAGAACAAGCTCCAGCTTGCCACGGCCAGCCTCCCGGAAGTGGTCCAGCGTTCGGGAGTCATGGTCAGCAAATCCACCAGGAATTTCCTGATAATCGTGGGCCTGATCTCCGAAGACGGCAGAATGGACGGCAACGATCTGCGGGATTATGCCCAATCCAACCTGGAAAAGGTCCTGGCCCGCGTGCCCGGGGTCGGCGAGGTCATGACTTTCGGATCTCAGTATGCGATGCGTGTCTGGCTGAATCCCGACCGGCTTGCCGGTTACCGTATGACCGTGGAGGATGTGATCCTGGCGCTCAAGACTTACAACGTGGAAGTTTCGGCCGGGCAATTCGGCGGGACGCCGGCGGCAGAAGGCCAGCGCCTGAACGTCTCCATAATCGTCCAGCACCTGCTCAAAACCCCGGAAGAGTTCGCCGCCATCCCTTTGCGCATCAATCCGGACGGCTCCACTGTGCGGGTCAGGGACGTGGGACGGACGGAACTGGGGACCGAGTTCTACGATGTCCAGGCCTTTTACAACGGCAAACCGGCCGCCGCTCTGGCCATCCGGCAGGCGCCCGGCGCCAATGCTCTCGATACCGCCGATGCCGTTAAAAAGCGGCTTGAGGAAATGAGCCGCTATTTCCCGCCGGGGATGAAGGTCGTCTACCCCTACGACACCACTCCCTTTGTCCGGGTGGCCATCGGCGAGGTGGTGAAGACCCTGTTGGAGGCGGTTCTCCTGGTTTTTCTGGTCATGTGGCTTTTCCTGGGCAGCCTCAGGGCCACTCTGATTCCGACCATCGCGGTGCCGGTCGTGATCCTGGGAACCTTCGCCGTGTTGGGGTTCTCCGGCTTTTCCATCAACATGCTGACCATGTTCGCCATGGTGCTGTCGATCGGACTGCTGGTGGACGACGCCATCGTGGTTGTGGAGAACGTGGAACGAATCATGCGCGACGAGGGGCTTTCGCCCCGGGAAGCCACGGCCAGGTCCATGGACCAGATCACCAGCGCCCTGATCGGCATCGGGCTGGTGCTCTCGGCGGTGTTTGGTCCCATGGCGTTCTTCCCGGGCTCCACCGGGGTGATCTATCGGCAGTTTTCCGTGACCATCGCCGCGGCGATGCTGCTCTCGGTGGTCGTGGCCCTGATCCTGACGCCGGTGCTTTGCGCCTCGCTCCTCAAGCCGGTGGCCAAAGGACATCAACCGGCTGAAAACGCGGTTTTTTTTCTGCGCCCTTTTTTCCAGTGGTTTGACCGCGTCTTTTTCCGGTTCAGGGATCGGTATGTCAAGCTGGTTGGTCATGCGCTTTCCAGGAAACGGCGTTATGTTGCGGTCTTTGTCCTGATTGTGGTCGGACTGGGTTTCCTTTTTATGAGGATGCCGACGAGCTACCTTCCTGATGAAGACCAGGGGATTCTCTTGGCCCAGATCCTCATGCCGACGGGCAGCACATTGGAACAGACCCAGGAGGTCGCGGATGAAGTCCGGCGTTATTTTCAGGAGAACGAAAAAGAGGCGGTGGAATCCTGTCTGACGATTGCCGGCATGGGCTTTTCCGGAAGAGGGCAGAACAACGGGATGGTGTTTGTCAAGTTGAAGGATTGGAAACTGCGCGATCGCCCGGATTTGAGGGTAAAGGACATTGCCGGCCGGGCCATGATGGCGTTCTCCGGAATCCGCAACGCCCTGGTCTTCGCCTTCCCGCCCCCTTCCGTCGTCGAACTGGGGAATGCCCGGGGTGTAGATTTCCAGTTGATGGACCGCGGCGGGCTTGGTCATGCAGCCCTGATGGGCGCCCGCAACCAGCTCCTCGGCATGGCGGCGCAGGATCATCGCCTGGTGAACGTCCGGCCCAACGGCATGGAAGATGTGCCCCAATTCCGGATTGACGTGGACTGGGAAAAGGCGGGCGCCCTGGGGCTGCCCATCTCCTCCATTCACAACGCCATTGCGGCGTCCTTTGGCAGCGCCTATGTCAACGATTTCGTCCAGGGGGGGCGCGTCAAACGGGTTTATGTCCAGGCGGACGCCCCCTTCCGCAGATTGCCCGCGGATCTGGACAAGATATATGTCCGCAATACGGCGGGGAAAATGACGCCCTTCGCCTCTTTTGCCTCCACCCGCTGGACGACCGGCTCCCCCCGGCTGGAGCGTTACAACGGTTTCCCGTCCCTGAATATCTGGGGCGAGCCGGCGCCCGGCAAAAGCTCCGGCGAGGCGATGCAGGCCATTGAAGAGATCGTCTCGAAGCTGCCGCAGGGAATCGGTTATGACTGGACCGGGCTGTCCTACCAGGAGCGGATGGCCGGCGCCCAGGCGCCCTTGCTCTATGCGTTTTCCATTCTCGTCATCTTTCTGGTTCTGGCGGCCCTCTACGAGAGCTGGCCCGTCCCCGTCTCCATCCTTCTGGCCCTGCCCCTGGGGGCCATCGGCGGCGTCATTGCCTCGACGCTGCGGGGGCTGCACAATGACGTCTATTTCCAGATCGGGCTTTTGACCACGCTGGGCTTGACCACCAAAAACGCCATCCTGATCGTCCAGTTCGCCAAGACGAGGGTGAAAGACGGGATGGGATTGATCGAAGCGACGCTGGAGGGGGCGAGATTACGGCTGCGGCCCATCGTCATGACCTCGCTGGCCTTCGGTTTCGGCGTCCTGCCCCTGGCGCTGACCACGGGCGCGGGAGCGGGGGCCATGAATGCCATCGGCACCGGCGTTCTGGGGGGCATGGTGACCGCCACCGTGCTTGTGGTCATTTTCTCGCCCCTCTTCTACGTGTTGATCGAGAGGTTTTTGGGGAAAGGCAGGCCGTCGGAAGCGGCCGGGACGGAGAACGTAAGTCCATCCGGGGATCGATGATATGAATCCTTTGAAAGGTCTTGCCATGAATAAAAACCGGCTTCTTCTCCTGGGTATGATCGTCGCCCTTCTGGGGGGGTGCGCGCCGGCCCCCCAATACACGCGCCCTCCGTCTCCCGTCCCCGCCGCTTGGCCGTCCGGTGCGGCCTACAATGATATAAAGTCCGCCGCGTCCGCGCCGACCGCAGCGGAGTTGCCGTGGCGGGAGTTTTTCACCGATGAACGCCTCCAACAAGTCATCGGGATTGCCTTGAAAAACAATCGCGATCTGCGGCTGGCGGCCTTAAACGTCGAGAAAGCGCGTGCCTTCTACGGCATTCAGCGGGCCGAGCTGTTGCCTTCGGTCGATGCGGCCGGCAGCGGGAGAAGGGAGCGGGTTCCGGCCGACCTCTCGTCCGGCGGAAGCGCGATCACCAACCAACGATACGACGTGAACCTCGGCATCAGCGCCTGGGAGATCGATTTCTTCGGCCGCATCCGCAGCCTCAAGGATCGGGCGCTGGAAGAATACCTCGCCACGGAAGAGGCCCGCCGCGGCGCGCGGATCCTGCTTGTGTCCGAGACGGCCAACGCCTGGCTCGCCCTGGCCGCCGAACGCGAGCATTTAAAGCTTGCCCGTTCCACGCTTGATGCGCAGGAAACATCCTTCAGCATGATCCGGAAACGGCAGGAACTCGGTCTCGCATCCGCTCTGGATCTCCATCGGGCGCAGAGCCAGGTGGATGCGGCGAGGGGAGAGGTCGCCCGCTCCGAGCAGCGGACGGCGCAGATTGAAAACGCCCTGAATCTTCTGGCCGGAGCCCCCCTTCCGCCGGCGCTCCTGCCGGCGGAGCTGGGCGGCGTCAGCCCTCCCCGGGAGATTTCTCCCGGCCTTTCCTCCGACCTGCTCCTGCGCCGGCCGGATTTGCTGGCGGCGGAACATCGGCTCAAGGCGGCCAACGCCAACATCGGCGCCGCCCGCGCGGCCTTCTTTCCCCGCATCTCCCTGACGGCCGCCTTCGGAACCGCGAGCGCCGACCTGTCCGGCCTCTTCGCTTCCGGTTCGGGCGCGTGGAGCTTCGTGCCGCGGATCACGATGCCGATTTTCGATGCCCGCACATGGTCGGCCTACGAGGTCACGAAAGTGGAGAGGGAAATCTCCGTGGCCCAGTACGAGAAGGCGATCCAGACGGCATTCCGCGAAACGGCCGACGCCCTGGCCGTCCGGGGGACTGTGAACCGGCAGTTTGCGGCGCAGCAATCCCTGGTCGATGCCGTTGCGGAGGTGCACCGCCTTGCCGAGCTGCTCTACGCAAAGGGGATCGAAGGTTACCTGAGCGTTCTGGACGCGCAGCGCTCCCTCTACGGCGCCCGGCAGGGACTTGTCGTCCTTCGGTTGGCGCGCCTCGCGAATCTCGTTACGCTCTACAGGGTTCTGGGTGGGGGGTTGTAAGAGTACGGCGGGAGGAGTACCTGCGGATAAATCGTTGTCGCACCATTCCCCCTCTTGGAATCGCCGGGAAAGAGACGCTTGAAAGTAGCGGGGAACTATGATAGCTTCACCCGCTATTTACAGGCCCAAATTGGGAATCATGTCCCGGAAGCGCGCATTGTAGATTTTTCGGAACGAAAAATGTACAGCGCGCGGAGGGAACATGATTTCCATATATCAGATAGTCCCCAGGAGCGTTGCATGGATTACAAGGATACGTTGAATCTGCCGAAGACCGATTTTCCCATGAAGGCGAACCTGGCCCAGAGGGAGCCGGAGATGCTCGCCCGCTGGGACGCGCTCGGCATCTACGGGCGGATTCGCGAGACCCTGCGGGGGCGCAGGCCCTACATCCTCCACGACGGCCCCCCTTACGCCAACGGGAACATCCATCTGGGCACGGCGCTCAACAAGATCCTGAAGGACATTCTGATCAAGGCCAAGAACATGACCGGCTGCGACGGCGTTTACGTCCCCGGCTGGGACTGCCACGGGCTGCCCATCGAGCACCAGGTGGACAAGGAACTGGGAGAGGAAAAGGCCGGGATGTCCCAGGCCGACAAGCGGCGGCGCTGCCGGGCCTATGCCGACAAGTACGTCGGGATCCAGCGGGAACAGTTCAAGCGCCTCGGGGTCTTCGGGGAATGGGAGAACCCCTATCTGACGATGAACTACGCCTACGAGGCGGCCACGGTGGAAGAATTCGGGAAACTCTATCTGGGCGGCAGCGTCTATAAGGGGAAGAAGCCGGTCTACTGGTGCGCGTCCTGCAAGACGGCCCTGGCGGAGGCCGAGGTCGAATACCACGACCACTCCACACCGTCGATCTACGTGAAATTTGCTTGCATTTCCGACCTCTCCGCGCGGCTCCCTAATCTCGCCGGCGAGAAGGTCTCCGTCGTCATCTGGACGACGACACCCTGGACCCTCCCCGCGAATCTGGCGATCGCCTTCCACAAGGACTTTGTCTATGCGGCCGTGAAGGTGAAAGGCGAGGTCCTGATCCTGGCGAAAGACCTCCTGGAGAGTTGCCTGGACGCCTTCGGTTTTGCCCTCGAGCCCCGGGAGATCCTGGCCGAGTTTCCGGGGTCCCTCATGGAGGGCCTCAAGTGCCGCCATCCCCTCATCGACAGGGAGAGCCTCCTGATCCTCGCGCCCTTCGTGACCCTCGAGGCCGGGAGCGGCTGCGTCCACATCGCCCCGGGCCACGGCCAGGAGGACTTCGAGATCGGGATGGAATACGGCCTGGACAATTACGCCCCCGTGGACGACGACGGAAAATTCACCGGCGACGTGGAGGATTTTGCCGGCAGTTTCGTCTTCGAAGCCAACGGTGCGATCGCGAAAAAGCTCAAAGAGACAGGCGCCCTGTTAGGGGAAATTCAGATGCAGCACACCTATCCCCACTGCTGGCGCTGCAAGCAGCCGATCATCTTCCGTTCCACGGAGCAGTGGTTCATCTCCATGGAAAGGAACGACCTCCGGAAGAAGGCTCTGGCCGCCATCGATTCCGTGACCTGGATCCCCGCCTGGGGCCGCGACCGGATCTACGGGATGATCGAGAACCGGCCCGACTGGTGCATCTCCCGCCAGCGCCTCTGGGGCGTGCCGATCACGATGTTCTACTGCAAGACGTGCGGGAGCGAGGCGATGACGCAGGAGATCCTTGATAATGTGGTCGGCCTGGTCCGGGAGCACGGCGCGGACGTCTGGTTCGAGCGGGCGCCGGAGGACCTCATGCCCGCAGGAGCCATCTGTCCGAAATGCGGCGGGAAGACCTTCAAGAAGGAGACCAATATCCTCGACGTCTGGTTCGACTCCGGCGTGAGCCATGCCGCCGTCCTCGAGAGCAGGGCTTACCTCAGCTCCCCGGCGGACATGTACCTGGAGGGGAACGATCAGCACCGGGGCTGGTTCCATTCCTCGCTGCTGGAATCCGTCGGGACGCGGGGAAGGGCGCCCTATCTGAACGTCCTGACCCACGGTTTCGTCGTGGACGGCGAGGGGAAGAAAATGTCCAAATCCGTCGGCAACGTCATCGACTCCCAGACGATCATCGACCGGTACGGCGCCGAGATCCTCCGGCTGTGGGTGGCGGCCGAGGACTACACCGAGGACATCAGGATCTCCGAGGAAATCCTCAAGCGACTAGTCGAGGCCTATCGGCGGATCAGGAACACCGGCAGGTTCATCCTGGGAAATCTCTATGACTTCAATCCCGCCGCGGACGCCGTGCCCTACGGGGAGATGGAAGAGATGGATCGCTGGATCCTCCACCGTCTCCAGGAGGTCGTTCGCCGGGTCCGCGAGAGTTATGAACGATACCAGTTCCATGTAGTCTACTACACGCTCTACAACTTCTGCACGGTGGATCTCTCCTCCCTCTACCTCGACGTCACGAAGGACCGGCTATACACGGCGAAGGCCGCCTCCAGGGCCCGCCGGTCGGCCCAGACGGCGATGATGGCGGTCGCGGAGGCCATGGCGTGCCTTCTGGCCCCCATCCTCACGTTCACGGCGGAAGAGTTATGGCAAGCGCTGCCCGGCTACCCCGGCAAGGCCGGAAGCGTCCACCTGTCCCAGTTCCCGGAGGTGAACGAGACGCATCTCCGGCCGGAGCTGGCGGAGACGTGGAAGACGCTCATCGCCGTCCGGGGAGAGGTGGCCAGGGCGCTCGAGACGGCCCGGCAGAACAAGGTCCTGGGCCATTCCCTCGACGCCGCGGTTGCCATTACTGCTCCGGAAGAGCTCCGGACCGTCCTTGCGAACCATCTCGAAGACCTCCGCGCCCTGCTGATTGTCTCCGGCGTCCTGATTGTCGAGGAAGAGGTGAGCGGCGAGGCCTTCAGAAGCGCCGAGATCGCGGGGCTGGCGGTAGGCGTGGGCCGGGCCGGGGGGGTGAAGTGCAACCGCTGCTGGAACTACAGCGAGACGGTGGGAGAGAACGCCGCGCACCCGACCCTGTGCGGGAGATGCCTAAAGAACATTTAAAGCGGGAAGGAAGCGGTGACACTGGTTTTGCGGAGGAAAAATGTTCTTTTTCTGGCAATCGCGGCCGCGGTGGTCGTCCTGGATCAGTTGACCAAGGCCTGGATCGTCGCGACACTGGGCGTCCACGAGTCGTTTGCAGTCATCGGGGGATTCTTCAACATCGCCCATGTCCGGAACCCCGGCGCCGCCTTCGGTTTCCTGGCCGGGGCCTCCCCGCTGTTCAGGTCTCTCTTTTTCCTGGCGGTGACGGCGGCGGCTATTGTTCTGATCATTCGCTACCTCAGAACCGCAAGGATCGAGAATCTCTCGCTGGTCGTTTCCCTGGCCCTGATCCTCGCGGGCGCCGTGGGCAATCTCATCGACCGCGTCCGTTTCGGAGAGGTGGTCGATTTTCTCGATTTTTATGTCGGTACTTACCACTGGCCGGCCTTCAACGTGGCCGACGCGGCGATCACGACCGGCGCGGTCGTCATGGGCGCCCTTCTCCTCCGGCGGAGAAAAGAACCACCCCAAGAGCGAGCTTGAAGAAAATGAGCAATGGGCCAGGGCGCGGTCGGAAGACCTGCGCCCAGCAAGTTTAGGGTGGGTCAATGGACAAGGCGGACCGTATCAGGGCCTCTGTTTCCAGGCATTTAACGCCGCCGAGGATCTTTCTCCTCAGCTTCGTCCTGCTGATCCTGATCGGGGCCGTCCTTCTCCGGACACCCTTTGCGGTGCAGCGGGACCGGTTGAGTTTCGTGGACGCCCTGTTTTCTTCCGCGTCGGCGGTATGCGTCACCGGCCTTGCCGTAATCGACATCGGCAAGGATCTCTCGCTTGCCGGGCAGATCGTGACCCTCTGTCTGTTTCAGATCGGAGGGCTGGGAATCATCACCTTCTCGGTGGTGCTTTTCGGCCTGATGGGACGGGGGATCTCCTTCAAGGGGCGGGAGTTCGTCCAGACCACCTTTCTCCACACGCCGCGCCGCGACCTGCTGCTGATCGTCGGGAAGGTCCTGCAGGTTACCTTCCTGAGCGAGGCAGCGGGGACCATCCTTTTGTACCTCCGCTTTTCGCAGGATTACCAGCCGGCCGCCGCCCTATACCGGGCCGTCTACCACGCCGTCTCGGCCTTCAACAACTGCGGCTATTCCCTGTTTTCGGACAGCCTCAACTCCTACCGGGGGGACTGGATAGTCAATCTTACCGTCATGGGGCTCATCGTCTTGGGGGGGATCGGTTTCATCGTCCTGCAGGAGGTTCTCGCATGGCAAAGGGAGGGGAAAAGACTTTCGCTCCATTCCCGGCTGGTCCTTTTGACTTCGGGCGTCCTGATTCTGGCGGGGGCCGTCTTCTGCTATCTTTTCGAGGCCGACAATGTCCTCCGGGGCGTCGCCTGGCAGACAGGGCTGCTGGATTCCCTGTTCCTGTCGATAACCGCGCGAACCGCAGGCTTTACGACGGTGGATGTCGGCGGGCTGACCAATGCGACTATCCTGGTGCTGATGGTCCTCATGTTCATCGGGGCTTCCCCGGGCTCGACCGGGGGCGGGATCAAGACGACCAGTTTCACGCTCCTGATGCTGATGATCTGGAACCGGATCAGAGGCTGCCACGAGGTGAACGTATTCAATCGGCTGATCCCGCGGGAGATCCTGGGGAGGACGATCTCGATCATCTTTGCCTCCGCCTTTTCGATCTGCCTGATTACGTCCGTCCTGCTGTTTGTCGGCGGCGGGAGCAGTCTTTTGCCGGAATTCAGCCGGCATTTCTTCGTGGAGTACCTGTTTGAAACGGTCTCGGCCTTCGGGACGGTGGGTCTGTCCATGGGGATCACCGCGAATCTGAGCGATCCTCAGAAACTGGCCGTCGTCCTGATGATGTTCGCAGGCCGGGTGGGTCCCCTGACGCTGGCCTTTTCCTGGTATTCGGCGGGGAAAAAGGATATCAAATACGCCGAGGAATCGGTCATGGTGGGCTGAAGATCAGCCAACCGGGAGGGTGAATCATGAAAAGGGTGGTCGTTATCGGGTTGGGGATCTTCGGTTTCAATATCGTCAAGGAACTCCATGAAAGCGGTTTCGAGGTCATCGCCGTCGACAAGAACAGGGAAGCGGTCCAGCGGGTGCGGGACTGTTCCACCAAGGCGATCCTGGCCGACGGAACGGACAGGGAGATCATGGAGGCGATCGGCGTCCAGGAGGACGATTGCGTGATCATCTCCTTCGGGGAGGACCTGGCGGCGGCGACCCTGATCACCCTCCACCTGCGGCAGATGAAGGTAAAGACGATCATCGTCAAGGCCCCCAACGAGGAACACAAGCTCATATTGGAGAAGGTAGGGGCGACGGAGGTGATGATCCCGGAGAAGGAGATAGCCCACAAGGTGGCAAAGAGTCTCATCTCCCCCAACGTGATGGATTTTCTTCCCCTCTCCGACGACTACATGATTTTCGAAATAGCCCCTCCCAACAACTTCCTGGGCAAGACGCTCGCCGAGCTCCAGCTCAGGAGACGCTACCGCATCGAGGTGATCGCCGTCCGGGACATCGTATCCGACAATATCCAGATGGTCCCCAAGGCCGACTTCGTCATCAAGGACGGCGAGATTCTCGTCGTGATCGGCAAGGAGAAGGATATCCGCGCCATCAAGTAGAGAGACCCTTGGAAATCATGTTCCGGAAGCGAGCATGATTTTCAAAGGTTTCAAGGGGTGCTTTTCTTGGCCTGTTCCTTCAATTTGTCGATCTCCGCCCGGTAATGTTCCGCCTGGGCCCTGACCTGTTCGATTTCCTCGCGGGTCTTCTGGAGCCTTTCTTCCTGTTTGAGCTTCTCCTCCCGCATGCGGTCCTGCATATCGTCAAGGCCCACGTAAACAGCGAGGACTCCCCCGAGGATCATGAAGATGGGAATGCCGCCCTTGAGGATGATGATAAAATCGTTCCACCAGATGGAGAACCCGATCACACCGAGGATAATCGCCACAATGCCGGTGATAAGTAAAGACATAGCCGCACCTCCCGTCAACGTACCCGCAGCCGGATCTTGTTCAAGCGGCCCCGCCCGACTTGAATGATTCAATCATGACCGCTTCGCAAGTGTTACCTTTCCTATCACAGAGCGGGGAATTAGGCAAGATTAAAGCCCCGGAAAGCCCCGGGCATCCGGGACATCTAAAAAATGCTTGATTATTGATATGGGTTAAATTATCATCCGCATGCTGTTCGGTAATTTAAAATCACTGCAAAAACAAGGTGATGAAAGGGGACCAATATTGGAGCCTGATTTTGAAAAAGCGGGGGGGCTTATCCCCGCGGTGGTTCAGGACCATGCGACGGGAGAGATCCTGATGCTGGCCTACATGAACCGCGAGGCCTGGCTGAAAACCATCGAGACGGGGAAGGCGACCTATTGGAGCCGCTCCCGGCAGAGTCTCTGGCTGAAAGGGGAAACCTCGGGCCATGTCCAACTGGTGCGGGAGGTCCTGCTGGATTGCGACGCGGATACCGTTGTGCTGAAGGTCGAACAGCTCGGCGGCGCGGCCTGCCACACCGGTTACCGCTCGTGTTTCCACAGAAGACTGGCGGGGGACGATTTTGAAACCGTTGGAGATAAAATCTTCGATCCGAAGGAAATATACCGATGAAGAAACTGAAGTTGGGCATCCCCAAGGGGAGCCTGGAGGCCAATACGGTGGAGCTGTTCAAGAGGGCGGGCTGGCGCATCACCTACGACAGCCGGAGCTACTTTCCCGATATCGACGACGAGGAGATCGCCTGCACGCTGGTTCGCGCCCAGGAGATGTCCCGCTATGTGGAGGACGGCACGCTTGATCTGGGGCTGACCGGCCAGGACTGGATCATCGAAAACGAATCGGATGTGGTGGCCGTCCAGGACCTGATCTATTCCAAGACCTCGGCGAGACAGGCGAGGTGGGTCCTGGTCGTCCGGGAGGATTCCCCTATCCGGTCGCTGGCCGACATGGAGGGGAAAAAAGTGTCGACGGAGCTAGTCAGTTTCACAAGGCGCTATTTCGCCGAACGGAACATCAACGTCCACGTCGAATTTTCCTGGGGGGCGACGGAGGCCAAGGTGGTCGAAGGGCTGGTGGATGCGATTGTCGAGGTCACCGAGACGGGGACCACCATCCGGGCCAACAAATTGAAGATCATCCATGAACTGATGAAGACAAACACAAAATTGATAGCAAATCGCGGGGCCTGGGACGACCCCTGGAAGAGGCAGAAGATCGAGCAGATACGGCTGCTGCTCAACGGCTCCCTCCAGGCGATGGGGATGGTGGGACTGAAGATGAACGTGGCGCGGGAGAATCTCGGGCGGGTGGTGATCCTGCTGCCCTCCCTGAAGGCGCCGACGATCTCCGGTCTGCACTCGGAAGACTGGCTGGCGGTGGAGACGATCGTCAGCGGCAACGTCGTCCGGGAACTGATCCCCCTTCTCAAGGAGGCGGGCGCCGAGGGGATCATCGAGTATTCACTCAACAAGGTCATCTGAAGAGGGCTCTCATGAGAAAGGCGAATATCGAAAGAAAGACGAAAGAGACGGAGGTCTCGGTGGCGATCGATCTGGATGGAAAAGGGGAGGGGAATATCGCCACCTCGATTCCCTTTCTGGATCACATGCTGAACCTCTTTGCCAGGCACGGCCTGGTGGATCTTTCCGTCCGCGGCCGGGGCGATACGGCGGTGGACGATCATCATCTTGTGGAGGACGTGGGCATCTGCCTGGGGCAGGCGGTCCGGAAGGCCCTGGGGGACAGGGAGGGGATAAGCCGCTATGGCGCCTCGACGGTCCCGATGGACGAGAGCCTCTGCAGCGTGGCGATGGATCTCTCCGGGAGGCCTTATCTGGTCTATCGCGCCGAAATCGGCGCCCGGAGGATCGGGGAATTCGATCCGGCGCTTCTACGGGAGTTTTTCAAGTCATTCTCCGATCATAGTGGAATAACATTGCACATAAACCTCAGCTATGGTACAAATGAACACCACATGGCGGAGGCGATTTTCAAGGCCTTCGCCCGCGCCTTTAGGGAGGCGGCCGCAAGGGACGAGCGGATCGAGGGCGTCCTGTCCACGAAGGGTTCCCTGGAGTCCTGAAGACGGCGGGAAAATGGAAAATGAGGTGAAAATGAGGGACAGAGCCCTATTTTCCGCGGAAAATAGGGCTCTGTCCCCTGGCGACGGCCGGCGGGGAGACGATTTTCTCGGGAGTGGCCGTATCTGCCGCCTGTTGATACAAGGGGGGGTGAAAATCATCAAAAAGTCACTGGTTTTTCTCAGGGTTTTATACGGCGTTGCCCTTTTGTGCCTTCTGTTGGCGGTCGCGGGCTGCCATTACCGCGAAGAGGCGGTCAGCGCCCTGCCGGAGGGAAAGGTGGTCTTTGACCGGATTGCAGTTCTCCCCTTTCAGCAGATCGTTCCGGAAGACGCGCGCAGCGGCCCCGTCGCCTGTCCCCTTTGCGGGCTGATGGTCGATGCCGTGCCTTCCCCCGGAAGCCCCGAAACGCTGGTGGAGGCACTCTTCCTGAAACAGTTGGACAAGAAAAGCAAACATCAATTCGGCCTCATTGCCGGGGAGCGCGTAGCCGGCGTCTTCAGACGTATCTCCGCGACTTCCCTCAAGACGCATCTCCGGCAGGCGATGCGCGAGGCGGGGGCCGAACTGGGAGCGGAAGGCGTCGTCAGCGGGTATGTCTACCGCTTCCGGGAGAGGAAGGGCGTCTCCTATGCGGTTGAACAACCTGCGTCGGTTGCCTTTGAGATCCATCTGCTCAGGGTCAGCGACGGGGCCTTGGTCTGGAGGGGCTTCTTCGACAGGACGCAGAGCTCGCTGATGGAGGATCTACTGCAGGTGACCTCGTTTTATCGGGGCAGGGGGAGATGGGTGACGGCGGGGGAACTGGCTGAAGAAGGGATGGAACAGATCCTGAAGACATTTCCCGGCTTGCCGTAACTTTTCTAAGACCTCCTGAAAGACCGGTCCGATTCGGGATTTCCGCCTGCGCGGGGGTTCCTTTGTTTTCACTGGTGAATCCTCTGCTATGATCATTATTCCCGCCATCGATCTTAAAGAAGGCCGGTGCGTGCGCCTTGTCCAGGGAGACTTCGGCCGGGAGACCGTCTACGGCGACGATCCGGTCGCCGCGGCCTGCGTCTGGAAGGAGCAGGGCGCGGAGCGTCTGCATGTGGTGGATCTGGAGGGATCGCTCGCGGGGGTCCCCCGCCATGAGGCGGTGGTCAGGGCGATCGTTGCCGGCACAGGACTGCCGGTGCAGGTCGGCGGCGGCATCCGGACAATGCAGACCGTCGAAGCGTATTTGCTAAGCGGGGTCCGGTGGGTGATCATCGGGACGGCCGCCCTGCGTGACCCGGGATTTGTCCGGGACGCCTGCCGGGAGTTTCCGGGGCAGGTGATCCTGGGCATCGATGCGGTCGGGGGGCGCGTTGCCGTCCAGGGATGGACGGAGAAAACCGGGGAGACGGCCGCCGCCGTGGCGCAACGGTTTGCGGGGGACGGGCCGGCGGCCCTCATCTACACGGACATTGCCAGGGACGGGATGCAGGTCGGCGTCAATATCGAAGGGACAGGGGAACTTGCCGAGGCGACGGGGATCCCGGTTATAGCCTCCGGAGGGGTGGCGGGGCTCCGGGACATCGAAAGGCTCCTGGAAATCGAGCGGAAGGGCGTCTTTGGAGTGATCGCCGGAAAGGCCCTTTATACGGGCGCCCTTTCCCTCGCGGAGGCGATCGCCTGCGGGAAGGGCGGCTCTTTCCCCAAGCGATAGGGAGCCGTGAAAATCATGCTCCCTCCGCGCGCGGTACATTTTTCGTTCCGAAAAATCTACAATGCGCGCTGGAGGAGGGGGCTTGTTTACGACGAGCCCCCTACCCTAAGCATGATTTTCAGATTGTGCAAAGGTCGCCAACAGAGGAGGTGAGGCGTATGGAAGGATGCATATTCTGTAAAATCGCGGCCGGAGAGATCCCCAGCCGGAAGGTCTATGAAACCCAAAGCGTCCTGGCCTTCGATGACATCCACCCCATGGCCCCGGTCCACGTGATCATTATCCCCAAACGCCATGTGGCCACCCTGATGGATATCGACGCGGAGGGGATGGCGGACGTGCAGGCCATGATGGCCGCCGCCCAGGAAGTGGCCAGGATCAAGAAGATCGACCAGCCGGGTTTTCGGGTGGTGATCAACTGCAACAAGGAAGGGGGGCAGGTGGTCTTCCATCTTCACATGCATCTGCTCGGCGGCCTGAAGCTCAAGAACGGTCTGGCCTGAAGGTTGTTTTGATTGCAAGCGGCATCGCCCTTGAAAATCATGCTCCCTCCGCGTGCTGTACATTTTTCGTTCCGAAAAATCTACAATGCACGCTTCCGGGAGATGATTTTCAGATCAAGGTTTCAATGGATGATGTAATCAGAGGGGGAAAGGCGGTTGACATGACATTCAAAGAAACGGTGGACCGGGAAATCGGCCTGGCTGCCAAGACAAAGGACAGGATCAGATTGTCCGCCCTGCGCATGCTGAAAAGCGGACTGCACAACCGGGAGATAGATCTCAAACGCGAGCTCAACGAGGCCGAATTTCTCCAGCTCCTCTCTTCCATGGTCAAGCAGAGGAAGGATTCGATCGAACAGTTTGTAAAGGGCGGCAGGACCGATCTGGTGGAAAAAGAACGGGCCGAGCTGAAGGTAATCCAGGAGTTCATGCCGGAGCAGATGCCGGAGGCGGAACTTGACGCGCTTGTCGAGGAGGCGATCCGGGAGGCCGGCGCGACGGGGGCGCGGGACATGGGGAAGGTCATGAAGATCCTGATGCCGAAGCTCGCCGGGAAGGCGGACGGCAAGGCGGTCGGGGAAAAGGTCAAGGCCAGGCTCGCCGGTTAGAGGAAAGAATTTGAAGGGATCTATTCCCGAGGATGCGATAGAGGAGATCCGGAGACGGACAGATATAGTTTCCCTGATCGGGGAGTATGTCACCCTGAGAAAGGCGGGAAGGAATTTTCTCGGGCTGTGTCCCTTTCACCAGGAGAAAACACCCTCCTTTACCGTGAGTCCCGAAAAACAGATGTTCTACTGCTTCGGGTGCAGCGAAGGAGGGAATGCCGTTACCTTCCTGATGAAGCTCAATTCCCTGACCTTTCCCGAAGCGGTCCGCCAACTGGCGGGAAAGGCGGGGGTCGTCATCCCCGAGCGGCCGGCGAGCCGCGAGGATAAGGAGCGCCGCACCCTTAGGGAGCAGATCCGCCAGGCCAATGAACTTGCGGCCGGTTTTTTCTCCTCCGCACTCAGATCGAAGGCGGGGGAAGAGGCGAGGGAATACCTCCGGAAGAGGGGAATCGCCGAGGTGGCAGTCGAAACATTCCGCCTCGGCTTTGCCCCGGACGGGTGGGAGGGGCTGCTCGATTTTCTGGGGAAGAGAGGGATTTCCCCCCGGCTCGCCGAACAGGCCGGCCTGGTCGTGCCGAGGGGGGGACAGCCGGAACGGGGTTATTACGACCGGTTTCGCGGGCGATTGATGATCCCCATCGAGGATGTCGATGGTCATACAATCGCCTTCGGCGGCCGCGTCATCGGCGCCGGCGAGCCGAAATACATGAACTCCCCCGAGTCCGCTCTCTATACCAAGGGGAACAACCTCTACGGCCTTTCCCGGACGCGGGAGGCCGTCCGTGAGAAGGGCTTTGCCATCCTCGTGGAGGGATATTTCGACCTGATCTCCCTCTGGAACGCGGGCATCGCCAATGTCGCGGCCACGCTGGGGACGGCCCTGACGCGCGCCCAGGTCGATCTGCTCCGGCGTTATACGACCCGGGCAGCGGCCGTTTTCGATCCCGACGAGGCCGGCCGGAAGGCCCTGGCCAGAAGTCTCGAACTGTTCCTGTTCGGAGGCGTCCATGCGCGGGCGGTGATCCTTCCCGACGGGTATGATCCGGACGATTTTGTCAGGAAACTGGGGCGGGAAAAGATGGAGGAGCTTGTCGCCCAGGCCCAGCCGATGGTCGATTATTACATCGAACGGATCATCGGCGGCAGGGGGACTCTGGAAGAGGACCGCGACAAGCTCAGGGAAGCGGTCTTGTTCCTCTGCCGGATGGAGGACGCCGTCGAGCGAAACCTCTTCATCAAGAAGCTGGCGGAGACGCTCAACGTCGATCAGGAGGTGCTCAAGGTGGAGGTGCGCCGTTCCCTTTCCCATGCGCCGGTTCCTCCGGCCGGGCAGCGACAGCGGAAAAGCGCCGTTGATCCCGATCCTCTGGAACTGAGCCTGATCCACATGATCCTGGAGCGCCCCGCGCTGGCGGGCAAGGTCGCGCGGTCCGGGGTCTTGCGCTGCTTTCAGGCGGAGGAGTTGAAACTGTTGGGAGAAAAACTGCTGGCGGCGGCGGAAAAGGAGGCGATGCCGGATCCTTCCTCTCTCGTCGGCGGCATGGCGGAAGGTCCGGCAAGGGAGAAATTGCTCGCCCTGTTAATGGGGGAGAGCCCCTACCGCGAGGAGTGGGCGGATCGCCTTCTAACCGATGCCGTCAGGCAGATCTATCGCAAATGGTATAAGGAGCGGCACAGGGTTCTGCGGAGGCGGATCGAAAAAGCCGAGGAAGAAGGGAACGAAGAATTGTGCGCCGGCCTGATCAGGGAAAGGGAAAGGCTTATCCGGGAAGAAAAAGGCTCCCTTGACGTTTTCGTAAAAAAAGGTCCATAATGCAAAAACAGAGACATTTGAAAATCATGCTCCCTCCGCGCGCTGTACATTTTTCGACCATGATCATCCTCGCTTCGCTGAATGGGAAAATGGGGAGGGGGCTGCGCCCTATTTTCCGCGGAAAATAAGGCGCTGTCCC
>Ga0172375_10001739_pt1 | contig 34862 bp, 43 predicted proteins | sample LakKiv1m_FD_114537 | JGI IMG/M metagenome (GOLD analysis project Ga0172375, IMG submission 114537) | Freshwater microbial communities from Kabuno Bay, South-Kivu, Congo - kab_092012_11.1m | ecosystem: Environmental > Aquatic > Freshwater > Lake | place: Democratic Republic of the Congo... | reverse complement strand
GGTTTGGTAGTTTAAGGATTTTTCTAATAAATAGGTGACGGTGGTGTTGAGTGGGTCCGTATTGTTGTAAAGCTTGGGCGTGCTTAGTTGTTCCGTAACCCTTGTTTTGATTCCAGAAATAGTGGGGGATTTGAAGATGAAGCTGATTCATAAGCTGGTCGCGGTAGACTTTGGCTATGATGGAGGCTGCGGCAATGGAGACGCTGATGGAGTCTCCTTTGATGATTGGTGTTTGAAAGCGCGACAAATTGGGGAGGCGGGGAATGCGGTAGCCATCGACTAAGACATGATCGCAATGGGGCAGTTGTTTAAGACTTTTTCTCATGGAGATAAAGATGGCCTTGTTAATACCAAGACGATTTATGATTGAAACAGAGGTAGCGTTAATTGAGGTATAGAGAGCGTGTTGAGAAATAAGTTGGGCCAGTTGCAGTCGTTTGTTGGAGGTAAGGAGTTTGGAGTCGTTGATGTCTGGAATAAGATCGGGAGAGAAGGAAGTGGGTAAAACAACAGCAGCAGTGACGACCGGTCCAGCTAAAGCACCACGACCAACTTCGTCTATGCCAGCAATATAGCGATATTGTTTCCAGAGTTGTGATTCAAAATGGAGGTTTGGCTTGGTCATATTAACCCACCGGTGGGGAGAAGGAGGTTGATGAGAAAGTCGATGACGGGGGTAATTAGGCTGATAGCGGGGGAAACACCGTTGATAGGAAAGATAAGGAGGATTAGGATGATGGTGCCGTAACGGTTCATAATGGATTGCCATTCATAGGCGAGGTCCTGGGGAAGAATGCCGATAAGGATCTTGCCACCGTCGAGGGGATGAACGGGGATAAGATTGAAGATAGCAAGCCCAACATTGAGAAAGACAAAGGGGTAAAGAAGTGGAGCGTAGTAGGAAGGAAGGATGAAGTGAATGAATAAACTAGCGATGGTAGCTAGAATAAGATTGCTTACAGGTCCGGCCAGAGAGATGAGTGCGGCATCACGGCGAGGATTGGCGAGATTGTAGGGATCAAACTGAACCGGTCGACCCCAGCCAAAGCGGAAGAGTAGAAGCATAAGAGTTCCTAAGGGATCAAGATGAGCTAGGGGATTGAGGGTAGTACGTCCTTGGAGTCTGGGGGTGGGGTCACCGAGGTATTCGGCGCTGTAGGCATGAGCGGCTTCGTGGACGCTGATGGCGATTAGGAGTGAGAGAATCCAGACAAAAAAGAGGAGTGGGTTAGTGAAAAGGGTTTCTAGCATGGCTATTATTGTATCAGGTGATGGTAAGTGGTTTTTAAATGGGAAGGTCGACGCTTGGGGGTTTGTTTGATATAATGACGGGCATGAATACAGGAGCTTATGTGTGTGATAGTTGCGGTAAGGGAATTCAGAGAGGGAATTTGGTGTCTCATGCAAAGAATCGGGTTAAAAGAGTAAGAAAACCAAATCTTCATGCTGTCACCGTCTTAAAGAGTGGCAAGAAGGTTAAGGTGAGATTGTGTACTAGTTGTTTGCGCAAAGCTAATAGACCAGGTCGAGGAAAGAGCGAGAAGTAAACTTAAATTTTTAGGGGGTGGCCGGAGAGGAACTGAGTCCAGGTAATGGGATTTTTGCCGGGGAGTTGAACCTTGTCTATTCTTAAATGGTTTTGATCAAGAGTGGTTGAGAGAATTTTTAGTGGTTGCTGGTCAATGTTGGTCCAGGCTCCTGGTTGTGGATTGAGCGAGCGGATTAAGGCATGAATAACGGCTGATTGGTGGCCGTTGATAGCTTGTTGAAGGTTTGACCAGGGAATATGTGCGTTGGCGTAATTAAGAGATGAGGTCGGTGGAGTATAGGAGGCTTGAGTGTGGTCTTGGGTTTTGGGAGGGAGATAGATTTTTATACCTGGAGTGTTTGGAGTAGTTTTTTTATGTTGATGCCAGTTAAGATATGCAGGTAAGACCACTTTAGTTAATTGAATTGCTTTTTTGGTAAGTTTTTTGGTTAAACTAGCTGTGTCATCGGATATGGAAATGGACTGTTTGACTTGAGCGATAATGGGTCCGTGATCTAGTTCTTGATCAATTTCCATAAGAGTAACGCCGGTATATCGATCTTGGTTCTTAATAGTTTCATGGATACATAGCGCGCCTCGGTATTGAGGTAGAAGTGAGAAGTGCAGGTTAAGAGGAGCAATTTGAGGTAAATCTAACCATTCGGGGGGAATAATTTTGCCATAGGCGGCTATTAAGAAAAGATGAGGATTAAGAAGTTTTAAGTGGGCAAGATTGGATGAATCAAGTTTGTCTGGTCTGAATACAGGCAGATGATGTTGTTGAGCTAACTGAGCAACGGGGGACGGGGTAAGGAGTTGGTGTCTGCCGGTAGGCCGATCGGGATTGGTAACAACGGCAACTACCTTAATATTTCCAGGAGGTTTGGTAATTAGGGACTCAAGGATGTCAGCAGAAAAGGGAGGAGATCCGAAATAGACGAGATTAAATACCATGGATTAACTTAATAAAAGTTCTGGTTTAATAGGTTGAAGTCCGGACGGTGTTTCTTTAAGGATGGTGCCGTTTTGTTTGAGAATGTGGTCAGTAAAGAGAATGCCGTTAAGGTGATCGGTTTCGTGTTGGAAGGCAATGGCACGAAAACCCTCAAGAGTTTTGGTAACAGTGGTGAGTGTCGGATTGGATTGATCGGGATTGAAGGTTTGATACCTGGCTTTGATGCGATATGGGCGGTCAACAAAACCCCAGATGCGGGGTATGGAAAGACAGCCTTCTAGAGGGCGATCTTGGTCTTGGGGATATTTTTGCGAGGTGGTTAGCTTGGAGGTGGAGATGATCTGAGGGTTGATGTATATAGTGGCTTGTTTGTCGGGTTTTAGGAGTATAAAGATGCGTTTGTTTAAGCCGACTTGAGTGGCGGCTAGTCCGACACCTTCTGGATCACGGGCTTGTTTGAGAGTATCGATCATCTGTAGAGCTTCCCTTATAGTCTTAGTAGTAAGTTGGTTAATGGGTTTGGCGGTGTGTCGCAGGAATGGATGGGGGGTGGTGAGAACTTTCATGGGTATATTTTAGCACTTTTGACTGATTCTGCCGTGTTTTGTTGGTTTACTCTAGGGTTGCGGCAAAGGGATGGTCGGGGTAGTAAAATAGAAGTTGGTCTTTTAGTTTCTGGATTTGATCTTGATTGTTTTCTTGTTGATAGAGCTTGATAAGCTCGGCAATAGCATGGTCGTAGTTGGGTTTAAGATCGATGGCCTGTCGAAGAGCGATTTTGGCTTGGGGGAGATTGTCGAGTTGGATGTAGAGAAGGCCAATGTTATAGAGAAGCTTGGGGTCGGTAGGGGCGAGTTGAGTAGCGCGTAGGAGTGTGTCTAATGTAAGTTGGTAATACTGAGGATCGATTTGGGCAAGAGAAAGATACACCTTGGCTTTGGATTTGATGAAGTTAAGGTGATAGGAATTTTGATCTAGAGTTTGATTGATGTTATCAAGGGCAAGTTTGGTGTAGTTTTGTTGCTGGGCAAGAGCGGCTTTCTCGAGTAATTTGGCTTGTTCTTGGTCAAGGGAGTCATATTGTTGCTTGGTGGCCAGAGCAGCGTTGGCGTAGGTTTCGGCCAGGATGGAGCGAAAAGTGGGTTCATTGGGGTAGAGCTTAACGGCTGATTCAAGAGAGGGAATGGCTTGGCTTAAGTAACCGTTTTGGCTTAAAGCTTTGCCTTTAGCATAGTGACGATCGGCCAACCAGTGTTTAAGGATTAGAGAGAACCAAAAAACAAAGATAAGAGTGAGAAAAGTGATGGCTATGTATTGGAGCATAGATAGGGATGGGGTGGTGTTATTGTTCTTGAGTTTTTTGAGGTCTTTTTTACTAAAACTCCATCCTGGTCCTAGAGTGAATGTCTTGAATTGGGATGAGGTGTAGGGAAGGGCAAGAGCAGGGATTAGAAAGAAGAAGGTGGCGACGGTGACGACGGAGAAACCAAAGTAGTTGGTGATGAGGATGGAGAGATAGCTTAGGATAAAACTGATGGTGATGGTTTGGTGAGCTGGGTATTGCCGATAGAGTTTGATAAGTAAGATGAGAGTAGAGAGGATAAGGACTAGGTAAGTAGAGATACCGATAAGTCCGGTGGTGGCAAGGAAGTTAAGGTACTCGTTGTGGGCTTTGTTGTAGAGGAAATCCCATTCAGAGAGAAGGTTGTGAGCGGCTGGCCTGGTCCAGTAATAGGCGTAGGCAAAGGTTTCCGGTCCAGTACCAGTAAAAGGGTGACTTTTAAATAAATCAACAGCACCTTGCCAGACGACCTGGCGGATATCCCAGGAGTTTGAGCCGCCGTAGGGACGACCATCGGCTTGGGCGATGAGTTGTTTTTGGTTTTCTTCTGGTAGCGCTGAAATATCTAGGGGTTTTAACTGAGTGGTTAGTTTAACTCGGTTTAGGTAGGGTTCGAGCTGTGGCCAGAGAGGACCGCCTACTTTTAAGCTGTCTTGGATGTTTTGAGGATTGGGTGACCAGGGGGAGCCAATGATAGCCAGAGAGGTGATAAGGAGCATGAAGAAGGTAGCAAGACGGGAACGGGTGTGGGTGGCTTTTTTTAGCTTAGTCAGTTGGTGAAGAATGATGAGAAAAAGAATGATAAAGGTAGTGCCAATACCGGAGCGGGATTTGGTATAGAGGATAGTAATGAAGTTGGCGAAAGCAACTAACCCGAGAAGAAGTGAGATTTTCTTTTCTTTTGAGTTTAGGGCTATAAGTAGAGGGAAGGGGAGAATGGCGACAAGATAAGCTGAGAGCCAGTTGGGTTGTCCCAATGTAGAGAAGACACGGTTTTGAACATCCTGAACCCAGAGGTGTTTGTCAATACCGAAGTGTTCAAGAATGCCGTAAAGAGAGATAAGGGTAGAGGTAGATAGAGCCGAGTAGAGGAGGAGTTTAAGTTTGGGTCTTTGTGAGTCTTGTGAGAAATGATTTAAGGCGATATAGAAAAGTAGGCTGTAGGAAACGGTTGAGGCTAAACCTCCGTGGAACCTGGAGTAGTAGCCCCAGATAGAGGTGTGAGGGTTGATAGAAAAAAAGGTAGTTATGAGTTGACCTAACAGAAAGAGAAGGACTGTTAGGTTAAGAAAGGATTTTCTTAAGACAAGTTGTTTGTTGATAACAATTTTAATTAACCAGAAAGTAGATATAAAACCAGTAAGGATATAGGTGAGAATCATTTTGTTGAATTCAAAGAGCTCGCTGGAGGTAGGGTAGAAGAACAGAGGTACGAAAAAAAGGAGTGCGGCGAAAGAAAAAGTAATGATGGTATCAAGTGGTTTGTTCCAAGGGTGAGTGAACATGGAGATATTGTAACAAGGATGGAGATTGATGCTAGTAGATTTGTAAAATGATGGTGATAGACGGGTGCGTGCTGGCTTGATATACTTCGGGCGATGTTAGATAGATTGTGGAGCATGTTAAGCCATGATATAGGGGTGGATTTGGGGACAGCCAACACGGTGGTTCATGTTAAAGGGATGGGAGTGGTTATCCGAGAACCCTCGGTGGTAGCGCGACACTTGAAGACGAAGGAGATCTTGGCGATTGGTACAGAGGCAAAAAAAATGACAGGTAAGACACCTGAGAATATTGATGTAGTCAGGCCCTTACGGGATGGAGTGATTGCTGATTTTGATGCGGCCGAAGCCATGTTGAAGTACTACATTAGGGAAGTGCAGCAAATGATGGGAGGATTAAAGGCAAGTTTAGGAAGGCCAAAGGTAGTGGTAGGGATACCTTCTGGGGTGACTGAGGTGGAGAGACGGGCGGTGCACGAGGCGACGGTTAATGCTGGAGCAAGACAGGCATTTTTGATCGAGGAACCAATGGCGGCGGCGATAGGGGCAGGGTTACCAGTGATGGAGCCGACAGGGCAGATGGTGGTGGATATTGGGGGTGGAACGAGTGAGATAGGAGTCATTAGTTTGGGTGGTTTGGTTTTAAATAGAAGTTTGCGGATTGCGGGTGACGAATTGACTGAGGCAGTGATTAATTTTGCTAGATTAAAGTACAACTTACTTTTGGGTGATGCTACTGCTGAACAGGTCAAGATTGCGGTAGGTTCGGCCTATCCTGTTAAGTCAGAAAGCGAAGGTAAGCCGTTGTCGATGGTGGTAAGGGGAAGAAGTTTGGAAAATGGATTGCCAAAAAGCCAGCAGATAAATAGTGTGGAGTTGCGAGAGGCTTTGGCTCCGGTAGTAAGACAGATATTAAATGAGATTGCGTTAGTGATTGAGGAGACACCACCTGAGTTGGTGAGTGATATCTTGGAGCGAGGAATGATTTTGGCTGGAGGTGGGTCTTTACTTAGAGGGATTGATAAGCTGATAGCCGAGGAGACGGGGATGCCGGTGTGGGTGACAGAGAAGCCAATGGAGGCGGTGGTGAGGGGTTGTGGGATGGTGTTAGAAAACGAGAAGCTGTTGCGGCAAGTAAGAGTAGTAAGAGGTTTGGACTAGTTACCTAAGTATGGGTTAGTATGTGAGTATGAAGCGTAAGTTGGCTTGGGCTATTTCTCGAGTGTTTGACCCGGTAGTGGAGATTCCGATACTACTGGCTGGATCTGTTTACTATGCATTGAGTAATGGTTTGCGGTGGCGTTTTTTGGTGATGTTGTTGGTGGTTGATGCATTACTGCCTGCTTTGTATATGGCTTATGGTTTGGTGAAGGGGAAAATTAAAGACTGGGATATAACAAGGAGGGAGGAGAGGATGGGGTTGTATTTTTTCACCATTTTCGCTCATTTGTTTGGGGTAGTGGCAGCTTATGCAGTTGGTAAAACTGATCTGTTTGAGATTTTGTTGGTGTTTTGGACGATGGCGGTAGTTTTTGCAGTGGTGACCTTGTTTTGGAAGATCTCGGTGCATGCTGGTACCAATGCAGCAGTGGTAGCTTTCTTTAATCACTATTATGGTTGGGATAGGTTTTGGTGGTTGGTTTTAATACTAATAGTAGTGTTGTGGAGTAGGGTTGAGATTAAAAAACATACTTGGGCTCAGGTGTTAGTGGGGGCGACTTTGGCTTTGGTGTGGGTGAGTTTGGGGTTGCAGTGGTTGGGATAGGGTATTGAAAAATCTGTTAGTTGATGATGACAAAAAGATGTTGGTGTTGGGTGATGGTGGTGGCTGGAGTGATGGTAGCAGTTTGGTAGACATCACTATCATTGGAGGTAATCTGTTTTATGGTGCCAATGAAGAGTCCTGCCGGGATTATTTCTGAGCCAGTAGTGAAGACGGGTTCTTCTGGGTTGAGGAGTTGTTTTTGGGTAACTTGGGTTAGCTGAAGAGTGTTGTGAGTGAAAATTAGATTACCTGAGGCCTGATTAAGGGTGGTGGCGGGTATATTGGTGTCAGGATCGGTTAAGAGACGGACTTGGGAGGTATTGGAAAAGGTTCGGGTGATGATCCCTAGAAGAATGTCGTCGGTGACAATGGGCATGCCTTGAGTAAGACCGTTTGATGCACCCCGGTTAATGATGGCATAGCGGGAAAGGCTGATAACCTGGACGGGAAGTACTTGATGATTGGGAGTGATGTTGGCTGACAAGACGTCTTTAAGCGCTTGATTTTCAGCTTCGAGTTGTTTGGTTTTTTGGGCCAGAAGACTTAGTTGAGCGTTTTGGCGCTTGAGATCATCAATGATGCGTTGCTGGTGAGGCAGGTTGGATATGAACCGGAGTTGATTATCTAGATTACGGCGAAGACTAAAAAAAGGTTGGCGAATTGGAGTAGTAAGTTGAGAGATGGGTGAGACAATGAAGTTAAGCCGCTGCTGATATGACAGACTGATGATGATGGTACTGACAAGTAAGGTGAGGATGAGGTGGGTGGAGAGTGATGGTTGATTGGTGGCCATGGTTTAGAGAGTATTGTATCAAGTTGTGGTGGCTAAAGTGGTAAGATGGGAAGGAGATGAAAGGTAAGGTTTTTTGGTTGTTTTTCAGTTTGATGATATCGGTGTTGGTAGAGAGTAGTGTTTGGTTGTGGCCGTGGAGTCTGTGGGTGATGTGGTGGTGGCTTGGTAGGGTAGATGATCGAGTCTTGTTATGGCTGGCGATAATGATCGGGGTGTTACTTGATGTGATGTTAGGTAGATTGGTGGGGATAGCGTCGATTTGGTTATGGTTAGTGTTGGTAGTGGCGATGTTGCTGCAAAGGTGGTTTGCGGGGGAGAGTGGGGTAGAGAGAATCTGGGTGGTAATAAATAGCTTGGCATGGGGTTGGTTTTTTGGGGGAGTGAGAGGAGTAATGGGAATGGGGTTACTTTTGGGGGTAAGTATAGTAGTGGTGTTGATGTCTAGCTGGCGAAGTTGGGGGAGAGAAATTAGACTGCGAAAATAATGAGACAGAGTGACTGGAAACTAGTGATGGAGAATGTGTGGAGAGATGGTCAACCTAAGACTAGGGATGACGTGAAGATGGGGTGGTGGATGAGGGTAATGGTATTTGCAGTAGTGGGGATGATATTGGCCAGAGTGGTATTTTTACAGGTTGTGTTGGGAGAGCAGCAGGTGATGGTGGCTGAGGGTAATCGGTTAGAGCGAGTATTGGTGATGGCGGATAGGGGGGTAATTAAGGACCGAGATGATAGGATATTGGCCCGCAATATTGATAAGGATGGAGAGGTGGTGAGAGAGTATCCGTATGGTGAGGCGGTGGCACATGTGATCGGGTATGTGGGAGAAGCTGGCGAGGATGAAGTCAAGCAGGGTTTGGTATTGGGCTCTAGATTGGGGAAAATGGGGGTGGAGCGGAGTGAGGATGAGAGATTGCGAGGAGAGTTTGGTGAGGAGTTGGTGGAAGTAGACGCAACTGGTAAAAGAGTAGATTTGATAGGTAAAAGAGAGGCGGTGGCGGGTCAGTCAGTTAAGCTTAATATTGATGCTGAGCTATCAAAAGAGATTGGAAGGATTCTGGCAGAACGAGAGGAAGAGAAGGGGGAATATAAAGGGGCGGTGGTGGTGAGTCGGGCTGGAACAGGAGAGCTGTTGGCTTTGGTAAGTTGGCCAAGTTTTGATAATAATTTGTTCTCCGGACTTCCTGGTGAGGGAAAATACAAAAAGGTAGAGGAGGTGTTGGGTGATGGCGAAAGGCAGCCGATGTTTGATAGAGCGGTGGGTGGAAATTATCCCCCTGGGTCGATATATAAACTGGTAACGGCGGTGGCTGGAGTTGAGGAAGGAAAAGTAGATAGGGAGACGACGGTGTTAGATGAGGGTGAGATTAAGATTGACAGTTATCGATATGGCAACTGGTATTTTGATCAGTATGGTAAGACAGAGGGGGAGATTGGTTTACAGAGAGCTTTGGCAAGAAGTAACGATATCTTTTTTTACAAAGTGGGTGAGTGGGTTGGAGTAGAGAAGTTAGGTGAGTGGTCAAGAAAACTGGGTTTGGGTAGAAGAACGGGGATTGGGTTGGAGGCTGAAGGAACTGGTAGAGTACCTGATCCATTGTGGAAGGAAAAATTGACAGGTGAGCGTTGGTTTTTGGGAAACACGTATCACATGGCGATTGGGCAGGGCGACTTAACAGTTACGCCATTACAGGGAAACTTGATGACGGCAGCGGTGGTGTCGGGTAAATTGTGTAAACCTGGATTGGTTGTGGGTGAGGAAGGAAGGTGTGAGGATCTATCTTTAAGCGAGGTGGGGAGAGAGATGATTGTGGAGGGAATGGTAGGAGCTTGTAGTGAGGGGGGGACTGCTGCTAGCTTTTTTGATTTCCCGGTAAGGGTGGCGTGTAAAACAGGTACGGCACAACAGGGTGGTGAGGAGGATGATCCGCATGCGTGGATTACGGCAGTGGTGCCGGCAGAGAATAGTGAAGGAAACAGAGATGATGATTATGCCAATGGTGTGGTGATAACGGTGTTGCTTGAAGCAAGTGGAGAGGGTAGTGCTGAGGCTGGTCCGGTAGCGATAAAGATTGCCAAATATATAGTGGAGAAGGGGATATAACAGCCTATATTATTGACATTTAAGACTATTTTTGGTATATTACATCCATACATTGAAAGATGTGAGGCTGTGGTTTTTTCAAGTAGTTTGGTGAACCTGCAAACAGACGATTTCCTCAAAAGGATGACTCTGGCAGATAATCTGCGGTTTGCTTGAACTCTTGACTGAACCTGCAAAAATGCAAATTGCCCAGAGGGATCTGGACGAAGAGCATTGCAGCCTCTTATTTGAAGATGACCTGGTTAGGGATAGAAACGCAGCGGCTTGCCGTGGAGAAGTGAGGCAACTCACACACAGCTTTTCCCAATATAACCAGGTCTTTTTTTGACCTTGGGATATGGATATTTGATAAATTAAAGGAGTGAGAGTTGTTGATGTAGATAGTCAGGTGTATCCACCGTTGTTGTTGGAGGTGGCTAATCATCCAGATAGGTTGTATGTAAGGGGTGAGAGTAAGGTTTTGCTTGAAAAAATGGTAGCGGTAGTGGGATCAAGAAAGATGAGTGTTAAGGGTGAGGAAGTGACTAGAAGAGTGGTTAAGCAGTTGGTGGATATGGAGATGGTGATAGTTTCTGGATTGGCTAGAGGAGTTGATAGCGTGGCTCATGCAGAGTGTTTGCGTCTGGGAGGTAGGACGGTAGCAGTATTGGCACATGGACTGGATTGGGTGTATCCAAGAGAGAATGCTGGATTGGCTGAAAAAATAGTTGAAAGAGGTGGGGCTTTGGTGAGCCAGTTGGAAGAAGGAGTAAGACCGGAGAGATACTTTTTTCCATTAAGAAATAGGTTGATTGTGGGAATGTGTTTGGGGGTGGTGGTGATTGAGGCGGAAATTAAGTCAGGGACAATGACAACGGCAAACTGGGCTGCAGAGTTAAATAGAAAAGTATGGGCAGTAAGAGGGTCGCCGGGAACTGATTTGTTGATTAATGAAGGGGTGGATGAGTGGTCGTTTTAGGCGAATTTAAATTTGTTGGGATAGAGTTGACCTTTGCGTTTTAGAAGTAATTACAGTTAAATGGGGAGGATGAAATTAGTGATTGTTGAGTCGCCAACGAAGACAAAGTCCTTATCTAAGTATTTAGGTAAGGGTTTTGAGGTGTTGGCAAGTATGGGTCATGTAAGCGATTTGCCCAAGAGCAAGATGGGGGTGGAGATAGAGGAGAAGGGTGGTAAATATAGCTTTAAGCCGGAGTATGTTTTGGTTCGTGGTAAGGGTAAAGAGGTAAGTAAGTTAAAAGCGGCAGCTAAAAAAGCAGATGAGGTTTTTCTGGCAACTGACCCAGATCGAGAGGGAGAAGCGATTGCCTGGCATGTGCAGGAGATACTAAAGGGAGAAAAGAAGGATAAGTTTAAGAGAATCAGTTTTCATTCAATCACCAAGGAGTCGGTATTGGAGGCAATGAAGTCACCTAAACAAGTGAGTCAGGACTTGGTTGATGCTCAGCAAGCCAGAAGAGTGCTGGATCGTTTGGTGGGATACAAGTTGTCACCAGTGTTATGGAAGAAAGTAAGAAGGGGTTTGTCGGCGGGTCGGGTGCAGAGTGTGGCACTACGAATGATTGTGGAGAGAGAAAGAGAGATTGAGGCATTCAAACCTGATGAGTACTGGTTGATTAATGTTAAGGCGGAGACGAGTGGAGGTGAGGAGATGTTGCTGTTGCTTAAGAAAATGAATGGGAAAAAGGTTGAGGTGAAGAACGAGAAAGAGATGAGAGAGATCGAGGCTGATTTGTCAGGTGCTGATTTGGTGATAAGTGATGTTGAGAAGAAGGAGAGAAGGAGTTGGCCTCATCCGCCATTTAAGACATCTACTTTGCAGCAGGCAGCGGCTAATGTATTGGGGTGGTCCTCAAAGAAGACGATGCAGGTAGCGCAGAAACTTTATGAACAGGGCGATATTACTTACCATCGAACTGATTCACTTAATTTAGTTGGAAGTGCGGTTGAGGGAGTAAGAAAATTTATCGTAAGTGAGTTTGGTAATGAGTACTTACCTGACAGGGGAGTGTTTTATAAAACGAAGGGTAAGGTGGTGGCACAGGAGGCTCATGAGGCAATCAGGCCGACTAACTTAGAGATGGGGACTAATAGCTATAAGGGTGAGGGTAAGATGGCTCGTGATCAGGAGAAGTTGTATGGGTTGATTTGGAGAAGAACGATAGCTTGTCAGATGAGACCAGCTGTATTTGATGCAACAACGGTGGTAGTGGAGGCAAGGGGAGAGAGAAATTATGAGTTGCGGGCGACGGGGGAGATAATTAAGTTTGATGGATGGAGAAGGTTGTATAAGAAGATTGATGGTGAGGTAGTCTTACCTCAAGTAGGAAAAGGAGAGAGTTTAAAGAATGAAGGGGTGGTAGCTGAGCAAAAATTTACCCAACCGCCACCAAGATATAACGATGCTTCTTTGGTTAAGGAGTTGGAAAAGAGAGGGATTGGTAGGCCGTCTACGTATGCATCGATTATCAGTACGATTTTGGCCCGGGCGTATGTAAACAGAGAAAGTAGGCGGTTTTTTGCGACAAAGGTGGGAATGGCAGTGAGTGACTTTTTGGTTGGTAACTTTAAAGAAGAGATGGATTATGATTTTACTGCTCGAATGGAGGATGGTTTGGATGAGATAGCTATGGGCGAGAAGGATTGGCAGAAGTATTTGTCTGACTTTTACGGTCCGTTTGAGAAAAAGGTTGAGGAAGTGACAGAGAAGGCGAAACGAGTGGAGGTGCCAGTGGAGAGGACGGGAGAAAAATGTCCTGAGTGTAAGGAAGGAGAGGTGGTGATCAGAGAGGGAAGATTTGGCAAGTTTTTAAGTTGTAGTCGATTTCCGGAGTGTAAGTATACGGAGAATTACAAAGAGTATGTTGAGGGAGCAAAATGTGAGGAGTGTGGTGCAGGTGTGGTGATTAAGCGGACTCGTTTTGGGAGAGAGTTTTATGGTTGTGAGAATTATCCTAAATGTAAGTGGGCTACCTGGAAGAGACCGAAGGTGAAGGGTAAAAAGGAGAATAAGGAGAGCGCTGAGGTAGAATCTTAAAGAGAACCTTGGAAATCTAGCCAAAATAGGAGCAGGGCAATGATACTGTCTGACAGGGATATGCTGGAGCGAGTGGCGACTCATTCATTACTGATTGACCCGTTTGACTCGGAGTGTGTCCAGCCGTCAACCTATGACGTTCATTTGGGTAGTCAGTTTCGTCTTTTTTCCAGCCATGATATGACTCATATCGACTTGGCTCAAAAAAGGCGTGTGGAGACTCAGTTGGTTGAGGTTGATGAGTCGGGCTTTGTACTTCATCCTGGCGAGTTTGCGCTGGCCTCAACGGTGGAGCGTTTCAGGATACCGATTGATTTGGCGGCTAAACTTGAGGGAAAGAGTAGCCTGGGGAGGTTGGGACTGGTGGTCCATGCGACTGCTGGATATATTGATCCCGGCTTTGAGGGGCAGATCACCTTCGAGATGAGTAATGTCAACGTGGTACCAATCGTCCTGCGTCCGGGAATCAAGGTAGCTCAGATCTGCTTTTTTGTGATGAGCAGTCCGGTCAATCGACCATATGGAACTGCTGGCAACCGCTATCAAGGACAGATGGGTCCAACCGAGAGCCGGTTCTGGGATAGTGAGTAAAAATAAACCCCGTGAGGCAACATGTCCTGACGGGGTTTGTGTTTGTGGCACCTCCTAGATCTTGACGGTTTTAAAGTAGGGATGACCATCCTGGTCCTGGCCGGCGTATTGGAGATCGTCAAAAACTGCGGGTAGAATGGTTTGCAGTTCTTGGAGAAGGGCACACATGACGAGACGAATTTCCCAGTGGGCGTCCTTGGCGGTTCTTAGCTTAAAGATGTGGCGCCACTCCCTAAAGTTGGCGGTGTGAACAAGATCGGACTCGATGCCTATGGGGAGAACTTGGCGGGCATCTTGAGGCTTCCAGCCGTGAAGTCTGAGAGTACGGTAGTTTTGTTCTGCTTCCTCAAACATCTGTGCTGGGGTGATCTGCCTACCGTCTGGTCGGGTCATGAGCTCTTGTTCATCGCGGTGGGGAGGAAGAATGAATCGGGCCTGAAAGCGTTCTAGGTCTGGTTCATCTCCACCTCTGGCGTAGTCAACATATCTAGTTGACTCCTGGGTGAATGAGGAGAGGCGGTGGCGGACGTCTTCGTGAGTGAAGCCTCGGGAGACGCCAGTGAATTTGACGGAAAGCGATCCGTGCTCAATGACACTTTCGTGTCCATTGCGGATGAGTATGCGGACAAACTTGGCAGCGGTAGCCAGAGTGATTGGTCCTTTTTGCGATTGGTAACTGGTCCGTCCAGCTTCCTCGATGATGAGAAGCTGGTTTAGGAGTACCTCGGTTGGGGTGAGGATGAGATAGGTGCCTGAGGATTTAAGGATTTCCATGGATATGCCTCCTGATGTGTGTATGTATAGTGCGAGTCGATTTATCTTATATTGTGTTTGGATAATTGGCTAGTTATCATGGCAACAATGAAAAGTGAGTTGGCCAGACCATTTGTGGTAGTGGAGGGAATGTCTTCTTCGGGGAAAAGTACAGCGGTTAGAGGCATGGATGAATACTTGGTTGATTGGGTGAAGGTAAGAGAGCCTGGAGGAACTGAGTTTGGCGACTTGATCAGAACGGTTGTACAACAGACTGAGTTTGGGCATCCGGTTGGCCCGTTGGCAGCGTTTTTGGGATACAGTGCCTCTAGGGCACAGCTGGTGAGTGAGGTGATTATGCCTGAGCTAGTTGATGGTAAGAGTGTTGTTTCTGATCGGTGGTGGTATAGCAGTTATGCATATCAAGGAGGGGGAGAAGGTTTAGATCGTGAATTTATTAGAGCAGTAAGTCTTAAGGTTACTAGGGGGTTGGTACCTTTGACTTTGTTTTTTGATTTAGTACCTGAGGTAGTGCTGGAAAGAAGGGGAGCAAAAGATGATCTGGATCGGTATGACCTTCAAGCAATTGATTTTTTTGCTCGGGTAAGGCAGGCGTATCTTGAACTTGGAGAGCAAGTAGACCATTGGAGAGTAATTGATGCATCACAAAGTAGAGATAAGGTGGTGCAGGACTGTCTTGAGGTGCTTTGTGAGTATGGGTTGGTGAGGATATGAGGTGGGTTGGCGGTTCTGGTATTTTGGGATATATTAAGTTGTTATGAGCAGGGAAACACTTGATAGGGATTTGAGTAGGTGGAGAGATGATTTTTTCTGGAGGAGAGTGGTGGGGGTAAAAAAATCCGAGACTGAGGAGGATATTTTACGAGCTTTACAGGATCAGGGAATTGAGGATGAGGAGGAGGTGGCTTTGATTTTGGAGGAGATGTTGCGAGAGGAAGAGGAACAAACTAGTGCATGGACTGCGCCGGTGATTAGTACTTCTGAGGGGAGAAAGGCATTTAGCCGAGGAGGAGGCTTTCACTGATATGGTATTTGAAGGAAGGAAGAAGGCGGGTGAGGTTGAGATTGATTTAAAGAAGAGAGTAGCTGATTTGGGAAGAAAGCCAGTTTTGGCAATTCTGTGGGTAGGTGATAACCGGGCAAGTGCTAAGTATATTGAGAACAAGAAAGGGCTAGGAGAGCGGATTGGAGCTGAAGTAAGAGTGGAGAGAGTGGAGGCTGGTGAATTGGAGGATAGGCTTAAGAAGCTTGTAGATGATAAGAATATTGATGGGGTAATGGTGCAGCTACCGGTGCCGGGAATTGATCCGGATAAAGTAAGGGGGCTACTTAAGATAATACCGGTAGGTAAGGATGTGGATGGATTGAGTAGTGAGAATCTAAGGCTGATTACGACAGGAGAACAGGAGTTTTTACCGGCAACGGTGATGGCAGTGGGTAAGATAATGGATGAGGCAATTAGGGAAGTTGGTTTAGACATTGAGCGAATGAAGGTGGCGGTAGTGGGAAGTAAGGGGATGGTGGGCAAGCCTTTAGTATCTCAATTAAAACGATTTGGTTTTGAGGTAGGTGAGTTTGATTTAGGTGATGGATTGGAATTAGGTAGATATGACGTGGTGATTTCCGCAACTGGACAGACTGGATTAATTAAGAAATCGATGGTGAAGAAGGGAGTGGTGGCGATTGATGTTGGTTTCCCGAAGGGTGATTTTGAGGAGGGTATAGATGAGGTGGCTAGTTTTGTGACGCCTGTGCCTGGAGGAGTAGGACCAATGACGGTAGTGTGTTTGTTTGAGAATTTAGTAAGATCAGTAGAGAATGAGTGAGAGAAAGTATTGGAGTATAACGGTCTTGGGAGTGATAGCCATATTTGTAGGTTTGTTTTGGTGGATGCAGCCTAGGGAAGTGAGTACTGAGTCTGGGGTAGTTGAGACGGATATGGTTATTAATCAGGTAGAGCCAGTGCGTGGCCCGGTCGAGGGAGGTGGTGAGATAGTATTTTTGGGAGAAAACTTTCCGGAGGAGGTTGAGGTGTGGTTTGGGAACAAAAAAGCTGAGGAGGTACTACGATATGATGAAACAGTGGTGGTGGCAATATTGCCACCGGCTGAGGAGGTGGGTAAAGTGGGAATGTTGATTTCAACGAAAGATGGGGAAGGGATAATGGCGCCAGTTGAGTTTGAGTATGTTGAGGCTAGTGAGTTGGAAAATGAGGAGTAGAGTGATATAATTTGTTCATTAATTACACACCTTGGCAGATTTCTCCTGATATATTAGCCAAGGGAGGATATCGGTTTTTGAATTTACTCAAAACCAGTAAAGGAGATATAAAATGGCTACAAAACAAAAGAAGTTCAGTGTTGATTTGGAGGCGTTACTAGAAGCAGGTGCTCACTTTGGACATCAGGTAAAGCGATGGAATCCGAGAATGCATGAGTATATTTGGGCAGCCAGAGATGGAGTCCATATTTTTGATTTGGCGGTTACAGCTGAGAAACTCGAGGAAGCTTGTGAGTTTTTAAGTAAGGCAGCGAGTGAGGGTAAAAAAATTGTGATGGTGGGAACCAAGAGGCAAGCATCTGAGATCGTTAAGGAAGCGGCAAAAAAGGCTGGTGTGTTTTATGTAACAGAGAGATGGCTTGGGGGAACGATCACTAACTGGGGTCAGATTAAGGGTAGAGTTAAGAAACTTGAGGATTTGAAAGCTGGTCGAGAGGCGGGTGAGTTTAAGAAATATACCAAGAGAGAGCAGGTATTGATTGATCGAGAGATCGATCGATTGGAGCGCTTCTTTGGTGGTTTGGTTGGATTGAATAGTTTGCCTGATGTGTTGTTTGTGGTAGATACCCAGAAAGAAAGAATTGCGGTGAGAGAAGCTAAGAGTAGGGGTATTACGGTAGTAGGAGTGATTGATAGTAATGCTGATCCGGCTTTGGTTGATTATGTGATTCCAGCCAATGATGATGCGGTAAGAAGTATTAAGATAATTGTGGAGACAGTGGGTGAGGCATTGGAGTCAGGAGTTAAAAATTCTAAAAAAGTAAATGATGGAAAAAATTAAGCAACTTCGAGAAAAGACTGGAGCTGGAGTAATGGATGCAAAGAAAGCTCTGGAAGAAAGTGGAGGAGACATGAAAAAGGCAGAGGAAATTATTGCAGCTAAGGGAATCGTTAAGGCTGAAAAAAAGGCTGATAGAGAGGTGAAATCTGGTTTGGTTTATGGATACACTCATCAGGGTCGAGTAGGGGTGTTGGTGGAGGTGAGTTGTGAGACTGATTTTGTGGCCAAGAATCCTGAGTTTGAGGCTTTGTGCAAGGAGGTTGCTTTGCAGGTGGCGAGTATGGAACCAAAAGACGTGGAGGAACTGCTTGAGCAAGATTACATTCGTGATGGGAGTAAGAAAATCAAGGACTTGGTTACCAGCTTAATTGGAAAAATAGGTGAGAATATCCAGGTGAGAAGATTTGTGCGATTTGAGTTGGGTGGTGAGTAATGGTTAAATATATTTAGGTTATGGATAAGCTGATTGAGGACATACGTTCAAAGATGGATAAGGTGTTGGCGGTTGTGGCAGAGGATATGGCGACAATCAGAGTGGGTGGAGCAAATCCTAAGATGGTGGAGGGTGTAGAGATTAGCGCCTATGGCCGTCAGAGAATGAGATTGATGGAGGTAGCTTCTATATCAGCACCTGATCCGAATCAAATTGTGATTAGCCCATGGGATAAGAGCGTGATTAAGGATATTGAAAAGGGAATAATTGAGGCTAATTTAGGGTTTATGCCTAACGTGTCGGGAGAGGTGATTAGGATTGTAGTGCCACCTTTAACTGAGGAGAGGAGAAGAGATTTTGTAAAGCTGGTAGGTCAGAAACTGGAGAGTGGTAGAGTGATGCTTCGAGGAGTTAGACAAGAGGGCAGGGAAGAGATTGAGAAACTGGAGGAGGAGGCTGGGGTGAGTGAGGATGATGTGAAGAGGTTGTATGAGGAACTTGATAAATTGACGGGAGAGTATAACGATCGGTTAGAGCAGATGGCGCAGGAAAAGGAAGCGGAGGTAATGAAGGTTTAAGAGCTTGACAGGGGAGAGTCTTATAATATAATGATCGGCACGTAAGTTAACATGCGGGTATAGCTCAAATGGCAGAGCGGCGCTTTCCAGTTTTCATGGGAGGTCTGCAGGCCTTCTGATGGAAACCGACGGTTGGGGGTTCGAGTCCTCCTACTCGCTTGTTTGCACTTTATTATGTTTGAGCGCACATAGTTTAACGGCAAAACGTCGACAGATGACGAGAGTCGAAATTAGAGGTTCGAATCCTCTTGTGCGCATGTATTGATTACCGGTAGCGGCTTTTTGGGACACCCCCTTTAAGTGATTTTGCTACCGGTTTTTTTGTGGTATGGTGGGGGAAGAGAAAGGAGGATTGCCCAATGAAAGAGACGTTGACAATCACATTGTCGTCGAGCTGAAAGGGGGTGATCCTATTCTGCGCCAAGTTTGAACCGCTTGGCAGGCCGCCGAGATTTTTTACTTAAATCCGGCGGCTTTTTTTGTTAGCTTGACAGTAATTTGATGTGGAGAGACAATGTAGGGGTTCTTTTGACTTTCGGAGAAAACACGCGGGGGCAGGATGACCTTCTAGGTCTAGGATACGGGCTCGCCCGATGTTCACGCGTCGGCGCGCAGCAAACTATTGCAAACATAATGCCTTTGACGCGTGGAAGTATCCGAAAGTTGTACCGACCGCCAAGTGGCAGCAACATACCTCTTGGCGGTTCTTTTTTTGGTTTGAATCGAGTTTAAGTTACAATATGGGCATGGAGAGAGATATAAGGAAGGCGATAGATGAGGTTTTACATAAGCTCAAGCTGGCAGTGGAGAGTTATGTTGTTGAGAGACCAAGAGAGGAAGGTCATGGAGATTGGGCCAGTAATGTAGCGCTTGTTGGTGCTGGTAATCCGAGAGAAAAGGCTGAAAAGATTGTGAACGAGTTAAAGAATTCAGATTTGATGAAGAGTTTGGAGGGAATAGAGATAGCTGGTCCTGGTTTTATTAACTTTACGATAAAAACCGAATGGTGGGTAAAAAGATTACAGGAAATAGTTAAACAAGGAAAGGATTGGGGTAGTGGTGATTGGGGAAAGGGTAGGCAGGTGTTGGTTGAGTACAGTAGCCCGAATATTGCCAAAAATTTTTCGGTGGGACATCTTAGAAGCACCATTATTGGGCAAAGTATTAGGAATTTGTTTGAGTTTTCTGGATGGAAGACGGTGGGAGATAATCATCTGGGTGATTGGGGAACTCAGTTTGGCATGATTATCGCTGCAGTTGAGGAGGGAAATCTTGATTTGAGTGAGATGACGGTAGAGGAGATGGAGAGGCTGTATGTGGAGTACAACCAGAGAGCTAGGGAAGATGAAAGTTTACGAGACAAGGCAAAAGAAGCGTTTGTAAGACTCGAGCAAGGAGACGAGGGAGCAAGAAGTATTTGGCAGGTGGCGATTGATAAGTCAAAGGCCGATTTTGAGAAGATATACAAACAACTGGGGGTAGAGATAGAGCATGCATATGGCGAGAGTTTTTATGAAGAGGAGATGAAGGAGGTAATCAGGGAAGCAAAGGAGAAGGGGTTGGCAAGAGAGAGTGAGGGGGCTCTGGTGATGGATCTGGGTGATGGATTACCAGTAGGGATGCTAGTTAAGTCAGACGGGGGGACAACTTACTTTACCAGGGATTTGGCGACAGTTAGATACAGAAGCAGGACGCAGGGATTGAAATCGGATTTGTATGTTTACGAAGTTGGTGGGGAGCAGAGTTTACATTTTAAACAAGTGTTTGCGGCGGTGGATAAACTGGGCTGGGTGAAGCGGGATAATCTGGTTCATGTGGCACATGGGATGGTTTTGGGAGAGGATGGAAAAAAGATGAGTACCAGGAAAGGAACGGGAGTGAGAATGGCAGAGTGGCTTGATGAAATTGTGAAGAGAGCGGGTGAGATTAACAAACACTCAGCTGAGATGGTGGGTATTGGAGCGGTGAAGTTTTTTGATCTTAAGCATAGCCCTGTAACAGCGTACCGATTTGATCAGGAGGAGGCTTTAAGACTGGATGGGTATTCTGGACCATATGTGCAGTATGCGACAGTGAGGGCCAGGCGGATAATTGATACCTCAAGTGAGGTGAATCAAGACATAAGTTTAAGAAAGAATCTTGATATAGAGGAAGTAAGGGTTATCAAGTTGCTTGATAAGTTTCCAGAGGTAGTCAAGGAGGCGACACTAGATTATTCACCCAACTTGCTGGCCGATTATGTTTTTGATTTGGCTAAGTCATTCAATGATTTCTACAGCAAGCATCGGGTGATTGATGAGGGTGAGGTAGAGCCTTTGCGGTGGTTTTTGGCCAAGGGAGTGGTTGAGGTTTTGGAGCAAGGACTAGGGTTGTTGGGTATTGGAGTACCGGAGAGGATGTAGGTAAATTGTGCTAGGATAGAGTGCATGCAGGTTTTGTTGTTTTTACTGATTTTGACGGTGGTGGTGTTGGTACACGAGTGGGGTCATTTTGCAGCAGCTAGGTTTTTCAAGATCAAGGTAGAGGAGTTTGGAATCGGTTTCCCGCCGAGAATGTTGAGACTGTTTAAGAGAGGAGAGACGGAGTATACGATTAACTGGTTGCCGATTGGTGGTTTTGTGAAGATCTATGGAGAGAACGGTGAGGGTCAGGAGGTTAAGGATGAGAGGGCTTTTTGGAGCAAGCCGGTTTGGCAGAGAGCGGTGGTATTGGTGGCGGGAGTAACAATGAACTTGGTATTGGCAGTGGTATTGTTTGGAACTGTTTACTCGATTCTTGGGGTGCCGGCGATGATTGATGGAGTAAGGGTTTTGGAAGTAAGTGAGGGAAGTCCGGCTCAGACCGCTGGTCTTGAGGAGGGGGTGATTGTGACTTCTTTAGTGACCAATGAGGGGGAGCTGGTAATCGAGGGGAGTGAAGGGTTTGTTGAGAAGTTACGAGAAAACTTGGGTGAGGAGGTAGTGCTGAAGATAAAGGAGGGGGAGGGAGTAGTTGAGAAGAAAGTAACGCTAAGAAGTGATCCAGGGCCCAATGAAGGGGCACTGGGGGCGGTGGTGACGGATACGGAACTAACTAAGTATCCTTGGTATCAAATGCCGTTTAGAGGTGTTTGGGTGGGATTTCAGGAGGCTTTTGCCTGGGGAAGAGAGATAGTGATGGGGCTGGGAGGAATGGTGTATCAACTGGTGACAGGTCAGGGATTGCCTAAGGACATTGCTGGGCCGGTGGGTATTTATCAGATTAGTAATCAGGCGAGAGAGGCTGGTTGGATGGCGGTGCTTCAGTTTGTAGGGATTTTGTCAGTTAATTTAATGATTCTTAACTTACTGCCTTTCCCTGGTTTAGATGGAGGAAGATTGTTGTTTTTAGGGATAGAGTTGGTTAGGGGAAGGAAGCTTAGAGAGGATGTCGAGGGATGGATTAACATGGCAGGAATGATGCTTTTGTTGGGACTAATGGTGGTGATTACCTTTAATGATGTGGCGAGAATAACTGGAGGGTGGATGGGGATTCAGGAAAAACTGCAGAGTTGGTTTTGATGGGGTTGAGTTGGAGGTGGATGACCTGATATACTTATGGCGATGACAAAGGACCCGGATTGTCTTTTTTGTAAGATAATTGATGGTGAAGAACCGTCTGTTAAAGTCTGGGAGAATCAGTCTTTTCTCGCGATATTGAACAAGTATCCGAAAGCCCCGGTGCATATTTTGGTAATGCCGAAAGAACACCGAAGTAAATTGGCGTTAGTTCAAGGTAAAGGTTTAGATCTTTACCAGGGATTAATGGAGGCGGTTTACGAGGTGGTGCGCGAGAAAGGTTTGGATAAGCGAGGATATAAATTAGTGAACAACGGGGGAGGGTATAACCACTTTGACCATGAACATATACATGTGATGGGTGGATCAGAAACCGAGCCCTGTGGAGAAACATAAACGTAATATAGGAAAGGAGGTGCACTGTAAGTGCCAGTAGTTATTAGGAAAAAACCAGGTGATTCTAACCAACAAGTTTTAAGCGAGTTTCGCAGAGAAACTATGTTTGATGAGGTGTTGGAAAAGATGAAACAGAGACTGATGGAGGGTTTTGTACCACCATCTGAACTGCGAAAACGAGAGAGAATCATCAAAAAGAAAGAACAAGCTCGAGAGAGGCGTAGAGCAGCGCGTCGTCGAGGGAATCTAAAGCGCTAATGTTGATAGAGAAAGTTCGAACAGATTTACATCAAGCTACCAAGGCAAGGGATTTGCCCAGGGTGAGAGCTTTGCGGATGTTGATTTCTTCTTTGGAGTATCTGGAAAAAAGAGGTAGTCAGGTAACCCAAGAGGATGAGATGGCAGCGGTTAAGTTGGAGGTAAAGAAACGTAAGGAAGCAATTGAAGCCTTTGGTCAGGTAGGTGAGCAGGAGAGAGTTAAGGATGAGGAGGATGAGATGAAGGTATTAATGGAGTATATGCCAGAGCAGGTGAGTGAGGACGAGGTAAGAAAGGTGGTTAGTGAAGTAGTGGGTGAAGTTGGTGAGGGAGTAAATAAAGGAATGGTGATTGGTAAGGTAATTGCCAAGATTGGTAAAGAAAAGGTAGATGGTAACCTGGTGGCAAAGATTGTTAATGAGTTGGTGAAGTAAGGGTATGGGAGACAAAGAGATTAAGGTTCATATAAGGGCGGATAGTCGATATCCGATTGATCGAAAGAGAATTAGAAAATTAGTGAGAGATTTCTTGCGTGAGATGGGGGTGGAGGGTGAGATGCAGGTAGGTGTGGTGATGGTGGGGGATCGAAAGATGAAGGAGTTAAATATGAAGTATTTAAAGGTGGAGGGAACGACTGATGTATTAAGTTTTTCGCAAACGGAGACAAGTGAGAAGGTAAGTGAGTTTATTGAACCCACTGATAACGGATTGTATTTGGGAGAAGTGATTGTAAGTTGGCCACAGGCAATGAAGCAAGCATTAGAGAGACAGATTACAGTAGATGAGGAAGTCGACTTCTTGGTTAAACACGGACTGCTTCACTTGATGGGAATTCATCACGATTAGGTTCTAGAGAAAAAAAGGAGCCACCCTTTGAAAGTATTTCGCGGGGTGGCTGTAAGTATGATTGACCAGCGGGGCTAGTCGGTGCTGGCGGCTTCTTGGCGCTGCATCCAGCGTGATTCAGCAGCAGCGGCTTCGCGCTCCTCCTTCTCGATTTGGGCGAGGATCCAGGGACGACGGTGTTTGGGAGGGCAGCCGTTTTTATGGAACTTGCTGCTGGTGGGGATGCCGCACTTACATACGCCGTTTCGACACATCTGAGTTGTCTCCTTATGTCTAAGTATGTGCAATTCCGCTGGTTGCGGACCTATAGTATAGCATGATAAAAATAATTTTGCAACGGGGTTAATGAAAGGAATTTAGTGGATTGAGTTTTGCCTGATACTTCATAGTATGTGGAAGGGGAGTAGTATTTTGATCTATTAATTGGTAGTTGATATCACTGATGGGGCTATTCTAGAGTGGTGATTGATGAGTAGTTTCTATCGCAAATATCGACCAAGAAGAATTGAGGAACTTGACCTTGAGGAGGTAAGGAATAGTTTGGCGGCGGGGTTAAAGAAGGGTGAGTTGGCTCATGCATATTTGTTTGTGGGCCCAAGGGGTTCGGGTAAAACCTCGGCGGCTAGAATACTGGCTAAGGTGGTTAATTGTGAGAAGCCAACCGCTAGTGGTGAGCCGTGTTTAGAGTGTGACAACTGTAAGTCGATAGAGCAGGGAAGTTTTGTGGATGTAATGGAGATTGATGCAGCATCGCATCGAGGGATTGATGCAATCAGGGAACTAAGAGACAAGATTGGCTTGTCACCAGTAGCTGGTAGAAAGAAGGTGTATATCATCGATGAGGTACACATGTTGACGGTAGAGGCTTTTAACGCTTTGCTTAAGACTTTGGAGGAGCCACCAGAGCACGCTATGTTTGTTTTGTGTACAACTGAGGAGCATAAGGTACCCGAGACTATAGTGAGTAGATGTACCCGAGTTGGTTTTGTAAAGGCAGGTAAGGATGAGGTGATTAAGAGTTTGAGTAAAGTGGTTAAGGGAGAAGGGCTTAAGCTTGAGGAAGGGGTGCTTGAGTTATTGGCTGAGTCAGTGGATGGCAGCTTTAGAGAGGGACACAAATTATTGGAGCAATTGGCTAGTTTTGGAAAAGAGGTTAGTTTGAAAAAGGTTGAGGAGATGTTGGGAAGTGTGAGGGGTGGAGAGGTTAAACAAGTGGCTCAGTTGCTTATTGAGGGTAAAACTAAGTTGGTTTTAGAGAAACTTGAGGTTATGGAGAAAGGTGGAGTGGAGTGGAGTAACTTTGCTGAGAAACTACTTGATTATGTAAGAGGTCAGCTAAAAGCCAAATACGGGGTAGGTAAGGTGGAGATAGAGGCGGAGATTGAGAGGCTGCGAATGGTGACGATGTTGGTAGCAAGAGCATGCGGAGAGATCAAGACAGCAGTGGTTCCGGCTTTACCTTTAGAAATGGTGGCAGTTGAGCTAGATAAAGAGGTGGGTGTTAGTGGTGGAAGTGTGAGGGTAGTTAAGGAACAAAAAGCTGAGGTTGGCAAACTAGATGAGAAAAGAGATGAGATGGGTGAGAAGATTGAGACAGGTCGAGACGAGATTAAGGCAGACATGGTCCAGGTTCGAGAGAAGGTGTCTTTGGACGAGGTGATGAGTAAATGGGATGAGGTGATTAAGTCATTGTCACCTCTAAATCATAGTGTGGCTGGGTTACTTAGGTCCTGTAGACCAAAAAGGGTTGAAAATCATTTTTTAGTTATTGAGGCATATTACAAGTTTCATAAAGAGCAGTTGGAGCAGGAGACGAGAAGGCGAATGCTTGAGGAGACACTAAAAAGGGAAGTGGGTTTACCTGCAGTTAAGTTTGTGTTGGGGGAGAAGGCTGTAAGAGCGGCAAAAGTAATGGAGGAGCATGATAACATCACTGCCCCAGAGACGGATGACAAGTTGGTGGAAGCAGTCGAGGACGTGTTTGGAGTAGAGGTGTAAAAGTATCCTATATAGTGGTAAAATACTGGTAACTTAAGGTAGAAAGGAGTTCTGCCGTGCTGTACGTAATAAGCGAGGAGTACTTTAAGGTCAGGGTCATTAAGCTGATGGTGGAGTCAGTGGAATTTAACTATCTGCCTCCAGACCAGATTGCAGCAATGGCCCGTGAAGTGGTCGCCAGAGCGGTTAAGGCCGGAGTTCCTTTCGGTAAAGCTGTCACCCGGGATGAGTTGCTAGAGATAGTGACTCGCATGTGTTCTGAGGTGACAGTCAGTGTCCAGCCTGACAGTGATGAACAGTGGTTGGAACTGTTAACCTGGGAGCCTGCCTACATCTGAGCAGACCGTTTCGTGTTGACGGCGAGTTTTGTTAAAAACGACTCGCCGTTTTTTTGGTACAATGGGGGAATGCTAGATAAACTGGGAGGAATCGGATCAAAAGGAGCAGCAGCAGCTAAGCTGGTGATGTTGCAGAGAAGGATAAGCAAAAAGAAGATTGTTCATGAAGAGGGTGATGTTAAGGTAATAGTGAGTGGTGATGGTAAGGTGAAGCGGATTGAGGTGGCAGGTGAGGAGATGAAAGAGCTGTCAAAGGTGGTGAATCAAGCGATTGAGCGAGCACAGAAATGGGCAGCTAGTGAGATGCAGGGAATGATGGGTGATCTGGGTAAGATGTTTAAGTAGTTTTGTAGTGGGTTTGGAATTGTCCTTCGTTTTTGCTTGATTAAGAGATATACTTGGTAGTTGCTATGAGAAGTATACGACCGATACAAAGATTGGTGGATCAACTGGAGGGGTTGCCGGGAATTGGACCTAAAACTGCCCAGAGATTGGCTTACTATATGCTTAGATTTCCTCAGGATCGATTAGAGAGATTTGCTGAGGCGGTGGAGAGGTTAAAAAAAGATACCAAGATGTGTGAGAGATGTTTTAATGTTGACGAGGAGAGTCCGTGTCGGATTTGTAGTGATAGGGGTAGAAACAGTAGTCAGATTTGTGTGGTGGAGACACCGCTTGATCTGCTGGCTTTGGAGAGATCGGATGGATATACTGGGGTGTATCATGTTTTGCATGGAGTGATTAATCCTTTAAATAATATTGGGCCGAATGACATTTATTTACCACAGTTGTTAAAACGGATTAAGGATGAGCAGGTAGATGAGTTGATTATTGCCACCAACCCTTCGATGGAGGGGGAGGCGACAGCGATGTACATTGCCAACAAAGTTAAGGAGATGGGAGAAGAGGTAAGGGTAACGCGAATCGGGAGAGGTTTGCCGACCGGAGCAGACCTCGAGTATGCGGATGACACGACCTTAAGTAGGGCTATGGAGGGTAGAAAGGAGATGGAATAATAGGAGTATGGCTTCAATAGGAAAACAGTTACAACAGGGGCTTGCAGATGCAAGAAAAACGGCTTCGAGTGATGTGGTTGAGGGTTTGGTTGATGCGGGTAAAAAAATGGCTGGTGAAGTGGTTACAGGAGGTGGTGAGCTGAAAGAAAATGTTGATAGTGGTGGCCAGTCACAGTCTGTGAGTAGTGAGGAGGCAGAAAGGCGAATGATGAAGGAGAGACAGGCTAGAGCTAGGATAGAACAGTTGCGCCAGGAGTTGGCGGCAGTAGTTAGGAATAAGGAGAGGGTAAGAGAGGAAGCGATTCAGCGAGAGGCGAGTGAAGAGGCTGTAAGCGATCAGCAGGAAAGTAGTCGAAAAAAGAGATTGCGTGATTTGTTGCTTAAGGCCAAGAGAGGCGGGGGAACGGGTGAGGTGGTGAAGCAGGTGGGGTAGATTGATATAATGGGGTAGAAACCAAGAGACGGAAGTGTGCGCCGTCTTGTTTGAGGGCGGGAGGAAAGGGACGTTTTCCTGATTAAAACCCGACAGTGCCGGTGTAGTTGGTATTAAATTGAGAGGAGTTGAGGTGGAATCTTCAGCCACTGGCTGACCGCAACACGCTTGTAATAGTATTTAGGCGTGTTTTTTTTGTATGAAGGATATTAAACATTTTCTGGTTCAACTAAGGAGTAAAAGAGCGTTGGTGGTGTTTCCACATCCAGATGATGAGGTGTTTATGGCGGGAGGATTGATACAGAGACTGATTGACCTGGGATATAAAATCGAGGCAATTTGTTTGACGCAAGGAGGGAGAGGGAAGAACCACAAGAATGGTTGGAGAAGAGATAGATTTAAACGGATGAGAAGGGTTGAATTTGAGTTGGCAATGATTGAGTTGGGGGTGGTGAAGTATCAGATTTGGGACTTTGTCGATGGGGGTTTGAGAAATAAAGGTGGGTGGAAAATTAAACTGGGAGAGGTGTTAAAGAGAATTAATCCCAACCTGGTAATCAGCTACGGTCCTGGTGGGGTAACGGGTCATCCAGATCATATAGCAGTGGGAAAGTGGCTATTTGAGAATCTAAAGGGTACAAAAGAGGTGTTGTTGTGGCCAATTTGGCCTGGGGTTTTAAGAAGGTTTATGGTTCACCCTAAATCGATGATGCAAAAAATGAAACCTGATTACGGTTTGAGTTTGAGTGAAGACGAGACGATTAAGAAATGCCGAGCAATGAGTGCTTATGAGAGTCAGATTGGTAACTGGAGCCGTTGGCAGTGGTGGTTAATGAGGAAGTGGTTGTGTAGGAATGAACTCTTTGTCCAAGCCAGATTTGAGAAAAGGTATTCATTTAAATATTTAAGATATAAGCTATAGAATGTTGAGAGGGTATACTTAAAATCATGAAGATATATAACTCGTTGAGTAGACAGATTGAAGAGATTGTACCGATTAAGGAGGGTCGGGTGGGTATGTATACTTGTGGACCGACGGTTTACTCTACAGTAACAATTGGGAACTGGCGAACATATGTACTAGCTGATTGGTTGGTTAGAGCGTTGCAGTACTTAGGTCTTGAGGTTTCGTATGTAATGAACATTACAGATGTGGGGCATTTGACTGGAGATAACCTGGGAGATGCTGATACGGGTGAGGATAGACTGGAAAAGGCAGCTAAGAGAGAGCGAAAAACAGCTTGGCAGGTTGCTCAGGCATATACAGATGAGTTTTTGGAGGGTTTTGCTGAGTTTAACTTAAGCAAGCCGATGGTGTTTTGTAAGGCGACTGATCATATTAAGGAACAGATTGAACTAATTAAAAAAATTGAGGAAAAAGGATTTGCTTATCGTATAAGCGATGGTGTGTATTTTGATGTTAAGGCGTTTGAGGCGGCGGGGAGTAAGTATGGGGAGCTGTCTAATTTAACTGAGATTAAGGAAGGAGCGAGAGTGGAGGCTAATCCTGAGAAGAGAGATAAGCGAGACTTTGCTTTGTGGAAGTTTTCACCTAAGAACGGGAAAAGAGATATGGAGTGGGAGAGTCCTTGGGGCGTAGGGTTTCCTGGGTGGCACATTGAGTGTTCTGCTATGGGGATGAAGTATTTGGGAGAGCAGTTTGATATTCATGTTGGTGGAGAGGATTTGCGGTCTACACATCACCCTAATGAGATAGCTCAGAGCGAGGCATCAACGGGTAAGGGACCCTTTGTTAAGTACTGGGTACACGGTGCTTTTCTTTTAGTTGATGGGGGAAGAATGGGTAAGAGTTTGGGTAACGCGTATAGTCTTAATGACTTAAGAGAAAAAGGTTTTGGAGCAATGGACTTGAAGTATTTTTACTTGAGTGGTCATTATCGTAAGCAGCTTAACTTTACCTGGGAGGCGTTGAAAGCAGCCAGTGAGGCTAGAGGTAAGTTGGTGAGAATGCTGTCAGGATACAAGAAGGGAAGCGAGAGAACTAATTTGCGAGAGGATAAGCTTAAAAAGATTAACGACTATCGAGAGAGGTTTTTACAGGCAATTGGAGATGATCTTAATATGCCGGAGGCTTTGGCAGTAGTTTGGGAGGTAGTTAAGAGTAATGTGGCTGATTATGATAAATATGATCTGATTTTAGATTTTGATGAGGTATTGGGCCTTGATTTGCGAAAATCATTAGAAAGGTTGAGTGAGGAGCAAGCCCCTGAGGAACTAATTAAAATGCTTGAGGAACGAAACAGATTAAGAGAGGAGAAAAAATGGGAGGAGGCAGATGAGGTAAGAGAGAGAATTGAGAAACAGGGGTGGAAAGTAGAGGATGATGGTGAGGAAAGTAGGCTGGTAAGGAGAAGGTAATGGTGGATATTGGAAAGCAGGTGGAGTGGTACAAGAGAATGAATTTGTATGTGGTTTACGCTGACGCGTTTCGTAATGGTAAGAGAGGAGATTTTTTTAGTCTGGCTAAAAACTTGGAGTATATAAAAGAGACAGGGTTTGATGTAATTCATGTGTTACCGTTTTTAGAGTCACCAATGCAGGATGCCGGATTTGATGTAAGTGATTTTTTTAAGGTAAGAAAGAGGTTGGGTGGCAATGAAGGTTTTGAGGTGTTTTTAAGAGAGGTTGGGAGACTAAAGATGAAGGTATTTATGGACTTGGTGGTAAACCATGTGTCAGTGGGGCATGAGTGGTTCAAAAAGGCGGTATCAGGAGATGAGTACTACCGCAACTTTTTTATACATACCCCAGTGCAACCTAAACTGATTGAGGTTGAGGATGATCGGTGGGGTAAGTGGGCGAGGTACAGGTTGAATAGGAGGGAGTTAAGATCGCGAATCATATTCTTAAATCAAAATGGAGAGTTGCCTCACTGGTTTAGAGGCGAGGATGGTTTTTGGTATTACCACACATTCTATAAACACCAGATAGATTTGAACTGGACTAATCCTGAAGTAGTAAAGGCATTTGGGGAGGTAATAAGTTTCTGGGGAGGTAAGGGTTTAAGCTTTCGGATTGATGCGGCACCGTTTGCGGGGAAGAATTTAAGTAATATTCGAGAAGGTCAGATGGGCAGTCATAAGGTAGTAAGAGAGTTGCGCCGAATGGTTAAGGAGGTAAATAAGGATGGAGTGTTGTTGATTGAGGCGTGTCAGCCGATGTATAAGATGAAAAAGTATTTTGGTAGTGATGAGCAGCCTGAGGCAGAGATGGCGTATAACTTTGAGTTAATGCGAGGGTTGTGGGCAACGATGGTGTCGGGAAAGGGTAGCTATATCTGGAAGGCCTTAAAGAGAACAAAAGATATACCTAGTCATGCTGGGTGGGTTAGTTTTTTGAGGAATCATGATGAGTTGAGTCTCGAGTATGCGCAGCCTAAAGTGAGGAGATTGGTTTATGATTCTTTGGTTAAAAATGGAGTTGAGTTTAGGGGGGAGTATGGGTTGGCTGGAAGAACAGCGTCTTTCTTGAAGAAAGATCCACGCAAGATTGTGTTAGCTCATTTTTTGTTAGCCTCAGTGAATGGGGCTTGTGCAGTGGTCTATGGTGATGAAGTAGGAAAAGTGACAAGCAGACGGTATGTCAGGATTGATGCTCGTGATGGAAATAGGGGATGGTTGACCGAGACTGAGTTGGGGAGCAAGAAAGCTAAGATGGTTAGAGACGAGTTGAGTAAGATTTTTAGAACAAGGTTGAAGTATCCAGAGTTGGCGGTGGTGAAACCTATAAGAAGTAATCGAGGAAAAAGAAACTGGTTGAGCTTACGATATCGAGGAGAAGGGAGAGAGATTGAGGTGCTTGTTAATTTAAGCAGAAAAAAACGGGTAGTAAGTATGGATGAAAATAAAAAGCTAGCCCTTTCTATTAACGGGGCAGAAAGGAAAGAAGATAAGATTGTTTTGCCGGCATATTCAGGAGTGTGGTTAGTTGGGAAAGTATAGTCGCTAACAAAAGAAGGCTGGTGCCAAGGTGAAGATGGCACCAGCCAGTGGGTGGGAGTCTACTTGTAGAACTCCCGGTCGTCAGGCGGTTTGTTTTTGGGCTTCGAAGCCAGATACAGATTGAAGCCAAAAACAATGGCCAAGGCTATGACAAACAGCGTTCCGAGTGACATGACGTTCTCCTTAGTGGTAGAGGTCAGACTCGTCGAAGTCGTCTTCGGTTAAGTCCCGTGACATCTGGTATAGCCCGTAGGCGGCTGCGCAGATTATCAGGGTAAAGAATACGATGGCAACAAGATTGTTATCCATGTTGGGCTCCGCAATATTAGGTACGATGGGTATATTTTATCATTTTATAGGACTTGCGGTGGAAAAAGTGATTTTTAAGGACAGGGGGCGAACTCGCAACTGGGAGGGACTCGACCAACGTATGAACCATCAGGACAAAGTAGGGCTTCCATGGTGCAAGCGATGGTGTCGTCAACTGGAGTGGGTGTGGGGGTGGGAGTTGGGGAGAGGGTTTCGGTGAAACTGCGGCCATCGGGGGTGTTGCAGCGGCGGGGATAGCTTTCCATAACAGGATAGTATTTGGCACAATCATCAAAAGAGTTGATGGGTGGTGTCTGGTTTTTGAGATACAAGTAGAGGAGAGTAGATACTAGGAGGACAGAAACAACTGAGATAATGAGAAGAAGTTTGGGTGAAGATTTCATACTGAAATTGTAGCGTATTAACAAGAAATGGAATCACACGACTTGATTAGTGGAGAATGATTTCGGTGGAGATGAAGGTGATATATAGGAGGAGTAAGAAGACTCCTTCAAGACGAGAGATAGTGTTTTTAGTGCGGGCGAAGTAGTAGAAGGTAATCAGTCCAAAGATGAGGAAGAGTAGGCTAATTAAATAGCTGTTGGTGAGATAGACAGTGTTGCCGTATATAAGGGTAAGCAGGCCTAGTAAAAAGGTATTAAAGGCGGCTGAGCCGACATAGTTGCCAAAGGCAATCTGGTGGTTACAGATGAAGGCTGAGCGAAGTACAAGAGAAAGCTCTGGAATATTAGTACCTAAAGATATGACCATAAGGCTGATGAGGAAAGGAGAGATGTGAAGAAGACTGGAAAAGTAGAGAGTTTGCTCAACGATGAAGCGACTGGAGATAAAGATGGTGGCAAGACCAAAAGCAATTTTGACCAGTTCTTTGCCTAACTTGATATTTGGCTTGGGAGTTATGCTTTTTAGCTTTTCGATTAAACCACGACGACTTTGAACGCTGATTAAAAGAAGAGTAAAGAGAATAAGAACGCTGAAGCTGTCGGTGCGACCAATACGACCATCCATGGCCAAGATGACAGGGAGAGAGATGACGACCAAGGAAGCGGCTAGGTTAAAGCCTTTAAACTCAGGAGTAATACGAATGGAGTTGCCAAGAATCGCCAAAAGTGGGATGGTGAGCATGAAGATGACGATGGTGGCACCGATGAGGTTGCCAACATAGATTTCTGGGTCATTTTTGATGATGGAGTTTAGGCCAACAGAGAGCTCGCCAATGGAGGTGAAGAAGCCTAGGGTAATAAAGGAGATGGCAAAGGAGGAGACTTTAAGAGTACGGGAAAGCCGTTCGACTGATTTAATGGCTAGGCCCGATCCGACCCAGACACCGACAAATGATAGAAGGTAGATAATCAGATGGGCAAGCATGTATAGTTAATGGTAGCAAATTGGCAGGAGAATAAGGAGAGGGGTGTGGCGGTATAATATGCCGATATGAGTTTATCAGTCGGCATAGTTGGATTACCAAATGTGGGGAAGAGTACGTTGTTTAATGCATTGTTGGGTAAACAACAGGCGTTGGCAGCTAATTATCCATTTGCCACAGTTGAGCCTAATGTGGGAGTGGTTCCAGTACCAGATGAGAGATTGGAGAAACTTGCTAAGGTAGTGGGGACTGAGCGAATAGTACCAGCGACAGTGACATTTAATGATATTGCCGGTTTGGTTAAGGGGGCGGCCGAGGGTGAGGGGTTGGGAAATAAGTTTTTGGCTAATATTCGTGAGGTTGATTTGGTTTGTCATGTGTTGCGGGCTTTTGAGGATGGTGATGTGGTCAGAGCTGGGGCGGTTAGTCCTGAGGATGATTATGCAGTAGTTGAGGCCGAGTTAATCATGAAAGATTTAGAGACGGTTGAGAGACAGCTTAGTGTAGCCAGAAAACAGACAGTAGAGATAAGGGGGTGGGCTGAGGTGTTATTTAACCATCTAAATGAAGGTAAACCAGCTAGATTGCTTAAGATGAGTGATAAGCAGAGAGAGTGGGTGAGGGAGATGTTTTTGTTAACCATGAAGGATGAGGTGGCGGTAGTGAATATTGGTGAGAATCAGATGGATAAAGTGGCTGAGATTGAGGCTGAGGTGGAGGCAAAGCTAAAAATACCAGTAGTGGCGCTGTCGGCTCGAGTAGAGGCTGAGGTGGCTGAGTTGGGTAGGGAAGAGGCAAGACTGTATTTGGCTGAGTTGGGAATAAGCCAGTCGGGTTTGGATCGGTTGGTGAGTTTGGCTTATGGGAAACTAAACTTGATTAGTTTTTTGACGGCTGGAGAAAAGGAAGTGAGAGCCTGGACTATAGAGAGGGGGAGTAAGGCCCCTGAGGCTGCAGGAGTGATTCATAGTGACTTTGAAAAGAAGTTTATTAAGGCAAAGGTGTGTAGCTATGACGATTTTATCGAGTATCAGGGTTGGAAAGGTGTGGCTGAGGAAGGAAAAATGAGAATGGAGGGGAGAGAGTATGAGATGAAAGAGGGAGATGTGGTGGAGTTTATGATTGGTCAGTAAGGATATATAATTGCTTTTGAAGCTATATTGAGGTAAAATTTTCAGGCCGATGTAACTGATAAATGGATCGGTTTTAGACTTGGCTTTTTGATCAAGCATGAGTCTAAAAGTAAAATTAGTGTGATATATTTATTTTGAACAAGATGACAAAAAAGAATTACGAGTTAATGTTGGTATTGCCTGATGGTAAGCAACAGAAAGAGGCTGAGGCTTTGGTTAAAGAGTGGTTGGGTAAGAGTGGTGGTAAGGTGGTAAGTGTTGATTTTTGGGGCAAGAAGGATTTGGTATATCCAATTAAAAAACAAATGAAGGGTGTGTATGTTTTGTTTGAGTTGGAGTTGGCGGCTGATGAGGTGACTGAGTTGCAGAAGCGGATTAAACTAGAGGAAGGATTACTACGACATTTATTGGTAGTTAAAAATCAGCGGATTATTAAGGATAATAAGCCGGCAAAGCTTAAAAGTAAGAAGGAATAACTTTTTAGTTTTTCGGTAATAAAAGAATATGGCAGCTAGAAGCTTAAACAAAGTTATTATAATTGGAAACCTAACCAGAGATCCTGAACTTAGATACACACCTCAGGGAACTCCAGTTTGTTCATTTGGAATTGCGACTAATCGTGAATGGGTTGATAACAGTGGTCAAAAGCAGGAAGATGTTGAGTTTCATAATGTAGTGGCATGGAACAAGTTGGCTGAGATTTGTGCCAATTTACTCTTTAAGGGTAGAAAAGTATATGTTGAGGAAAGACTATCAACGCGAACTTGGGCAGGTCAGGATGGAGCTG
>Ga0172375_10001738_pt1 | contig 34863 bp, 33 predicted proteins | sample LakKiv1m_FD_114537 | JGI IMG/M metagenome (GOLD analysis project Ga0172375, IMG submission 114537) | Freshwater microbial communities from Kabuno Bay, South-Kivu, Congo - kab_092012_11.1m | ecosystem: Environmental > Aquatic > Freshwater > Lake | place: Democratic Republic of the Congo... | reverse complement strand
GGGTCTCTCCGGCGGTCTCCAGGTCCATCATTGTCATATTACCCATAACCCGGTACTCATAAAAAGGCAAGAGGCCAACCACAACATATAGGGGTCACCCACACAAATGTGCGATGCGGCACAAAATCGCGGAAAAAATGATGGAAATAGCGGCTATGGCGAGACTCGTTACGGATGAGGCGGCCTTATGGAGGAGATACGCCCCCATAGGGACACCAAGGATGGCAGGTATAATTAGTGGCAAGGCCCGTGCAGCGTAGATATGTTTTCTGGCATTGTGAACAACAAAGATCAAATTCGCAATACCGGTGAACATGATGATCAGGACGACGAGTTTTGGTTCCAAGAAAAGCGTCAATGTAGGGCCGGCAAGCAGTCCGGCACCAAAGCCTGTCATTCCTTGGATAACACTGGCGAACAAAATCACCAGAAAAACGAAAACCCAGCAGTGACTCCAAAGAGGTAGACTTTCCATGAAAAATCCAAATACGATCGAAAGGGATGCTTCTCTGATCGAGCCTTTGTCACCATGGATGCAACGCCATTTCTCGATTGATCAGTGGCAGTTGGATCCTTGTCACCTGAATAGGGGTCACGTGGGTTGGCGCCTTAATTCGCGCTGTGCCCGGCAGGAACAAAGGTGAAGGTGTTCTACAACCATGTGGAATATCATACCAATCAGAATATATGTCGTAGTTGGGTCTGACCACCGTCGATCAGAAATGTCTGTCCAGTAATCATACTCACAGCGGTTTCTGAAGCAAGAAACAGCAGCAGAGAGGCGATTTCTTCCGGTTGCCCGATACGACCCAAAGGGATGGATTGTACGATTTTATCGTACACCGTATGGTCGGAAAAAAAATCACGAGTATGGTCAGTTAGAAAATATGTGGGCGCAACCGCGTTGACGCGTATATTGAATTGCGCCCATTCAGCGGCAAGGCTCCGGGTCAATTGAACGACTGCTGCCTTGCTGGCTGAATAGGCACTGACATTTTCAACACCCATGAAGGCAAGAGCTGAAGCCATCAGAATGATACTTCCCCTCTTTTGTGCGACCATGACGTTCCCGACGGCTTGGCACATAAGAAAGACACCTTTCAGATTAATTCGAATCACCCGATCCCAATCCTCTTCCTCTATCTCCAGGGCGGGGACCCTCAGGGATGTACCGTGGGTAAGGAACAAAATATCGATTTGACCATATCTCTCAAGCACGTGTGAAACCATCTGGTTACAAGAGGATTTGTCCGTAGCATCAACTTTGAAAGGAAACGCCTCTCCGCCTTTGTCCCTAATGATATCTGAGAGCTCTTGAGCCTTGTCCAGCTTTTGATCGGCAACGACAACCCTTGCACCATAGGTGGAATACGTCCTGCATGCGACGCTTCCAAAATCCCCAGCCCCCCCGACAACAAGCGCCACCTTATTTGCCAAATCAAAGAGATTCATCATGCTTTTTGCTCATCCGAAATTCGTTGCTTGGGCTGTATTTTCGAGGACAATCTGATTGACGTCAGATGCCTCAACTCACCCGAATATGTGCATCGCCGTAACCATGCGGGGCCCTTCTGGGCCACTGCGTAACAAGGCAGTTCAATCGGTTTTAGTCGTGATATGTAATAGTTGTCGGGCATCTTCAGGGCTGGCAACCTGGCGACCTACCAGCCGCGTGATGTCAACCGCCTTTTGGACTAGTTCAGCATTGCTTCGAGCCAAAACACCTCGTCGAACATAGAGATTGTCTTCAAAGCCAACACGCATACTCCCGCCCATGACAACACCGACAGCTCCAAGTGGTGTTTGGTTCTTACCGATAGCGATAACCTGCCATGTACACTCATCGGGTAGGGCATCCACCATATACACAAGATTCTTGACTGTAGCAGGAATACCTCCACGCACACCCAATACCAGCCCATACACATGCGGCTCGGGAACGATGCCGGGCTTTCGTATGAGTTCCTCCACATTGCTGATCATGCTGAAATCATACACTTCAAACTCGGGTTTGACTCGAAGCTCGGTCATTTTTCGGGCATATTGTTCAATCGTCTCAGCCGAATTAATGAACACTGACTGGTTCATATTCAGGGATCCCGCATTCAGCGAGGCAAGTTCAGGCTTTAGTTCTTCAATGGGTCGGATGCGTTCCTCGGCGGATAAGTTCAGAACAGCGGCCCCCGTGCCCGTAGATATTTGGATCAATATTTCCGGGCAGGACTTCCGTATCGCTTCACAGATCACCTTGTAGGTCGAGGACTTCGCGGTGGGCTTTTGCGTATCTGGATCTCGGGCATGGATATGAACCACTGAGGCACCGGCATCGTAAGACCTTTGAACTTCTGTAGAGATCTCCTCAGGGGTGATTGGCAAATTGGGGTTCATACCCTTTGTGGCCCATGAGCCAACAGGCGCTACGGTAATGATCACTTTTCTTTCGGTATCCAGTTTCTTAGGCAGATCCAAGAAGTGCCTCCAATCCCCCCATCCGATCTCGCAATCCACCATTCTTTTCCCACTCTCTCCACCATTCTCTCTGCAGCTCCCCTGGCCTGTGGAGGTTCCAAACGGGCAGTCTCCGCCCTGCATCAGGGTAGTCTGAAATCGACCAAGATCATTTCTGCCGCTTCCTTTCCAAAATGGTGCATATACCCAAACCCCCACCTCCACAGATGGTCAGGAGGCCATAATGGGCGTCTTGTCTGACCATCTCATAAATGAGCGTAGTCAGCCGGATGGAACCGGTTGCCCCGATCGGATGTCCCAATGAAATTCCGGATCCGTTGACGTTTACCCGCTTATCCAGGTCCTCTCCATGGATGCCCAACAATTTGGCATCTGCCAGCGTCTGGGCGGCAAAAGCCTCTTGAATCTCGATGAGATCCATCTGCTCTATCGTTAAGGAAGCTTTTGTGAGAGCCCTGTTTACCGCAGCGGGGACTGCGGGATAGGTTAAGGTCGGATCGGCAGCGGCAACAGCGAATGACCTGATGTAAACCATCGGCTCCACTCCCCGTTCCTTGGCCTTTTCGAGGGTTGTCAACACCAGGGCCGCGGCCCCATCGTTTTCACTAGAAGAGTTGCCGGCCGTGCAAATGCCGTCCTCGTAAACAGCAGTCAGTCTTGCGAGCTTTTCCAGAGTCGTATCCCGGCGTGGGGTCTCGTCCGTATCCAATGAGGCCTTTTCCCTTTTTTGCTGCACCTCGACAGGGACGATTTCCTCCTTGAATCTGCCCGAATCAATAGCTGCGATTGCCCTCTGGTGCGAACGAAATGCCCACCTGTCAGCTTCTTCTCGGCTGATCCCCTCGTTTTTGGCTGCCGTTTCGGCCCAGGTCATCATGGAATTCAACTCCCCGAATCTCCGGATAGGCTGATGCATGGGTCTCCCACGCTGTATCCTGTCGTAAAAAGGGAGACCCCACAGGGCAAGGCTGCCGTGCTGTCGAGGGAAAAACCCCCACTTGGGGTCTACCCTGCCACCCACTCCCCATTTTAGGAACTCACCCGGAATATAGAACTCCGCGCGGCTCATGCTTTCTACACCGCCGGCAACGATGCATTCTGCGTCCCCCTCCTTGAGTTGCATGGTTGCGGACCAGATGGATTGCAGCCCCGAACAGCATCGCCTGTCAATGGTGAAACCGGGGATGTCAACAGGCCACCCGGCCTCGAGCAGCGCCAATCTGGCGATATTGGGGCATTCACCGTTCGGAAACGATTGCCCAAGAATGACCTCATCGACTTCTTCCGACCCGACACGGGCCCTCTTGATCGCTTCAGTGAGGACGATGCCTCCCAGCTTCTCCACCGGTACATCTCGAAGCATGCCACAATATGCACCGATCGGTGTTCGAACAGCGCTGACGATCACAATCTCTCGCATGGGTTTCTCCTTCCTGTCATCGGATTGAGAATAACAGTGGACGGCTGTTACAGGAGCGCAGCCCCTTTCAGCGTGATAATTTCATTGGTCGCGTCCATAATCTGAAGCAACTTGGCATCCCGCATATATTTCTCGACGGTGAATTCCTTTGAAATCCCGTATCCTCCAAGAATCTGAACCATCTCCACGGTGTGTTTCATGGCCATATTGGTTGCAAACACTCGCCCGGCGGCCGACAGCCTGAAATCCCCCAAGAACTTGTTGGCGAGGGTCCATGAGGCCTTCCACAAGAGCCCGCGAGCGGCCTCGATGGCCTGAAAGGCCTCGAAAAGCCTGAAAGCCACGGCCTCGTGCTCGATGATAGGCTTGCCCCACTGGACGCGCTCTTTTGCATAGGAGAGGGCCTCTTCATAGGCGGCGCGTAGCAGACCCACGGCCAGATAGCCCACGCCGATATTGCCAACCGTCTTGATGGCGTTGTGCATCATGGGGTAGTTGTCGCCCGGAGGCATGATCATGTAATCCTCGGGGATCCGCACGCGGTCAAAGGACAGCTCCGCCTGGTTAAGCGCACGCATGCCGATCTTGTCCAAAGCCCTACCCCTCGTCACCCCTTCTCCATACGGGACCAGGAAGACCCCTGATCCCGGGATTCCCTTCGAGGGATCCACACAGCAAAAAAGGAGAAAGAAGTCGGCGATACCCCCGTTGCTGACAAAACTCGATTTTGCACCCTCAATTAACCATTCTGTTCCTTCCTTTTTGGCCCTCGTCTCGTGATGAACCCTGGGATCGGTATAGTTGCTTCCATCAGACCCGATGTTGGGTTCAGAGCTCCCCCATGCCGAGATATGGGCTGCTTCTGTATCCTCGCAGTAAGGCCTTACAAACCGGTCAATGAGGTCCACCCTGTTCGAGGCAAGCACGCTCAGGAACAGGGGAGCCACCGGAGCGGCCAGGAGGGTAGCTGTGATTCCGATGCCGCCCACGGCCAGCTCTTCCCAAACCAAGCCGATGGTTACCGGGTCCAACCCGAGGCCGCCCAAGTCCTCTCTGATGCCCATTTTGTGGAACCCTAATGCGTAGGCCTGTTTGAGGGTGTCCCGAAAGAGAGGGCTTTCGAAAACCGCTTGTGGCTCTGCCATCTTGTCCAGGGCGGCCTCGGCAGGCCGAATCACCTCCCGTGCGAACCTGCGGGCAACGGCTTGGATCTCCACCTGTTCTTGTGTGGGCGACAGATCAATCATTTTCAAAATCCGCGACAAAGTCCGTTTTCAGGAAGGAATAGGGAAGGAAGCCCGCGGGGTCGGCTTCACCAACGATCTCTCCCGGCAACATCCGGTTGGTGCTCACCAGATAATAAGAGGCTATAATATTAGTTACCTTGATCTCCGACCAGGGGTCATGAGGAGAGTCTTGGAAGACGATCTCGCCTGATCCCATTTCAAAGCTTTTCATCTCGATTTCGGTCCGCTGACGGACCAAAAAGACAGGTCCGTCAAATCCACGGCCCAGTCCCACCGAAGGGGAAAACTTGAAAAGAAACGTGGGACCCACCTTCAGGGGAAGCTGATCCATCTTGCCCATGAGGTCGGCACGCAGCGTGACAAAGCGGCGCCCCACTCTTTCTATGGATCCCTCGACCCTGTTTCCATGTCTTTCCAGGCGGATCGTCGCCAGCTTTTTCGGGAATCCGTAAATATCCCTCCCGTTGTGCATCCTGGCTTCATCATCGATGGGCATGGAAAGACAGTAATTCCCCACCTCGCCCTGAAACTGGCACCGGACAAACAGGGCCCCCTCACGATAGCCGGGACCCAGGTTCGTCACCGGATAATGGGCGACAAAGCAGAGGGCCCAAGACTCCGTGGCTGGTTTCAGGGGGGGCGGCAGGACCCGGGCCACGATGTCGGGCTCGGTCTCATATATCATTCCCAGCATCTCAGCGCCGGGAAATTCCCGGACCGAGAGACCAAAATACTTACCCAGCTCTTCCTCGGACTTGACAAATCCCATTCAGCACTCCTTTGACCATCGAAGATCCAGCGTCATATCAACTCTCAAGCATTGATTTGAAGCGTCTGATCCTTCTTCCCGTTTCATGTCATCTGTTCAAGGCTGTTGCGGGATCCTGCAGTCCCGCTGGGCGCGATAAGAGATTCAATTTAAGATGTTCATGAAGCATCCTCAATCTCCATGACGGCTTTTTCAGCCTTTTCCAGATCTCTTCGGTAAAAAAAAGACCCTGAGAAGAACATTCCCGCGGCAACCAGGTAAGCGAAAGGCAAAATGATCAACGCGATGTCTATGCCGTTTCGATCCGAAATAAAACCCACAAAAATAGGGCCTAAAGCGCTTCCGAGAATATGTTGTATGATCACGCAGAAGCTGTAGGATATGGCCCTCAGTCCCGGGTGCACCACATCCTGGGTGACAGCGGCCGCTCCTGGAACAAAGGCAGCCGCAGTGATGCCTCCGAGCAGGAGACACACATACTGAAAGGAACCTGAAAAGAACGCAAACGAGGCAAACATCAACCCGCATGTCATCGTTGATGAAAGGGAAGCAAAAAGAAGACGGCCCTTGATCCCTCTCTTGAGCCATTGATCGGCCAGTAATCCCCCCAATGGGGCGCCCACAATAGCGAGCAGCATCACGAGCCCCCCTTTCATTCCCGCCCTGCTCATGGGGATCCCATCCATTCTGTGGAAATAGGTGGGAAGCCATGTCAGCAAAGCGGTGTTGGCAAACATGCTACCAGCAAACCCCAGATAGGTCAAGATGAGGGACGGTGTACGGGTGAATTCCTTCACCATATCTTTGCCCTTCATGGGCCTCTTTTCTCCCGCGCCGGTATTTTCTCTCGCAGTCTTGACCAGTCTGACGTTTTTATAGTCTTTGACCCTGAACATAAGCAAGGCCACAACCATTCCGGGGAGGGCCACCAGACCGAAGGCATGCCGCCACCCCAGGTGCTCAGCAATGAGGCCACCAACGGCGATGCCGATCGCACTCCCCAGGGGGATCGAGGCATTCCATATCCCCATTATCCTGGCACGCTTTTCTTCAGGAAAGAGAGCGGATATCATGGCCGTGCCTCCAGGGGCATAGCCCGCCTCGCCGACGCCGATCACGGTTCTGACCACAAAAAGCTGAGCATAGTTCCGGGTAAAGGCGCAAGCCGCTGTGGCAAGGCTCCAGAGCAGGGCCATCAGTCCGATGCTCTTCTTCCGGCTCCACCTGTCGATGAATATGGAAACAGGGAACGTCAGAAGCACAATCGACCACGACACGGCTGAGATCAGCATACCGCATTGGGTATCGGTCAGCCCCCAATCGGCTTTTATGAACGGGAACAAGGAAACCACCACCATCCTGTCAAGCCAGTCAAACAGATACAGCAGAAAGAGGAGGAGAAAGATGTAGTGGGACTTCCTCTTTGAGATGAGATACCCGCTATCGGGTCCGCTGTCGCCCATGGGCCATCCTCCTTGTGCGGGTCTGAGCCGCTTCAACATCAACTTTTCTGAACAAGGACTTCATTCAGGCGGAACCCCTTTTCAGGCACAGGGAAAACCGGTCCTTTTGGATGTGAATGTAGGACAGGTCGTCCCTCCTTGTTAACTCACGCATGAGCGCTATAAGCGGTTTATCCCCTCGTGGATAGTCCTTCTGTATGGGACCGGCAGCGAGCGTGGCATCCACGTGTTCCTCAGGGAACAAGACACGCAGCAGGAGTTCGTCATCGGATATCCCCGGACGACCGATCTCTTTCCTCAAGTCGCCAATGGATGGCTGGGGCTGTTCCCAGTGGATAAGTTCCTTCGCCTCGGGCAGGCTCACCATCTTGTCGAGGACATTCGGATCAACAGGGGCGGGCGTTTTTCCATAATGGCCCAATACATATCGAATGCATTCCTCGGTCGATACCTTGTATCGTTGCCCCATGAGAACATTCAATACCGCCTGTGTGCCCACCAACTGTGAAAACGGTGTAATCATAACCGGATATCCCCATTCTTCGCGTATCACACTGACCTCTTCCAGCACCTCTTCCAATCGGTGGGCCATCCCTCTCTCGGAAAGCATATACTCAAGGTTGGAAATCATGCCGCCGGGCACCTGATGAATGTACTGGAACACGTCGTACTCGACAGGCGCCCCCATGGGTTTGTCCTCTCTTCTGGCAACATATCTGAAATGTTCGGCGATCTTCATGACCCGATCCCTATCCACACGAACCGAAAACCCGAGTCTTCCCAGATTCATCATCATGTTTTCGATGGATGGGTGGGATGGGCCGTTCGCCAAGGGCGAGACACATGTGTCGATAATATCAACCCCCAATTTGGCTGAATCAATACAGCAGATCGGCGCAAGACCGGTTGTGCAGTGGGAATGCATTTCGAGCGGAAGATTTCCGATTTGCCCCTTGATGGTTGGCACTAATGTTTGGATGCGCTCTGGGGTCAAGAGACCGATGGAATCCTTTATCATAACGTAATCGGGACCCAACGTCTTAATCATCTCGGCTGCCTTTTCGGCATAGAATTCGTCTGTGTGCACAGGGCTGAGGGAGTAAACCAATGGGACGACGACCTGAATGCCAACTGCTTTTGCAGCCGGTACCGATTTTGAAAGATTCTTCCAGTCATGCAAGGCATCAAATATCATGAGATGCCTAATCCCGTTGGCCGCACACCGCTCTATCCAAAGCTGAATGACGGAATCGGGTACGATATTGAAACTGGTGAGAGACTTGCTTCGTATCAAGGCGCGAAGAGGGGTGTTGGGCAGCGCCCTGGAAAGGAGTCGAATCCGTTCCCAGGGGTCTTCTCGCAGATACCGGAGACAGGCGTCGAAATGCACGGTTCCCATCAGCTCTACAGCCATGAATCCCGCTTCGTCGAGCAGAGGGGCAACGGGGAGCATATGGGCGGTTTTCATTCGGGTCGCCCAGAGGCTTTGATGACCATCCCTCAATGTGGTATCCACAAACTCGATCTCTTTCATTTTGGCCCCCTATCTTTTCAGAAAAACATCCTCAACCCAGCGCGTGTGGATACTTCCATTCATATAGTCCTGATCTTCCACAATAGACTGATAGAGCGGTATGGTCGTGTCTACGCCTCGGACAATAAAGTGCTTAAGGCTATTCCGAGTTTTCTCGATAGCCTGGAAACGATTATCAGATTTCACGATAAGTTTTGCCAGTAGTGAATCATAGAACGGTGGCACAAAGTATCCGGAGTAGCAATGAGTGTCAACACGCACGTCATATCCTTCAGGTGGCATCCATTGGATGATCCTTCCGGGAGAGGGGCAAAAATTATTATCGGGCGCTTCCGCGTTGATACGACATTCGATCGCATGACCCGTAACGGTTACCTGCTCCTGAGATCGGCTGAGTGTCTCAGCACCGGCAATTCTAAGCTGTTCCTTGACAATATCGACACCGGTAACCATTTCCGTTACCGGATGCTCCACCTGAATGCGTGTGTTCATTTCAAGAAAGTAAAAGATTCCCTGATCCTGGTCGAACATGAACTCCACCGTTCCTGCATTGAGATAGCCGATATGTTCTACAATATCCAGTGCGGCCCGGCAAATTTGATCCCGCGTGAGGGCATTCAAGATCGGTGACGGTGCCTCCTCAATCATTTTCTGGTACCGTCGCTGTATAGAACAATCTCGCTCAAAAAGATGGATGGCGTTTCCAAAGCGGTCTGCAAGCACCTGAACCTCGATGTGTCGTGCATTCGGAATAAACCGCTCCAAATAGATCCGCTCGTCGCCAAATGCGGTCCTTGCCTCAGCTGATGCCTCTTCGAAAACACTCTTGAGGTCACTAAAATGAGTTACCGTTTTCATCCCCTTCCCACCACCGCCTGCAGCCGCTTTGAGAAGGAGAGGAAATCCCACCTGCTCTGCGGCGGTCAGAGCGGCACTGTAGTCACAAACCAGTTCAGAGCCGGGGATAACGGGAACAGAAAGCTTCTTCACTTCCTTGCGTGCAACAAGTTTATCGCCCATCAGTCGGATGTTCTCGGGCGTTGGACCCACAAAAACAAGACCATGTTTCGCACACAATTCTCCCAATTCAGGTCGCTCGGCGAGAAAACCGTATCCAGGGTGAATGGCATCCGCACCAGATCCCAGAGCCGCGGCAACGATCGTCTCAACTTTCAAATAACTCTGAAGGGATGGGGAAGGCCCGATGCAAAGCACTCTGTCGGCCATTTTGGCAGCCAGGCTATCTGTGTCCGCTTCGGATGCTGCGAGGACCGACTCAAACCCCAGAGCATGGCAGGCCTTTATGATACGAATGGCGATTTCGCCTCGATTGGCAACCAGGACACGCCTGATTCCGCCCATTAGATCGTTCCCTTCCCGGTACGTTCTGCTTCCTCAGCTTCTGTAACCAGAAAAAGCGTCTGTTGAAACTCTACCATTTCCCCGTCTCTAACAAGGACCTTAGCGATACGACCTTTCACCCCTGACTTGACGGTATTGAACAGCTTCATCACTTCAATAATGCAGACCGTATCGTCAGCATCCACCATCCGCCCCTCCTCTACAAAGGGAGGGGCACCCGGTTTGGAAGCCCGATAAAACGTCCCCAGCATAGGGGATCGTATGTGGATATAGCCCGCTTCCTGGGGTCCCTCAATTGATGCGGTTTTTTGCTTTTCAGGTATGGAGAAGGACATCCGTTCGTCAGCATCTGGCCTCTCGGCGTCTAACGGTGGATAGGGCTCTCCCCCGTCCACTTTGGTGTGATAGGGTATTGGACCAGGTTCGCTGCCTGCATGCTTTTTCAGGGTCAGCTTAAGGCCCCCCATCTCCAGATAAAGTTCATCAAAAGACGAGTCCTCAACGATTTTTAAGAGTTGAAATATCTCATCCTGACTCAACGATTCCATAAACAACCTCCACTCCCTCGAAAGGGCCTCCAACTCGGCCGTTCCAACCACTCTGGCGCGAAGCAGCAATTGTCCATTCGGGGCGATCGCCCATGCCCAATAAAGTCACAGCTCACCGCCATCTTCAAATAGTGCTCTCTTCCTTCAAGGCTTCGATGTCCTCGTCGGAAAGTCCTAACAATCCCTTGTATACCTCTTCGCTCTGTTCACCGCAAAAAGGCGCCGGGGATTCAAGTCCGGCCTTGGACGTGGCGAATTTGATGGGAAATCCCGCGACTTTCAAGCCCGTAGGCCCACTGACAGGATGTATCACCTCCCGGATCATATCTCTGTGCTTCAACTGTGGGCATTCCAGGACTTCGTCGAATTCCGGTACGGCATCACAGGGGACCTTTTTGTCTCTCAGCCGGTTAAGGGCCTCTTCCTTGGTCAGGTCTCCTAACCATTGGTTAACGATCAGTTCTACCTGATCGGAGTATTTGAATCGGCCTTCCTGGTTTTTGAATCGATCATCCGCATCTAGGTCCTCCCTCCCGATGGCCTTCAGGAAAGCGCTCCATTGCGTGTTATTGGCAACACAGATGATAATGTGTCCATCTTTTGCTTTATATGCATTCCATGGTGCCAATCTAGGATTCCTGTTCCCTGTTCTGACCGGCATTCCCAGAGACATATTGTAGTCCAAGGCTTCATCCGTTGCTACTGAGAAACAAGCGGATTGCATGGATATATCGATCTTATCCCCATGACCGGTTTTCTCTCTCGAATAAAGGGCCGCCAGCATTCCGACCACACTGTAGAGAGACGGGACCATGTCCCCGATCCATGCCCCGCACCTTGTGGGAGGTCCATCCGGATAACCTGTGATTGCCATGATGCCGCTCGTAGCCTGAATGGTAAGATCGAATGCCGTTCGATCCTTGAAAGGGCCGTCTTGACCATAACCCGATATGGAACAAAAAATGATTTTCGGGTTGATTTCCATCAATCTCGAATAATCGATTTCCAGTCGTTCCATAACGCCCGGACTGAAGTTCTCCACAACGATATCGCTTATCTTGACCAGGCGTCTGAAGATGGCTTTTCCTTTTGGCTGCTGAAGGTTCAAGTAGATACTCTTTTTTCCACGGTTTCTCTTTAGATAAAGAATCGATAAATCCGCGTCATTCTGCATCTTGAAGCTGACACCGTGGGGACCCGCAAAGGGCGGATTCCAGCGGCATGGATCTCCTATTTTGGGCCTTTCAATCTTGATAACCTCAGCCCCCAGAGCTGCGAGGTTCATCGTCGCATATGGTCCGGATAGATAAGCTGTCAAGTCGAGCACTCGAATCCCTTCCAGGTGCTTCCTCATCTCTCACCTCCATTCTCGCATTCATCCAGACAATTATTCACTTTAAAGAGCCTTTCCAAGCGTTTCACATGATACCCTGATGTGACCTGCCTCTACAGCCCCGTCAGCCGCAGAGTTTCGCATTTCAATGGAAACCGTTTGCTATACTTTCTGAAACCTAGAACCTGAAAACCGAAACCTTACCTCCTGTATATACAAGATATCCTCGCGTCCTGCAAAAAAGTTGCAGATGCAATATCTACCGATGATATCTCATCGTGCCAATATAGAAGGAAGCCAGAGGACGATCTGGGGAAAGAAAAGCAGGAGCAGCGTCCCCAATGCCTGAAGGCCCATGAACTGTAACATTCCGATGTAAATATCCTTAAGCTTCCACTCAGGCACGACGCCTTTCAGCCAGTAGGAGGCCAGAGCCACCGGGGGGGACAGCCATGCGGTCTGCAAGCATACTGCCACCAGAATGCTGAACCATACCAGGTTGATCTCGAATGCCTTAATAACAGGGAGCACAATCGGAACCACAATCAGAACAATCGGGATCCATTCAAGAGGCCATCCTAGGATGAAAATGATTAACAGGATAATTAAAATAGTTCCTATGGGTCCTAGCCCAAGTCCAACAAGGGCTTCAGTGATCATGGTGGGGGTCCCAAGGCGGGAGAATACTGCGCCGAAAAAATTGGAGGCTCCAACAAGAAAGACAACCATGCCGCTTACCTCCAGGGTCTGCATACCTGCCTTGTATACCCTGGCCCAGGTGAATCGGCGGTAAGCCAGCATGAGGATCACCGCCCCACATGCTCCCATGGCCGCGCCTTCTGTTGTGGTGGCCCAGCCTAACAGGATACTCCCAAGACACGCCATGACCAGTCCTGCGGGAGGTACGAGGCCCGCACAGAGTTCGCGAAAAATGTAGGACACTGAACTTGCGCGCTGATCCTTGGGGAGAGGTGGACCCATATGCGGCTGAATAAAGCTGCGCAACAGTGCATATCCGGCGAAAAGCACTGCGAGCAGAATTCCGGGAATGATGGCTGCCGAGAAGAGGTCCACCACTGATACACCCACAATGGGACCCATGACCACCAGCATGACGCTGGGTGGGATGAGGATACCGAGCGTCCCGCCAGCGGTAATAATCCCAGACGACATACGCACGTTGTACCCGCATTTATTCATGGTTGGCGCGGCCATGACGCCAAGAAGCACAACCGACGCGCCAACAATCCCGGTCGCGGTGGCAAAAATGGTGGCACTTATTGCAACGACAAGGTAGAGGGACCCGCGGACTGGCGCCAGGAGTAACTGAAATGCCCTGAAAAGGCGCTCCATCATTCCCGATTCCTCCAAAACCAGTCCCATAAAAAGGAAGAGGGGTACGGCAGCCCAGATTGGATCCTCCATCAGCGAGAAGTATTGATATACCATCAAATCGAATACAACCCAACCAAACCCGATGTATCCAAATACGATTGACAGGATGATAAGCGTGAATGCAACGGGAAAACCAATAAAAAGCGCCACTGAAAGAACGCAGATAAAAACAAGGCCCAGCGTCTCCGGACTCACAATTGGTCCCCCTTAAGAACAACATGCAGATTTTTGAGGAATTCTGAGGTCCCTTGAAGGATTAGGAAAACGATTGCTACGGCCATTACCATCTTCAATGGATATATGGGGGCCATCCACGCGCTTGAAATAGCCCGCTCCCTGACAAGCCATGATTCGTAAGCGAACCGAAATGCAAACCAGAAAAAAATAGAAATCCCCGGGAAAAAGCAGGTGATATAGAAGATGATGTTCAACCCCGCCTGTGTCCGGGGTGACCATTTACTCGAGATAAAGTCAATGGCAATGTGGCCACCTCGGTATAGCGCGTATACTGCTCCTGCCATCCCCAATATGCCATTTAGCATATAACTTATGTCCAGCGCCCAAATCGTCGGACTGACGAATACCTTGCGGGCGATAACCTCATAGGCTAGAACTGCCATCAGTGGAAATATGAGCCACCAGGTAAGCCGGCCTATCCAGAGCGCCATATTATCCAGAACCTGCACGATTCTCTTTAGTGCGTTCATACCCTAATAAGACCTCAATCCATTCTTAATCCAAAACAGACTCACCAGTGGCTCTGTCCCTATTTGAGAACGTCATTATTGGCTACGCCATATCCTCTTACCACGGGGGTCATTAAATGGTTTGCATCCAAGTCAGAGAGTCAATTATATAACAGACCTCGTCAAAACATGAATCTGGCAAACTATTACATGCTCCCCGTAATAACTCCGTTCGCCTTTTTTGGAGAATCTAAAGACCGGGATCCCTGCACGAAATTCTCTTCACTCAATCTCAACTTCTACATGGCATCCGCCGCTTCACGTCTTGCGCGCAGGTTCTCCCGATCCTTAGAACGAGCCTATTTTTTTCTTCCCTCAACAAGAAAAACAGAGCTATCAAGCGACGCCTTCCAATAAGGTCGGATCAGGTCCGCGTACGCGCGTTGGGAGTCCAAAACCTTCTTGAAGAATGGATCCTTCTCATAGGTCTCCAGCACTTCGTTCGCGGCCTTCATGTATGCTTCGAAGATTTCGGGTGGCACATCGTGAACGATGACGCCATACTTCTCCGTCGCCTCCCTTAATAGTTTCCCATTATCCTCAAGTAATCGATAAAAGGTCTCCAAAACAGTCGCACGAGAACTGATTTCGATCATTTTTTGGAGGTCTGGCGGAAGTTTATTCCAAAAATCTTTGTTGATTATCAACTCCCAAGTCGAGATTGGAAAATGTGCACCCTGGAGGTAGTAGTGTTTCCATATCTGATGGAAACCCAACGGCATGTCGTCGTAGGGACTCCCCCACTGCGCGCCGTCGATCACCCCCCTCTGACCTGCTGGAAGGATTTCACCGCCAGGAAGAAATGTCGCCGGAACGCCGATCTTCTTCCAAGTCTCGGCGACGAGACCCGGCCCCGTACGATAGCGGCGACTCTGAAGATCCTTCAAGCTTTCGATTGGCTTGGCGAACCATCCGACACTGAGAGGGCCGTGGAATCCTACAGGAAAGGCCACTAGGTTCATCTTGACTATATCGCGGAAATACTCTTCATGGAGCTCGCGGCCAGGCCCGAATATCAGCCATGTCATGTGCCCGAACTGATCTATGCCGACACCGGTCCCGGCACCTGCCGGCGGCGCTCCAAAAAGGGCACCAGCCATGTGCTTTCCCGCGAAATATTGGGCGTAAGTGGCCCCCGCTTCAACCAAACCCTTATCAACCGCATCCGGAATACGGGGTGTCGGGACGATAGCGCCATCCGGTAAGACCTCTATGTCAAGTCGTCCATCTGACATGACCCGGACCGCATCAGCGAGCCGAGCCACCGATTGATAGGATAGACTGACATTTGGCGCAGCCGTTTGGACACGCATCTTGATGGGAGCGGCGTTCGCCAATGGCGTGCACCACACGTCAAGAAGGAAGCATACCGCGGGTATCACTGAAATCAAAACAATAGTCCTGTTCCTCATTTTTCGCCAATCCATCTTTACACCTCCTTGAAAGTTAATGGTTGATAAGAATCAAGCGCAATCGCTTTTCCATCGATCTATACAACTATTCAAAAAGGGTCGTGCTCCAAGATTTCCTTTTCTCCTGGACTATAGGCACTGAATGGACTGGCAAATAGGACTACGCTGCTCTGCGAAAACGTAATCAGCAGGGGCTTCTTGCCCCAGTTGGATGTTTTGGCTTGAGGGTTTGTTGCTATCAGGGTACGCCAATAATTTCGTCGGACTCAGCCTTGTATCGTCAATGCTGAATTCGGAAAAATGCAATGGGCTAAATTGTATACATTTTCGGGCGAAATTCCTACCATCTGCTGTGTCGCTGCGTTTACAATATCTCTTCTCTCGGTGAGGTGATTTCCCCCATGCGTTTCATAGCATAATTTGGGAGTCCTTCATAGAGCTTAAGAAAGCTTTTGTTAACCTCGTCATTCAATCGTTCAAAAAGACCTTCCCCATGGGCATCACACTCAACGATGAAGGGTCCAAAGTTTTGGACCTCCAACACCCAGATCGCCTGTGCGAGTCCAAGTTCATCTTTCCAGGCCACATCTTTTACGCCTAAAATTCCCCTCCCATAAATAGCCCCCATTCCATAGCCTACGGTGGTTAGATAAATTGCCCCGTTTGGTTTAAAGCATGTCTTGTAAACTTCGGAGGACATACCTCCTTTTCCAATGAGAAAGCGAATGTTGTACCGTTTTAGGAACTCGCGCATATACTTTGCGAACCGGAAGCTCGCGGTTCCGGTAATAGAGGGAACATGATACACACCGGGCTTAGTTTCTCTTACAGTTGGGGAAGCATTAATTGTGGCCCCTCCCAGGGACTTGAGGTCAACAGGCGGCTCTTTCTTTTTCTCGAAAATCATATTGTAGAGGCCTTCGCGTCCGGTAAAAACCGTTCCATTCAAGAATACAGCGTCCCCAGCCCTCAAGGGTGAGATATCAGCAAGGGTGGCAGGAAGCGTGATATTGAATTCACGTAAGACTGTTTGACCTGTATTTTTTTCCATGCAATCAACCTCCGGCTGCCAGATAGAACCTGTCAACAAAATTGGTTAGGTGAGTTCTGTAGGCTATTCGATGGCTTCTCGCCGATAATACGGCGTGAACCACGACGGATTTTCTCTATATTCTAATCTGTTATCGTCAAAAACACGCACTGTCTTTCTTCGCTGGGCATAGCAGAACTGCTGGATCGCTACCGGCATCCCGCCTGTATGAGCATAGGCCACTTCGATATGGACATCCAACACTGCTGACCTTCCGGTAAACCCCATCGGTCCGAATCCAGCGTCGGTTCCAATCTCCACCAACTCCTCTTCAAGCCTTGCGACTTCTGGATCCGGATTCCGATCTCCCACAATGCGCAAACAAGCAGACTCTTTTGCCAATCGGACACACACATCTTTTGTGCCGCCCACGCCAATCCCTATCGTTGCGGGCTGACATGCCATTCCCCGGCGTAGGAATTCAGCCAACGAATCGAGAAAGAAGCGTTTTAGACCTGGGATGCCATCTGCAGGGAAAAGCATCCGATAGTCACCGCCGAACAAGCCCCCTTTATGAGTTACCGTAATATCCACCCAATCTGCGTCAGGCTCAAAACTATAATCCACTGTGGGTGCATGAATGCCCACGTTGTTATTGTTATCCTTTCTTGTAAAGGGATGAACCCGGTTGGGGCGTAAAGGGACGCTGGCGGTGGTATCCGCTGTAGCCTGGCGAAGCGCTTTTTCGAGTTTAACCATTCCACCTTCAATCGTTGCGTTGTTGCCGACCTTCACGTAATAACGAGGCAGGCCCGTATCCGCACACATGGCAACCCGATCAGTGGTGGCGGCATCGTAATTCTCCAAAATTTTGCCCAACACATAGCGCGAAAGTCGGTCTGATTCCTTCTTGGAAAGGTCCTCAACTCTCTGATAAACGTCCTTCGGAACATCAATGGCAGCCATCACATTTAGCTGACGGGCAGCACTTAGCAGAACATCTCCCTTGATCATAATTACCCACTCCTTGTAAAGGCTATTGTCACGAACCAGCCCTTGTTAATCGGTCGCGATAAACTTAAATATGGCGACTCCATCATTCGCGATGCTTTATGACCCTATCCGCATTCACGACATGATGGTATGAGAGCTTTTCATTCCTCAAGCAAAGTCCATACCAATATAATGTTATAGATAACACATTGGAATATTATGTTATTTTGGTTCGGAACACATGGATAATTTCCGCCGAACCAAAGATGGAACCCAATAACTGACAGGTTTGCCCAATATTGGGCCTGGTGAGATGAGAACCATGGAGAAAGTGGTAGGGGATACGGCCGCGGCGCTGGCATTTCAGGAAGATCTTCACCCTGTTCAGGAGACAGAGGCCGAAAAGATGAGAATGAAATGGCTGAGGCCTTTTTTGCGGGACTCTGGAGAAAACGTCTATGAGATTCGGGATGAGATCGAAAACCTCATGTGGGAAAAGGCGGGTCTGGTCCGTAACGGCGTCCATCTGAGAGAGGCAGCGGAGCGACTGGAAGAATGGGATGGAACCATATCATCGATGTCACCTTCCCCGCGCCCCGGCCGACCTTGGCCTGCGCCCCTTCATCCACCCATGTTTTGCCCGTATCCTCGGCCCGATGATGAGAATAAGGGCATGGTTGAGGACATGGTCCGGGGCCAGATGCCGGCCGGGGTCCTGTATTTTCGCTTTAGGTTCGCGACAGAGGCCTCGTGATTCAATGAGAGGGTCCGGTAGCATTGTCGTGAGTCCATTGGGACCTATGGGATATCATTCGACCTTCATGAAGGCAGCAGCCTTGGCGCCGCAGACCGGGCATTTCTCCGGGGGGGCATTCTCGACAGTAAAGCCGCAGACCGAACAGACATAGTAACAGTCTACCTCTTCCGGATTCTGAAGGGTGTCCAGGGCCTTCTGATATAATCCGGCATGCACCTCTTCTACGACATTGGCATAGGAAAAGGACCGCTCCGCGGCCTTGTTGCCCTCCTGCTTGGCCGTTTCGATCATGCCTGGGTACATCTTCTTGAATTCATGGGTTTCCCCGTCGATGGCGGATTGAAGATTTTCCGCCGTGCTCTTGACCGCGCCCAGGGTCCTGAGATGGGCGTGGGCATGCACCGTCTCGGCCTCTGCGGCGGCCCGAAACAACTTCGCCGCCTGTGGATGGCCTTCTTTATCCGCCTGTTTCGCAAAGGCCAGGTACTTCCGATTGGCCTGAGATTCCCCTGCGAATGCCTCCCAAAGGTTCTGTTCTGTTTTGCTCATGGTCCCGACTCCTTTCCGATTCTCGATTGGTTTTGTAATAATCGATACATATCACCGGTGCATAAGAAAGACAAGAGGGTTGATCGAGGACCGAGGGGCGGCAGGTCGGGGGTAAAATTCTATTGAATCTTGTCAGGTTTTGGGCTTAACTGCAAAAATTTTGGAAATGATCCCATCCCGTTCGCATGATCGGTTCTCGATTGAAAACCTATCGGCAATGGTCAAGGAGCGTTCAATGAAATTCCACACGGCGTCATCCGACGATGCCCTAAAGCACCTGTCCTCTACGAAATACGGCCTCAGAGAGGAGGATGCGGCGAAACGGCTTGCCCGCTTCGGTCTCAATGAGATCCGGCGGCAGCGTGAGATCTCGCCGTTCCAGATCTTTCTCTCCCAATTCAACAGCTTCATCGTGTACATCTTGATCGCGGCAGTGTTTATCTCTTTCTTTCTTCGAGAATTTATCGACAGCGCAGTGATTATGGCCATCCTTGTGATCAATGCGATTCTTGGCTTTTTTCAGGAATACCGGGCAGAAAAGGCCATTGAGTCCCTCAAAAAATTGGCGGCGCTTCAGACCACGGTGGTGAGGGAAGGGCGTAAACAACGGGTGGACAGCAGCCAGTTGGTGCCAGGGGATGTGATCGTTTTTGAAGCGGGAGACCGAATCCCTGCGGACAGCCGCATCATCGAGCAATACCTGTTGGAGGTCATGGAAGCTTCTTTGACCGGAGAGAGCCAGCCGGTGGCAAAGGATGCCAAGCCCATAGGGGATACCACGGCCCTGGGGGACATGAAAAACATGGTCTTCAGCGGGACCTATGTGGTCAACGGTTCAGGAAGGGCCGTGGTGGTGGCAACCGGCATGAATTCGGAAATGGGGAAGATCGCTGCCTACATCGAGGCGGTGGAGGATGACGAGACCCCCTTACAGAAGAATCTGAACAGACTGGGGCGAAAACTGGGCGTCCTGACCATTGCTATCTGCGCCCTCATTATCGCTTTCGGGATCGCCAAAGGGGGAGATATCCTCGATATGGTCATGGTGGGGGTCAGCCTGGCGGTTGCAGCGGTTCCGGAGGGGCTTCCCATTGTGGTGACCATTGCCCTGGCCATCGGCGTCAAACGGATGGTCGGCCAGAACGCCCTGGTCAAGCGCCTCCCCAGCGTGGAGACCCTGGGGTGTACAACCGTCATTTGCACGGACAAGACCGGGACCCTGACCCGCAATGAGATGACGGTCACCCGGCTGTATGTCAATCATACGACCATCGAGGTGACCGGCAGCGGGTATATCCCTCTCGGAGAGTTCTTTCTTGCGGAGCAAAAGATCGATCCCGCGCCGGCAGCTCGCCTGCTTCAAATCGGGGTCCTCAGCAATGATGCCACCCTCTCTGAGGAAGCGGGCGTGATCGGCGATCCCACCGAGGCCTGCCTCATCGTGAGCGCGGCGAAGGCAGGGTTGGACAAGGCGGCCCTTGAACAGTCGTTCCCTCGAACCGAGGAGATCCCTTTTGATTCGGAACGGAAGCGAAAGTCCACGGCGCACCGATGCCAGAACAGTCACGTGATGCTGACCAAGGGGGCTCCGGATGTAATCTTGACCCTCTGCTCTCAGATTGAAATCAGCGGCGAAGTCCTGCCCATGACGGAACTGGACCGCCAGAAGATCCAGGCGGCCATCCAAGAATTCGCATCCGGTGCCTTGCGGGTCCTCGCATTCGCTTACAAGACGCTTCCTTCGGGAGCCGCCATAGATGCATCGGATGAAGGGGACCTTGTATTTGTGGGCCTTCAGGGTATGATCGATCCGCCGCGCGAAGAGGTGAAGGCCGCCATAGCCCAGTGCAAAAAGGCGGGGATTCGGCCCGTGATGATCACCGGAGACTATGCATTGACCGCGGAGGCCATTGCAGGCCACCTGGGGATTCAAGGAGACGCCATCAGCGGGGATCAGATCGAAAAGATGGACGACGAGATGCTGGCCAGCTTTGTGGCAGACACCTCTATTTTTTCACGGGTCAATCCGGAGCATAAGATACGGATTGTCAGGGCACTGAGAAGGCTGGGGGAGGTGGTAGCCATGTCCGGGGATGGCGTGAATGACGCGCCGGCCCTCAAGGAGGCGGATATCGGCATCGCCATGGGGATCACCGGGACGGATGTGACTAAGGAGACTGCGGAAATGGTGCTCCTGGACGACAAATTTACGTCGATTGTCAAGGCCGTGGAGCAGGGAAGGGCGATTTATGAAAATATTAGAAAATTTGTCAACTACCTCCTCTCCAGTAACCTGGCGGAGGTCCTGATTCTGTTCGCCGCTATGATGATCGGTTTTCGAGATGCCATGGGCGAGGCGGTGGTGCCCTTTCTGGCGACCCAGATCCTCTGGATCAATCTCATTACGGACGGTCTCCCCGCCATTGCGCTCGGGGTGGATCCGGTGCGAAAAGGGGTCATGGAGATGCCGCCGCGCAAACCAGGTGAACCGGTCATCACCAGGGACATGGCGTTCAATATTTTGTTCATCGCCGTGCTCATGGCGGCAGCCGTCCTTTTTCTCTTTCACCGGTTTCTTAGCGAAGGGGAGACGGTGGCACGGACGGTGGCCTTTACCGCCATCGTGGTGTTCGAGATGGCCCGGGTGGCCATGATCCGTACCCAGTACCGGCTTTCCATGTTTTCCAATCTCTACCTGGTGGGAGCGATTACGGTCTCCCTCCTGCTTCAGGTTGGGGTGGTCTATCTGCCATTCATGAACAGCGCATTCAAGACCACACCCCTGGCGCTTTATCACTGGGTGTACATGGGAGTTGCAACCGGAGCCGTCTTTGTCATCGGAGCGACGGCGGCCAACATTTTCTCCAAGATAAAGGGTGACATCTAACCGGTGAAGAACGTCGAGTAATCCATAGGGAATAGAGGCGACACGAGACCGGATTGACTGTGCCCGGACTTGCTACAGCCTGTAAGGGACCTTGCCCTCGATCAGGGTGAGGGGCTCGAGTTCCCGCACTCGCCCTGGTAAAGCGCCCTGATAACCGCCTCCCTCACCAGATTGTAGGTCGCATCAGGGGACTTTTCGTCTGCCGCAGGGCCGCTGATGCTGTCTATGCCGCTGATATGGCCATCCCCGTTGCGGTCAGTGATCATCAACAGCGGGTTCTGTTGGGTGCCGTCCTGATCAACCCTGAGGTGAAGGGACTTCCCATAGGCCTTTCCCTCTTTCAGTGTGAGGAGGATCCGACCCAAGGAGGTGGGGATCTCTATCCCGTAGGTACAGACCCCGCCCGGGCAGATCGGCGTTCCATCCCTGTCCATCTCAGAAGCACAGGCAAACGGTCGGATGAGGTCGTAGAGGTTTCTACGGCCGTTGAAGATGATGACAGGGTCGCCAGGGCTGCAGAAATTGAACACTTTTTCCACGTCGCCGTTGTTTAATGCGATGCAGCCCTCAGTCCAGTCCGTCTCTTTGGTGTTATCAAAAGACCTGAAGATCCCTCCTCCATGTATCCCGATCCAGCCCCCAAGTCCGGTATCGGAAGGCGGCTGACGGGATTCCTTAAAAGATTTCCTGATCCTCTTATATTCATCGAGACCGATGACACCGTCGACCAATCCCTTTATCGCGTCTGCGAGGTTCGGGTAGGAGATGCCCATAAATCGGTGAAACCGGGTGCGGTAGTTCTTGGAGGTAATGAGATAGAGCCCCTCTGGGGTAGCTGCGTCAAGCGCCTTGTATTTGTCGGAATCCGGATCAATTCCAAAGGCCGCAGGAAATTGGGCCACGGCCTTCCCCTCTTTGAGCAGAACCAACATTTTTTTGGCCTTGTCGATGACGATGGCCCTTTTCGCGGGGGGCGGCGGTTCCGCGGACAGGACATTCAGGGCCATGAAGGAGAAGATCAGAACCATTAGGGGTTGACATATCAGAAAACGTCTGAAAAAATACATTATCGTAACCTAAACATAGTGTGTGAAAGGAGGGCAGGAGATGGTAATGAAAAAAATGAATCCAACATTGTTTATAACAGTTGTCTTTGCTGGTCTTTTATTGCTCGTCGGGCTTGGGGGTTGCGCCAGTCTGAGCAAAGAAGACAGGGCATTCTTAGAAAGCGCGAAGCAATCGGCAGAAGAGGCCAAGGCCGCTGCTGCCAGAGCCCAGGAGGCCGCTGCCAAGGCCGAGGCCATCGACAAGAAAATTGAAGGCATGGTCCTGCGTCTGGAAAAGGCTGCATCCAACGCTGAGGAGGCAGCCAACAGGGCTGACATGGCCGCCAGAAAGGCCATGGACGCCGCAGAGCGTGCAGAGGCTGTGGCCAAGAAAACAGAACGCATCTTTGAGAAGTCTCTGAGGAAGTAGCCTCCGCAGGTTAAGGATTTGTCAAGCGCCCCACAGCCGTAGGCACCCCGTTCCTGTCCTTCAATGCCCTGGACAGGGCCTGTGAATCAATCTGAACGGGGCCTACGGCTGCCTCGCAGCGAGAAACTCGGGCCATCGCCTCCGAAACCGGATCAGCGATCCGCTGGTCAATGTCTTCAAATACCTGCATCCAGCACTTCCCATCCGCCCATCCGACCTTGATCGGCTCATAAATAACATAGACGAGGGTCCCCACGGGCACAACGGGATAGAGCGCACTAATGTCTTCCGGGTACATGCGGATGCAGCCGTGGCTGACCCTTCTTCCAACCCCCCACGGATTGTTTGTCCCGTGGATGGCGTATTGCAGTTGGGAGAGACGGAGGACATAATCGCCAAGTGGGTTGTCCGGCCCCGGAGGGACCTGTTCCGGCAGCTCAGGTTTTTCTTCCCTGATCGACTTGGGCACAAACCATGTGGGGTCAGCGTCTTTGCTTTTCACGGTATAAAGGCCCAGTTTGGTGAGAAAGCCCTCTGTGCCAACCCCGATGGGTGCGGTTAGAAAATAGTCGTGGCCGCTGTTGGCAAAAAAATAGTAAAGACGCATCTCGGCCAGATTGACGACGATTCCGGAGCTCAACCGTTCCTGGGGAAGCACAAAGGCCAAGGGGAGGCGGATCAGCGTACCATGAGGGGGGACCCAGGGGTCGGTGCCCTGGTTGGCGGCAACCATCTGATTGTATCCAAGGTCAAATTCACGCGCCATATCCAGGAGCGTGTCCTTTTCATTCACCTTGATCCACCGCGTCGCGCCATACAACGTGCTGTCGGGCGACAACATAAAGGATCGTAAGGCCCATGAGGCTTGGGCATAAACGAGTATCCATGCGACGGTTGCCGCCCCGAGCAGCAAAGATTTTATCCGCTTCACAATGATCCTTTCTCCTTGGATGGTAGTGTCAAGGACTCTGTCAACAACATGCGCGGTTTATTATTCCGCTACCAGCGAAAAAGGCCGTGGGCTGCTCACGCCCACGGCCTTTTCAACACAGAGACCCTCAACCCATGACTACTCCCCCGCTCTCAGGCAGAAAGCTGTTCGGTTCCGCTTGTCAGTCCAGTGACTCGAATGCATTTTCCTGATCTAAAGAATACAGCAAACGGCTTTGTTGTCAAGGGGAAACTGACTATTCCGCTGAACGGCCTCCGGGCAGAATTCAGGAGAGCAGAAATTTGAAAATTCCGAGTCAATCAGGTAGCATCACTCTGGAATTGGTGCTATATCATCAACATCAGCGCCCGAACGAAAATCACGCCCCGGCGTGATTCAGCCACAATGATAAATTCGGGAATTGCGGACTTGGGATCAGGGGAATATGCATGACGACACAGGTATTCGACCCGTGGCCTGATAGGTATGATCAGTGGTTTACGACCCCCATCGGAAGGTTGATAAGGGCGTACGAGACGGACCTCGTTCTTGAGATGTTGAGGCCTGCCCCGGGGGAGCGGATACTGGATGCCGGGTGCGGGACCGGGGTCTTTACGCAGGACGTGATCGCCGCAGGCGCAACGGTCTGGGGACTCGATGTCTCTTACCCCATGCTGGCCAGGGCACGCCAGAATCTGTCGAGGACCTCCTTCATCGCGGTGCAGGGGGATATGAACACGCTCCCTTTTAGGGATCAGTCTTTTGACAAGATCGTGTCCGTCACCGCCATCGAGTTTATCCATGACGCAGGGGAAGCCGTTGCTCAACTGTTTCGGGTCATCAAACCAGGGGGACTTGTCGTGGTGGCCACGTTGAACCGTCTGAGCCCCTGGGCGGAGCGTCGTCGTCGTTCTGGAAGGGAAGGGCATTCCCTCTTCCACGACGTGGCATTCAGGTCTCCGGAGGATATGCGGCATCTGTCAAACGTGCCCTACACATGGCGAACGGCCATCCATTTTCAAAAGGAGGAAGATCCGGAGAGGGCAAGAGCGATTGAACTGGATGGCCGCGCCCGCAGCCTCGATACCGGGGCTTTTCTGGCCTGCTGCTGGCAAAAACCGTGAATAGGTCCGCTTTCAAATAACCCGGACTAAATTCCAATAAGCCGAAATGAAACCAATCCATTGGTGAAGGCGATCCGCAACCAAGAACTGGGAAAAGGTTGTTTCAAAGGCGGTGAATGCCCATGGCGGTTTCGGGAAGTGGCGGTTTGCGGTGGAAAAAATGCCGGGGGAGATTCGGGATATCCTGATTTGAAGTTGAAGCATTGAATCAGGTGCGAATAGAACGAGAATTCCATTGATGGAGTGTCCATGATGGAGGTGGTCATGGGGGATGCAACCATACGGGTTACGAAAGCACTGCGGACGGTGGGAATTATTGGGGTCCTCTTGGGGGTGGGTACGGTTCTTTGGTCGACCCTTTTGTATATCGATGGGCATGAGTTCTCTCTGACGACAACCTATTTGAGTGACATCGGGAATACACCCCGTTGGCCACAGGTGGTCTTCAATTCCGGTATGCTGCTCATTTCGCCTGTGAGGTATCTTTTCCTCGTGCTCTTGGTTCTCCAAATGAGCCACTTGGGGGCCGGCAGGGCCTTCGGTACGGCAGCCTTGACCATCGGCGGTCTGGTGGTCGTCGGGAGCGTAGGCATGTCGGCTGTGCCTCACTCTCTGAGCTTGGCGGTGCACAAGCTGTCGGCGCTTCTCTATTTTTTCGGGGTGGTTATCCTTCAAGCGCTCATTGCGGCCAAGGAGTTCCGATGCAGATTGGCGGGGATTCTTCCTCTTTCCAGTCTGGCCGTGGTAGCGGTCTATCTGGTTTTTGCTGTACTATTGTCTCTCGCGGGGAAGGTTGAAGGAATCACCAGAAATACGCCTGTCGTGTGGGAGTGGCTGGCCTTCTGCTCGTTAATGTTTTGGCTGATCGTGCACAGTTTTTTTCTGAAAAATGCCCAATCCAGCACAGGTCATGCTCGATAGAGTGCTTGGAGCGGTGGATGTGCCCAATGCCATGTTTTTACGAGAATGGCCCCTCGCATGGAAACGGAAGGGAAGGACAAAGAGAAATGAAGGGTGGCGACCTACCCGGAAGCGCCTGTCGTAGGGCGGTCATTGAAAAGGAGATTAAGGATGGAGCGATGGAAGTATTTTGACATAACCCATCGGGAGCACATCTTCTGCAATCCGATGAGTGTTGAGAAATTCGAGGAGCTGATTGGCCTCTTGAGATTACGGTCTGGCGCACGGGTGCTTGAGATCGCCACGGGAAAGGGTGAGTTCATCATCCGGCTGGCCGAACGATATGATATCGAAGGGACAGGGATCGATCTATCGCCCTATTTTGTTTCATATGCCGAGGAAAAGCGCGAGAAACGTGTCCCGGACGCCCGGTTGCGGTTCTTGGAGATGGACGGCGCGGATTATCAGCCCGAGGAGGGGAAGGCTTTTGATCTGGTGACCTGTATCGGGGCGAGCTGGATCTACAGCGGACATCGAGGGACCTTGACGGCCTTGAACCGTATGGCGGCGCCTGGAAGCTGGGTGGTGGTGGGAGAGCCATTCTGGCGTCAGGACCCGGCGGACGAATTTTTAAAGGCCATCGGTGAAAAAAAGGGCACCTACGGGACCCATGAGGAGAATGCAGCGGTAGGACGAGAACTCGGCCTGGAACTGGTTTATACCCTGGTGAGCAACCAGGATGATTGGGACAGGTATGAGGGGTTACAGTGGTATGCAGCCGAGGAGTGGGCGAGTAAGAATCAAGACGATCCCGACGTGGGAGAGTTGTTGAAGCAGGTGCGGGGGAACAGGGAGAATTACCTGCGCTGGGCACGGGATACATTTGGATGGGCGATTTACGTTTTCAGGAAGGGTTGCTTTGCCGGATAGGGATCTGCCAAGGACTGTCGACGAGGCGGTTGATCGCATTGCTTTGGAGCTGACCCTGAAGCAAAAGGGCAGGATCGCCAGGATGGGGTCAAAGGAGGCCAGCGCCCTGCCGATCAGTCTGGGGGACTACATGTGGGTGAAATTTGGCCTGAGGGACGGCAATGACGAGCTTGTGGCATCCTGCCGCCTGGCCTCGGGCGTGGAGGACCTCCAGAAGGAAAACGCCATCGACGTGATCGCTGATGCATTGTGGAACAGGCTGAGACGAACGCACGGTTTGAGACCGATCAAATAGAAGAGAGAGCTTTTTTCTTGACACCGACGATGGTTTTTCCCATGCTCCCTGTGCGCAAGGCGAAGCGCATCACTCTGGATCGAGGAAAGGAGTTTTGTCATGGATTACGAGAGCATTATTGTTGAAATCGGCAACGATTTTGTTGCGCAGATCACGCTCAATCGACCGCAAAGCCTCAATACCTTCACTGTCCCGCTGGCCAGCGAACTCAACCATGCCTTTACAGACCTGGATGCCCGAAAAGAGGTGCGGGTGGTGGTGGTGAAGGGGGCCGGCAAGGCCTTCTCCGCCGGGATCGACGTAAGCGATTTCGCAGGCAAGAGTACCCTGGAATATCGGGACTGGATCAATTGTATGGAAACCCCCTTGGTGACCATCAGCCGAATGAGCAAGCCGGTCATCGCCCAGGTGCACGGGGTAGCTGCGGCCAATGGCGCAGGTCTCGTGGCTGCAGCCGACCTGGCCGTGGCGGCCGAAACTGCCAGGCTTGGCCTGACCGCCATCAATGTGGGCCTGAACTGCATTGGGCCGGTCGTTCCGGTGAGCCGCTCTATCGGGAGAAAACGGACCCTGGAATTGCTCTTCTATGGGAATCTCATCAGCGCCCAGGAGGCATTGGCCATGGGATTGATCAACAGGGTTGTCCCTGACGCCGATCTCGACAAGGAGACGCACCAATGGGCCGTCCTTCTGGCCCAGAAGAGCCCGGTGGCGCTTCAGATTGCCAAAAGGGCCTACTATGCCGCAGCCGACCTGGATTATTACAAGGCCTTTGAATACATGAATGAGGCCTTCGCCTGTCTCTGCTCTACGGAGGATGCCGGGGAAGGGATCTGCGCGTTCAGGGAGAAACGACCCGCCGTCTGGAAAGAGAAGTGATGTGAAGGGATCTCTCGCAAGGGGCGCCGCAACCGGGGTGTCACGAGCTCCTCTGTCGAAGGATTTCTGACAGGATCGCCCCTGTGGCGACGGATACGTTGAGGGAGTCGATGACCCCCTCGGACGGGATGCTGACGATCTCGTGGCATGACTTAAGGGCCGGTCGGCTGAGGCCTTTCTGCTCGCTCCCAAGGACCAGGGCGACATGCCGCTTCCAGTCAAACCGATAGATGGACATGGGCGCCTCGGCTGAGGTGCCGATGATCCAGAAGCCTTTTTGGGACAGAAGCTCGAGGGTGCGTCCGATGTTGACCACCCTGGCCACCGGTATGTGGGCGCAGGCCCCGGCCGAGCGCTTGAGCATGGCAGGATCGATCCGGGCCGAACGGTCTTCCGGAATGATGATGCCATGCGCCCCGAAGAAGGCCGCACTCCGGATCATGGCGCCCAGATTCCCCGGGTCGGTGATGTGGTCGGCCACCAGGATGAGCCCGTAGCCCTCAGGCTGCAGGGCCGCTGCCATGATCGGTCCCACATCGGCGTATCTGAAGGCCTTGACCACTGCCGCAATGCCCTGGTGGGCCACGCCCGGCAGGTGACGGGTGAAGTCTTCGGGACCCTTGACGGTCACGGGGATATGCCGCTCCTCTGCCAGACGGAGGATTTCTTCAGCCCTTCCCGGCCTTCTCCCAGAGCCGATCCAGATCTCCTGAACCCCATCCCCCATATAAATCAGTGCCTCTCGAACCGCATGGAAGCCGGGTATGAATGTGGGGACTTCGGCCTTCGGATGTCGGGTTTCGGATTTTCGCGCCTTCATCCCTCCATGACCTCCATCCCCCGCTGTTCCAGTGCGGTGATACGGTCTCTGTAACGTGCCGCTGCCTCGAACTCCAGCTTTGCGGCGGCATCGAACATCTTTTCCTTTAGGTCCTCAATCATCTTATCAAGGGCCTCAGGGCTCAAATAAGCGGCCTCTTCCTCTGCTACGGCAGGTATGGTGACATAATCGGCCTCGTAGGGGGAGGAGAGGATGTCATCGATATTTTTTTGAATGGATGTCGGCGTAATGTGGTTGATCCGGTTGTATTCCAGTTGCATCTCACGGCGGCGCCGGCTCTCCTGAATCGCCCGCTCCATAGACCCGGTGGTCTGATCCGCATACAGCAGGACCCTGCCGTTGATATTTCGGGCGGCCCGGCCGCAGGTCTGGATGAGGGATCGTTCGGACCGGAGAAATCCCTCCTTGTCCGCATCCAGAATCGCCACCAGGGAGACCTCGGGCAAATCGAGACCCTCCCGCAGCAGATTGATGCCCACCAGGACGTCAAAGACCCCCAGGCGAAGGTCGCGAATGATCTCCATCCGTTCGATGGTCTTGATATCCGAATGCATGTACTGCACCCTCACGTTCAGGTCGGCATAGTACTCGGTCAGGTCCTCGGCCATCCGCTTGGTCAGGGTCGTCACCAGGACCCGCTCCCCCTTCTCCACCGTGTCCCGAATGCGGCCCAGCAGGTCATCCACCTGGTTGGTGGCCGGCCTGATTTCGATCTCCGGGTCCACCAGTCCGGTCGGCCGAATGATCTGTTCCACGGTCTGCTCGCTTTGGTTGAGTTCATAGGGCCCGGGGGTGGCCGAGACATAGACTGCCTGATGGACCCGCTCTTCGAATTCTTCGAATCGGAGGGGCCGGTTGTCCAGGGCCGAGGGGAGCCGAAATCCGTACCGTACCAGGGTTTCCTTTCTGGACCGGTCTCCCCGGTACATTCCGATGAGCTGCGGCACGGTGATGTGGCTCTCGTCAATAAAGAGGAGAAAATCTTTCGGGAAATAATCCAGGAGGGTAGGGGGGGGCTCGCCGGGACCCCTGCCGGTGAGGTGCCGGGAATAGTTCTCGATCCCATGACAGTATCCGATTTCGGCCATCATCTCCAGGTCAAACCGGGTCCGCTCTTCGATCCGTTGGGCCTCCAGCAGCATATTCTGGTCCCGGAGGTAGGGGATCTGTTCGCTGAGTTCCTTTTTGATGTCGCGAATGGCCCGTTCGCGAATATCCACGGTGGTTACGTAGTGGGTGGCTGGATAGATGGCCACGCGGCTCAGGGCATTGAGTGTCTTTCCGGTCAACGGATCGATCTCCTGGATCGATTCCACCACATCTCCAAAGAAGTTGATCCTTACGGCACGGTCCTCCTCGTGGACCGGATAGATGTCGAGGACGTCCCCCCGGGCGCGAAACCGGCCCCTGTAGAAATCCATATCGCCCCGCTCGTAATGAATGTCCACCAGCTTTCGAACGGCGTCTTCCCGCGACAGGACCGCCCCGGCTTCCACATAGAGGAGCATGTCATAATAGGCCTCGGGGGAACCGAGGCCATAGATGCACGACACACTGGCCACGATAATGACATCATCCCGGTCCAAGAGGGACCGGGTGGCCGCGTGGCGCATCTTGTCGATCTGATCATTGATGTGCGAGTCTTTTTGAATGTAGGTGTCGGTCTGGGGGATATAGGCCTCTGGCTGGTAATAGTCGTAGTAGCTGACAAAGTACTCGACGGCATTGCGGGGGAAGAGGCGTTTCAGTTCGCCGTAAAGCTGGGCCGCGAGGGTCTTGTTAGGGGCGATGATGAGGGCCGGCTTCTGCGAAGCGGCAATGACGTGGGCCATGGTGAAGGTCTTCCCCGAGCCCGTGACCCCGAGGAGGACCTGATGCCGCGCACCTCTGGCGATCCCTCTGGTCAGGCCCTCGATGGCCTGGGGCTGATCGCCGCAGGGCGCGACATCGCTCTGAATCTCAAACATCCAGTCTCCAGGTGGTTCCCTTAGGACCGTCTTCCAGCACGACCCCCATGCCCTTGAGCCGGTCCCGAATGTCGTCGGACGTGGTCCAGTCTTTTTGGGATCGCGCGAGGGCCCGCTGTTCAATAAGGCCCTCAATCTCCTGAGCATCGATCGGGGCCGCGCTCTCGGTCAAGGCTGCGAAAAAGTCGGCGGGCCTTCCCTGGAAAAGACCGAGGATGCGGCCGGCTTCCAGAAGCTGAAAACGGTCAGAGTTGAGGGCCATCCCGGTCGCCTCATCCGGCGATCCGTTCAACCCATCCATGACCCGGTTGATCTCTCTAACCTTTTCGAAAATGAGCCCGAGGGCTCCGCCAGTATTGAGATCGTCGTCCATCATCTCGGTGAATCGCTCGGTGAACGGGGCAGAGGAGGGCGCGGCAGGGGTTTCAGAGGAACGGCCGAGCAGGTCTTCGAGGCGCTGAAGGGTTCGGTAGATGCGAACCAGACCCGACTGAAGGCCCAGGACATCGCTTCGAGAAAAGTCGAGGGGACCCCTGTAATGCTTGGAGAGGAGAAACAGGCGCAGGACCTCGGGATGGTATTCCTTGAGCGCATCGCGGATGGTCAGGAAATTTCCCAGGGACTTGGACATCTTTTCAGACTCGACCGTCACGAAGCCGTTGTGCACCCAGTAGCGGGCAAAGCCCCCGCCGTTGGCACAGATGGACTGGGCCCGTTCGTTCTCGTGATGGGGAAAGAGGAGATCCTTGCCGCCGCCGTGGATATCGAAGGTGGGCCCGAGGTAACGGTTGCTCATGACCGAGCACTCCAGGTGCCATCCCGGCCTCCCGGGTCCCCATGGACTGGACCACTGGGGTTCTCCCGGCTTGGCGGCCTTCCACAGGACAAAGTCCATGGGGTGGCGCTTGTGCTCGTCCACGGCGATTCGGCTTCCGGCCTTCATGTCCCCCAGTTTCCGCCCGGAGAGTCCGCCGTAGCCTTTGTAGGCCTGGACCGAAAAATAGACGTCGGTCCCCTCGGCATAGGCATAGCCGCGCTCGAGAAGGACCCTGATCATATCGATCATGCCATCGATATGTTGCGTGGCACGCGGCTCCACATCGGCCTGCAAAACTCCCAACCGTCCCATGTCTTCGTAAAAGGCATCGATAAATTCCTGGGCCAGGGCCCCGGTCTCTTTGCCGGTGAGTCTCGCCCGGTCGATGATCTTGTCGTCTATATCCGTAAAATTGCGTACATAGGTGACCTGATACCCCTTGGTCCGCAGATATCGAACCAGCACATCGAACACGATGGCGGATCTGCCGTGCCCGATGTGGCAATAATCATACACGGTTACCCCACAGACATAAATTCCAACTTTCCCAGCTTCCAGCGGAATGAACTCCTCCTGGGTTCGGGTTGCCGTGTTGTACAATTCGAAGCTCATAGCTCTACCTCTGCTCTTCTTTACAAAACCGATGGCCGTATTCTGGCTCGCCCCGGTTCAGCCGTCACAATGGCCCCGGTCTGAAGCTCCTTGCCATACCTGTTGAGCACGCGCAGGCAGATGGCTCCTTGTTCCCTGGCCCTGAAATTGACGAGGCGGACGATCCCCGAATGAGGCATTTCACGAACAATGGCCATTTCGCCAAAATCCTTATCAAGGGTCACCAGGATTCGGTCTTCCCTGTGCGCGCGCAAGAATCTCCTCATCCCCTGGATCTTCCTGCCACTCTCCTGCCCACACCACGTCATGGCCGAATTGTTCAAGATGCCTCAGCGTTCCTCCCCAAACGCAGGTATCGAGGAGGATTTTCATACGTAGGATTCCACTGGAAGGATTTCAATGCGTTCATGGCTAACGATTTTCTTTGCATACGCCAGGCAGGCCTGGATATCCTCCCAAACAAGCCACGGATATCCTTCAAGGATTGTCTCCACACTATCGCCCGCCGCCAGCATACCCAGAATATGTTCGACTGCAAGGCGTCGTCCTCGAATAACCGGCTTACCCCCGAAAATGTTCGGGTCGATGGTAATACGTTGCATAAGATCCTGTTCTTTCATGAGGATTCCCCCTTATTCTTGACCAGTCTGTCTTGAGATTAGCTTTGGATATTCGATGATGGGCCGTCCGACAGACTCACCACGGCGAATGCCTCCATACCTTCCTTTTTACCGCAGAAACCGAGTCGCTCGCTGGTGGTGGCCTTGATGTTGATGCGATCCAGGGGGGCAGACAGGACATTCGCGTAGTGCTTTCGCATGCCTTCGAGATAAAGGGCCAGCTTGGGTTCTTGCGCAACTATGGTAGCATCCAGGTTGTTCAGCCGAAACCCCTTGCCGGACATGAGCTCACTCGCCTTCTCGAGCAGGAGAAGGCTCGAAATCCCTTTGTAGGCCGGGTCCGTATCGGGGAAATGCTGCCCGATGTCCCCGGACGCGAGCGCCCCGAGGATGGCGTCAATCACCGCATGGGTCAGGACATCCGCATCCGAATGCCCGTGCAGACCGACCGGATGGGGAATTTCCACGCCCCCTAATATGAGAGGATGGCCTTCGACAAGGCGGTGAACGTCATAGCCAAAGCCGATGCGGAACACGTGGATTCCTCATGGGAAACGGGTTACTTGAGTCTGTTGGGTTCTTTGGGTCTATTGGGCTTGTTCCCATATCGCCCTTGGGCACTTCCTTGTCAGGGACTTGGCGCAAAAGGCTCAATGGCAACTGCTGCAGTTGGTGCTGGAGCACCCCGAGCAGCCGGATGACCCGGACGCGGGGGTAAAGCTCCCGCTGCTCTTGAATCCGCAGGCCGACATGAGTCGGTGGACATCCGTTCCCTTGCAACGGGGACAACTCACTTCCTCATCGCTCCTGAAGACCAGGGTTTCAAAGTCTTTGTTGCAGTTGGCGCACGTGTATTCATAAATAGGCATTATTCGTTCCCTTTCTCATGTAACGGATCCAGCCCTTCGATGACCGCGGCCGCCAGAAGGGGGACCATGATCTCATGGTGTCCCACGAGGCTGTATCCTTTCCCACCTGCCAGGGTGGGGCGATGAACCACGTTGGTCATGGGCCGGTAATGTCGAATGAAGTCCATGTTGACCGTGGTGATATCGTTGACCTGGTGACCCAGGTTTCGAACCAGGGTGAGGGCTTTTAAAAAGACCTCGGGCATCAGGACCGCGGACCCGAGGTTGATGAATACACCCCCCTCCAATTCCGAAACCAGACGCGCAAACAGCCGAAAATCCCGATGGGAGGCCTTTCCAATGGCAGCCCCGTCCGCGGCCGGATGAAAGTGGATGATATCGGTTCCGATGGCCACATGGACGGTCACGGGGACATTCAGGGCGTACGCCGTCGCCAGAAGGCTGTGGCGGTTGAAGGGGAAGTCCTCCCGAAGCAGCGAGGCCCCCACGCTTTGGCCAAGACCCCGGTCGTCTCGTGATCCTTCGATAATCGCGGCATTCAGGAATCTCCCGGTTTCTTCGGCCATACCAAAGGCCCCGCTTCCGATCTCAGCGGCCACATCCTCCGATGTCTTTCCCACCATGGCGATCTCGGCATCGTGGATGATGCAGGCCCCGTTCATGGCCAGGCCGGTGACAATCCGACGCT
>Ga0172375_10001737_pt1 | contig 34867 bp, 20 predicted proteins | sample LakKiv1m_FD_114537 | JGI IMG/M metagenome (GOLD analysis project Ga0172375, IMG submission 114537) | Freshwater microbial communities from Kabuno Bay, South-Kivu, Congo - kab_092012_11.1m | ecosystem: Environmental > Aquatic > Freshwater > Lake | place: Democratic Republic of the Congo... | reverse complement strand
GCGGCGACGCAGTTGCGTTCGGCTACGTGTTCTGCATGTTACCACGGGACGGACTTGCACCGTCCTGACGAAGTGCGCTTGCAGGCGCACGAGGCCGGGATCTCCGCATCCCGGCGGCGGGTTGCGGAGAACCCGCCCTTGCATCGGACGGGCGTCGAGGCGACCTTAGAGCACGTACTCCGGAGCATGCGTGCTCCGTGCGTAACTGCTGTGGGGCTTCGGCCTGACCATCGATGAGTGCCCCTCGGCATCCCACGGGCTCGGCCCGTGGACTCGACGAGGCTCTGCCTATACCGAGTGGCTCTTTGCCCAGCCCATGGGCCTCCGGGTGGGATGCGGAGGGGCACCTACGGAAAAGGCCCTGTCCACACGGCAAGAGGAGTGGGCGGCCAGCGGGCAGCACCGGGCTGCGGGCTGCCGCTGCGGTGTGCGGAGGTCTGGTCCGTCCGGCAGCGGGACAGGGCCTTTTCCGACAGGTCAGCGCCATGGACGGAGCGCCGTGGCTTGCGCGGCCCCCTCAGGGGGCCTGGCTCAAGCCACGGGCTCTGCCCGTGGTCGCTGACTTGCGGAATGCCATCAGGATCGGTCCGGACACCGCTTGCGGAGCACGCCCAGGCAAAGCAGCGCCGAGGGACCCGGAGTGAGCCGCAAGCGCACTGATGGCACCCGGCAACGCGTTGGGTTGCCGCCGGAGACTGCTCTGTGGGCAACAGGCCGGCTCGTCGGGGGGCATCTCGATGCCTGAGAGCGTGATGAGGCCTCATCAGGTCTTCTCCATGCGGCACGTGGCCCGCGCCCTGGACGGGTTCCGGGTGCCGACGGGACCCTTCGACCCGAGCGGGCCCTGGACGGCCACGTACGACCTGGTGGAACGGGCCTTCAAGCTCCGCACCATCGGCGCGCTGCGGTTGGAGCGTCGGCCGACGGCAGCGGGTGGGGCCGTGCTACGCTTCCAGTTCCGCAAACAGGGCGGGGGTGGCGTGGTACGGGCCGCCGGGGAGGTCTTTCTGGCAGCCGACGAGCTGTCCTCCACCTCGGGCTGGTCGTTGGAGACCTGGGTGGCTGACCGCAGTGGCCAGGACGTAGCTGGCACGCGGGCCCGCGAGCGGGTCGAAGTCAAGGAGGGGGTCGTCCGCCGCACCGGGGAGGGCCTGGCGGCCCGGGAGACGACGCTCACGGGTCCACTGACCACGGAATGGGGCCTCTTCGACGCCGTGCAGAGACTGCCGCGGACGCCTGGGGGCGAGTGGCGTTTCTCACTGGCGGACCGGTTCGGGGCCTGCCTCAAGCCGGGGCAGGTCCTGGCGACGGGGCCTGCCCTGACGGTGTCGCTCGGGGGGCGGAGCGTGTGGGGCGAGGAGGCCCGGCCGCTGGCGGCGGGGACCGTCTACCGGCCGGTGGAGAAGGCCGAGGGGGCCACGGATCTCCGCCTGCAGGCCTACGAGCACACCGGCCAGGGCATCCTCCCGACCACGTACTGGGTCGATGACGCCGGTCGGCTGGTGTTCGCCGTCTCGGGGATGACCGGTTGGGTCCTGAACCCGGAAACGCAGATATGACCCTACGACGACCACGCGGGCGGCGGCGCCAGGTCCAGGGCCAGGCGGGCGGCGGGGGCATCAGCCGCCGGGGGTTTCTGCAGGCGGGCTCTGCCACGCTGGCAGGGCTGGCGCTGGCGCGGGCTGCGGCGGTGGAGCCGGGGCCGGGGGTCCGACGGCCCAACCTGCTGCTGATCATGGTTGACCAGATGAACCTGGACGCCATGTCGGGGCTGGGCAACCCGCACGTGCGGACCCCGCACCTGGACCGCCTGGCGGCGCGCGGCACGCTCTTCCTGGAGTCGCACAGCACCAACCCCGTCTGCTCGCCGGCCCGCAGCAGCCTGCTCACCGGCCGCATGCCCACGGAGACGGGCGTGACGCAGAACGACATCGCCATCCGGGCCGGCATGCCGACCTTCGGCGAGTGGTTGCGGGACCGCGCCGGCTACGAGACTGTGTACTGCGGCAAGTGGCACCTGCCGGGCAGCATTTTCATGCGTGGGTTTGCGGGGTTCAGGCCCTTGCCGGGCGGTGGTGGCCAGGGCGCCGTGGACGATGGCTGGGTGACGCGCAGTTGCGAGACCTACCTGCGCCGCCGCGCCGGTGAGTCGGACGGCAGGCCCTTTGCGCTGGTGGCCTCCTACCTGCAGCCGCACGACATCTGCTACTGGATGATCCACCCCGAGACGCTGGTCTCGACGACCGTGCCCTTCCCTCGTCTGAGCGGCGAGCTCCCGGCGCTGCCGCCGAACCATCGGAGCCGGCCGGAGGGACCGGAGCGTGCCAGGACGCCCTACACGCGCTTCGGTACCGATGAGCAGTGGCGCTACTACCTCTATTGTTACTACCGCATGGTGGAGATGCTGGACCATGATGTCGGCCGGCTGCTGGAGGCGCTGGCGGACACCGGGCTGGAGGAGAACACGCTGGTGCTGTTCACCTCGGACCATGGTGAGGGGGCCGGCCGGCACGGCAACGTCCAGAAGTGGCATCCCTATGACGAGTCGATGAAGGTGCCGCTGATCTGTGCCCTGCCGGGCCGAGTGCGTGCCGGCATCCGGGACACGGGGCACCTGGTCTCGGGCCTGGACGTGATGAGCACCTTCTGCGACTACGCCGGGGTGGCGCCCCCGCCGAACGTGCGCGGCCTGAGTCTGCGGCCGCTGCTGGAGGACCGCCCGACCCCGTGGCGCCAGGCGCTGGTCTGCGAATGGCAGCGGCTGGGGCGCATCGTGCGGACCCCGCAATACAAGCTGGTTACCTATGGCGAGGAGCAGGCCGTGCAGTTGTTCGACCTGCGCGCGGACCCATGGGAGACCGCGTCCGTGGCAGACACACCCGCTGGCGCCGCCCTGGTGGCCGAGCATCGACGCGTCCTGCGGGAGTGGGAGGCCGGGTTGGACCCGTGCCCAGGGGCGCCCGGTGTCGGAGGCCGCGAGTGAATACCCGACAGGCTTTGGCCAGGCTCTCGGTAGGAGTCGCGATGCTGGGCCCTCTGGCGCGGGCGGAGACGGACGCCCCAACCGTCCGCAATCCGGGATTCGAGGAGGACGTCTACACGGTCTCCCCCGGCTATGCGAGGCAGAACGGCGGCACCATCACGGGCTGGTCCCTGAGCGGAGGCGCGGGGGTCAACCCCGTCTGGCGCGACACGGGCAGAAAGGCCGCCCTGGAGGCCCCTTTCCACGACAACGGCAAGATCCCTGAGGGACGACAGTCGGCCTTCATCCAGGGACCCGGGAGTCTGAAACAGACCGTGACGGGTTCCCGCCTGGGGCTCCGCTACCGCGTGGTCTACCGCGAGAATGCCCGAGTGCAGCGCCGGGGCGAGGAGTGGCCCTGCCTGCGGGTGGTGTTGGGCGGGACGGTGGTGGTGTCGGCGCACGAGGTCACGCCGGTGGGGGCCGCGGAGGCGGTGGAGGTGCCCTTTGCGCGGGTGGTGAGTGCCTGGTTCACGCCCACGGCGGACGGGCCCCTGGAGCTGGCCTTTGAGGCGGTCCAGAAGAGCCCCACGACCACGGTGCTGCTGGACGACGTGCGGATCGAGGCGGAACAGGCCCCGTAGGGCCTTGGGAAGCGCCGGGTCGCGCTCCGCCGGAGACTGCCCCACCATCCAGCCTCTCCGGCGCCCACTCGGACCCCGCCCCGGCCCCCTGCAACCTCCCGCGACACCCCCGCCCGAAGCCTGCCCGCGCAGCCCCATGCGCCGACCCGTCCATACACCCGCCCAAGCCCTCGCTGGACCTAGCGCTTCGCGCGACGGACGCCGCCGGCCGCAGTCGGTCGACGGCCTGGGCCTGCCGCCGGTCCCAGCGTTCCCATCAGTCCCATGGCTCCCATGCCTTCCATACCTCCCAGTCCCCGAGTCCGGCGGCGCGCCGTTGGGACAGGGGAGTGATGCGACCGATAGGACGCATGGGACCAAGGGGACGGCAGCGCGCCGCCGGAGGACCCGCCGACACGGGTGAAGCCTGGGCAGACCGCGTCGGCCGCCGTGTCGCGAAAACGGGGCCCGCCGGGGGGGCCGCCGCTAGACCCCTGGACTCCGGCATGCCGCCGGCGGTTTTCGCGACGTCGGCGCAACCGGCGGGGACGCGAAAACGGGGCCCGGCAGGGGGGCTCAGGTCATCACGGGGGTGCCGCGGCCTTGGGCTTGGCGCCGTCGCCGGAGAGCGTCTCCAGCAGGGCCCGGGCATCGGCGCTGCCATGGAACTCCGCCCCGGAGGCGAAGGCCGCCTTCAGCTCCGCCAGGGCGGCGTCACGACGCCCAAGGGCAGCCAGGATGGCCCCATGGTGATAGCGGACGATGGCCGACTCCGGCTGGAGCGCGGCGGCCATGTCGGACGGCGGCAGGGCCTGTTCCGGGGCGCCACGCCGGGCATGGACCCACGCCAGGGTGTCGAGGATCTGGGGACTGGCGGGGTCCAGGGACCTTGCCTTCTCGGCAAGGCCCAGGGCCTCGTCCAGGTTGCCGCCGGTGTGCACGATGGCCGCCGCGGTGTTGTTCAGGCTCTTGGGGTCGTCGGGGGCGAGGCGCTGGGCTTCGCGGAACTCGGCCAGGGCGCCGGCGGTATCGCCCGACAGGAAGAGCACCTGGGCGAGCTGGGAGCGGGCGACGGCGGAACCGGGTTGATACTCGACGGCCTGACGGAGGACGGCGGTGGCCTTCGGCAGGTCGTCCTTGCGCCGGTAGCACTCGCCGAGCTTGAGGAGGGTGTCCATATCGCGCGGTAGGACCTTGCGGATCTTCTCGAGCCACTGCATGGCAGGCTCCACCTCACCCGCGAGCATCAGGGCAGAGGTCTTCAGCCGGTGGGCATGTTCGAGGCTGGGTTGCTGGGCCAGAGCGCGGTCGCAGTGTTCGCTGGCGAGGGCCGGGAGTCCGCGGCGCAGGAACATGGCGGCAAGCTGCAGGTGCGCCGCGAGGTCGCCGGCGTTGTCCGCCAGGAGCTTGGTGGCGGCGACATACAACTCGTTGTCCCGCCCAAGGCCGAAGAGGATGCCGAGGTGCTTCTCGCGCAGGCGGACCTGGTCAGGGTGGTCGGCCATGGCCTTGCGGCAGGTCGCGAGGGCCTCCAGGGGCCGTCCCGCGACGGCCTGCACGTCGATGAGTTCCTCGATGGCCGACGACTCGTCGGGCTTCTCCGCCAGCAGGTTCTGTAGCAGGGCGCGGGCCTCGGGGAAGTTGCCCTTGAGCCGGGCGACACGGGCCAGGCCAACGCGGCCGCGGGCGTCCTTGATGGCGATCTCCACCAGGGTTCGGTAGTGCCGTTCGGCGTCTTCGAGGGAACCGCGGCGGAGGGCCAGGTCGCCGGCCGCCGCGAGGGTATCCGGGTCCCGCGGGGCCAGAGTCAGGGCCTTGTCGATGGCGACGGCAGCCTGGTCTGCGTCACCGAGCGCCAGGCGGCAGGAGGACTCGAGGGCATAGGCCTCGGCGCAGTCGGGGGCCTGAGCCGTGAGTCTGGCGAGGACCTCGAGGGCCTTGGAATCGGCGCCCTGTGAGCGCAGGGCCTTGGCCAGGCCCAGCATGGCCTGAGGGTCGGTGGGGACCAGTTCAAGGGCCCGCTCGAAAGCCTGGCGGGCCTCGTCCGTGTAGCCGAGGGTCTGGGCGGTGTGACCAGCCCCAAGCAGTGCCTCCACCAGGGTGGCATCCAGCGCCACCGCCTCACGGAACAGGGCCCGGGCGTCGGCGGCGCGGCCGGTCTTCTCCAGATCCAGCGCCCGGGCCAGCGACTGGGCCGCTTTGGCCGAGTCCTGCCCGGCCCTGCCGCCGCGAGCGTCCGCCGGCGTCGTAGCAGTGCGGGCCGTGGTGTTGGCGGGGAGGAGGGCAGACCGGTAGTGCCACAGGATAGCCGCGGCAGGGATGAGCCAGAGGCAGGCCAGGAGGGTGCCGGTGAAGAGCAGCCGCAGGCCGGAGGTCGGCGACTCGCTGCGGGAACCCCGCCAGCAGAGATACCGGCGACCGTCCGTGGTGGCGTGCCAGAGCAGATTGCGGAACAACAGGCGCAACAGGCTCTTGGTACCGTATTTAGGCGCCAGGGAGCAGTACCAGAGAGTGCCCTCGGTGGAGGTCTCGATCACGCCGTTGGCAAAGAGTGGCGCAAAGGCCGCCGGCCGGTTGTGAGATAGCAGCGCCGGCAGGTTCGCCACGACCCAGACCAGCAGCCGCAGAAAGTCCCATGTCAGGAACAGCAGGTCAACGGGCAGACGCAGAAGGAGCACAGGCCAACGCAGTGCCAGCGGTCGGGCCGGGGGAAAGGGCGTATTACTGTCCGCCATGGAGGCCTCCCTGTCTGTCTGTCGGCGGCTGTCCGGGTCCGTTCGGCCTGACCGTGCCGCCTGGGCTGGCGGTCACAGACGGAACCGACGGCATGGGGATCTCTCTCACGACCGGCAAAGCACCTCGTTGACCACCGCAATATAGGGCAGGTCACGGAAGTTTTCACCGACGTCGAGACCATACCCTGCGACCCAGCGGTCGGGGACCTCGAACCCGACATAGTCCGGGATCAGTTCTCGACGCAGCCGGGCGACCTCGGGACTGGGTTGCGAGAGGGTCTTGCTGAGCAGGACGCAGAGGCGGACAGAGCGCACGCCATGGGTCTCCAGGAGAGCCCGACGGATGGCGGCAAGCGTGAAGCCCTGGTCCAGGATATCCTCCACGAGCACGACATCGCCACCGCGCAGGGTCTCGGGGACGCCCTCGATACGCACCTCGCGCTGCGCCTCGCCATCCGCCTTCAGGCCCAGGCCATAGGTACGGGCGCGGAGGAAGTGGTAGTGGACGTGGGGACCGCCCGCGCGGCGGAGGGCCCGGGCCAGGTCCGCGAGGAAGACCCATGCGCCCTTCAGGACGGCGACGAAGTGGAGGGTCTCCTGGCGCGGGAGGTCCCGGATCATCTCGTCGGCCAGGGCCACGACGCGGGACTGGATGGCGGCGGCGGAGATAAGGACGGACTCGAGGCGCGGTTCTGCCTCTGGCAACGTGTCCACCATGCGCGGCTTCTCCTCGGGCGGGTGCGGCACCCGGTACCGGCGGGCAGAAAGGGCTACGCCTCTCTCTCCCTCTCTCTGCGGACGCCACAGAACCATACCGCGGTCCAGGGGTCGACGCAACCTGCCTTGGGTCTACAGCAGGGCTGTTTCGTTTTCGGCACTCCCGCTCTCGCGTCGGCTGTCGAAAACAAGTGGAGCGGCCGCGGCCGCGCGGCCATTGCCCGCGAGGCCGCGGGCGCTCCAGGGAGAGGGGGGGCCGGCGCGCGATCTTGGAACAGCCCTGGGGCTACAGGGCACCCGACGACGGCCGCAGCAGGGCTCGCAGGAGGTCTCCCCAGGAGATCCGCGCGTGGGCGTTCTCGAGGTCTTGCTCCAAGGCGGCCGTATCCATGACCGGTGGCGGGGGTGACAGCACCACCTCGTCGCGATCCTGAATGCGCTCCAATCCCAGGGAGCCGTTACCGCTGACCGTCACCACCCAGCGTCCCGGGTCCAGACGCCGGTACACGGCCTTGCCCACGACGGACGCGCCGGCATCCCAGGGGACACCGGCCAGGGCGGGGTCCACCAAGGTGCCGGCGTCGGGGGGGGTGGCGGAGTCGAAGACGCGGCGGATCCAGAGCCGGCCGCCAATGACCACGTAATCGACGTAGACCTCGCGGTCGGCCCGGCAGCCGGTGGGGAACTGCCGGACCACGCCATCGGCGGTCCGTACGACGACCTGGACGCTCGCGTCCGTGACGCGCAGCTCGGTCACGGCGGTGCGGCTGACCGCGCGGTTGTACTCCTGCCGCAGGCGCTCGTAGTCGGCGGCGATGGCCTCGATGCGCCGGGCGTAGATGCCGGCACTGAGACGGGCTCGGCCAAAGGCCCACAGGGCGGACAGGAGGGCCGCCAGAAGGCCGACCACCAGGATCGCCTCGAGCCATGCCCGCATCTGCCTGACGACGCGTGGAATGTCCATGAGAGTCCTACCAGGAGATCATCAATAGACCGGACACCGCCTCTGCCTGCGCATACGCTCCCAGCCGGTCCCGGACCAGGCGGTAAGGGACCCGTTCGGCATCGAGGCAGGGGACCGGGCGGTCGCGGGTCATCTCCAGCCCCGCCTCGGTGCCGGGTTCGTAGAGGAAGCGGACCCGTGCGTTTCGCAGGCCGGCAACCTCGAGGCGGCGGCGGATACTGGGGAAACCGGAGTGACGGATGCGGCAGCTCACCGGTCCGCCATCGGCCTGCTCGACGAACACGCGGCACTCGCGCAGCCAGGCGCGCGGCATGGTGTAGTAGGCCCGGCCCTGCATCAGCCAGGTGTCCAGGCCCGCCAGTAAGGGGGCGCCCTGCGGCATCCGCAGACCGGTGGAAACGGTCGTATCCGGCGAGTAGCCGGCCACCCATAGGGCGTTGCCGTGGCGGCTGATGCAGAGCATAGGTCCAGGCTGATCGGGGGACTGCTTCCGGTGCACGATCTCCCACCCGAAGGAGGCCAGGAGCCGACGCATCAAGGCCTCGGCTGGGAAGACCTGCACAGGGTTGTACGGCACCAGGAGGTGCCCGCCGGTCTTTGTGGGGTCGCACGAGACACTGCCCCTCACCCACGCCAGCCGGCCCCCGCCGGCGACCTGGCCCGTGGCCGCGGCGACACGCTCAGCGGCGCCCTGGCGGGCACCAGCCGCCACGTTGGCCCTTGCGGAGGCACTGACCTCTCGCATCCCACCGGCGCTCAGGAGGGCGTGGTGGCGCAGGAGCAGGGCCCCGACGCCCTCGTCGCCTGCCGGCGTCAGGGACAGGTCGAACTCGCCCTCGAGCGGCTCCGCAAGCGTCAGCCCCAGGGCGTCACGAAGCCACGTGCCGGCCCGGTCCAAGGGGCCGTAGAGCAGCGCTTGGGCCCCGCTCTCCACGGCGACCTGCAGGGCCTTGTCCCAGGCGGGACCGGCGTCCGGGACAGGGCTGACCAGGATGGAACCGGCTAACGCCGAGGGGTCCCGGCGGAGCCATGCCGCCGCCGCCCGGGCACTGATGACCGTGTTGAGGGGCAGTCCATGGTTCACGGCTCCCCGCATGAACCAGTCGCCGAAGAAGACCTCCTCGAGACGGGGCGGGGTGCCGAACGTCATGTCGTGGTACTCGTCGAAGGGGTAGACCCAGACCAGCGGCCCGGGCGCGTCGGGAGCCACCTGTCGCGCCGCCAGAAGGTGGGGGATGACCTCGTTCGGGACCTGGTCGGGCATATCGCCCCAGGAGTCGTCGGCGGTCAGGATCTTGAGGTCGGTGGGGCCCTGCACGCGCCCCTGCTCGTCGAGGCGGCTGACCATGAGCGGCAGGTAGATGTCGTGGGGCTCCCGCTGGTAGCGGTCCAGCCAGGGGCTGTTGAGGAACCAGGGATCATGGATGTAGAAGCGGTACGGGAACCGTTCGCCGGGGATCTCGGCCACGTGGGACATCCAGCCGATCAGTTCGAGGCCGAAGTCGCCGTTGAGGGCTGCCCAGGGGGAGTTGGGCGGCGGCAGGAGTCCGGGAACCGTCCGGTAGATGTCGCGCAGAGGCACCGCGTCGGAACTCAGGTCCATGCCGGTCGAGAGGTTGGTCCCCCGCGTCTCCAGGGGGATGTCCGGGCACTCGCTGCGGAACGTCCGCCAGAAGCGCATGCTCTTTTCGTAGACCTCCTGGCAGCGGTCCGCGGCGAAGCGGCGGCCGTCGAAGAGTGCCCCCCTGAGGCCCCAGGTTTCGAGGCCGAAGCCGAAGCCGTTCGAGAGCCAGAGGAAGTCGAAACCGAGGTCGGTCAGGAAGTGCTGGGCCTGACGGCCGAGGAAGGTCCCGAAGGGAGTCCCCTCCGGGATGCCCTGCGCGAAACCGGCGTAGTGCCTGCGGTCGCCCTTGAGGGTGGCGTAGCAGCACACCATGGAACCCGTGCCCATGGTGTTCCCCATGCAGATCTCGGGGTGGCGCTGGTACTTGAAGGAGGAGACCGCGAACTCGGGGCCGGGGTCGAAGGTGGCGCCGACGCGTACGGGCAGCCCGGTGACCTCGGTGCCGACGGCCTTGAGCCTGGCCACCAGGGATTTGAGCCAACCGTAGGTGAACTCGGGGGGCGACTCCAGGTAAAGCCTGGGGACCTGGTGAATGCTGGCGCGGGCGGGGTCGCGGCCCTGGTAGGCGGGGCCGTGCGGGTTGGCGACGCCCTGCCAGCGCGACCACTCGAAGGGGGCATCGAGCCGGCCCTGGTAGTCGAGGATCTCCGACCCGTCCGCGGCCCACAGCATGACCGCCAGGCCCCGTGCCTCCCGGCAGAGGGCCAGCCACTGGGTGAACAACCGCCGGCAGACCGCCTCCATGGTGGCCTCGCCGGCGTCCTTGAAGGGCTTGAGGCTGATTTCGAGCGTGAGGCTCTCGAAGGGTGTCATGAAGCTCCCGCCGTCTGGGGCTCAGGTCAGTCAGCCGCCCCGAAACCGCGCCGGGCCGGGCAGGCACTGCGGGTCCCGTGCGTGTATGGTGTGGGCCTTACCCAGACCTGTAACATACCGCAGCAAGGCCAACGCGCATGAAGATCACCCGCCTGGAGCTGTTCACCGTCCCGCCCCGCTGGCTGTTTCTGAAGGTCAGCACCGACGCCGGTATCGAGGGCTGGGGTGAGCCCGTCGTCGAGGGCCGTGCCGAGACGGTCGCCGCGGCGGTGCGTGAGCTCGAGTACTGCCTGCTGGGCCAGGACCCGCGCCGGATCGAGGACCTGTGGCAGGCCATGTACCGGGGCGGCTTCTACCGGGGCGGGCCGGTGCTGACCAGCGCCATGAGCGGCGTGGAGCAGGCCCTCTGGGACATCAAAGGCAAGGCCCTGGGCGTGCCCGTCTATGAACTGCTTGGGGGACCTGTGCGCGAGTCCATGCGGGTCTACTCCTGGATCGGCGGCGACCGGCCGGCAGACATGGCCCGCATGGCCCTCGAGCGCCGCGCGCAGGGCTACACGGCCGTGAAGACGAATGCCACCGCGGAGTGCGCCTGGATCGACTCACCCAAGGTCGTGGACCAGGTCTGCGAGCGGCTGCAGGCCATCCGGGATGCCGTCGGTCTGGACCTGGATGTCGCCGTGGACTTCCACGGCCGGGTGCACAAGGCCATGGCTCGGGTGCTGATGAAGGAACTGGAGGCCTTCCGCCTGTTCTTCATCGAGGAGCCCGTCCTCTGCGAGCACGAGGACGTCTTCGCCGAGCTTCGGCAACACACCGGCACGCCGATCGCCACGGGCGAGCGCAACTACACCCGCTGGGGTTTCCGGGGGCTGCTTGCCGGGGGCGGGGTCGACGTCATCCAGCCCGACGTCAGCCACGCGGGGGGTATCCTGGAGTGCCGCAAGATCGCGGCCATGGCCGAGTGCTACGACGTGGCCGTGGCACCGCACTGTCCCCTCGGCCCCATCGCCCTGGCGGCCTGCCTGCAACTGGACTTCTGCACGCCCAATGTGCTGATCCAGGAACAGAGCCTCGGGATCCACTACAACCAGGGGTCAGACCTGCTGGACTACCTGGTGGACCGGTCCGTGTTCGCCTACCGCGACGGTACCGTGGCGCGGCTGACCGCAGCGGGGCTGGGGATCACGGTGAACGAGGCCGTGGTCCGGCAGGCGGCCGCCACCGGGCACCAGTGGCGCAACCCGGTCTGGAGACTGCCCGACGGCACCGTCACGGAGTGGTGAGAGACGAGGACGGCAGACGGGCGAAAGGCGAGGGCCGCCGGGACGGTAGGCGGGAGGCGTGGAGTGGCGCTCGGCGGTCGGCCGGCCGGATGCCGCAGGGCGGAGACCATCGGCTGCGCTGCCCCCGGTTCGCAGTCGAGGTCTCAGCCGGCCTCGGCCTGGCCCGCAGCCGCGGGCCGGCAGGTCCTGGAGCAAGCCGCCTGAAGGCTCCACTCACGAACCGGCGCGTTCGGCCGGCGCGCGGCCTCAAGGGGCCCCGTGGGCATCCTCAAGCGCGGGGAGCCGGTACCCTCGCCGCTCGAACCAGGCCCCCAGCAGGGCCGACGTCAGCACGACCAGGGGCAACGACACGGCGAAGCGCACGACGGTGAAGCGCCAGCCGAGAAACGAGGCCTCGAAGAGGGTCATCGGCACGCGGCAGATGGCGGCGCCCGCAAGGTAGGCCAGCACCACGCCCAGGCGGGCGCCCTTGACATGGAGCGCGTAGGCGATGGGGAACGCCACGTGCAGGCCCCCGACCGCGGTGCCGGCCAGCAGCAGAGCCCAGAGGTAAGAGACCAGTCCGGCCCCGTGCCCGAGGTGCTTCTCGACCGTCTGGCGCTTCACCCACACATCGAACAGGCCGATGAGGATGAACACCGCCGGGAGCACCCGCAGCATGTCGCGCAGGAAGGAGACGAAGTGTCCGCCCATGTCCCTGCCAGGGGCAAAGCCGCCCAGCCGCGAGGCCCCCACGAACAGCAGGAACCCCGCCGCCAGCCCCAGCGCCAGGCGGTTCTGCCTGAGGTAGCTCATGGCAACTCACCGAAGACAAAGCCCGTGATGACGGCTACGATCAGCGCAATGCCGAGACTGGCGCCGTTCCGCGCCAGGGCGAGCCGGGTGCCGAGGTAGCTCCGCTCCAGCGGGAAAGTGGCCACGCCGACCATCATCAGCGTGGTCGAGAAGGCCGAGACGACCATGTAGGGGGCGCCATTGCCCCGGAGGATGCCGCAGAGCGGGAAGGCGATGAAACCCGGCATCACGGAGACAGACCCGATGGCGGCGGCGAAGACGGTCGCCAGCCACTTGCTCTCCCGGGCCAGCAACTGGGTCAGGAGGGACTCGGGCACCGCATACAAGGCGATGGCCACGCACACCAGCATGCTCAGAAACGCCGGCGCGATCCTGGCGAACTGCTTGCCCGCAGACTTCACGGCCTTGACCGTCTTGTCTACGTCGGCACACAGCGAGGCCACCAGCAGAACCAGCGTCAGGGCGTAGATGGGGACCATCCGTCGGGTCTCCTTGCGGACCGAGCCTAACCCTCAGGCCAGACCCCGGGGTCCGGTACCATGGCCCCCGGAGAGGCCCTTGTCCACAGGCGCGCGGGGCGGTTCCGCAACCGGACACCGGTATGGGGGTGCCAGGCCCGCGGCCGCCGCGGGTCCCGCGGACGCGGGATGCCCTCACGCGGCGCCGGTGGCGGGTGATCCCGCAGACGCGGGACGCCCGTACCTCGGATCCGGCGCCACGCGCCGGGCGCAACCCCCAATCCAGTGACCGCGTATGGCGGTTCCCTCGCCGGCGCAGCTCACGGCCACACGACGGTCTGGCCGAAGCCCTTGGCGGAGAACGCGCCGATCCGCGCCCAGCCGCCCTCCAGCGCGGTGATGGTCGCCTTGATCCTGATGCCCTTGGCGGCTGGGTCGGCTGGGGCGCCGGAGAGGCTCAGCAGCGCTGCCTGGCCAGCCCTCGGCTTGCCCTTGACTACGTAGGCGTAACTCATTCCGTTGGAAAGATCCAAAACTGCCGTTCCGGAGAGGTTTCTCGGGCCCTGCTGCAGCACGAACAGGAGAGTCCAGGTCCCGTCCATGGGCGGCGGGATGGCCAGGTCCTGACTGGCCGATACCGGCGCCTGCACCCCGTTGATCGTGACCCTGCCGGTCATGGGCCCGGTGAGATGCCGTGCGGCCGCGTTGACCGTCAGGTTCAGCGCCAACGCCACCGACACCGCCTTGGTCGGGTCCGAGCCCTTCAGGGCGATGGTCACCACCACGTTGCCCTCCGTGCCCTTGGTGGAGCCCTTCACCGGCATGGCCACCGCGGGGGCGCCGGCCGGCGTGTAGGTCGCGCTGCCCGTGAGCTTACCCTTGGTATCATGCACCAGGCTCAGCACGAGCGGGTGTCCGGCGGCCACGGTGGCATAGGCCCCACTCAGGTTCCAGAGGCCGTGTCCGAGGCCTACGGCCGCGGCGTCTGTCACGGCCAGGAACGTCCCGTTCGGAGCCACCTCGTTGGCGGCGCGGAACGACGCTGTCAGGGTCAAATCGGTCGTCACGTTGGCCACGGTCCGCGTGGGGGTGACCACCCCGTCGTGCCACTGGGTGAACAGGTAACCGAAGAGCGGGGTCGCAGTCACCGCAAGACCGGTGCCGTCGTGGGGGACCCCCTGCGGGTTGGGTCCCACGATCCGGCCGCCGGGGCCCGCGACGAAGGTGACCGTGTGGGTGACCGGCTGGAACTCAGCGGCGAGGGTCAGGTCGGCCGTCACGGGGTCCACGGTCACCGTGTCGGCCAGGCTGTAGGGGGCCCCGTCGAGCGTCCACTGCACGAACTGGGAGTTGGGGTCGGGCACGGCCGTGACCGGGGTGGTCGCGCCACCGATGGGGACCGTCTGCACCTGGGTGCCGACGAGGGACCCGCCGACGCCGGCGACATGGGTGATCGTGGCCTCATGGCCGCCGATGGGGGTCGGCGGCGTGACCACCGTGGTCTCGCCGGCGTCCTCTCGGAAACTGGCGGCCCCGCTGAACGTCTGGGTACCGACCGTGCCAGCCGGGATGCTCACCCGGTAGGTCAGCGTCACCGGCCACAGCGCCGGCACGGCGATCCAGGCGAAGCCCAGGGCGCCCCCGGTGCCGGCCACGGGACAGACGGGGGGCGCGGGGGTCGAGACCACGCCCGCGAAGCTCCAGCCTGCCGGCAGCGTCTCCTCGACCGCCAGGCTGGTCAGCGCGTCTGGATGGGTGTGCGATAGCGTCACCGACACCTCCAGCGTCGTACCAGCATCGTACAGCGCGCTGCCGAAGGACCGCGCCGAGGTCAGGGAGCCCGTCACTCCCGCTGCCTTGGCGAGCCGACCGGGCGCATAGCCATCCTCGGTCCCCGCCTGGCAGTGGTAACCGCCGCCGTTGTAGAGCTGGATGATGCGAGTGAGCTCTGGCGAGAGCTGGATGACCCAGTCACGGTTCTGGTCCGCCTGGTGGGGGGGCCCGGCGGTGGCACCGACGGTGGGCGCGTAGCCGTCTTCGGTGCCTGCCTGAACGTGGTAGCCGCGCCGGTTGTGGAACTGGATCAGCCGCGTCAACTCGGGGGTCAGGTCAACGATCCAGTCGGCGTCCTGATCCACCCGGTGCGTCGCGCAGGGCTCGCCGCAGTCCACGAGCTCGAGGCACTGGGCGCCGTGGACCCCGGTCCAGCGCTCCGGTCCGGTGGTACTCCAGGCGGCCTGACCCTGGACGCAGTGCCAGCCGTAGGCGTCGGGGCCAGCCCCCTCGTCCGGGGCCTGCACGCGGTAGACCAGTGTGTAGGGGAACGTCGGGATGTCCTGCCAGGTGAACTCCAGATCCTGCGGGGCCTCCTCCGGCGGGTTGCACTCCGGCCCCGGCGGGTTCATCACCCCCAGGTAGGACCAGCCTGCCGGCAACGTCTCGTGCAGCCTGAGGGAGGTCACCGTACCGGTCTCCCCGGGGAGGAACGTCACCGCCACGTCCACCCGGTCTCCGGGGCGGTGGCAACCGTCCGCAAACGCGCGGGTGACGAGGAGGTCGGTCACGGCCAGGGAGACGGTCACGGTCTCGGTCTGGCCGGCCCCGCTCACGTGGATGTGGCCCTCGTAATCCCCCGCCGGCAGGGAGGCGGCGTCGACGTGGACCGTGTGCTCGTTCCAGTCCCAGGTCGACGCGCCTGAGTCGGGCGAGACCGAGAGCCATGCCGCGTCCACAGCGATGCGGTACTCGAGCCGTCCGGCACAGGCGTTGGCGACGCTGAAGGGGATGTCTGCCGGGTGGGTCCCGGTGAGGCAGGCGGCCTCGAGGTCGTGGCGGTCCACCACCAGGGACTGACACTCCCGTGGCGCCTGGTACGAGCTGTCGTCGCAGTCCGTCCCTGCCACCGGGTCTGTCAGCGTCACGATGACCTCTCGCCAGGCCCCGTCGCGGCGGGGGTTGCTGGTGGTGTAGGTCACCGTGTAGAGTGAGGCCATGACGTCGACGATCGCGTCGAGGAAGGCGCTGAAGTCGGCGGCCGTGCCGACGGGCTGCCAGAGCCCGCCGGTACCTTCGGCCAGGGCGCGGATATCGTTCTCGTGGGTCAGTGCCTTGGCCGCCCCGGCGTCGACGGCCCGGTGCTCGCCCGCCGACCTGGCCGCGGTCGGCGCCACGGCGAAAACCGCGGCCCCGGCCGCACTGAGGGCGGCGATGACGCTGTCCATGCTGCAGGAGGTGGTGATGGCGGTGCCGTCGTTGTCGTAGTGCGAGGGGGCATCGGTCACCACGATGATGATCTTCTGCGCGCCCGCCCGCCAGCCCATGGCGGGGCTGAGCGCCAGCATCACCGCGTCGAGGCTGGTCTCGGGGAGGTCGCCACCGCCTTCCGGCACCAGCGCGTTGACGGCGTTCCGGAAGGCGGCCCTGTCCGCGGTGAAGCCTAGCCGCAGCGTCTCGTCATCCTTGAAGGTGACCAGGGCGAAGCGGGCATCCACCACCGCGGCGAGGGCGTCGCTGAAGGCGTTGGCCTTGGCCTTCATGGCCTCGATCTGCTCGCCCATGCTGGCGGTGTCGTCGAAGCAGACGACGATGTCCGCGACCGAGCCGGCGCTCCCCGAGCAGGTGACCGAGGTGACGCGCTGCACCACACCGTCTTCCGACAGCGCGACATCCGCCGCCGTCAGGCCGCATTGGCGCCCTGCGGCGGTGTCGACGCGCACGGTCGCGGCGACCTGCGGGAAGATCTCGTCAGCGGCGTACGCCACCCCCATGACCCAGGCGAAGTCAGAGCCATCGCCATTCTCGCAGTCGATGGCTGCCTGGGGCGCCTGATAGGTGCCGGCGTCGCAGTCCACGGCCTCTACCGGATCCTGCACCTGGACGACCACGTCCCGCCAGGTCCCGTCCGGAAGCCCGTTGCTGGCGGTATACGTGAGCGTGTAGAGCGCTGTCACCCCCTGCACAGCCCCATGGACGTCCGCCGCGGAGCGCACGGTCCCCACGCAGGTTGCCGAGGTAAGGACCTGCCGCACATGGTCTTCCCAGAGCACGAAGTCCGCCCGACCGAGGGCACAGGTGTAGCCTGCCTCGCTGTCCACGCTGACCGTGGCGGTGATCTCCGGGAAGCTCGAGGGAGTGCGCTGGCCTACGGCCATCACGTGCACGACGTCACGGCCGGCCTGGTCGCAGTCGAACCCCCCGTAGGGCGCCTGATAGAGCCCGTCATCGCAGTCTGTGATCCCCGCCTTGGTGGCTCCCAGGGCCTTGCCCCACGGGTCGTTGACGGTCACCGTCACATTCCGCCACGTCCCGTCATGGTCCGGGTGGGTACTGGTGTAGGTCAGGGTATACACCGATGCAACGGCCTGCGCGATCCAGTCCACCCAGAGTCCGAGGTCCACCGTGGCGAGATCATGCCACTCGCCTCCGGTGTCCGTCGCCAGCGTCATGACATCACGGCTGTCCCCGTACGCCTTAGGCGGCACCGGGCAGCCCCGTGTGTCCGGGATCTCGTCCTTGTCCAGCGCCGGCCCCACGGCGAAGACGGTACCCCCCATGGCCTCCACCAACGCCACGGTCTCGGCCATCCCGCGCTCCGCCAGACCCGAGCCGTCCCCGGCGTAGTGGGTTGGGGCGTCTGTGATCAGCACGATGAAGCGCTGGGCACCGGGGCGCCAGTGCAGGGCCGTGCAGGCGGTCCACACGGCGTCCAGGGCGGCGTCCGGCAGGTCCCCTCCGCCCGCGGCATGCAGGCCCCGGACGGCAGTCTGGAAACTGGCCAGGTCCGCGGTCAGAGGCAGGTCTACATGGATCTCCGCCGGGTCGCCGAACGAGACCAGCGCGAAACGCGCGTCCACACCCGCGTCCACGATGGCCTGCGCAAAGGCGCTGGCCTTTCCCTGCAGGGCCGCGATAGGGGTGTCCATGCCGGCCGTATCGTCGAACACGACCGCGATGTCCGCGACCGATCCCGCTGCCGACGAACAGGTCAGGGTGGTCACCTGCTGCGGGAGGCCGTCCTCGGTCACAGCGAAACTCTCGCTCCCGAGTTCGCAGGTCTGGCCCGCGGGGGTGTCCACCAGGACCGTGACCGTGATCTCCGGGTAGGTGTCGGCCGTGGCGAACCCGGCACTCAGCAGGCGGACGAAGTCCGGCGTGTAACCATCACAGTCCGGCACTGCGGCGGCCTCGTAGGCTCCGAACAGAGCGTCGTGGAGGCCATCCGGGTTGGTGACCGTCACATTGTGGAAGCCCGGGGCCAGGCAGTCTGGCGCCGTGCAGGTGATGGTCTCCGGGTCCACCACGGTGACCCCGGTGGCGGCCCACCCCCGGATCTGGACCTGTGCCCCCGGCGCGAAAAAGGCCCCGCCGATGGCCACCGGGATACCCGTGTAGACCGGGCCGGAACCCGGCGTGATGCTGAGCACCACCGGCGCCTGACCGGCAGAGATGGAGAACCCGTTCTGGAGGGTACCCGACTGGCCGTCCGGGTTGGTGAGAGTGACGTCGTACCGACCCTCCCCCAGCCAGTCGGGCACCTCGAACTGCGCCAGGTCACTGGAGAGCACCGCGGTGGGGACCGCCGCACCGTCGAGTGCCAGGGTGGCGCCCGCAACGTAGTCCAGCCCGCAGACGCTGACGATGTCCCCCGGGACGCCAACCGCGGGGACGACCTCCGTGATGACGGGCCCAGCCAGGTTGCCGCTTTCCACGCTCACGGCGTCGATAAGCCAACCGCGGAAGCCATTGTAGAGGCTGTCCTTGGTATCGAACCGGAAGGCGATCTGGATGGCCTGGCCGGCGTAGTGGCTGAGATCGAAGGTCACCGGCAGCCAGGCGCCCGGCTTGCCCAGCCCCCCTGACGAATAGGGCCGGAATGCCTCGCCATCCACATCGTTCAGGGGGTTGATGGTACCGATAAGCTCGAAGCCCATGGCTGGCGTCACTGCGCCCACCACCATCTGGTCATACTGGGCAGCCGCGACGTCGACGCCTTCGGTTTCCCACCACGTCCAGAAGCGCAGCGCGGCGGCAGTGACCCCCGTAAGGTCGATCGGGGGCGATGTCAGTGTCGCCATCTGGGTATCGGTGGAGGTGCCACCCCCGAGCGCCGACTGCAGGTCGGGATGGTAGTCGCCGATGAACGTCCCGCGGCTGACCTCGGCCGAGCCGAACCAGTAGCAGGCCTGGCCCGCGTAGGCGCTGGGCAGGTACCCGGCGTCCGGGAGCAACACCAGCTCGGGGCTGATGGTGGGGGTCTGAACACGGATCTCCTGGGGATTGACGACCCGACCCCACGGCACCGTACCTGAGTCGGTCACGCGGGTCCAGCCCGCATCCCCCGCCTCGAAGCCCTCCGAGAACAGGACCGCCTTTCCCAGGGCGGGGAGTCCCGTCACGCCGGCGACGGCCTTGACCGTCTCAGGTAGGTCAGGGCGGGCGCCGGCCAGGACGGCCGTGCGGCCGGCCACCAGGACGGACATCCGGGCGCTGGTGGAGAGGTCAGCACGCACCCAGACCGCTTCCGGTGAGACGCCGGCAGCGGGCGCCACCGTCCACTGGGCCTCCCCCGCGACCAGCCGCTGGACGACCGCGGTGGCAGCATCCAGTGCAGCCGTCCCCGGCGTGACGGACAGACGGGCGTATAGCGGACTGGCCGCCATGGCCAACTGCGTGCGTGCGGCAAGCAACCTGACCCGGTAACGCCCGTCCCCAAGGGGTGAACAGGCCACGCTGGGCGATGGCACGGACGGCGGCCCTCCGACAGCCAGGCTGGCCGCCCGCGCTGCAGGCATGCCGCCTGGCCACCACAGGCCTGCGGCCCAGCACAGGACGACGGTGGTCACGCCCATCCGGAGGGTCACAGTCCGCGAAGCAGTGGCCATCGTGTCCCTCTCCTACGACGCATCCCCCGGCACGCTGCCAGGCGCCAGGGCTGCTGGCGGTACCGGCGGCTGCGGTCCCATCCCACGCAGCGGGTACCCAGACCATGGCGAACCATACACAGGCCCGCCCGGTGCGTCAACGCCGGTTTCGCGACGTGCAGCGGCGTCTGGGCCGCCTCCGGGTGTCGCGAAAACCGCGGCGGCGGAGGGCGGCGGCGCGATGCCACACTGGAGTCGAGCACCATTTGGGAGGGCCGCCCCGAAGTGCGGCTGTGCAGGCGTGTTTTCGCGACGTGCCCGAGGGTGACAGCCTGGTCGGGGGTACTGACGGCGGCGGCTCGGCCCGGCGGGCACACGGTCGGCCAGCGGACCCGGTAAGGACGACGCACGCGTCCATCCTCGCCACCGGCGACGCCCTAGGCCCCGGTCAGCGGTGCCGGAAGACCTTGCCCGTGAGAATGGCAGTGCCGCGCTCACCGTAGCGAATGTCGAGCCGGGGGCTGGCACGGCCAGTGCTCTTCACCACCAGCGTGTGCGTGCCCACCTTGAGCGAGAGCGGGAACGAGCGCCAGCCGGCCCCGGGAGGCACAGGAAAGGCCACCCCGTCGACCGTCACGGGCGTGTCCAGGGGCAGGTTACCGCGGAACTGGAACTGCGCGAGGGACGGCTCGGCGGTCTCGAACCAGGCCTCGATGCTGACGGGTACCCCATCGGCAACCCCCGCCTTCTCGAGCCAGTCACCTTCGGCACGCTGAGCCTGGGTCGTCGCCTCACGGACCGTCACCGCCAGCCCTTCGGGCATCATGGGAACGAGCCCGCCAGGCAGAGTCCCCACGGGCTCCGGGCGAAGCACGGTGAAGGTGACCGGGGTACCCGAGACCGCGGCAGCGCCCTCGCCCAGGACCGGCCGGAGGCTGACGCGCCCCAGGGCCAGGCGGTCTGAGGGGATCTTCAGTTCCCGTTCGTCCGGGTCGAGGGCCGCCACCTCCTCAGCCAGCCAGCCCAGGCCAAGGCGCTGGCCAGCAGGGCCTTTGCGGGTCACCGTGACCATGCCACCCCACGGCACGACGGCCGGGCTCACGGTCACCAGCTCGAAGTCGGCCGCCTGGCCGCGGGCGTGGAAGGCCACCGCGGCGCGCAGGCGAGCCTGGGCGGGTCCGGCAACCCCGGCCACGGCGCTGACCTGGTGCCAACCCGGCACCAGCTTGGCGCACTCCAGGTCCAGCGGCCGGTCGGACGGCGACATGGCCAGCGGCTGACCGTCGACGAACCAGACCACCTCCGCCAGGGCTGGCCCGCCCTGGCCGGCATCCAGCCGCAGCGGCACCACCCCCTCGGCCGCCTGGCCGGGACTCAGGCCGGTGATGGTCAGGGCAGGCCGCGGGGCCCAGGGCGCACAGAGCGCATCGCCGACCACCAGCAGTTGGTAGGGGCCCGTGACAGAAAGGTAGAAGGCTTCGGCGAGGGTGTACCCGGCACTGTAGTAGGCCTGCAGGTAAGCGTGGGGGAACTTGGCCTGGATGGCGTGGGGTTCGCACACGGTCCCGGAGGCCCCCGCGGCACCGTAGCGGATGAACTCGGTCAGGGGCGTCTGGCCGGTGTTCTCCTCGAACACGGCACCGAAGCTGGTCAGGTGCTCGCAGATGGCCCCCGGCAGGATGGCGCTCCGGGAACCCCTCCAGTCGAAGCTGGCCGCGCCGACAAACGCCCCGGCGACGTCGGCCTTGCCCTGGGGCAGGGTCCCCTGCTCCACCTCGGCAGCGACGCCGGAGGCCCGCACCTGCGCCGCGGCACCGCGAACCGCCCATTCGCGACAGGTCGACCGCACGTCCTGGTTCAGCATGAAGTACACGGTGCCGGCAGGCCGCGTCCCGTCCGCCGCCACCGAGGCCTTCAGCGCCGCGGTGATCTCGTCGAAGGAGTTGCCCTGGCCGCTGCCCACCGCAAGCAGGGTCGAGAGCAGGTAGCGAGCCCCTTTGTAGGGCGGCACCGGGACGCCCTGCGGCGTCCAGCCAACCGCCGCGCTGAAGGGAGCCGGTGGCGTCATGTCGGGCTGCCATTCGCGCAGGCGTCCGATCAGGGCGGCGAAGTCCGGGCGGTCCCGCAGCGGCACAAGGTCCGGGTCACTCTCCATATGACGGAAGTCCATGAAACCTGCTTCGGCGGCAGCGTCGAGGGCCTTGATGGCCTCCTCGGGGTGGCCGTTCTGGGCCAGGGCACAGGCCAGGTTGTAGACGACAGGCGCATTCTCCGGGTGCTCCGCGGCGACCTTCTGGAGCCGTTCCAGAGCCGTGGCCCAGCCCTCCTTCGCCCAGGCTGCCAGGCCGGGGTCCGCCGCCTTCTGGGATTCCCGGCGATGCTTCTCGGCGAAGAAAGCCTCCACATCCCGGTAGGCCGCCGTGTCCTCGTCACTCCAGACGCGCCCGAGAGCGGCCCCCCGGCGCACCCGCCGGGCATACCAATTCGAGTTCAGATCGAGGTAGTCGAGATGGCGTGCCAGGACGCCCTGGTAGAGGCACGTGAGCCCGGTCAGCGAGGCGCGCGTCCCGGTCACCTCCGGCAGGCGCCGCCGGCCGATGTCACTGCTGACATCTACCCAGGTGGGGAAGTCGGCGGAGTAGACGATGCAGGAAACGTGGGGCGCCAGCCGCCGGCGTTCGAGGGCCCGCAGCACCGGCTGCAGGATCAGCTCACGGAACGGGTCCACGCCGATGCCCTCGTGGCTGGGGATGCCCTCGAGGGAGATGACGTTCACACCAGGGATGCCGCGCTGGTCGGCGTACTCGTTGGCGAGGGAGCGCGAGAGCCAGCTCTCCGCGTTCACCACCAGGGCCGTCTCCTCCGGGGCCAGTCCGGCCCGGCAGAGGTCCAGGGCCGCCAGCACCGCCAGGAGACGAACCGGCACCAGGCCGCAGCCCGCCGATGGCATGCCACAGCCCGCCCGCCGGCCAGCGTGGCACGGTGGCCCTGAAATGTCTGACAACGAGGCACGGTCCAGGCCCCCCACAGGGATGACAGCGTCGTGGTCGCCCACTATAGTCCGGCCTAACCTGCCCTGGCAACAGAGGGCAACCAAGGTTCAGTGGGTCAGAGGCGGACAGCAGGAACAGGGTGCACCACGGCGTGGCGGAACAGGGGCGGATGCGGAGACGGGCCATCCCGGCATGGGCCTGGCTGTGGCTCTGGCTGGTGGCGGTGTCGGTTCGGGGCGCCGGTGGCCTGCCCAACGCCGCCGCCGTCCGAGCCGGCGATGGGGCGAGTCCCGCGCGCGACGGTTCCTGCCAAGGCCGGCCGGCCCTGCAGCTCCCCTGCCCTTTCGCCAGCGGCCGCGCCGAACGGTGCTACTGGGATATCGACGTCAACTGGAACCTGCGCAGCGCCCCGGGCGTCGCCCTGAAGCTGCTGTGCACGGACACGTCCCCCGTCAGCCAGTTCAACGTCTACCTCCGCGCCGGGGGCGTCTGGCACGCGGCCACGGTCTCCTTGGCCGCCTCCGGCCAGTGGGACACGCTGCGAGTGCTCAAGACCGACACGGCGCCCGAGGGCGTCTCCCGCGGCTGGGGCCAGGTGGACCAGGTCCGGATCGCGGCCTGGCGTGGCAGCGCCAAGAACACGTCCCTGTACCTGGCCAGCCTCGAGCGCCTCTCGCCCAATGTAGCCGCCACGCTCATCCGACCCAGCGGCACGGTCCCGTCCGGCGAACGGGGTGTTGCCCAGAGCTATGCGCGCAACGTGGCCTCGGCCCTCGCCTCCGCGGGCATCTTCCCGGCCTGCGTCGAGGACACGGATGCGGCCGCGGCGGGCTTCGCCGGGAGCCGCTTGGCCATCCTGCCATACCATCCCGCCCTGCCCCCGGACCTGACGCGGCGCCTCGCCGACTTCGTGGCCGGCGGCGGCCGCGTCATCGGCTTCTACAACCTGCCCCCGACCCTGGGCCAGGCCCTGGGCATCAGCACCGGCCAGTACGTCAAGGCAGCGGACATCCCAGGGGGGATTGCCGGCATGCAGTTCGCCACCGGCAGCATACGGGGGCTGCCTGCCAGCCTGCGCCAGGACTCCGGGAGCGCCCTCGACCTCGCCCCGACCGGCCACGGCGCCCAGCGCCTGGGCTGGTGGGTCACCAACGCCGGCCGCCGGACGGAACGCACGGCCCTGATCGTGAGCGACCGTGGCGCCTGGCTCGGTCACGTCTACCTGGCCCGGGATACCACCAACGGGCGGCGGCTGCTGCTGGCCCTGATGGGACACTTTCTGCCCGAGGTCTGGCAGCGCGCCGCCGACCACCAGTTGCAGAGCATCACCGAGGGCATCTCGTCGGTGTCCTTCGGGACCACGGTCGAGCACCTGCGCGCCAGGGCCTCGGGCAGCTCGGAGAGCCGCGCGGCGCTCGACCAGGCATCGAGCCTGCACCAATCCGCCACGGCCAGCTATCAGGCCAGCCGGTACCCGGAGTGTATCGCCGACCTGGACCGCTGCCGCCAGCAGCTCGCCCGCGCGGTCATGCTGCTGCAACCGGCCCCGGCCCGCGAAGTGCGCGGCGCCTGGTGCCATCGGGGCTACGGTATCGCCGGCCTGACCTGGGAACAGACCGCCCGCCAGATGGCCGCCTGCGGGCTGAACGCCCTGTTCGTCAACGTGGCCACCGCCGGCCAGGCCGACTATCCCAGCACCGTTCTGGCCGCCAGCTCCACCTTTCGCGAGCGGGGAGACCAGATGCGCGCCTGTCTCGATGCCTGCGGCTCCCGGGGCATCCGCGTCCACGCCTGGAAGCTCAGCTTCAGCCTCGGCCAGGACCCGCCCGCCGAGGTCGTCGCCAAGTTCCGCCGCGAGGGACGCCTGCAACGCACCGCGGATGGCGCCCCGCGGGAGTGGCTCTGTCCGTCGCACCCCGACAACCGGCTGCTGGAAGCCCGGGCCGCGGCGGAACTGGTGACCCGCTACCGCGGTCTGGCGGGTGTCCACCTCGACTTCATCCGCTTCCCCGGCTCGGACGCGTGCTACTGCGACACCTGCCGTCAGGGCTTCGAGAAGGCCGTGGGGCATCCTGTCGACGGTTGGCCCAAGGCCGTGACGGGCAGCGGCCCGCTGACGTCAGCCTGGCGCGACTACCGCCGCCAGATGATCACCGAAACGGTCCGCCGCGTGGCCGAGTCGGTGCGCAAGGTCCGGCCTGAGGCCCAGGTCTCCGCCGCCGTCTTCAGCAACTGGCTCTCGGCTCGAGACTCGGTGGCCCAGGACTGGGTCAACTGGGCCAGGAAAGGCTACGTGGACTTCGTCTGCCCGATGAACTACCACGAGGACGCTGAGGCGCAGAAGAGCGACGTCCTGCGCCAACTTGCCTGGCTGCGCGGCACCGACGTCGAGGTCTACCCGGGCATCGGCGTCTCGACGGCACGGATGGACCCCATCGAGGTGATCCGCCAGATCAACGTCACCCGGGGCGGGCCGACAGGCGGCTTCGTCATCTTCGAGCTGAACCGCCGCGAAGCACAGGACATCCTCCCCGCCCTGGCGCCGGCCCTGGGACGCTCCGCGGGCCCCTGATGGCGGCCGGCGTGCCGGGGCGCGTCCCGGACCGCGGCCCGGTTCAACCGAGCTCGGAGGCCTCCGGCGTCGCCGGCAACGCGGCGGCAGCCGACGTGGGCAGGATCATGCGGAACCGCGAGCCCTGGCCGGGCTGGCTGTCGACCTCGATGCGGCCCTGGTGGAGCTCCACGATCCACTTGACCATGGAAAGGCCGAGGCCTGTCCCGACCGAGCGGCTCGGGTCAAGCCGGTAGAAGCGCTCGAAGATGCGGTCCTGCTGGTCCTTGGGGATGCCGGGGCCCTGGTCTTGGACCTCGATCGTGACGGTGTCCGGAGACGGGATGGAACGCACGGTGACGACACTACCCGACGGCGAGTAGCGCATGGCGTTGTGCGCCAGGTTGTAGAGGGCTCGGTGCAGGAGCATGGCATCGCCGGGGACGATGGTGCCGGGGGCCGTCTCCGTCACGATCCGGACTCCGGACTGCTCGGCGATAACCGACAGGCGCTCGGCGGTCTCGGCGATGACCGTCTGGACGTCGACCGGGGCGAAGACGGCACGGCGGTCAGCGCTGCCCGGGTTGGCCAGCAGCAACAGGTCCCGCACCATACCGGAGAGGCGCGCGATCTCGTGGATGCTCTCGGCCAGGGCGGTCTGGTACTCCTCCGGAGTGCGCTCCTGGGCCAGGCAGACCTCGAGGTTGCCGCGGATAGCGGTGAGCGGCGTGTTCAGCTCGTGGGCCGCGTCCGAACTGAACTGGCGGATGCGGCAGAAGGACGCCTCGAGTTCAGCGAAGGTGGCGTTGAGGGCGTCGATGAGCCGCACCACCTCGGGAGTCCGCGCGACGGCGGGGATGCGGGCCTCCAGTTCACCCCGGCGCACGCGGGCGGCAGCCTGGTCGATAGCATCAAAGGGCCTGAGGACCCGCCGGCTGATCAGGTAGCCTGACGGGACCGCCAGCAGGACCGCCACCAGCAACGCCACCAGGCCGCCCTCCGTGAGGCGCTCGGTCAGCTCGAAGTGGTGCGCATCGCTGACCAGCACGATGAGCCCATCTTCGGCCTCGCGGAAGACAAAACGCCATTCGGAGAGGGAGTCGCCGACCGTGGCACCAGACCCGGCACCTACCAGGTGCAACTGGCTGCGGTCACCGCGGAGCAGGGCCTGGTCGATGGGGACGTTGAAGCGTTCCGAGCGGTAGATGAGATGGCCATCGGCCGTGAGCACGGCCGCGGCCAGTTGCCGCTGGGAGTCCACGAAGGCGAGGTGGTCCTCGATGGCGGTGGTGACACGTGCCGGCAGGGGCTGGCCGATGGGGCCGGCCGCGGCGACATCCTCGGCGATCCGGCGGGCGATGCCCTTGAGGTACTTCCTGCTGTACTGGGTAACGCGGTGGATGGCGTAGAGGTTGGACGCCAGCAGGGCGCAGCAGATCACCGCCATGGTCCCCAGTGCGATCCAGCCGATCAGCCGGGCTTGCAGCGACCGCATCGGACTACTGCTCCTTGATGACGTAGCCCACGCCTCGGACGGTGTGGATCAGCTTGGCCGGAAAGGGATCGTCGAGCTTGGCGCGCAGATGGCGGATGTAGACATCCACTAGGTTCGTATCGCTATCGAAGTGCATGTCCCAGACGTGCTCGACCATGGAGGTGCGGGTCACGACCCTGCCGCGGTTGCGCATCAGGAACTCCAGCACGGAGTACTCCTTGGCGGTGAGCTCAACGCGTTGTCCGCCCCGGGTCACCCCGTGGCCGATGGGGTCGAGGGTCAGGTCACCGACCACCATGGGTGCCGGGACGTCCCGCTCGTGACGACGAATCAGGGCCCGGACCCGCGCCAGCAGCTCCGCGAAGGCGAAGGGCTTGACCAGGTAGTCATCGGCCCCGGCATCCAGGCCGCGGACGCGATCCTCGACGCGGACCTTGGCGGTCAGCATGAGCACCGGCGTGGTGACACTGGCGGCGCGCAGCTCGGAGACCACCTCGAAACCATTCTTGCCGGGAAGCATGATATCCAGGATCAGCGCATCGTACTCGCCGACCCGGGCCATGCTCAGCCCCTCGGTGCCGGTGCTCGCATGGTCCACGGCAAAGCGTTCTTCGCGGAGGCCCCTGACGATGAACTGGGCCACTTTCTGCTGGTCTTCGACAACCAGGATACGCACGGGCCAAGGCCCTCCGTTCCGTTGCATGCCTGCCTGGCGGCCTGAGGCGAAGGACGCCGGTGCCGGCGAAGCCCGACTCATCCTCGAGGATATACACTACCGCCGCCCGCCCGTCGCGGCGACGCCTGTCGCGGCGGCTCCATGGCGGTTTGGGGGAACCATCGCCAGCCTTGCGCTGGGGCCTGGCGGTACGTCGCGGCGGCCGGCGGCCCGCGTGCGGGCCCAGCCGGTGTGGGTCCGACGTCCGTTCGGACCCTCCGGAGGGCCCCGTCGGAGCTGGGACCCGCAGTCCCTCGCCTGCGCATGGGCGCCACCCAAGACAGAGCGGCGGCGTGCCGCCGTCGTTCCAAAGCTCGGCCTTCGGCCGACGCAGTGTGTGCTTACCGAGTTCCGCGTCGGGCGGGACTCTTTGGACTGTCGGTGACGTGTCACCGCCTTCGACCAGCCCCGCCATGCCCGGCGACACTCAGCTTGACGCACATGCGCGCCTGCGGGAGTCCACCGACCCGGGGACCGCGATCCTGGAACAGCCCCCCGGGGGCTGCCCGCACGACTTCTTGCCATACTGGACCGCGCCCGGGTGAAGCCCTGGTTGAGGTCAGATGAAAAGGGGTTCATGGGGCGCGCGGTAGGCCTCGATAGCCGCGGGAAACGGTCCCAGGGCGCGCTCCAGGATGCCCAGCGAGGACGCGATGGCGATACCGTAGTTGGTGATGGGGACGCCCTGGGCGCGGCACTGGAGGATGCGCGAGAGCACTTCACGGCGGTTCCAGACGCAGCACCCGCAGTGGACCACGAGCCTGTAGGCCGACAGGTCGGCGGGCAGGTCGTGGCCCTGCACGTGGTCGAACTCGAGGCGACCGCCGACGTACTGGCGGAGCCAGCGGGGGATCTTGACGCGGCCGATATCCTCGCCGATGGGATGGTGGGAGCAGGCCTCGGCGATCAGGACCCGGTCGCCGGAGCGCAGGCGGTCGATGGCGGCCGCGCCGCGGGCGAACTCGACGAGGTCGCCCTTGTAGCGGGCGAAGAGGATGGAGAACGAGGTCAGGGGCACGCCCGTCGGGGTGTCGGCAGCGACCTTCAGGAAGGCCTGCGAATCGGTGACCACCAGGGCCGGCGGCGTGCGCAGGCGGTCCAGGGCCTGGCGCAGTTCGCGCTCCTTGACGACCAGGCAGCAGGCATCGTTGTCGAGGAGGTCCCGGATGGACTGCACCTGGGGCACGATCAGGCGCCCCTTGGGGGCCTCGGTATCGATCGGTACCACCAGGATGGCCAGTTCCCCTGGCGGCACCAGGTCGCCCAGGATGGTGGGCGGATTCAGGAAGTCCGCAGGGACGGTGCGGATGAGCTCCGCGCGGAGGTCAAGCAGGCCGGTGGCGCTGAGGGCAGCGGTCTGGACGCAGGGCACCTGACGGCTGCGCAGGGACTCCAGCAGCGCCGCGGGGGGCAGACCGAGGTCAGCCTTGTTGAACACGGCGATGACAGGCACCTTGCGCTCCTGCAGCTCGCGCAGCAGTCCCTCTTCGAACTCGCCCCACTCGCCAGCCGCGGCGACGACCAGGGCGACCTCGGTGCGCTCCAGCACGCGCCGGGTCTGTGCTACCCGGAGAGCCCCGAGGGCGCCGACGTCATCGCTGCCGGCGGTATCGATGAACAGCACCGGCCCGATGGGCAGGAGCTCCATCGGCTTCTCGACGGGGTCCGTGGTCGTCCCTGCCACCGGGGAGACGATGGAGACCTGCTGCCGGGTCATGGCATTGAGCAGGGAGGACTTGCCGACGTTACGGCGGCCGAGGATAGCGATATGGAGGCGGAGGCCTCTGGGTGTCGTCGGGGCGGTGGTCACGCGGGCGCTCCTCGGGCAGGGTCCGGTCGTGGGCTGGGGCTCCCCAGGCGCATGACCGCCTCGGCGCAGACCCGTTCGTCATACTCGGCGGCGGTGACTCGCCCCGAGGCCAGGGCAGCGGCGCGGATGCCGCAGCCGGTGAGCCGTGCCTGCTCGCCAATGGCGAGGGCCGCCTCGTAGCCGACGTGCCCGACCAGGGCCGTCAGGGTGGCCGTCGAGGAGTCCACATGACGGCGGCAACGGGCCTCGTCGGCGGCCAGGCCGACGACACAGTGCTGGCGCAGGATGGTACAGGCGCGGGTCAGGACCTGGAGGCTGGAGAGGAGGGCCTCGGCGATGAGGGGCATGAAGGCGTTGAGTTCGAGGCTGCCAAGGGCGCAGGCCTGGGTCAGTGCCTGGTCGTGCGCCATGGCCGTGAGGGCCGCCTGCACAACCGCCTCCGGGATCACCGGGTTGACTTTCCCCGGCATGATCGAGGAGCCCGCCTGGCGGGCTGGCAGACGCAGTTCGCCCAGGCCACCGTCAGGACCGGAGGAGAGCAGGCGCAGGTCGTTGGCGACCTTGATGAGGGTCACGGCGAGGGCCTTGACGATGCCACTGACCTCCACGAAGGGGTCGGCGTTCTGGGTGGCATCGACGAGGTTCTCTGCGCGCGCCAGTCCCAGGCCCGTGATGGCGCGCAGGTGCTCGACGACGCGGAAGATGTAGGCACGCGGTGCGGCCAGGCCCGTACCGATGGCCGTGCCGCCGAGGTTGACGACGCGCAGGCGTTCCTCGCATTTGTAGAGCCGCCAGCGGTCGCGGGAGAAGGCCTCGGCATAGGCCGACATCTCCCGCCCCAGCGTGGTCAGCACCGCGTCCTGGAACTCGGTGCGGCCGACCTTGACGACCTGCGCAAAGGCCTTCTCGCGCTCCTGGAAGGCTTCCTGCAGCGCCAGCACCGCCGCCTGCAGCTCGCGCAGCAGGCGGATGGCGGCGACTCTCAGGGCTGTGGGGTAGGTGTCGTTGGTGGACTGGTGCAGGTTGAGGTCGTCGAGCGGGCTGAGCCGGGCCTCGTCGCCCGGGGCGGCGCCGAGGAGCACCAGGGCCCGGTTGGCCAGGACTTCGTTGACGTTCATGTTCGTGGAGGTCCCGGCGCCCCCCTGCAGGGCGTCCACGCGGATGTGCTCGGTCAGCCGTCCCTCGCACATCTCGGTGCAGGCGCTCGCGATGGCGCCGAAGGTGGCCTCGTCCCAGCGCCCGAGGTCATGGTTGGCGCGGGCGCAGGCGAGCTTGACGGCCCCATAGGCCTGCACCAGGGCCGGGTGCACCGGTCGGCCGGCCAGGGGGAAGTTCTCGCAGGCGCGGACCGTGTGGATGCCGTGGAGGGCGTCTGCCGGCAGCTCGACGCTGCCCAGCGGGTCGCGTTCTGTGCGCAAGGCCGTCATGTCCGCCTCAGAAGTAGAGGTCACGGGCCCCATTCCGGCGGATCGCCGCCAGGCGCTCGTCGAGCTGGGCCCGGAACTCGGGCTGGTCAAAGCGCGCCAGCTCGTCCTGCAGCAGCCGCTCGCCGGCGGTCTGGGTCTCGGGGGAGGCATAGTCGACCAGGTACTCCGTCAGTGTCGTCAGGGCATTCGGCGTGCAGAAGCGCTTGATGAAACCGGGGATAGCGAACTCCATGAAGTGCTCGCCGGTGCGCCCGAGCCGGTAGCAGGCCGTGCAGAAGCTGGGCACGTAGCCGTCCTCCATGAGTTGGCGCATCACCACGTCGAGCGAGCGCACGTCGCCGAGCTCGAACTGCTCCCGCTCCATGCACTGCGCGTCGCCGGCCTCGGTGTAGCCGCCGATCTCGATGCGACTGCCGGCATCGATCTGCGAGACGCCAAAGGCCATCACCTCGCGCCGCAGTGCGGGGCGCTCCCGCGCCGTCAGGATCAGACCGGTATAGGGCACGGCCAGGCGCAGGACCGCCACCAGGCGCCTGAACTGGTCGTCGGTGACGTAGCGGGACGCGTCGAACTGGGCGCCGGAAGCCGGCCGCAGGCGGGGGAAGCTGATGGTGTGCGGTCCGACGCCGTAGCGGTCCTGCAGGAAGCGTGCATGGCTGACCAGGCCGAGGGTCTCGAAGCGCCAGTCATAGAGCCCGAACAGGGCCCCGATGCCGACATCGTCACAGCCCGCTTCCATGGCCCGGCTGAGGCCATCCAGGCGAAATTGGTAGTTGCCCTTGCGCGTGCGCGGCGGGTGCATGCAGGCGTAGGTCTCGTGGTGGTAGGTCTCCTGGAAGATCTGGTAGGTACCGATGCCGGCGGCCTTGACCGTCCGGTAGCCCTCGAGGTCCAGGGGTGCCGCGTTGATGTTGACGCGCCGGATCTCGCCGTGGCCATGGCGGGTGCCATAGACCGTGCCCACGCAGCGCGCGATGAACTCGGCGTCGTACTTCGGGTGTTCGCCGAAGACCAGGATGAGCCGCTTGTGTCCCTTTGCCTCCAGCGCCGTGACCTGCCCGGCGAGCTCCGCCTGGGTCAGGGTCCGCCGCACCGATTCGCGGTTGCCCTTACGGAAACCGCAGTACCGGCACTGGTTGACGCAGCGGTTGCCGATGTAGAGGGGGGCAAAGAGGACGATGCGGTTCCCATAGACCCGGCGCTTCAGCTCGCGCGCCGCGGCGAACAGGGCTTCCACCTGCTCCGGTTCCTCGACCCGCAGAAGCAAGGCCGTCTCCTCCACGGACAGGGCCTCCTTGGCCAGGCTCTTGGCGATGACCTCCCGCACCCGGACCGGGTCGGGTGTGGGGGCGGCGAGCAGGGCGTGCAGCCGGTCGTCGTCGATGAAGTCCGTGGCCGTCGCACTCAGGGTCATGGCAGGCAGTCCGCTCATGGCTAGGTCCTTTCCGCAGCCGTCGTCGCCTGGCGACGGTGGTGGTAGCTGGCCGAATCACCGCGGCCTGTGCCCACGGTGCGGCCGATGGAGTGGATGCGCCTGGTCACGCAGCCATGGCAGAGGTCTGCGGTCTCCGCGATACAGACCTTGGCCGGGTAGATCTCGTACTGGGCGCGGTACTGCACCGGGGTGAGGTTGGGCATGACGATGTTGGCGCCGCGCGCCAGCCCCAGTTCGCGCCCCTGGGCCTGGTTGAGGGTCGCCAGGGCGGTCGTGCTGGGGATGTTGGCGCGCGGGCAGGCCAGGCGGGTCAGAGCCACCATCGTGTAGGTCATGCGTTCCGAGGCCGGGACCTGCTCGGGACTGTCGAGGCCGTCGCGACGCTGCACCTGGCGCCCCAGGGGCGTCTGCGGGTGCGGGAGGTACGGGCCGATGCCGATCATGTCCAGTCCGAGGCGCTCGAACCAGGCCAGGTCCTCGGCCAGGTCGGCGTACGTCTGCCCGGGGATGCCCACCAGGACGCCGCTGCCCACCTCGTAGCCCAGTTCACGGAGCTGCCGGAGAATGGCAAACCGGTCCGAGACCACCCCGGGCAGGGCCGGGTGAATGCGGTCGTAGAGCCGCCGGTTGGAGGTCTCAAAGCGGATCAGGTACCGGTCAGCCCCCGCCTCGCGCCAGAGGGCCAGGTCGGCCGGGACGCGCTCGCCGACGCTCAGGGTGACGGCCAGCCCCGTCTCCCGCTTGATCGCCGACACCACGCCGGCCAGCCACGAGGCCGTGCAGTCCGGGTCCTCCCCCGATTGCAGGACCACGGTGCCATAGCCGAACGTCACGGCCTGCCGGGCGCAGCCGAGGATCTCGTCAGGAGTCATGCGGTAGCGGCTCAGAGCCCGGTTCCCGGCCCGCAGCCCGCAGTAGGCGCACTGGCGAACGCAGACGTTGGAGAACTCGATCAGCCCCCGCAGGTGAACCGCGTCGCCGACATGCCGTCGCCGGGTGGCATCCGCCTCGTGCCAGAGCTCCTCGAGGAGCGCCTCGTCGGTCTCCCGCAGCCAGCGCTCTAGGGTCTCTCGGGTCATGGTGTCCCTACTTGGTCAACAGCAGTGACTTCGAGGTCACGCCAGGGAGCATCCCCAGTTTGCCGGAGAGGGCCCCGAGCTGGTCGGTAGTACCCTCGACGATGATGGCGATGATGTTGAGATCGCGTTGGCGGTAGGGCACCCCGATCCGGCCGATGATGGTCTCGCCAAACTCGCTCAGGATGCCGTTGACCTTCGGCACCGCCTTCTCGCGGTCCTCGACCACGATCGCCACCACGCCGATGCGACGCTCCACGCTGCACCTCCCACAGAAAAGAAGGGCCCGGCATTCCTGGGAGGGAACACCGGGCCATGACGGCAGAGGGCAACCATCACGTCCCGCGTCACATCTACCCTTAGGGGTCAGGACGAACCCTCACCGCAGGCAATGCTCGCAGAGGACTTCTGCTGACGGACTATGCAGTTGTACGACACTGGCATGATAGCATTCGTAACCGAAAACGCAAGGGCGGGGGGACGGGCTCACACCACGCGGACGCCAGCCGTAGAGCCATGCTGGAGCGGTCCCGTGGGGGACGCGGAGACCGCCCGACCGGTGGCCAGCGAAGCTCCGCCCCGGAACCGCCAAGAGCTCCCGGCCTCCAGGGACCGTCGGCGCACGGCCGCCGGTGGAGCGCGGCATCTCCGTATGCCGCGGTGCCGGGATGCGGAGGTCCCGGCCGGCCTCCAGGGACCGTCGGCACGCAGGCCGCGAGCGCGGCGCTTGCGTAGACCCCAACGGGAGCGCTGCGGCGAAGCCTTAAGTCTCCCGTTTAGCGGAGCTTCCGTCACTGGCAGACGACGGCCAGTGAAGGAGGGTCCGTCAGGTGTAGCCTCGGCGCCCCTGGCGGACCGCATGCCGACACGAAGAGGCCGGAGTGGCCCTTCTGCAGGGCACTCCGGCCTGGGTACTGGCGGGACTCGGCGCAACCGCGCCACGGCTGCGCCTCACCGGCGCGCCGCTAGTTCAAGTGCGTCCAGTAGTAGACCGCAGTCGTATCGGTGTAGCTCGCCGGGTAGATGGACTGGTGCTTCATCCACTGGACGTGCCCATCCAGGAAGCCGCAGTTCTTGCCGCCGCCGTGGCAACTGCCGGCCCAGTCCGGGTTGGTTGCCGACCAGAGGCAGCCCGTGCTGCCGCCGCCGCCGTTGCACCAGTCCGGTGCGCCTTGAACCGTATTCAGCCGGCCATCGCCGCCCTGCCCGGTCCAGCCGTCACCGATGAGGATCTTCCCAGAGGGCTTCGCGTAGCTCGTGAACTTCGGCAGGCCACCGCAGCCGGCCTTGCGCGAGAGCTCGCAGTTGTAGCCGTAGTTGGTGCCCATGCCCCAGCAGTTCAGGTTCTCCGTATTGGTGGGGCAGATGCCGACCTTCACATCGCTGGTGTACGTGGTGACGTGGTCGAACCAGCCCTTGTTACCGTTCCGGCCATCGCGCCAGGAGGGCGTGATCTTGTCCTGGTAATCGCCGGCATACATGATCAACCCCAGCATCAACTGCTTCTCGTTGCTGCAGCAGGAGGCCT
>Ga0172375_10001736_pt1 | contig 34892 bp, 40 predicted proteins | sample LakKiv1m_FD_114537 | JGI IMG/M metagenome (GOLD analysis project Ga0172375, IMG submission 114537) | Freshwater microbial communities from Kabuno Bay, South-Kivu, Congo - kab_092012_11.1m | ecosystem: Environmental > Aquatic > Freshwater > Lake | place: Democratic Republic of the Congo... | reverse complement strand
AAGTTTACGCCTGAGATTTTGAAAAAAGTTTTTGAAATACAAAAATCTCCACGTGGTGAATATGAAATTACCGATGCAGTAAACTTATTGGCAAAAGAAGGTAAGGTAAAAGTAAACCAGTTGCAAGATTCTGATTATTGGATTGATTTTGGCAGGCCGGAAGATATTGAAAAATTTGCCCAAATTTTAAAGCATGAAGGTAATAAATCTTAAAGATAAAGGTATTATTGAGAATATTGTTACTGCTCTAAAAAATGGGGCAGTTTTGGTTGCGCCTACAGATACAGTTTATGGATTTATTTGTGACGCTTCTAATAACCAGGCAGTAGAAAATATTTTTGAAATAAAAAAAAGAGATAAAACAAACACATTGCCGGTTTTCGTTTCTGGCAAAAAAATGGCTGAAAGTTTTGCAGAAATTAGTTCTAAGCAAGAAGAAGTCATAAATAAATCATGGCCAGGAGCAGTTACATTTGTTTTAAAAGCAAAACCGGGGTTATCAAGTTTAGTTTATAAAAACAACACCATAGCTTTGCGTCAGCCAAATTATGAGCTTGTATTAGATGTTTTAGAACAATTTAAAAAACCTTTGGCGCAAACCTCGGCTAATATTTCGGGCAGACCGGCTACAACCAAAATAGCTGATGTTTTGGAGCAATTTAATAATACAGATGTTATAATAATAGATGCTGGAAATTTGCCAGAAAATAAACCTTCTAAGATAATAGATTTAACTCAAAATGAAGAGAAAATTTTAAGGAATTAAAATATTTAAAAATATGGCAAAGTTACAAAAACAAGATTCAGAAATAGCAAAGCTTATAAAATTAGAAGAAGAGCGCCAAAGAACTTCTTTGGAAATGATTCCTTCAGAAAACCATTCTTCGTCGGCAGTTAGGGAGGCTTTAGGCTCAATTCTTACAGATAAATATGCCGAAGGTTACCCGGGAAAAAGATATTATGCCGGATTGAAATATTATGACATTTTAGAAACTCTTTGCCAAAACAGAGCCAAAAAGCTTTTTAAGGTAGCTCATGCCAATGTTCAGCCTTATTCTGGATCTCCGGCAAATGCAGCCGTTTATATGGCTGTTTGCGAGCCGGGCGACACAATAATGGGTTTAGCTTTGCCAATGGGTGGGCATTTAACCCATGGATGGAAAGTAAATTTTTCCGCCAAGTTTTATAACTCGGTACAATATGGAGTGAATGAGAAAACAGGACTTATTGATTATGAAGAGATGGCAAAATTGGTCCAGGAGAAGAAACCAAAGCTAATATTTGTGGGAGCCACTGCTTATTCAAGAATTTTTGATTGGAAAAAACTAGGAGAGATTGCAGATTCTGTTGGGGCATATTTATGTTCTGATATTGCTCATATTGCAGGACTGGTTGCCGGAGGAGCGCATCCAAGCCCCGTGCCATATGTTCATATTGTTTCTACAACAACTCACAAAACTTTACGTGGTCCAAGAGGGGGATTAATAATGATTACCGAAAAGGGGTTGGCAAAAGATCCAGAACTTGCCAAAAAAATTGATAAAGCAATTTTCCCGGGACTTCAAGGTGGTCCACATATGCATCAAGTTGCTGCAATTGCAGTTTGCTTAAAGGAGGCGTCAACTCCTGCATTCAAAAAATATGCTAAGCAAATAGTTAAGAATGCCAAAGCCCTGGCCGAAGAATTAAAGAAACTTGGTTTTAAGCTTGTTACCGATGGTACAGACAACCATTTAATATTAGTTGACTTAAGGAATAAAAATATTGGTGGACCTGAAGCTCAAGATTTGTTGGAGTTAGCTGGTATCACCATAAATAAAAATACGATTCCTTTTGATCCAAACCCGCCATTTAAGCCTTCGGGGATTAGAATGGGAACTCCGGCTATAACTTCTCGAGGGATGAAAGAAAAAGATATGGCAAAAATTGCCGGGTGGATAAATGAGGTAATATCAAAGCCAAATTCAGTCAAAAAAGTTAGACTAGAAATAGCCAAATTCTGCAAAAAATTTCCACTTCCTAAATAATGTTTTCAGTTTTTAAAAATATAAACCGGTTTGCCAAAAGATGGAAGATTTTGGATTTGGTAGCAATTTTTTGTGCCCGGATTCTGCCATATATTTTGGTTTTGTTTTTACTTGGCTTTTCTTTTTGGACTAAAAGTTGGCAAGTTTTTTTATTTCCAATTTTGTTTGGCGGACTGGCAAGACTCTTAAACGAGGTAGTGCATATTTTCTACAAAAAAGAGCGTCCGGCTTATTTAGCCCGAGCGAATGTTTTAATACCCGTGCCCAAAAATTATTCTTTTCCTTCTGGTCATGCCTCTTTTTTCTTTGGTTTGAGTTTTTGTGTTTCACAATTTGACATGGCATTGGGCGTAATTTTTCTTGCATGTTCAATTATTATGGGTTTGGCCAGGGTTTTTTGTGGCGTGCACTGGTTTAAAGATATTTTTGGTGGAGCGGTTATGGGGCTTATTTCCGGATTTGTTTTTTATATTTTGATTAGTTTATGAAAATAGTATTTTTGGGAAATGGGGAGGCGTTTGACCAAAGATATCCAAATCACTCGCATTTGGTAATATCTAAAAAGACCACAATAATGTTAGATTGTGGGGATTCTGCTGTAAGACAGCTCTGGAAATATACAAAAAATCATTCTTTGATAGATGTTTTATATATAACCCATCGTCACTCTGATCATCTTTTTGGTGTGCCGGCACTTTTGGGTCGTATGTTAGAAGAGGGGAGAAAGAAGCCTTTGATTATAATTTGCCAGGAACAGATAAAAAAAGATATAGAAAGAATTACCCAGCACGCATATTTTGGAATAGATAGTTATGGGTTCAAAATTAAGTTTTTAATTGCAAAAGATAAAAAAAGTTTAGTTTTAAATAATTTAAATTTAAGTTTTGCAAAAACCGGGCACACTGCATATAATTTAGCCATACGAATAGAAGATGGGAAAAATATTGTTTGTTATTCTGGTGATGGCCCAATAGATAAAGAGTCAGAGATAATTTATGGCAATGCTGATATTTTGATGCATGAGTGCTATATGTTTGATAAAAAATTTCCTGGCCACGTGATTGCAACTGATTTATTCAAAATGGCTGAAAGGCAAAAAATAAAATGCTTGGCTTTAGCGCATTTTAAGCGAAAATATAACATGGAAACGCGTAATAAGGTTAGGGTTTTTGCTAAACGTTTTAACTTCAAAACAATTTTCCCCGAACCGTTGCAAAAATACAATATTTATGGTAAAAATTAAGTATTGCCCGAGTGGCGGAACTGGCATACGCGTGCGACTCAAAATCGCATCTCCTTACGGAGTTGTGGGTTCAACTCCCACCTCGGGCACCAGCAGTATCTTTTTGCCCCGAACTACCCCCGACAGGTGTAAGTATTTGTCGGAGTATGTCTTGGGGCAATTTTAGTTTAATGTGGAGACGATAAGGTATCTTTTGGCCTTCTTTTTTATTTTGGAAAATTACCGGCTATTATATCTTTTTCCGTCATTACTTTAATTCCATTTTTCCTTAGCAACGCGGCAGTCACGCCGTCGCCGCTAATAAGTTTACGGGAAAATGTTCCATCGTAAATTGTGCCGACACCGCAAGAGGGACTTTTAGCTTTTAGTATTGCCAAATCAACATTATTTTCTTTTGCAATTTTCAAAACTTTTTCAGCACCGCTTAAAAATTCTTTTGTTACGTCGCCGCCTTTTGCAGTTTTAACCTTATCGCCAACTATTTCAGCTCCATCGCGAGGAATAGGCAAGCCGCCCAAAACTTCCGGGCACACAGCAATAAATTCACCCTTATCTTTAAGGAATTCTAAAAGTTCTTTGGTAAAATCATTTTCGCCGTTATATTGGCAGTTGGCGCCGAGAAGGCACGCAGAAACTAAAATCATATATTTTATTCTGCTATTTTTTATTCAAAAAATCAACTAATCTTATGCAATCAGCTACCGGCTGGTTTTCCTCGGGCCCGGGCGGAGTATCGAGGTAATTCCAAATCAGCATTATCATCTCCTCGTTCCCATCCACCACCGCCTGTTTTATAATCCGGTTAACCAACAGCTCAAGGTATGATTTCTGCTGGCCCTCGGGGATCTCGTGCAGCTTCTTTTTGATTTCTGCTGTAATTGAAATTGTTTTTTGTTCTGCCATAGTATTAATTGATTTTTTGCTGTTTCTTGTGATAATCTTGAAAAAAAGGTCATTCTCTCCATTCTTTCCATACTCAGTTTGGCCAGTGGATATATCTTCAATAGTTCGGTAATGGGGAAATGTTTAGCACAAAGAAAAAACCTGGTAAAATACCAGGTTTTTTATTGCCACGAGGCGTCGATGGTTTTTTCAGGGAATTTTCTATATATTTCCTTGAACACTCCGCAGGTTGATTTGTGTAAAACAGTGGCTCTCCCCGGGGCTAAATAAGCCATAACCTTATCACCCGGTTTTGGATTGCAACACTTAGCGATGTGAATAAGCATACCTTTTTGCCCCGCTATATAAACATGGCTCAGGCCTTCTTTTTGTATTTTCTTTTCCTCTTTCTTTTTTTTAGAAGCTTCGGATATTTCTATAATTTTTTTTCTTATAAACCCCGGAAGCGGAATGTTGAAAAAAGAAATATTTTGATCTGTTAGTTTCTTTATGTGTGATTTTGCTAAAGAAGTTTTAACAAACTTTAGCCAATCTTTAGAGGGATATTTATTCTTATTTATACTTATTTCTACAACATCTGCATTTTTTAACACATAATTAAGTTGGACCATTTTCCCATCTATTTTTCCTGATTCGCAATGATTACCTATTTGTGAGTGTATTGCATAAGCAAAGTCAATAACGCACGAACCTTTCGGCAAAACAATAACATCTCCCTTTGGCGTAAAGCAAAAAACTTTATTGGTATAAAAATCTATCTTAAATGTTTGCCAGAATTCAGGAATAGTTTTAGACCATTCTAAACCGCTCCTATTTTTAGAAAGATTTACTTTTTCTTTATATGCCCAATGGGCACAGACTCCGTATTCGGCTTCCTTTTGCATCTCTTGAGTTCTTATCTGTATTTCGGTTATTCTGCCCTCGTTGGATACAACTGTAGTATGCAGTGACCTATAACCGTTTATTTTTGGTTTAGCAATGTAGTCATTTATTTCACCGGAAATAGGTTTTAAGTTTTTATGCAGTATTCCGAGTATTTTATAACAGCTTTCAATGTTTGAAGTAATAATTCTTAAAGCAAGAAGATCGTGAATTTTTCCAAAGTCCATATTTTTCCTAAGTAGTTTTTTATATGTGCTCCAATACGATTTTACCCGGTAATTAATATCAAGAACTTGTGTTCGTTCTTTTTTAAAAATCTTTTTTAAATAAGGTATTAAGCCCGTTAAATATTTTTCTCCCTCTTCATAGCGATCAAGAATGTTTTCTCTCATCCATTTATACTTATCCGGGAAAAGATTCAAAAACGCAATATCTTCTAAGTTTCTTCTTATTTCGGCCAAACCGAGCCTGTTGGCTATTGGGACAAAAATTTGCAATGTTTCAAGTGCCTGTATAGTCTGCTGATCTTTTGAAAGATAATGCAAATAATTTAATCCGTCTAACCTCGAAACAAGCTCCACTAAAATAACTCTTAGGTCTCCGGACAAAGCCAAAAACATTCTTCTTAGGTTTTCTATCTTTTCTAAGGTGAATGTTTTTTTATCTTTCATTCCCATAGAAAGGGAATATCTTACTTTTCCAAGTTCAGATATTTTTTCTATCAATGTTGCAATTTCCCGGCCAAACTTTTTTTCTATGTGTTTTAGTTCTATATCTTTTACAGAAGCTGGGACATCGTCTAATATATCGTGCAAAATACCAAATGCAATTGTTTTAGAATCAAGATTCATTTTGTCTAGCATCAAAGCCACTCTCAAGCCGTGTTCAATATAGTTTTCTCCGGAAATTCTAAATTTATCTTTGTATGATTGTTTGGCGAATTCAAAAGCCGACTCAATTAATTTTGGGTCATTGCTTTTAAGTATTAACTTTTTTATTCTGTCAGACATTTTTTATATATTTGCAGTCTTTGTTGGAACATCTTATTTTTTTCCATTTTTCAACCAACATCGCCCCACATTCTGGGCATGTTTCATTTATAGGTTTATCCCATAGTGCAAAGTCGCAATTAGGAAAGCGGTTGCATCCGTAAAAAATTTTACCGCGTTTTGTTCTTTTGCCTGTTATTTTACCTTCTTTGCATTTTGGGCAGTTTATATTTAGAGTATCCGGGTCTCCGGCGATCGATTCGGTATATTTGCATTCCGGGAACTTCGAACAAGCATAGAATTTGCCAAATCTTCCAAGGCGTTCCAAAAGTGGGCTTTGGCACTTTGGGCAAGTTTTGTCTGTTTTTATCACCATATTAGATTTTTTTACCTTTGTGTATTTATCAGACAGGTTTTTTGAAAACGGTGTATAAAAATCTTGGCATGTTTTTTCCCAAGTATCTTTACCCTCAGCCACCTCGTCTAATTCTTTTTCCATTTTAGCGGTAAAACTTATATCTACAATTTCCGGAAAGTTTTGAACCAGAACATCATTTACTATCACGCCCATTTCGCTTGGAGTAAACCGTTTTTGATCATTTTTTACAACATAATTCCTATCTTGGATTGTAGAAATAATAGGAGCGTATGTTGATGGCCTTCCGATGCCATTTTTTTCCAAAGCTTTTATAAGGCTTGCTTCATTATACCTTGCCGGTGGTTCTGTAAAGTGTTGCAGGCTTTTTATATCTATAAGTTCAAGCTTATCTTTTATTTTTAATTCAGGGAGAGAGGTTTCTTCAAATTTTGTTGGATAAACTTTTAAAAATCCGTTAAATTTTAGTGTTTGTCCATTTGCTCTAAAAGAATAGATATTAGCTTCAATGTCAGCTGAAATAGAGTCAAAAACTGCGGGAGCCATTTGGCAGGCTATAAATCTTTCCCATATTAGAGTGTAAAGCTTTAATTGCCTTGGGTCTATTTGTCCTTTCAGTGTATCGGGATTTTTTTCTGCATAAGCCGGCCTTATTGCTTCGTGAGCTTCTTGGGCACCATTTGATTTTGTTTTATATCTGACTTGTTTTCCTGCCCAATAGTCATTGCCATACTTTGAGATTATAAAGTTTTTTGCGGAGTTTAAAGATGTTTCAGAGAGATTCAAGGAATCGGTTCTGTGATATGTTATATGACCTTCTTCGTATAACTTTTGAGCCAAAGACATGGTCATTTTTGCTGAAAACTTATATCTTTGCCAAGATGCTTGTTGGAGGGTGCTGGTTGTAAATGGCGGGGCAGGGTATCTTTTGGTTTCTTTCTTATCGACTGAAGAAACAATATATTCGGCATTGTTTAGTTCCTGCAAAATATTATCTGCCTCATTCTTTGTTTTGATTTCAAGTTTATCTATATTTTTTCCGTCTTTTGCAAACAAAGATGCTTCAAAATTTTGCCCTTGGCTTTTTAAAAACGCGGTTATTGACCAATATTCAGCGGGTTTGAATGCTTCGATTTCTTTTTCTCTTTCGGCTATCAGTCTTACAGCAACCGACTGCACTCGTCCGGCCGAAAGACCTTTGGCAATCTTTTTCCATAGAAATGGAGACAGTTTATATCCCACAATTCTGTCTAAAATTCTACGCGCTTGTTGAGCGTTTACCATATTCATGTCAATTTCACGGGGATTTTTGAGAGCGTCTTTTATGGCTGATTCTGTTATTTCATGGAAAACAATGCGTTTAGGGTTGTCTTTTAGTTTAAGAACCTGTGCAAGGTGCCACGAAATGGATTCTCCTTCACGGTCTTCGTCAGTCGCCAAAATAACATTGTCAGCCTTTTCTGATTCTTTTTTCAATTCTGATATAACTTTTTTTGCCTTTGGAGGAATGACATATTTGGGCGTAAAATTATTTTCAACGTCGACTCCAAGCTCGCGTTTTGGTAAATCTCTTACGTGTCCAAAAGACGAACGTATAATAAAATCGTTTCCTAAAAATTTTTGTATTGTTTTCGCCTTTGTTGGCGATTCAACTATAACTAAACTTTTCATATTCTTATATCATAGCAGAAACTCTTGCAATTACCAAAAATAGGCGTAAAATTCAAGGTGGAACTTTGAAAAGGAGGCAGGACATGCGAGTTGTCAGGGCGAATGCTTCAATGGTTGGGTTAGATGAGATTAAGCAAATTCTTTTTCATAGGGGCCCGATGCTTTTGCTAGACTCTGTTCAAATTCATAATGGCAGAGCCTACGGAAGATATAAGGTGGGTAATCAGTATTGCCAGAATCATGAGCCTCTTCCGGGCTTGCCATTGATGCGCGGAGTTGATATTACCGAGGCAGGTTTTCAGCTTTTGGGTGTGTTGATATCCAAAGCAGACGGTTTGGAAGGGTTAGACAGAAAGATGTTTGTTGCCAGAGAGTCGGGTGCATCCAAATTTGCCCGACCGGTTCGTGTGGGTGATGATCTGGTGCTTGAAACAGATTCTTGTATAAATATGGCTGAAGCGTCAGGAGTTTGGAAGTTGACCAGCTCCAGGATTATTGCAATGGTTGGACCAACCAGGGTTGCAGCCATTGATTTTTTGGTCATCGCCGCCGTTGATAGACCTGTCTAAGGTCAAGAGAGTATATAGTTGGCTTGCGCCAACTTTTTTTTGTTACTTAAATTTTTCTATTGCTTCTGAAAGCATTTGTGAATAGAGGTTTAGTCCAACTTTGTTTATGGATCCGGATTGCTCTTTGCCCAAAATGTTTCCCGCTCCACGAAGTTCTAAGTCTTTTATAGCAATTCTGTATCCTGACCCTAACTCTTGTGCATCTTCTAACGCCTTAAGTCTTTCTTTTGCATCAATAGTCATATTTTTGTCTTTAAACATAAAATAAGCATAACTTTTGGTTGAGGATCGGCCAACTCTGCCCCTTATTTGGTGAGCCTGAGACAACCCCAGCTTTGTGGCATCCTCTATTATTATAGTGTTCACATTCTCTATATCTAACCCGTTTTCTATAATTGTTGTTGCAACCAAAAGATTCGTTTTGCCGGTTTGAAAGCTGTTCATTGCTTCTATAAGATTTTTTTCTTGCATCCTGCCATGTATTAAAGAAATTTTTGATTTTGGGCAAAGTTTTTGGAGTTCTTTTACTTTGGCCTCTATTGTTTGAATTTTATTATGCAAAAAGTATATTTGCCCTTTGCGCGCTAATTCGGTATTTATAATTTTTTTGATTGCTTTGGTGCTATATGGCAAAACTTCTATTTTAACTGCTTGCCTGCCTTGAGGGGGAGTTTGTATTAAACTTATGCTTTTTAGCGACGATAGAGCCAAATAAATTGTGCGCGGTATGGGCGTGGCAGATAAACTCAAAACGTCTAAAGAAGACTTTAGTTGTCTTAGTTTTTCTTTTTGTTTTACTCCAAATTTTTGTTCGTCATCTATAATCAAAAGTTGGAGGTTTTTGAAAACAACATCATTTGAAAAAATTCTGTGCGTTCCAATTATTATATCTATTCTTCCTTCTGCGAGGTCTTTTAATATTTTCTTTTGTTCAGATTCTGTCTGCAAGCCCGAAAGTTCGGCAATTTTTACAGGGAGCTTATAAAATCTTTTTTTAAAATTATTGTAATGTTGATTGGCTAATATTGTGGTAGGGCAGACCAAGGCTGTTTGCCTGTTGTTTGCAACGGCCATTAAGGCTGTGCGCATTGCCACTTCGGTTTTGCCAAAACCAACGTCGCCACACACAATTCTGTCCATTGGCCTTGTTTTTGCCAGATCTTGTTTTATATCTTCAATTGTCTGAATTTGATCTGGTGTTTCCTGGAAAGGAAAAGTTTCTTTAAACTGATTTTCCAATTCTCTGTCTTCGGTGTATGCAACCCTTTGGGCAACTTCTTTTTGTGCGTACAGAGCCAAAAGTTCTTTAGCCATTTTTTCAACACTTTCTTTGATGGCTCTTTTTGTTTTTTGCCAAAGTGAAGATCCAAGTCTTGAAATTTTTGGGTCTGTAAAGCCAACATATCTTGAAAGTTTTCTTTCTAACTCCAATGGAACATACAGCTTATCATTCTCGGCATATTCTAATATATAGTAGTTGTTTTCAATGCCAATGAATTTTCCAACCCCGTGATCTAAGTGTACAAGACAGTCTCCTGATTTTACTCCTTTTAAGTCAGCAAATATTTTTTGTGATTTTAGTTTCTTCTTCAAAACTTCCCGCGTTTTTTCAAAATTGATTTTTTCACCAAGCACTGTTATGTTATCTACTTCGTTGCCCAAAAAATCCAATCTTACGGCATTTTGCATATTAACGGGGAATACATCAATAATTCCGCCTCTTTGGGAAAATTCTCCCGGGTCAGAAATTTTGAAAACTTTTTCATATCCCATTTGGTCGAGTTTATTTATAAACTCGGAGAATTTTATTGAGTGGTCTTTTTGTAAAAAGATTATATTGTCTTCAAAAAAGTTTTGCGTTGCTCTTACAGAAAGCATTTCTTGCAGATTTTCCTCAAACCACAAAAACCCCTTATCTAAAAAATAGGGGGTGAGGGAAACTATTAAAATTTGTTGTAAACTTTTATCTATTGTATTCATTCATAGCCACATCTAAACCTTTTTCTACCAATAAATCAAGAGCAGAGCAAGCTTTGGTTAGAGTATCATTTATAGAAGCAGTTTCTTCTTTGGAGAATTTTTTGAGGACTATTTTAAGAGCCTTAGTATCTTTTTGGGGTTGTATTCCTATACGAATCCTTATCAAACCGTTGTTCCCAATAGCTTGTATTATAGATTCAACACCTTTGTGCCCGGCAGAACCGCGTTCTTTCACTATTTTTATGCTTCCTATTGGCAAGTCAATATCATCATGCACCACAATAATATTGTCTGTATTTGTATTTTTTATAATCTCTTTTACAGCAAAACCGGAATCGTTCATAAATGTTTGCGGTTTTGCCAAAAAAACATTATTTTTTTCAGAAACAAGCGTGTTGGCTTTTTTATTCAAGCTAAAATCAGGAAAATTATTTTTTTTCGCAAATTCATCAATTGCCATAAAGCCTACGTTATGGCGGGTGGTTTCAAATTTTTTGCCCGGGTTTCCCAAGCCTATTATTATTGTCATGTTAAGCAATTATAGCACAAGGGCCAATTTTTAGAACATTGACATTATCTGTAAAATAGAATATAATAGAATTTATTGTTGGTAATAATGCCAGCAAAGAAGGGAAGGAGAACAGAGGTGTTAGGATTTGGAACGAATGTAGCAAGATCAAGGGAGTCGGCACCGCGGGGGGTCACATACCACAGGCGGAGGGTGGCAGCTGTGCCACGTCGGCACAGGTGTGCAATTTTCCAGCACGCGATCAGTTGCGTGTCTGGAGAGGCTGTGTTGAACGCCAAAGGGGCTATCAGGCTCCAGCGTCTCATAGACGGTGACGTGGCCAAATGGCAGGCATTTGCCCGGCAAGAGCTGGGCATAGAGCTTGACCGGATGGTGATCGCCGGCATCATTCTTTGCGGACTGACAGAACTACAGACGCGTTCCTGCGAGGTCGCAAAGCCAGATCCGCGGCTTGTCGACCCCAGGCTCCGCTGAGCTTCTTTCATGGTGGGCGCAACCCGGTGTTGCGCCCTGTTTTTTTTGCTTTGAGATGGCTATTGCATCAAAGTAAAAAATATGCTATAAATGTTAAATATGACAAGTGCTAAAAAGGTTTTAGAATATGTTTTGGAGTTAGCCAAGATTGCAATTTTGGCCCTTGTTATAGTGGCTCCTATAAGATATTTTCTTTTTCAGCCATTTATTGTAAACGGAGCCTCTATGGCGCCCAACTTCGCAACCGGAGACTATTTGATAATAGATGAAATTTCATACAGATTTTCTGAGCCCAAAAGAGGGGATGTGGTAGTTTTTGACGCAGGTTTTATACAAGGATACAAAAACCAAAAGTTTATAAAGAGAGTTGTAGGGCTTCCCGGTGAAACCATAAGCATTAGCAACGGCGAGGTCAAAATAACAAAAGACGGCCAAACAATTACTTTAGACGAAGCCTATTTGCCAGATGATCTCAAAACTTATCAGGATGTTAACACTACAATAGGCCAAGATCAATACTTTGTTTTGGGAGACAACAGAGGATATTCATATGATTCAAGGTTTTGGGGAGTATTACCCGAAGACGAAATAATAGGCAAGGCATTTTTACGCCTTTTGCCAATAACTGAAATATCATGGCTAAAATAAAATATCAAACTTTAACCGGAATGCACGATATCCTGCCGGAGGACCAGGTTTATTTTAGAAGAGTGCAGAAAGTTGTAGAATCTGTTGCGGGTTCTTATAGTTTTGAAAAGATAGAGACTCCTATTTTGGAGTACACCGAAGTTTTTCAAAAGGCAATTGGAGATGAAACCGATATTATTGGGAAAGAAATGTATACCTTTAGAACAAAAGGTGGTGACATGGTTTCTTTGAGGCCTGAAGGCACTGCTGCCATTATGCGTTCATATTTGGAAAATGGCATGCACAACAAGCCACAGCCTGTAAAACTTTGGTACCAAGGTCCATTTTTTAGATACGAAAGACCACAGGCAGGAAGGTTCCGCCAATTCCATCAGTACGGTTTTGAAGCCATAGGAGACGCCAGCCCATCTATAGACAGCCAGATAATTCAGATGAGCTACGACGTTCTAAAAGAGCTTGGGTTCAAAAATATATCTATAGAAGTTAACTCCATAGGAGATGGCGAATGCAGGCCGTATTTCAGAAAAATACTTACAAGTTATTTCAAATCCAGACGCGCTTCTTTGTGCACAGACTGCCAGAGAAGATTAAAAGATAATCCTTTGCGTATTTTAGATTGCAAAGAAGAAAAGTGCCAAAGAGTAAAAGCCGGCGCTCCACAAAGCATAGATCATCTTTGTGAAAAGTGCCACGCGCACTTCAAAGAAGTGTTGGAGTTTTTAGACGAATTGCAGTTGCCTTATACATTAAATCCTTATCTTGTCAGGGGGTTAGATTATTACACAAAAACAGTTTTTGAGATTGTTGAAACAACAGAAGATGGAAAAACTTTGGGTTCTTTGACAGGGGGTGGAAGATACGACGTTCTTTCAAAGATGTTGGGAGGTAATGAAGTTCCAGCTTGCGGTTCGGCAGCCGGAATTGAGAGAATTGTGTCTCTAATGAAATCCAGAGAAATGAAGACCGGTAAAAAAGAAGAAACTCCGCAGATATTTTTGGCTCAACTTGGCCAGATGGCAAAAAGAAAGAGCTTGAAATTATTTGAAGAGTTTAGAGACGCCAAGATCCCGGTTGCAGAATCATTCTCAAAAGACTCTCTAAGAACACAGCTCCGCAACGCCAACAAAATGAATATTAAATGGGTTTTGATTTTTGGACAAAAAGAAGCATTGGAAGATTTTATTACTTTGCGCGATATGGACACAGGAATACAAAAAGAAATTAAGTTAGATAAAATAGTCGAAGAAATGAAAAATAAAATTAAAAAATAGCATGGCAGTACAAGTTACAAAAAAAGAAAAAGAAACATCTCAGAATTTGGTGCATCGTTTTACAAAAACTGTTCGTCAGTCTGGCGTTTTGCTTGAAGTCAGAAAGAGGCAGTTTTTTAAGAGAGCCAAATCAGGTTTGGCAAAACAGAGATCTGCATTGCGTAAAGTGAAAGTTGTAGCCGAGAAAAAGCTCGCAGACAAAATGTCGAAGCCTCGTTAGAAACCGCTCGCCAAATTAATTTGGCTCGCTTAGTTAAATTCATGGCGTTAAAACAGCAAATACAAACCGATTCAAATAATGCCCTAAAATCCGGGGAGCAGTTTTTGTTGGGAACTTTGCGTATGGTTTTGGCATCAATTCAGGCAAAAGAAAAAGATAAAAAATTTAAAGAAAAGATTAAGGGAGATGCCCAGCTTACCGATGAAGAAATAATAGATGTTTTGTCTTCAGAAGTAAAAAAGCGTAATGATGCTATTGTTTTGTATAAACAAGGCAATAGGCCGGAGCTTGCAGAAAAAGAGCAAAAAGAGATTGAAATTATCAGAAAATACTTGCCGGCCCAGTTGTCTGAAGACCAAATCAAAAATTTGGTAGCAGAATCTATCAAGAATGTTGGAGCAACTTCCATAAAAGATATGGGAAAAGTAATGGGGGATTTATCACCCAAGGTAAAAGGCAAGGCCGACGGGTCTGTGGTAGGAAAAACCGTTAAAGAACTCTTATCTCCAAAATAATTAGTTTTCAAAATTTGCGGGTCCGACGTCCGTCGGACCCGCATTTTGTTTTGCCGGCCAGTAGTTATGTAAAAAAAGAGGACTCCCAAAAGAGAGTCCATAAAGAGAGGAGAAAGGGTTGTGGCGTAGGCTGTCGGTGTCTGGTACCATTTTTGCGCAGAAGGCGCCAGCAGTGTAGAACACCAGAGCGGTAGAGGATAGATTTTGACTAAGCTTCATGGCCTCCGGAAGACCTTTTCCCGGTATATGCCCTAACTGCGCGCCGGTAGAAGTTTGTCATAGTTCCCAAGTGGAACTCTCCTCACAGACTTGTCCGCTCATTCTTCGTCCTTGCCCTGCTTTCACAACCCCTTCTCCATATTGCCAGCTTAGCGCAACATCATTGTTTAGTCAATAGTTCATTTGAATTTTTGCTCTAAAAAAGATAAAGTTAAGTAATAAAATTTTTGTCTATTGACAAGTATTAAAACAAAATGTAAGGTAGACCTAGAGGGGCGCTTGTTCTCTCTATACACGAACTTTAACAATCAAACAACAAGGGGACTACAATGAGTATCAAATGGATTTCTCGTGGGCCGTCAATTCCGGTGCTTAACAATCATAGTAGGCTTTTAAGCCTGCCTTTTTCTCAATTTGTAGCAGAGACAGAGAAAAGAGTTGCAACGCTATCTCGTTTCCCGCACTTGCTAGATAGCAGTTCGAACTCTGATTGTAGCGAAGGCGCAAGATTAGAAGGTAGGGAGGAGTGGCACAATAATTCTGGAGCAAGAGAAGAAGAAGGCTTCAGAAAGTGGGTCAAAAATTGCTCCACTCCAGCGCAAGCTCGTGAAGCGTGGAGATCCACTAGTGTAAGCGAAAGAGAGGATCTTGCATTCGAGAGGTGGCTTGAAGTGTGCACCACTCCGTCTGAAGTGCGTGAAGCGTGGAGATCTACCAGCGTTTCCAGCTGCGAAGATGCAGCTTTCGACCGTTGGCTGGAGCTGTGTTCTACATCCGAAGAAGCGCGCGAGGCTTATCGGGCGACGTCGGATCAAAGATGCGAAGAAAGAGCCAAAGCGAGAATTCGTGAACTCGGAGGAGAAGTCTAAATCCCAAACCGCAGAAAGGAGGTAAACAAAATGTACGATCCGGATAAGTCCCCGGATTTCAGCGGGGATTTCCCGAGCGTAGATCCGAACTTGAAGATTAAGCCTGATTTGGATAACGAGGCGCACGGTCCGCATTTCGATGCGCTTCAGTCCATTCCGGGCGGGACCGATCAGGTTCGGATTACACCCGAAGGCGACGTTGCCGGCGGAACGACCAACCTCGGTCCGTTCAAGGTGCAGTGGTAGCCACAAGGGTGTCGCCTCAGACAGAGGCGTCATGGGCGACAGGACAGCGAGTCCTGCCGCCCTTCTTTTTTTATAGATTTTTTCAATAAACCTATAAAAATTACTTGACTTTTATAGATTTATGTAATAAACTTTATATATGACAGATAATCAAAAAATACGCATAGGTCAAGCCGCTAAAATGCTCGATGTTTCAATACAGACACTTCGCAACTGGGAAAAGTCTGGGAAGCTTCAGTCTCAGCGAAGTTCCGGAAGACAACGTTATTATTTGATGGATGATATCAAGCGTTTTTCGATTGATTTGCAGAATTTGAGTTTGGCATGGGCTACCAGCGCCCAAGCACCCGATATATCTGATGAGTATTATTGCGAACGACAAGACAGATTTAATAGTCGTTTAGAAAAGATGGGAATAATTCTTGCTCAATCAAATATTGTAGGCGAGAATACTGCCTCGCTTCTTACCGCAGTTGCTGGTGAAATTGGTGATAATTCATTTATGCATAATGTAGGTAATTGGCCGGATGTGCCGGGAATATTTTTTGCTTTTGATATCGATAAACGTATAATTGTAATCGCTGATCGCGGGCAAGGAGTTCGCAAAACATTACTTCGCGCGCGACCTTCTATTGAAACAGATGTGGAAGCGCTTGATGTTGCTTTCACGGAAATTGTATCGGGCAGGGAGCCGGAAAAGCGTGGTAATGGGTTAAAAGTAGTAAGGCGTATTGTAGAGTCAAATCCTATTGGTTTGTTGTTTCGTTCCGGGCTTGCAATTGCCGAAAGTCCCAAAGAAGTAGCTCCATTAAAAATTAAAGCAACACAAAATAATATTCGTGGCGTATGCGCCATAATAACATTTTAAATATGCAAATTATTTATCTTAAAAAATTTGGGAAAGTATTAATTTCTCGTCCAGCTGGCTTAGAGTCGTTTAATGCTATTCGTCCAACACTTAATTTGAATGAAGATATACAAATCGATTTTGAGGGCGTGCTTACTGTTACGCCATCTTGGTTTGACGAATTTTTAACCAACCTTGCAGAACATGCAAAGGGCGAGGTTGTTTTACTGCCTACAAAAAATGCTTCTGTTCTTGCAGCTTTGCCGGTGTTGGCAGATGCAAGAGAAGATAAAGTATCTGAAATAATTCGCAGATTTTTGAAAGACAAAAACTAAAATTTAATTAGGCTGTCACCCGTCTTCGTATGAAACTTCGGCGAGGCAAGGCGTGACAACCTGAGGAATTTGCGGGTCCGACGGGCGTCGGACCCGCATTTTGTTTTCCGTGCATTGAATTCCCCCGGCAAAAGATATAAAGTTAAGGTAGGTAGTTAGAAAAGTAATTAATAATAAAAATATGTTTTCATCAATAGAATCAGGTTCAAGAGAGCAAGAAGAACAAAGTCCGCTAGACCAGTTGAGAGAAGAAAGAACACAATGCGAAGCAAAAATATTTGAATTAGAAGAAGCTTCAAGAGATGACGGCAAAGACAGGCACATGGAAATAGCTGTTGAAAAGAAGCGCCGAGATCAGATTGTAGACCAAATGGAAAAGTTAATTAGAGAATAAAATTTATTTATGAATGAATTTGGTAGAGAAAAATCGGAGCCGGAAGATTTGATTTCTGAAAATGTAGAATACGAAATGGAAATAGACATCAGCAATGTTGATGCTTTCCCAAGGGTTGAGGAAGCTGATTTTGCCAATTCACGAGAAAAATTTGTAACCATGATCGGTAGTTGGAGGCGTGAAGGAAATACAGTTTTTATACAAGCAGATGGAGTATTAGACTGTAGCGATGATCCCAAAATTGTGTCCCAAAGTCCTGGTGGTGGAGAGTTGATTGTAGATTATGCACAAATAGAGAGATTTTTAGATGAAGTGAAGTCAATGAATATAAAAATGTCTGGTATGGAAACAATTGGAGATGTCCACACTCATCCTTATAGGAGTGCATCAGAACTGGGCAGAGATCCCTGGCTACCTTCCACTACTGATATAGAAGAAGTCATTAAAGCTTGTGAATCGGGTTGGTTGCTGAAAGATAGGCCATATGTTTTTGGCATATCGGCATTAAGTAAAGAAGGCAAACAAACAATGGCTTTTTATAGAATTATACGCGGGAAAGACGGCAAGCTTATGCCCAAAGCTTTTAATAATTGGGCGTGGTCAAAAAAAGATAGATAAAAAAATAATAATTTGCGGGTCCGACGGGCGTCGGACCCGCATTTTGTTTTCCGTGCATTGAATTCCCCCACCAAAAGATATAAAGTTAAGGTATTATGGACGAGTTAGAAGCCGTTCGTATTCAAAACCCTGTGGCTTAAATTAAAAAAGAGTTAAATATTATGAAAATTAAGGATATTCCAAAACAAGATAGACCGCGGGAAAAATTGATTGAAAAAGGCCCCGAAAACTTGAAAGACGAGGAGCTTTTGGCTATTTTGATAAACACAGGCACCAAGGGCAAAAGCGCCATAGAAATAGCTCGACAAATTTTACAAAAACACACCAAAAAGAATTTACTTTCGTTAAAACATGAAGATTTATCAAAAGTAGATGGAATAGGTTCGGCAAAGGCCTGTGTAATTTTGGCCAGTCAAGAATTAATAAAACGCGCCTTGGAAGTTCGCGACGAAAGTTTGCCAAAAATAAATTCGGTCCAAGATGTTTTAGCCCAAGCAGTTTATATGCGAGACAAATCACGAGAGCATTTAATGGCTCTTTTTTTGAATGCCAGAAATGAAATGATTTGGAAAAAATCAATGTTTGTTGGCACCTTAAACGCCAATTTAGTTCATCCGCGCGAAATTTTTCAGGTAGCATTAGAGAAAAACGCCGGTTCTGTAATTTTAGCGCATAATCATCCATCGGGGGATAATGAGCCATCAGAAGATGATCTTTTAATAACCAAGCGCCTGCAAGAAGCCGGTAAGCTAATGGGAGTTGAAATAATAGATCACGTCATCATCGCCAAAGGCAAACCCCCTTACAGCTTCAAAGAAAACAAATTAATTTAGTTCGACATTCCTTTTTCCCAAGTATAATCCTCCTATATGTGTGTAAGTTAGTATGCATCTCTTGACATAAAATATACTATAGATTAAGATAGTATATATCTATAAAATAATAGATACTAATTATGAAAGTAGAAATAGGTAAAAAAATAAAACAGAAAGAAGGTTTTTTGGCATTTATTCCCAATCCTTTTCCACAAAGGGGAATTTTTGATTTTTCTCAGGGTATTTTATTAAAAACAGCGGAGGCCGGTAGACTAATTGGGAAACTTGATGGATCTACGACAGAAAATGCTTTACCTGATATAAATTTTTTTCTGAGAATGTTCGTTGCGAAAGATGCGGCATCTTCTGCGCAAATAGAGGGGACACGAGCAACTATTATTGATGCCATAGAGAAAGATGCCGGAGTAGCTTCCGCAGAAACAGATGCCGATGATATATTGTTTTACATAAAAGCACTAAATTACGGCAAGGAAAGATTAAACGAACTGCCGCTTTCTTTACGCTTGATAAAAGAGATACATTTACAGTTGATGACGGGTGCTAGGGCGTCGCATTATTCCAATCCTGGGGAATTTCGTGAGAGTCAGAATTGGATTGGCGGAACTAGGCCGGATAATGCTCTATTTGTCCCACCACCCGTGAACAATATGAAAGAAGCTCTTAACGACTTCGAGAGTTTTTTGCATGGAGGAAAACAGATTATACCCCTTATTCATATTGGAATTGCGCACGCTCAATTCGAAACAATACACCCGTTCTTAGATGGGAATGGAAGAACCGGAAGATTATTGATCACGCTTTTGCTGTGCCACAGAAAACTTCTCGAAAGGCCAGTTTTGTTTCTTTCATCTTATTTCAAAAAAAATCAAAAAGTTTATTATCAGAAATTAGATGATTATCACAGCGGAAATATCGAAAGCTGGATTGAATTTTATTTAGACGGAGTTATTGAGACTGCCAAGGACTCAATCAAGATAGCTACCGAAATTAGACAATTGCGAGATAGGGATATGGCCAAAATCCAAGGACTTGCTAAACGCGAATCTGAGAGCGGTGTTTTAGTTTTGTCTCGTTTATTTTCTTTACCGATAGTTAGTACTCGTAGAATTATGGAGTGGACCGGATTTACCAGAGCCGGAGCCCAGAGACTTATCGACAGGTTTGTTAACATGAGTATTCTTGCGCCAAAAGATAAAGATATCAAGTATGGGCAGTCATACATATACGCTGATTATGTAAATGTCTTTAATGATACAAAAAAATAATATGAATTGGAGTTATGCAATTATAAACAACAGAATAGGGGAAATTTATTTCAATAAAGATAAAGAGGGTAGAATGGAACTCTACGGCCACTGTTATGTTACAGAAGAGCAAAAGTCGCAAATGTGCAAAGAGGAGCGTAAGTTTATGGAGGAAAATATTAAAGGCGGTAAGATAATTTATAGAAATAAAAAATACAAAGTTATAAAAACGCAATAGGCCACCGCCAAAACGTGTACAAATAAAACAAAATTTATGACAAATGAAGTTGAAAAATTAAAATCAGAGGTTGAGAGATTAAAACAGGAGTTAAAGAAAAAGAAAAAGTATGGTTTAGTTTGGGAGCCAAAGACCGAAGAGGTTGTTGAGATGTGTAAGAAGCAATTGCCGGTACTAAAAGAGGTTAAGAATAAAGAAATAATTACCGACAAAGAAAAGCCAGTAAATCTCCTAATTGAGGGCGACAATTACCATGCGCTTTCAGTTTTAAATTACACCCATGCCGGCAAAATCGATGTAATTTACATCGATCCGCCATACAACACAGGCAATAAAGATTTTATCTATAATGATCGCTATGTGGATCGTGAAGACGCTTATCGTCATTCAAAATGGTTGTCGTTTATGGATAAGAGGTTGCAACTAGTGAGAACTTTATTGAGTGACAACGGGGTTATTTTTATTTCTATTGATGACAATGAGTTCCATAACCTGAGAGCGATAATAGATGATGTTTTTGGTGAAAATAATGTAGAAATAATGATTTGGCGTAAGAGCGGTGATGGGAGGTATGGCAAAATGAAAAACACTCTCACTTTTAGAAATGATCACGAGTATGTGGTTGTTGCGTATAAAAGAACGGCCAGACTAAACAAAATAAAGATATTTCCGAACTTTAATTCTTTGCCAAAAAGAGATGAAGATGGCAGAGAGTTTTGGGTTGGTTATATCGCTCGAGGGGAGAGAGGCAGTAATGTAAATCACAAGAATTACTATTCTGTTAAGGCACCCAATGGTAAAGCATTCTCTGCTCAATTTGAATTGAGCAAGGATGATTTTTTAAATTTAGATAAGGCAGGGGGTATATATTGGACCAACAGTGGTACGCCATACCGAAAAATATACAAAGACGAATATAGAGAAATAATTTGTTCATCGATATTGTTTGATGTCGGTGGTACATATGAGGGGAAAGTTGATATAAATAATGTTTTTGGAATAAGTGAAACGCAAGACGCGCCGTTTGATAATCCTAAACCGGTTAATCTCATAAAGCGCTTACTGGATTTATCAACAACAAAAGAGTCTGTTGTATTAGATTTTATGGCTGGTTCCGGAACAACCGCACAAGCAGTTTTAGAGTTTAATAAAGAACGAAGTGGTTGTAGACAATTCATTTTAGTAACCAATGACGAGAATAAAATATGTACCAAAGTTTGTTATCCAAGAATAACGAAGGTTATCAGGGGATATAAAAATAGCAAAGGAGAAAAAATTGAAGGTCTGGGTGGAAATTTGAAGTATTTTAAGACGGAGTTTGTTGATTATGATGCGCCGACGGATAGGAACAAGATAAAATTGACGGAAGAAGCGACCGAGATGCTTTGTGTAAAAGAGGGAACTTTTGAAAGTGTTTTGAACCAGAAGAAAATTAAAATTTTCAAAAATTCAGATCATTATACAGGAATAATTTTTGACCAATCGGTAATCCCAGCTTTCAAAGACAAAATAAAAGATATAAAAGGTAGTTTTAGTGTTTATGTCTTTTCTTTGATAGATGAGGACTTTTCAGATGAATTTAAAGACGTAAAACAAAAAATAAAAATATCTCCAATCCCAGAAGCAATTTTAAGAGTTTATAGGAGAATTTTTAAGTGATTATGGCATTTTCTTTAGTACCCATTGAGTCTAAAAATCAAATTGACAAAGCTGGAAAAACAATAACAAGGTATCCAATTGATAGTGAAGCATTCCAAAAAGCTATCGTGATAGCTAATAAATGGCGTGCTTGTCATGCATATCCAATAAACACCTTTCAATCGACTCTACGAAGAAAACTAAAAAGTTTTGGGCAGGATGTTTTTGTGGCTCAACGTTTGAAGCGTATGCCAACAATTATAGATAAATTAAAAAGATTTCCAGCGATGCAGCTAACCACGATGCAGGATATCGGTGGCGTGCGTGCCGTGCTTAATTCAGTTGACGATGTATATAAATTAGCCTCGATATATAAAGAAAAAACAAGATTTACCCATGAGTTAGTAAAGGAAAATGATTATATAGAAAATCCAAGGAACCAAGATAATTACAGAAGTTTGCATTTAGTTTATAAATATAAAAATAAACAAAATAAAAATTACGATGGTCTTCTTTTAGAGCTCCAGATTAGAACAAGATTACAACACATATGGGCCACAGCGGTTGAGACAATGAGTACTTTCCTGGGGCAGGCCCTTAAATCAAGACAGGGCGATGAAGCATGGATTGATTTCTTTGCTCTTGTATCCGCTGCATTTGCACACGAAGAAGGAACTACAGTTGCGTCAAGATTTTTCGATAAAAGTAAAGAAGAGATTTATGACTTAATTTCTTCGGCAAACGAAGAATTAAAAGCAATAGAAAAAATGAAGGGTTACTCAGTGGCAGTTGACGTTATTTCAAAAGATAAAAATAAAAGCTGGTCATATCATTTGATTATTTTGAATTCTTTACAGCATAGAGTAGAGATAAAAACTTATGACAGAAATGATTTTAGTCGAGCAGTTAAAGACTATGCCAATATCGAAAAGAGAGCTGTGGCTGGAGAGAAAATTGAACCGGTTTTGGTGTCTGCTGGTAAACTAGCAGAATTACGTCAAGCATATCCCAACTTCTTTCTTAATATAGATGATTTCGTAAAAAAAATGGAAAAAATTGTTAATAATACAAATTAATGCAATTAAAAATTTATCAAGAAACGGCTATTGATGATTTGCTTGAAAAAGCTAAGCGGCTTTTGAGTTATTCGGGAAACAAGAAGTTGGTTTTTAAGTCACCAACTGGGTCGGGAAAGACAATTATGATGGCTGAATTTTTAAAACAATTGGTGGATGATAGAGAAATTAAAAATCCTCTTGCTTTTATTTGGACCGCGCCAAGACAACTTCACACACAAAGTAGACAGAAATTAGATGATTATTTTGAAGCAAGTAAAGCCTTAGAGTGTTCTTGTTTTGAGGATTTAGACGATAAAAAAATTGGTCAAAATGAGATTTTATTCTTTAACTGGGAAAGTATAAACCGAGCTGATAATATCTACATCCGCGACAATGAACAGGATTTTAATTTATCCAAGGTTTTGGAAAAAACTAAGGAAGAAGGCCGCGAGGTCATCTTAATTATTGATGAAGCGCACCACCATGCAACAACCGATATTTCACTGGGATTAATACAAATGATTGGACCAAAGTTAACTATTGAAGTTTCGGCTACACCAGTTTTGGCTGGAGATCTTTCAGTTGATGTTATGCTCGATGATGTTAAGAGAGACGGAATGATTAAAAAGGCAGTGCTTTTGGATGATGGTTTTAAAAATATTAAAGAGAATGGAAGAATTAAAAGTGGGTTAAGCGGCGGGAGTGAGGAACTAGTTATTGATAGTGCCATAAGGAGACGAAAAGAACTTGTTGAAGCTTACGGAAAAGAAAAAGCGGAAATTAACCCCTTGATTTTAATTCAATTACCGAATAGAGTAGGTGGCCTAGAAGATGAAATGCGCGAAAAAATTGAAAAGATTTTAAAAGGAAAATACAAAATTTCTACGGAAAATGGAAACAATAAATTGGCCATTTGGTTGTCGGGCGAGCATATTAACAAAGAAGATGTAGAAAGGAGTGATAGCCAGGTGGAAGTTTTAATCTTCAAAGAAGCAATTGCTTTGGGTTGGGATTGTCCACGCGCGCAAATTTTAGTTTTATTTAGAGAATGGCATAGTCCAGTTTTTTCCATACAGACGGTCGGTAGAATAATGAGAATGCCAGAGCCAGATCGAGGCCACTATAAAGCAGATATTTTGAATTATGGATATGTTTATACTAATTTAGATAACATAGAGATTCAGGAAGATATGGCCAAGGATTATATAACCATCTATACAAGTAATAGAAAGTTTGACCCCAAATTGAATTTACTTTCTTGCTATTCAAAAAGGCATAGAGAAAAAACTAGGTTGAGTCCATTGTTTATTGATGTTTTTTTGAAAGAGGCGAAGAAATATGAATTGAAAAAGAAAATCAATATTAAAGACAAAAAAGTTAGTTTGAAGATTATTTCTGATCAAAAAGCAGAAAATATAGACGCTTTAATAGGAACAAAATTTATTGGTGATAAATCTATTAAAGGAAGCACAGGAGATTTTCAGAAATTGTTTGATTATTATGTAAGGAATAATTTAACACCATTTTATCCTGAAGACAGGTCGGTTGGAAGAGTGAAAGAATCAATTTATAAGTTTTTCGAAGAAAATTTTAAAATGAAACGGGGCATCGGAGAAGACGATGCCATAAAAGTTGTTTTAGGTGAAAAGAATAGTCAGCATTTTATAAACGTAATTGACAAAGCAAAGGAAGAATACCAAAGGGAATCTGCCAAACGAGATCCGGAATTAGAGTTTGAAGAGAACTGGAATATTAAGCCAATTTTAACTTTTAGTAGCGATTATGTTAAGAAAGATTTCAAGAAATCTATTATGGAACCGTTTTACAGTAACGAAAGTTGGAAATCTGAAGAAAACTTTATTGATTATTTAGAAAAATCATCAGATGTTGATTGGTGGTTTAAAAATGGAGATAGGGACGCAACATTTTTCGCTGTGCCATATCTTGATAATGGCCCAAAACCATTTTATGTTGATTTTATAATAAAAATGAAGAATGGGAGAGTGGGATTATTTGATCCGCACGGAATTCATCTTGCAGATTTTCCAACGAAATCTGATGGGTTGAGAAAATATATTGAAATAGAAAATAAGAAAGGAAAAAAACTCTTCGGCGGCATGGTGGCTAATACTGATTCGCAAAACTATAAAGGCAGATGGGTTTATTTTGACAAACCTAGCAAAGAATTTAATAAAGATAAATTTGATAACTGGGAAGATTTAGAATTATAAAAATAAATGTCCGGCGAGTTATAATTAAGTAATAAATTTAATACTAAAAAACAAACATGCCGAAAACAGATATTAAAGTAAGCGAATTAATTGAAAAAGTAGAAAGGGGAGAACTCATGCTTCCTGAAATGCAAAGAAGATATATTTGGCCTGCAACAAGGGTTCGTGATTTATTAGACTCTCTTTATCGCGGTTATCCGTCGGGTACAATTTTAGTTTGGGAGCCAGATGAAGATGTAGAAACTCGTAAATTAGCAGTAGAATCAAAGCGAGCCCCAACTACTTCTCAAAAACTTTTACTATTAGATGGTCAACAAAGAATCACGTCTTTGTATTCGGTGTTAAACGGAGAACCGGTCCACGTGAGAAGTAAGAATCGTCAAAAAACAATTGAGATTTTGTTCAATCTTGAACATCCAGAAGGTCCGCCGGTTGAGGCTACTGAAATTGATGACGGAGATGAATTTACGGCGAATATCGAAGATGTAGAAAGCGAAGATATAGCAGAGAGAGATATACAAGAAGAATTAAGGAAGAGAACTTTTGTTGTTTCCGGAAGGGTTATGCAAAACGATCCCTTATGGGTTTCTGTCTCCGATGTTTTTAGAAAAACCGATAGTCAGATATTGAAATCAATCGGTATAACCTCAGAAGACAAGAGATGGGACAAATATTCTGACAGATTACAAAAGCTAAGAAAAATTTCCGATTATCAGTATGTCATGCAGGTGCTAGAAAAAGGTATGTCTTACGAGGAAGTAACTGAAATTTTCGTTAGGGTAAATTCTCTAGGCGCAAAATTAAGGGGATCAGATTTGGCCATGGCCCAGATTACTTCTAAGTGGAAAGGTTTTTTAGAAATCACCGAGAAATTTGCTTCTAATTTTAAAGACGATGAAAACTATATCTTAGACACAAACTTACCAGTTAGAATGATGGTGGTTTTGGCTACAAAACAAAGTAAATTTAAAACAGTTGGCAGGATACCATTATCAAAACTAAAGAATTCTTGGGAATTAGCTAAGGGGGGATTAGAATATGCAATAAATTTTGTCCGGCAGAATGCTGGTTTTGATAACTTACTTTATTTATCTTCTCCCTTTCTATTGGTTCCAATAGCAACATATTGGGTATTAAAAGATGGCAAAGAAATAACCAGCAATGAAGAGAAAGCTATTTTACAGTGGTTCTATTACGCGCATATGAGAGGCCATTATAGTATGGGTTCGTCAGAAGGAATTTTGGATCAAGACTTATCAGCTCTCTTTAAAACTAAAAAATTATCAGAACTAATAAAGAAATTACAATCTCATGTTAAGAAATTTGAATTGGATACAGAAGATTTAGCCGGAAAAGGAATTAGAAGTCCATTCTTTTCTATGTTGTATATAGTTTTGAAAGAGAAAGGAGTAAAAGATTGGTGGTCTGGTCTTAAGCTTTCTGAGAAACACGTTGGGATGTCTCACAATATTGAATATCATCATATATTTCCAAAATCATTACTACGAGATAAATATAACAGAAAAGATATTAACGAAATAGCTAACTTCGCCTTTATCAGCGGGAAAAAGAATAAATCTATTTTAAATAAAGAGCCCAAGATATATCTTAAAGAAATAGTCAAAAAACAAGGTAAAGAAGCTTTGACAGAACACTTAATTCCAACTGAGGAAAATTTATGGCAGATAAGTAATTTTCAGAGTTTTTTAGATTTTAGGCGCGAAGCAATAGTTAAAGAAATAAATAATTATATGAATAAGTTTAGAAAATAAAAATTAATTAAGAAATAAATCTATGGATAATCAAAATAAAGAATGTTGTCCGAGGTTTGATCCTGCGCCGTGGGATGGGAAAACTTTTGACTGGAAAGATAAAAAGTTTATCAAAGACAAGGTTTTTACTTTGTTTTATATCCCAATCAACTTTGGTCAGGTAATGAAAAGAATAATGAATAAGGTCGAGGTGGCAAAAGCTCAGACCCCCGAATATATTTGTTTGTCTGAACATACTTCTAAATGGAATATGGATTTGTATGTGGCAGTGGATCAAGAGATCCCCAAGGCCGAAAATGTTACCTTGTCTGGCAAGTTTTATAGCAAAGCATACGAAGGTGATTTCAAAGACACCGGTAATTGGATGAAAGATTTTGCGAGTGTGGCCAAAGAAAAAGGTTTGGCAGTAAAAAAGCAATATATGTGGTACACCACTTGTCCTAAATGCGCCAAAAAATGGGGCAAAAACTATGTGGTAATTGTCGGGCAAACTGAGTAATAAATTAGTAAAACGAAAAATAAAAATTATGGATAAACAAAAATGCGAACATAAAACTTGGAAACACGCGGGCATGTGGGATGGTGAAAACGCTTCCGGCCAGCCAAATGGCGGACCGATTATTGCTTGCGTTGAATGCGGTTTGGAAAAGAATGTAACTTATGAAGAATGGGCCAAAATACAAAAAGAAGCTGATTTTGATTATAAGAGAGCCAACAATAAATTTAACAAACCAAAAAATTAGTCAGGTTGTCGTACGACAACCCAAAAACATGAATATAGAGGTGGAGATAAAAATTAAGATAGATAATTTTGACGAGATAAAGGAGAGGGTGGCGCAAAAGGGAAAGTTAATAAAATCAATTAACCAAGTTGATGAATATTATATTCCCAGCCATAGAGATTTTTTTGCGCAAAAACCTTTTCCAGTTGAGTGGCTAAGGATAAGAACTAACCCCGATAAAGTTGTTTTTGAATACGATTTATCTATAAATAAGAACGAAAAAGGTGAACAGGAATGCGCCCAAGAGTATGAAACCGAGATATCTGATCCGGAAGAATTTAGAAAAATTTTAAACTTTTTAGATTTCAAGAAAGTTGTGGTTGTTGATAAACAAAGAGAATACTGGAATTGTGGCGATATAGAGGTTGCGCTGGATAAAGTTAAAGATTTGGGTAGTTTTATAGAGGCTGAGGCTAAGGGTGATTTTAAAAATACAGCCGAAGCCAAAATGGCTTGTGTAAATTTTTTGAAAAATCTTGGGATTGAAGATGTTAAAGGCAAACAAATAAATAAAGGGTACCCAGTTTTATATTTAGAAAAAAATAAAAATTAATCAAAAAAATTTATATATTAAATAAAGAACTATTATGAAATTATATGCAAGCGTGAAAAGTGAGAGGGCAGAAGAGGGCCAAGGTGGCAATGATTTTTTGATTATTAAAATTACAGACGACAAAAGAGAAGAAATCGCTTCGTTAGAGGTCCTACCAGGGGACAAGAAAAAAATTAGTATAACCGTTAACAAGGATAAGGCCGATTTGGAATTTAAAAATTAGAAAAATAAAAATTAATTGACCCGTAAAATTATGGCAGAAGTACCAAGACAAGTTGAAGAGCTATCAGCGGATCCTGAGGAGATGCCAGATATTTCTATTGAAGGAGTTTTTGGTTTAGATGAAGAAATTTTGCAGCAAGTTGTGCAAATGGAGAACGCCAGTTTCCCTGAGGGAATGAAAGCGGATCAGGAAGATTTAAAAGAAATTTTAGACAATCCTAACGGATTTCACTTTTTAATTAGAGATTCTGGAGGGAAAATTGTAGGTTATTTGGCATCGTTGAGACAAACAGAAGAATACGAGGACTTAAAAAAATACGATCCACTTATTGAAAATACTCCCGACAGTTTATATATAGAATCTATAGCCATAGAACCGAGTAAACAAAGAGACAAGATTGCAACCCACGCTTTGCAAGTTTTAAGGGCGCAAGCAGTGGCTTCTGGGTATAAGAAAATTTCTATGCATGCGCGTATAAAAAGTGGGTTTAGCGAAATGATGCAAAAAAAATTTGGAGCGCGGCAATTGCGAAAATTAGAAAATTGGTATGATTTTGGCGAACCATTTGATTATTTAGAAATGGATTTATTGAAAAATAAAAATTAATTAAATAAATTGATGAAAACAGAATATAATAATGAACCACTTTTTGTTGCAGAGGGAAATGATACGCCGCGTGATGAACTTCCTTTTGTAGAGCGCCAGGCAATTACCGCTATTGTTTTTGATCCCAAGACAAATAAATATCTTGGGCTAAAATGGAAACAGGTAGATTGGGATACTTTTATTACCGGGGGCGTGGAAGATGGGCAAACGCCAGAACAAGCAGCCAGGGCAGAAGTTTTGGAGGAGACCGGATATAAAAATCTTAGACTTGTTTTGGAGTTGCCAAGATTTCATTCTAAATTTTATCACCACCCAAAGGGCGTTAATAGATTTGCGCATTTCCATTCATTTCTTTTTGAGTTAGAAAATGACGAGCGAGAACAAATTTCTCCAGAGGAGCAAGAAAAGCATGAATGTGTGTGGCTTGACGAAACAGAGTTGAAAAAGTTTCGACTTCCAGAAGGCCACCGTTTTCTTTTTGAAAAATTAAATAAAAATTAGTTATGTTGTCAGCTGACAACATAGAAGCTATGGAGGAGATAAAGTTGGGGAAATATAAACATTTTAAGGGAGGGGTGTACGAGGTTGTGGGACTGGCTAAGCACAGCGAAACATTGGAAGAGATGGTGGTTTATTATGATTCAAAAAGGCAAATGTGGGTAAGACCCGCCAAAATGTTTTTGGAGCAAGTTGAGAAAGATGGCAAAAAAGTTTTGCGATTTGAATTTATAAAATAAAATAAAAAAGCCGCGATCGTAAGAAAGCGGTTTTTGAATACACTGACGTAGATGTCAGCCTAGCTGTTTATGAAGGTGCCACTGCATTTGGCGAACTTACCATTATTTACCATGTCCTGGCCAGTTCTGCTGACAAAAGCAGACATATCAGTCGTTATTGGCAGTGGTATTGTGAACGAAAGAACCACAAGACCCTTACGGTTCGGGACTGTTACGGTGGACGCAATGGCCCGTTGCCCTGACCCATCTTTCAGTTTGCGAAGCACTAGACCAGCAGTGATATTCATCTTGAAGCCATGTTTTTCGATCACCGCTGGCTTAATGCTCGTGCTTGTCCATAGCCGTGGTCGGTCGAGAAAGACTAATCGCTTGCCATCGGCCATCAGTACAATCATTAGGCGACCTTTTCTTGTCATTGCGAGCTCTCCTTACTTGAGTGCGAAGCTAAGTTAACGCGGTTTGCTAAGCATTGTGAAAGTACCGGTCCAATGGGTGAATTTGCCAGAGCCAAGTCATTGTGTGACTAACAATTTCCCGACCATTTTTGCGAATTACCAAGGTTCCCCGTACACTCATATCCACCTCCTTGTTAATTTTTATACTACTACATATATTCTTTTCTGCAAGCTTTTTTTGTGTATTGCTATTTATTTGATATAATTAACAGAATGATTAGTAAAAGTTTTTCACAGGTTGCAAAAAAAGTCTTATCGGGCGAAAATAAAGGAACGTATACCGTGTCTTTGGCTTTTGTTACAAAAGCAGAGATGCAAAAGCTTAATAATAAATTTAGAAAGAAGAACAAACCGACCGACGTTCTCTCTTTTGAGTTGAGTGAGCCAAACTATCTTGGGGAAGTTGTAATTTGCAAAGAGGTTGTAAAAGAAAAGGGAGAAAATTTGATGGAGGTTTTTATTCACGGGGTTTTGCATTTGTGTGGATACGACCACGAGAGGTCCCCCGGCCGTAGCAAGGGCGAGGCAGAAAAAGAAGCTAAAGTAATGGAAGAAAAACAGGCAAAATATTTGGCAGAGCAAAAATAATTTATGCCCAAAGGCAATATAGTCACAGGGTTAGATATTGGAACACATAGCATTAAAGTGTTGGTGGCGCAAAGAAAACCAAAAAACTGGGAAGTTTTGTCTTACGCAGAAATTCCTTCTTTTGGATTAAGAAAGGGCGCCGTTGTTAATGTTGAAGAAACTGCAAAAAATATTCAAATGATAATTTCTGGAGTAGAAAAAGATTGCAATAGAAGAATAGATTCGGCCTTTGTTAATATAGGAGGAAGTCATTTGTATGTCACACCTTCCGACGGAATAATTTCTGTTTCAAGGGCCGATCAAAGAATTTCCAAAGAAGATGTTGAAAGAGTTTTGCAGGCAACAAGAGCCATAAATATTTCACGAAACGATGAGGTTTTAGACGTAATCCCCAAAGAATATGTTATAGACGATCAGAAGGGAATCAAAAATCCTGAAGAATTGAGCGGAGTTAGACTTGAGGCAAAGGTTTTGCTTTTGTGTGTATTCTCTCCATATTTTACAAATCTTACGCAGGCTGTTTTTAATGCCAAGTTGCAGATAGGTGACGTTGTTCCTTCTCCTTTGGCAGCTGCTAATGCCGTTTTAACTCCCCAGCAAAAAGAGCTGGGAGTTGCTTTAATAGATATAGGATCTGCGACAACTTCTTTGGCAGTTTTTGAAGAAGGAGAGCTTATACATTTGGCTGTTTTTCCAATTGGGTCTGCAAATATTACAAACGATATTGCAATAGGATTGAGAACCGAGGTTGCAATTGCAGAAGCTATAAAAAAACAGCATGGCACATGCGTGTTTGCCAGATCAGAAAAAGAAAAGAAAGACCAGGCCGGTAAAAAAATAGAAGTTTTTGATAAATCTTCTTCTATTATATTTACAAAGAAAAATTTGGTAGATATTATAGAACCCAGAGTTTCTGAAATTTTGGATTTGGTGCAAAAGGAATTAAAAAAAATAGGAAAGCACGAAATGCTTCCGGGCGGAGTTGTTTTGACCGGCGGAGGATCCAAACTTCCTAAAATAAAAGATCTTGTAAAAGAGAGTTTGAAACTTTCTTGCGAGGTGGGTGCACCTCAAGGTATAGTGGGCTTGCAAGATGATCCGGCATTGGCCACGGTTGTGGGCCTAGCTTTGGAGGGAATTGGGCTAGAAAAAGAAAATGGTCCGATAAGGGTTGCAAGAGGTTGGTTGTCTGGCGTTAAAAGATGGTTTAGAAATTTTATTCCTTAATAAAAATATAAAGCCCCCGCGCCAAAACAGTCGCGGGGGCTTTTTTTTTGCTATTGCAAGTATTTTTGTACGTGATAAGATTTAATTGCTAAATAATTTTATGAATCCAATTATAAAAGTTATTGGAGCAGGAGGATCGGGTTCAAATACCATTTCCAGAATGGCCAAGTTTCAGATGTTGGGGGTAGATCTTATATCAGTTAACACCGACGCGCAAGCGTTGTTTTTTTCCAAAGCGGATAAAAAAATATTGATAGGAAAAGATATCACCGGCGGACTTGGCACCGGTATGGATCCAAACTTAGGCAGAAAATCAGCCGAAGAATCAAAAAAAGAAATTGAAGAAAGTTTAAAAGGAAGTGATATGGTTTTTATAACCTGCGGACTTGGCGGAGGTACCGGTAGCGGAGCTTCGCCAATTATTGCCGATGTTGCAAAAAGCGCGGGTGTTCTTACAATTGCTGTTGTTACAACGCCGTTTTCTTTCGAAGGAGCTGAAAGGAAAAAAATTGCCATGTCTGCTTTATCGAGCCTCGCAGAAAAAGTGGATTCGTTGTTGGTAATATCAAACGACAATCTTTTGAAAGTTATAAATGAGAAAACAACGGTTACAAATGCTTTTTCTATTTGCGATGATGTTTTGCATCAAGCAGTTCAATCTATAACAGATTTAATTTTGTCTCCCGGAATAATAAGCATTGATTTTGCTTCTGTAGTTTCGACCATGAAAGATTCCGGAAAAACCGTGTTTGGCACGGGTGTGGCCTCGGGAGAAAATAGGGCCATAAGAGCGGCCCAGGCGGCAGTTGCTTCGCCATTACTTGATTCTTCTATTAAAAGAGCAAAGGGGGTGCTTTTTTCTGTGGCAGGAAATGATGTTTCGCTTGCTGAAATACAAGACATAGCAAAAACAATAACAAAAGAGTCAGATCCAAGAGCAAAAGTTATCTTTGGCGCCGTAAAACCGCCAAAAGAGTTGAAAAAAGGGGAACTTAAAGTAATTTTGATAGCCACAAGGTTATCTTTATAAGTTATCCACAGGTCTTAGCTATAAAACGGCATTTGACACGATTATTTACAGGAATTAAAATGTAGTAATCGACATTAGTTTGTTATTGCCGAGAAGGCATTTTTTTGTCTAAAAATAATAAATTTTATGGAAGCCAATATGATAGAAAATCATATAGAAAAATTACAAAAAAGAGACGGACGTGTTGTTGCTTTTGAGCAAGAAAAAATTACAGAGGCGATACGCAAAGCCATTGTTGCCACAAATCAGGGTAATGGTCCGGAATCAAAAAAAGTTTCAGACAAAGCCATAGAATTGCTGAATGTAAGGTTTAAGAGAGGTGAGATTCCTACAGTTGAACAGGTGCAAGACATTGTTGAAGAGGCTTTGATGCTCGAAGATTTAGTTGAAACTGCCAAAGCATATATTTTGTATAGAGAGCAAAGAAGGGCTATTCGTGAAACAATGAAATTGGCAGACGATTCTTCAGAAAAAGTTGATAGTTATTTAAAAGAACTCGACTGGCAGGTGAAAGAGAATGCCAACATGACGTTCTCTCTGCAGGGTTTGAATCAATATGTGGGTTCTTATATATCAAAGAAATATTGGCTAAATAAAATTTATCCAAAAGAGATTCGCGACGCCGCAGCCAACGAAGATTTTCATATACATAACTTGGAGCTCTTGGCTCCTTACTGCGCAGGGTGGGATTTGTATGATTTTTTGGTTAAAGGTTTTGGAGGAGTCCCCGGAAAAATAGAATGCAGGCCACCAAAACATTTTAGAACTGCTTTGGGACAATTGGTTAATGTTTTATTTACTTTGCAGGGCGAGACAGCCGGAGCCAATGCAATTTCAAATTTCGATACCTTATTGGCGCCATTTATCAGATATGACCATTTAGAATATAAACAGGTGAAGCAATCAATGCAGGAGTTTTTGTACAACTGCATGGTGCCGACACGTGTGGGTTTTCAAACTCCATTTTTGAACGTTTCTTTAGATATAAACCCACCGTCGTTTTTGGCAAAGCAACCTGTAATTATTGGCGGAGTTCCGCAAAATGAAACTTACGAGCAATTTCAGCCCGAAATGGATATGTTTATTAAAGCTTTTTATGAAGGTTTAATGGAGGGTGATGCTTCGGGCAGACCTTTTACCTTTCCAATTCCTACAGTTTCGATTACCAAAGATTTTAATTGGGATAATCCAAATTTAGAAAAGATGTGGGAAGCTACTGCAAAATACGGAATTAATTATTTTTCAAACTTTGTGCATTCTGATATGAAGCCAGATGATGCAAGATCAATGTGTTGCAGACTAAGATTAGATAACAGAGAATTATATAAGAGAGGTGGAGGGTTGTTTGGATCTTCTCCAAAAACCGGTTCAATTGGTGTGGTGACCATAAACTTGCCAAGAATAGGATTTTTGTCTAAAACTAAAACAGAATTTTTTGACAGACTTACAAAGTTAATGGAGCTTGCCAAAGAAAGTTTAGAGATAAAGAGAAAAGCTCTAGATAACTTTATGGAAAAGGGTCTTTATCCATATTCTAGGGTTTACTTGCAGGATATGAAGAAAATGAGAAATACATATTTTGGAAATCATTTCTCAACTATTGGAATAATGGGAATGAACGAAGCTTTGATAAACTTTTTGAGAGAAGATATAACCACTCCAAAAGGTAAAAAGTTTGCATTGGAAGTTTTGGATTTTATGAGAGATAAAATGGTAAAGTTTCAAGAAGAAACCGGAAATCTTTATAACCTTGAAGCTACTCCGGGCGAGGGCACAAGTTATAGGCAAGCAAGAACCGACAAAGAAAAATATCCAGACATTATTACAGCCGGCACAAAAGAAGTTCCTT
>Ga0172375_10001733_pt1 | contig 34900 bp, 27 predicted proteins | sample LakKiv1m_FD_114537 | JGI IMG/M metagenome (GOLD analysis project Ga0172375, IMG submission 114537) | Freshwater microbial communities from Kabuno Bay, South-Kivu, Congo - kab_092012_11.1m | ecosystem: Environmental > Aquatic > Freshwater > Lake | place: Democratic Republic of the Congo... | reverse complement strand
TTCGCATACAGGTTGGAAATAATCAAATTGTGTCAACCAGAATGACTCTTGGGCTGATTCTGAGAATCCGAGACAAAATGGAGCAGCACTCGACCCCTACTGGACCTCTCCCCCGACCTCTCTGTTTCGCCACCCTCAGCACCCCAAAACCCGGTCCCGTAAGTGACGCAACCCCAATCAAATACAAAGGCCCCGATCTACCCTAGACCGGGACCTCCGTCAACATCTCTATAACTCGTTGCTAAACTTAAACTTGTTGGCTCCCCGGGCAGGGCTCGAACCTGCAACCCTGCGGTTAACAGCCGCATGCTCTACCATTGAGCTACCGAGGAACCTAAACCCTTGCACCGTGCGCCAAATCCCGAACCGGGCGCTCCAGCGGAATCGGAACGATAGCCGATTCGCCCCAACCTGTCAAGATATCGGCCCTTCCAAGGCCGTCTTGAGCCCCACGCTCCCTTGAATTCCTCACCCGGACCCGCTAGTCTTAATGAACCTGGGAATTCGATTGCTCCCCCGCCGCTTCCCAGCCCCCCGACCGCACCGGTGGACGCTCACGCCAGCGTCCCCGCCGGCGCCGGGGAAATCTCAACCGCCATCGACACCGCTCATCGATCCGTGACCAGGGGGGGACCCAAGATGTACCGTTTCCCAAAGGGACGCGCCCGCGCCACCGCCGCCATCTCCACCGCGCTGCCGCTCGCGCTGTCACTCATCCTGTTCACCGTCGCCGCCCACGCCCAGGAACACACCCCCGACGCCGCCACCTCGCTGCTGCTGCACCTCAACAGCTCGTTCACCGGCGCCGCCGGCGAGACGCCCACCCAGGCGACCGGCACCTCCTACGCGACGGGGATCTTCGGGATGGGCGCGAACCTGCCGTCCGGCAGCCGCCTCTCCTACAACGCGTCGGGCAACCTCGCCGCCGCGCAGGGCACGCTGGAGTTCTGGGTGCGTCCCGACTGGAACGGCGACGATGGCCAGGACCACATCGTGCTCGCCTGGGGCACCTGGGGCGGCCTGCTGGTCTGCAAGGACGGCGGCGATTACCTGCGCATCATCGTCAACCGCTGGGGCCCCGACGGCACCTCGGAGCGCGGCGCCGGCCTCTCGATCGCCTCCGGGTGGCTGGCCGGCGAGTGGCACCACTGCGCCTTCACCTGGAACGCGACGCAGGTCCAGGTCTACGTCGACGGCGAGCTGCGCGCCCAGGAGGCGGTGGGCTTCGCCTTGCCGTCCATCGCCGCCACCACCTTCCAGATCGGCGGCGAGGGCGCGTCCGGACCCCTGGCCGGCCGGCTCGACGAGGTGCGGATCAGCAGCACCGTGCGCACCGCCGACGAGATCCTCGAGAGCTACGCCCGCGGCCTGACCTTCGCCACGCTCGCGATCGCGCCCGACCCGCTGCAGATCTCCGTGGGCTGGACGGCCACGCCCACGGTCACCGCCGTCGCGACGAGCGGCCCCGTGCTGGACGTGCCGCCGGCGGCCTGCAGCTGGACCGTGGTCGACACGACGGTCGCCAAGGTCGACGTTGAGGGCCGCATCCTCGGCCGCAGCGCCGGCAGCACCAACGCCGTCGCCATCTGGCACGGCGTGGTGGACGCCGTGGCGATCACGGTCCAGGCCGCGCTGGCCGCGCCCGCGAACCCGCGCGCCGTGGGCTTCCACACCACCGCGCGCGTGGACTGGGACCCGGTCGTCGGCGACGCCGTGGCCGGCTACGAGATCGAGCGCCGTCCGGCCGGCGGGACGTTCGCCGTCGTCGAGCGCGTGCTCGCCCGCACCTCGTTCACCGACTGCGGGCTGACGCCCGGCCAAGCCTACGAGTACCGCGTCGTCGGCCTCGACGTCTACGGCTCGCGCGTCACCGCCCTCTCGTCCGCCTGCCCGGCGACCCTGCAGGCGACGGCGGTCGGCGTCTCGCGGCACAAGAACCTGGAGCTGCTCGTCGCGTTCTACACCGAGGGCTACGCCGCCAACGACATCAACCGCATGACCCAGGGGGTCCGCAAGGCGATCGAGTTCTACTGGCGCACCACCGAGGGCAACCTGAACTTCGACCCGACCTTCCTCTACATCGACGCCGCGCTGCCCGCCGCCGAGTGGGGCCCCGAGGTCGAGGCCGACCTGCGCGCCCGCGGCGTCGCGGACGGCCAGTACGACGTCGCCTACCTGATGGGCCTGGACCTGGCCGGCTGCCTCGGCCCCTACCACGTCTTCGACAGCACGCTCGCCGCGCTGGGCACGGTCTGCCGCGTGCCCTACCCCGAGAACCTGTCCACGGTCGACTACAGCGTGGCCTGGACCTTCATCCACGAGATGCACCACGTGCTGGAGCGCATGGACGACATCACCGGCGACGCCACGCCGGACGTCGTGTTCTGCCACTTCCCGTGGGACTACCCCGACCTCTTCGGCGGCGACGGCCGGCACCTGGACTGGGGCCTCCACTACGACGGCATCGCCGTCACGAACCGCCTCTACGGGGACTCCTGGCTGACCTTCCCCGCCCCCTACGACGGGATCCTGGAGTGCGCGGACGCCGACGGCGACGGCCTGCCCGACGCCGACGACCGCGTCCCGCAGGACGAGGCCGGCTTCGGTTCCAGCCCCGCGCAGCCCGACACGGACGTCGACGGCCTCGGCGACCTCGCCGAGTACGCCCGCTACGACTTCCGCGGCACCCTGCCGACCGTCCCGGACACCGACGGCGACGGCCTGCTGGACGGCGCCGACCCCCAGCCGCTCTACGGCGTCGCGCCGACCCTGCCGCAGCTCGCCGCGGCGCCGGTGATCGACGGCGTCCTGGAGCCCGCCTGGCCGGCGTTCGCCTCCGGCTATTACTACACGAGCGCCCCCGACCCGTTCACGCTCGAGACCTACGCGGGCTGGCGCGCCGACGGCCTCTACCTCGCCTTCGCATCGTCGGTGCGGCTGCGCTTCCACGTCTCGGTCGACGGCAGCGGCGAGGACGGCCGCTGGGAGTCGCCCGTGCGCCACGTCGGCGGCGCGACCGACACCGACAACCCCGACAACAAGGCGAACCACATCGGCGACGTCTGGGGCGACGGCAACGACATCACCTTCGCCCACGGACTGGCCGGCGTGTCGGTCTACGACCGCGGGGCCGTCGCCGGCGCGCAGATCGCCTCCACCTACACCGGCGGCGTCTACCGCACCGAGGTCCTGATCCCGGCGGTGCTGCCGCCCGGCGCGGGCTTCACCTGGTACCCGGCCGGCGCCGGCACGCCCGTGGTGCAGGGCCTCACGCTCGAGCAGGGCCGCGTGCTCGGCCTGAACCTCACCGTGGCGCCGGTGGTGGGCTCCGACGTCTGGGAGTTCTCCGCCGCCTGGTCCAGCCTCTTCGAGCCGCACACCTTCGTCGACGTCACGCTGGCCGGCCCCCCCACCGCCGTGGACGACCAGCCGGCGACCGGCCTGCCCGCACGCAGCGCGCTCGGCGAGGTCTACCCGAATCCCTTCAACCCCAGCGTGACGGTGCGCTATGATGTGGCCGCCCCCGGCCGCGTCCGCGTGACGGTCCACGACCTGGCCGGCCGCGAGGTGGCCTGCCTGCTGGACGGCCAGAAACCCGCCGGCCGCCACGCGTTGGTCTGGACGGGGCGCGACGCCCGCGGCCGGCCCGCCGCGTCCGGCGTCTACTTCGCGCGCTTCGTCGCCGAGGGCGTCGCCGAGACGCGCAAGATCATGCTCGTCCGTTGAGGAGGCCCCGTTGCAGCCCCACGCCTGGATCCACGAGTTCCCCGCCGCGATCACCGTGTGCGACACGGCGGGGGTCATCCTGGAGATGAACGCCCGCGCGATTGAGACCTTCGCCGACCAGGGCGGCGCCGCCCTGGTCGGCCTGAACCTCCTGGACTGCCACCCCGAGCCCTCGCGCACGCAGGTCGCGAACATGCTGCGGGACCGCACCCGCAACGCCTACACCATCGAGAAGCGCGGCGTGCGCAAGCTGATCTACCAGTCGCCCTGGTACCGGGACGGCGCGTACGCCGGCTTCGTCGAGCTGTCCCTGGAGATCCCGGCCGAGATGCCGCACTTCGTCCGTCAGGGCTGAACCGGGGCGCGCCGCCGCCGCCGGCCCAGCCGATCCTGGAAACGGTCGAGATAGGTGAAGAACACCGGCGTCACGTACAGCGTGATCAGCTGCGAGAACAGCAGCCCGCCCACGACGCACAGGCCCAGCGGCCGCCGCGCCTCCGCGCCAGCCCCCATCCCCAGCGCGATCGGCAGCGTGCCGACCAGCGCCGCGATCGTCGTCATCATGATCGGCCGGAAGCGGATGCTGCAGGCCTTCACGATGGCCGCCTCCGCCGCCGTGCCCCGGCGCTTCTCGTCCAGGGCGAAGTCGATCATCATGATGGCGTTCTTCTTCACCACGCCGATCAGCATGATCAGCCCAACGAAGCTGTACAGGCTCAGGTCGGCCTTGAAGACCAGCAGCGTCAGCAGCGCCCCGAACAGCGCGAAGGGCAGGCCCGTCAGGATCGTGATCGGGTGCACGAAGCTCTCGTAGAGGATGCCCAGGATCAGGTAGATGACCAGGATGGCGATGATCAGCATCGACGTCATGCCGGCCTGCGAGGCCTTGAACGCCTGCGCGGTGCCCGCGAAGTTGGTGACGATCGACGACGGCAGCGTCTCGCGCGCGATGCGGTTGACGGCCTCCACCGCCTCGCTCAGCGCCACCCCCTCGCCCAGGTTGAAGGACACCGTCACCGACGGCAGCTGCCCCGAGTGGTTCACCGTGAGCGGCCCGACGCCGGGCACGATCTGCGCGATCGCCGACAGCGGCACCAGGGCGCCGCCCGCGGCCCTCACGTAGAGCCCGCCGACGGCCGCCGCGTCGCGCTGGCGCTCCGGCAGCAGCTCCATCAGCACGTAGTACTGGTTGTTGGGGGCCAGGATGGTCGACACCTGGCGCGTGCCGAACGCGGAGTAGAGCGTCTCCTCGATCGCTCGCGGCGTCACGCCGAGCGAGGCGGCGCGGTCGCGGTCGATGACCACGTCGATCTCCGGGTTGCTCACCCGCAGGTCGCTGTTCACGTCGCGCAGCTTCGGCTCCCGGCGCAGCCCGGCCTCGAAGCCGGGCGCGGCCGCGTACAGCGCGTCGAGGTCCGCCGACTGCATGGTGAACTGGTAGAGCCCCGAGGCGAAGCGCGCGCCGATGTTGATGGCCGGCGGGTTGGTGACGAAGGCGCGGATGCCCGGGATCGCGGCCAGCTTGCCGCGCAGTCTGTTGACGACCTCGTCGGCGCTCAGCTCCCGCTCGGCGCGCGGCTTCAGCCGCAGGAAGAAGCGCCCCTGGTTGCCGGAGACGGTCGGGCCGCCGGCCCCCACGCTCGACATGAAGACGTCGATGTTCGGGTCCTGCGCCAGCACCGCCGCCACGGACTGCTGGTGCGTGCTCATGGCCTCGTACGAGAGGCCCTCCGCGCCCTCCGTGGTGCCGGTGAGGAACCCGGTGTCGGTGCTGGGGATGAAGCCCTTGGGCACGACGCGGAACAGCACCAGCGTGCCGGCGAACACCGCCGCCGACAGCAGCAGGGTGGCCCGCTTGTGGCGCATCGCCGTGCCCAGCGTCCGCTCGTACAGGGCGAGCCCGCCCGTCCACAGCCGCTCGATGCCGTCGTAGAGCCGGTTGTGCTTCACGTGCTGCGGCTTCAGGAAGCGGCTGCACATCATCGGCGTCAGCGTCAGCGAGACGAAGCCCGAGACCAGGATCGCCGTCATGATGACGATCGCGAACTCGCGGAACAGGCGCCCCATGATCCCGCCCATGAACAGGATCGGGATGAAGACCGCGGCCAGCGAGAGCGTCATCGAGACGATGGTGAAGCCGACCTCCCGCGCGCCGTCGACCGCGGCCTCGTAGGGCTTCTTCCCCATCTCCAGGTGCCGGTAGATGTTCTCCAGCATCACGATGGCGTCGTCGACGACGAAGCCGACCGACAGCGTCAGCGCCATCAGCGACAGGTTGTCCAGGCTGTGCCCCAGCAGCGCCATCACCCCGAAGGTGCCGACCAGCGACATGGGCAGCGCCAGGCTGGGGATCACCGTGGCCGACAGGTTGCGCAGGAACAGGAAGATCACCAGCACCACCAGGCACAGCGTCAGCAGCAGGGTGGCCTTGACGTCGTGGACCGACTCGCGGATCGGCTGCGCGCGGTCGATCATCACGTTCAGGGTCGCCGAGGCCGGCAGCTGGCTGCGCAGGTCCGGCAGCAGCGCCTGCACCGCGCGGGAGACCTCGTCGGTGTTCGTGCCGGGCTGCCGCTGCACCGCCAGCATGATCGCGCGCTGGTCGACGAACCAGCTCGCGGTGCGGTCGTTCTGCACGCTGTCGATCACGCGCCCCAGGTCCTGCAGGCGCACCGGCGCGCCGTCGCGGTAGGCCACCACGATCGGGCGGAACTCCGCCGCCGACTCGAGCTGGCCGGTGGCGCGCACGGTCGTCGCCCGGTCGGGGCCCCACAGCGTCCCGGTCGGCAGGTTGACGTTGTTCGCCTGGATCGATTGGACGACCTCGTCGAGGCCGATGCCGCGCGAGGCCAGCGCCTGCGGGTCCAGCTGCACGCGCACCGCGTACTTCTGGGTGCCGTAGACCTGCACCTGCGCCACGCCGCTGACCATCGAGATGCGCCGCGCGATCATCGTCTGCGCGTACTCGTCCAGCACCGACAGCGGCAGCGTCGGCGACGTGATGTTGATCATCAGGATGGGCGAGTCGGCCGGGTTCACCTTCTGGTAGGACGGCGGCGCCGGCATGTCGCTCGGCAGCTGGCGCTGCACCGCGGCGATGGCGGCCTGCACGTCCTGCGCGGCGGCGTCGATGTCGCGCTCCAGGCTGAACTGGATGGTGATCGTCGTGGAGCCAAGGCTGCTCGTGGAGGTCATGTTGTCGATGCCGGCGATGGTGGAGAACTGCTTCTCCAGCGGCGTGGCCACCGCCGAGGCCATCGTCTCGGGGCTGGCCCCGGGCAGGCCCGCCGACACCGAGATGGTCGGGAAGTCCACGTTCGGCAGGTCGCTGACCGGCAGCTGCCGGTAGCCCAGGACGCCGGCCCCGAGGATGGCCAGCATGACCAGCGTCGTCATGACCGGCCTGCGGATGAAGAGGCTCATCGCGCTCCCCCCGACGCGGTCTTGGGCGCGCCCTTCGGCGTCTTGACCTCCACGGTCGCCCCGGGCGCCAAGCGCATCTGCCCGTCGATCACGACCGTCTCGCCGTCGCGCAGATCGCCCGCGACCACGGCCAGCCCGTCGATGGTGCGGTCCACGACCACGGCGCGCTTCTCGACCTTGCGGTCGTCGCCCACCACGAAGACGAACAGGCCGTCGCGCCCGGTCACCACGGCGGCGGCGGGCACCGTCAGCGCGCCCTGCTCGACCGCGAGCACCAGGTCCACGTCCACGAACTGGCCCGGCCAGAGCGCGCCTTCCCCGTTCGGGAATTCCGCCTTCAGCGTCACGGTGCCGGTGCCGGCCCCGACGGCGTTGTCCACGAAGACCAGGCGGCCGACGAGCGCCTCGCCCTGGCCGTCGCGCGACGGTCGGGCGTGGACCGCGAGCGGGCCGCCCCCCGCGTGCCGTTGCACCTGCGGCAGCCGGTCCGCGGGCACCGCGAAGCTCACCCGGATCGGGTCCAGCTGGTTGACCACGACGAGCGGGCTGCCGTTCGGCGCCACCACGTTGCCTTTCGTCACCAGGATGCTCCCGGTGCGGCCGGCCACGGGCGACGACACGGTGGCGTAGGCGAGGTTCAGCTCCGCCTGCTCGACGGCCGCCCGGTCGGCCTGCACGGCCGCGCGGAAGACGTCCGCCTGGGTGCGGGCGGCGTCGGCCTGCTCCCGCGTGACGTAGTCCTTGGCCGCCAGCTTCGCGTAGCGGTCCGACTGGGCGTCGGCGTTGGCGGCCTGCGCCTCGTCGCGCGCGAGCTGGGCCTGCGCCGCCGCGAGCGCCGCCTGCATCGGCCGCGGGTCGATCTGGAACAGGGTCTGCCCCGCCTTGACGTCGTCGCCCTCGGCGAACGCCACGCGCGTGATCACGCCGCCCACCTGCGGGCGGACCGCCACGGACTCGATCGGCTCGACCGCGCCCACCGCGTTCAGCAGCAGCGGCGCGGACTGCACCTTCACGGCGCCGGTCACCACCGGCGCCGGCGACGAGGGTTTCGCGCCTGGTTTGGCGCCGGTGCCCGCCAGGGCGAGGGCGACGGCGAACAGCATCAGCGCGGGAGCGGGGTGTCTCTTCGTCGCCGTCATCGTGCCACCTCGGGGTGCAGGTTGTCGGGAGCCAGGGGGTTCGCGCCGCGCAGGCCCAGGACGCCGGCGTCGCGGGCGAGCTGCGCCAGGGAGGTGAACCAGTCCAGACGGGCGTTGACCTGCTGGGCGCGCGCCGACGCCAGCGCGCGCTGCGCCGACAGCAGATCCAGGATGTCGCCCACGCCCTCGCGGTAGCGGCCGAGCGCGACCTCTTCGGAGGCGGCGGCGCTCGCCAGCAGCTCGTCGGCCGTCCGCACCCGCTCGGTGGCGGTGAGGAAGTCGCTGTGCGCGACGAAGATCTCGTAGACGACGCGCTGCTCGTGGCCGCGCGCCCGCTCGGCGGCCGCGTCGGCCTCCGCCCGCGCCCGCGCCAGCTCGTGACGGCCCGAGAAGCCGCCGAACAGCGGGATGCTGAGCGTCAGCGCCCCGCTCGTGCGGTCGGTGAAGTCGTCCGCGCCGTCGGTCCAGAGGCGTCCCGTCGAGCCGCTCACCGAGAGCGTCGGCAGCAGGTCGGAGCGCGCGCTGCGGACGCGGGCGGCCGCCGCCTGCGCCTGCGCCTGCGCCGCCCGCAGGTCGGGCCGCGCCGCCACGGCGCCGGCGATCAGGCCGTCCACCGCCTGCACGACGCCGTCGAGCGGGACCTCGGGCACGCCGACCTCGATGTCGTAGGGCACGTTCGCCGGGTAGCCCATCGACACCGCGAGCGCGCCCCTGGTGGTGCGCACCTGCCCCTCGACGGCCTGCAGGTCCAGCTTCACCTGGGCGCGGGCCGTGCGCGCCTGCAGCACGTCGGCGATCGTGGCCAGCCCGACCTCGTGCCTCGCCTCGGCCGCGGCGAGGCTGCTGTCCGCCTCGGCGTACGAGATGCGGTTCGCCTCGAGGATGGCCTTGGCGCCGCCGTAGTTGTGGAACGCGGTCACCACGTCCAGGACGGCGTCCTGGATGACGGCGTTGTGCGTCCAGTCGGCCGCCAGCAGGCCCTGCCGCGCGGCCTCGACGCGACCGGCGCGACCGCCGAAGTCCAGCAGCTGCCACGACAGCGTGGCGCCGGGTCCGTAGGTGGTGGTCCAGGTCCCGGAACGGTTCTGCGCGGAAACCGCGTTGCCGCGCGACAGCGAGGCGTTCCCGTCCAGCGTGGGCAGGCGCGTCCCGCGCGCCGCACCGTAGCCGGCGGCGGCGGCCTTGGCGTTGGCCCAGGCCTCGCGCGTGGCGGGGCTGTTGGCCAGCGCGAGGTCCACGACCTCGGCCAGGGTGAGGTTCGCGAGGCGTTCCGGGATCCCGTCCAGGGACGACGGCGACGCCTCAGGCGCGCCGGCGGCGGCGAGGCGCGCCGGCGGCGTCCAGGGCACGTCGGGCGCGGGCGCCGTGCCGGCCGCGCCGTCGAGACGGGGCGGGCCGCTCGCACAGCCGGCGGCGAGCAGGGCAACGAACAGGAGCAGGCCGCCGCGACCTGCCGTGGCCGGGAATCGAGCGTTCATGATGTCCTCCCGGGCCACCTTAGGAACCGCTGGGACGGCGGTCAAGACGCCATCACCGCCGCAGAATGATGCAATCAACGGCAACGGGGACCAAACCGCCATCACGGGGATTTCCTGCGGTCATGGCCGGGAACCGCGGGCGGCCACGCCGACCAGCGTGGCGCCGAGTTCGCTGTTTTCGAGGTAGGGGCCGCGGACCGGGTCGAGCCGGTCGGCGCTCCGGACGAGGCGCTCACGGCCGGGACCGCGCGCGAAGAGCGGCACCAGCGAGTTGGTATGCTGGCCGGTGAGGAACTCGTGGTTCGGCACCGGCCCGGCGAGGTGGCCGCATTCGTGGTCCGCGGTGACCACGACGAGGGTTTCCCCGAGCAGGCCGCGTTCGTCGAGGCCGACCATCAGGGCTTCCACCGCCAGGTTGAACTCCGTCATCTCCTCGATCATCCGTCCCACGCGGCGGTCGTGGCTGGCCCAGTCCACGGCGCCTCCTTCGATCAGCAGGCAGAAGCCGTCGGGGTCCCCATCGACGACGTTCAGGGCGGCCAGCGTCATTTCGGCCAGGGTCGGGACGTCGGCGTTGCGCGGCACGGCGTAGGGCGCCGCCCCGTGATCCCCGTCGCGCTGCTCCTGCAGCGTCTCGCGCACCATCGGCACGCCGACCACGCGGCGGGGCGTCGGGCCGCAGGCCAGGGCCTGGAACTGCGCGCGTGTCGAGACCAGGGACCAGCAGCCCGCCGCCGTCGAGCCGAGGTTGCCGGCGACCAGCGAATCCCAGGTCGCGGCGCCGCCGACCCGCCGGTAGTCCGCGTCGTCGAGGCGGCGGCCGGCATCGTCGTACCAGGGATGACCGGCGCCCATGATCACGTCGAGGTCCGCGTCGCCGAGCATGAGCCGCGCGATCTCCCGGTAGGCGCTGCGGTCGGGGTGGGAGACGGCGAAGCCCGCCGGGGTGGCGTGGGCGAACGGCACCGTGGAAACGACGCCGGTCGCCTTGCCCGCCGCGGCCATCACCCGGGCGAGCGTCGCCAGCGGTTCGCCGCGCGGATCGACGGCCAACCGCCCGTTGGCCGTCTTGACCCCGGTGGTCATGGCGGTGATCGCGGCGGCCGAATCGGTGGCGTCGCGGTCGCACCAGGCGGGGTCGCGCCAGGCCTGTTCGGGGTCGTAGTCCGCACCGGACGGGGACGTGCTCATCGCGAGGCGGACCGGCCAGCCGTCGTACACCTGGAGTCCGGTCGGATCCGCCTCGTGCAGCCGGGCGGCCTCGAAGTGGAGGAAGCCGGCGCCGTCGGCGATCAGCAGCACGACGTTGCGCGGCGCGGGTGCGGGCGCGGCCAGGCAGAGGGAGAGGTAGAGAAGCGCGAACACGGGGCTCCTTCCGGTTGCCCGGGAAGGTAGCCCGCGACGACGTCGACTACAATGCTTCCGCGACGATTCGGAAATGCCGCCCGGTGATGGCCAGCGTGACCGCCAGCCCCATGCGATCGGGATGGCGGACGAGCGTCGAGGTCAGGAAGCGCCAGTACGCGCGGCGGCCCCGCTCTCGGATCCCCATGCACCACAAGGATTTGACCAGGGCCCGCAGGTCGCTCCGCGACAGGTGCGCGCGCGGACCCAGGGCACGGTGGTTCTCCAGCAGGATCCGGACGCGCCGGTAGTAGGCGTTCGGCTCGTAGAGCCGTCGCATCAGGAGGCGGTAGTTCTCGATCAGGAACTCGCGATCCAGCTTCGGCTCGAAATTGAAGGTCGCCTTGGTGTTGTCGCCGCCGCCGTCGCCCAGCAGGCGCCCCTCGCCCGCCAGCCGCCGGTACAGCCGGCTGCGCGGGATGGCCTGGAGCATCCCGACCATCGCGGTGACCACCCCGGCGTTCTGGATGAACTCGAACTGTCGCTGGAAGATGTCGGGGCGGTCGCTGTCGAAGCCCACGATGAAGCCGCCCATGACCTCCAGGCCGGCGTGCTGGATGCGGCGCACGGCCGTCGGCAGGTCGCCGCGCAGGTTCTGCATCTTGTGGCACTCCTGCAGGCTCTCGGTGCTCGGCGTCTCGATGCCCAGGAACACCTTCTTGAAGCCGGCCTCGACCATCAGCTGCAGCAGTTCGGAGTCCTCGGCCATGTTCACCGAGGCTTCGGTCAGGAACGTCATGCGCGCGCCCGTCGCGCGGCGCCAGCCGATCATCGCGCGCAGCAGCTCCTTGCAGCGCCGCGGGTCGCCCACGAAGTTGTCGTCGACCAGGAAGGTCTGGCCGCGCCAGCCGCGCTCGCGCAGCGCGTCCAGCTCGGCGAGGAAGCGGGCGGGCGTCTTGTAGCGCGGCTTGTGCCCGTTCAGCGCCACGACGTCGCAGAACTCGCAGTCGAAGGGGCAGCCGCGGCACGACTGCACCGACATCGTCGCGTACTCCCGCAGGTCGATCAGGTCCCAGCGCGGCAGGGGCGTCAGCGACAGGTCGGGGTAGCGCGGCGCCTCGTACAGGGGCCGGACGCACCCCGCCTCCATGTCGGCGGCGAGCGCCGCCGCGGTCTCCTCCGCTTCGCCCACCACGACGTGATCGACGCCCGGATTGTCGGCCGCCTCGGCGGTGAACAGCGGCCCGCCGCCGATCATCGGCTTGCCCGCCGCGCGGCAGGTCCGGATCACCTCGAGCAGCGAATCGCGCTGCGCCAGCATGGCGCTGACGAGCACGTAGTCGGCCCAGCGCACGTCCACGGCCGGCAGGGGCCTGCAGTTCAGGTCGACGACCTTCAGCTCCCACTCGCGCGGCAGCAGGCCGGCGAGGGTCAGCAGGCCCAGCGGCGGGTTCGAGGCGCGCTTGCCCACGAAGGGCAGGGCGTTGCGGAAACTCCAGAAGGTGTCCGGAGTGCGGGGTTCGACCAGCAGGACCCGCATGGGGGTCTCCGTTCGGCGGGAGCGGCGAAACGATCCGTCGACATGATAGGGTAATTTCAACAAAGCGAAAGGGCCGGCGGGACGCGGAACGGGGGAGCCCCGAGGCTCCCCCATCCCTTCACGATCGAGTCGCGGCGGACCGGTCAGTGGTTGCCGCCCATGCCGGAGCCCAGACGGACGCTGCCCTTGGCGGTCGGGCAGACGCCGTCGCCCGGTCCGAAGCCGGTGCCGTCGCCGGGGCCGGTGCCGCCGTTGCCGGTGCCGTCGCCCGGGCCGTAGCCGCCGGCGCCGCCGGACATCGTCTGCCACATGGCCTTCAGACGGTACAGGAAGCCGGCCGGGTTCTCCGCGCCGGTCACGGTGCAGTCGCCATCGCCGGGGCCGAAGCCGGCGCCCGAGCCGTCCGCGGGCGGGACGTAGTCGGGATCGAGGCCGTTGGGGATGCCGTCGCCGTCGAGGTCGGGGGCCAGGTCGTTGAAGCCGTCGCCGTTCTCGTCGACGAAGCCGCCGACGCCGTAGCCGTACGACTGGGCGGAGGCCAGCGAACCGATGGCCGTCAGCGCGAGGATCGCGAGCGCGGTGAGTGCGAGCCGGGTCTTCATGATGTTGCTCCTTCACGTCTGCATGTCTGCCGTAGCGAGGTGTTACGAGCGGCCGATCAAGCATGAGGCGGGCCAGTTCCACGACGCGGCGATGATCCTGCCCGCAACGCGTTGGCTCCGGGGCGGTTGCGGCTCTTGCCCCGACACGCGCCCGCGGCGGCGGCGCCGCACGATTCCGACGATCTGGTCGAATCGTTCGACGAACCTCGTCCCCTCGAAATCGCGCGTGCTCCGCGCGATGGCGCGTGGTCCCCAATCGTTCCTTGTGCTGCGGACGGTCGCGGGGTAAGGTGGCGCGGCCGGCGTCTTCGCCGTCCGCGCCGGCCCGCCCATCCCCCGTCGCGGAGCACCAGCCGCCGTGTTCTCCTTCGACAGATCCAAGCTCTGGCTGCTGCGCCCCGTCGTCGTCGTGGCGACGCTGGTGCTGGCGGGGGCCGTGTTCCTCGCCTCGACCGTGCGCGAGATCCGCAGCGCGCGCGCGACGCTCGAGCAGATGACGATCGGCCACGCCGATCAGGTCCAGCGCGTGGTCGGCGAGAGCCAGGCACACGCGCTCGCCGCCTTCGAGGCCTGGGAGACGCAGGCCGGCGAGCGGCTGCTGGCCCTCGCGTCGCTCGTGGACCATCTCGAGCGGACCGGGCGGCGGCCGCAGGCGATGATCGACAGCATCGCCGCCGCCAATGACCTGACCTGCCTGACGGTGCACTGGCCCGACCGGCCCGCCATCGCCGCCGTTGCGTCCCCGGCCGCCGACGGCGAGGCCGCGTGCTGGAGCGAGCTCGCTGCGGGCGGCGTGTCGTCGCTGCGTGCCGGCGAGTCGCGCGTGCTGCGCGTTCCCGCGCCCGACGGCGGCGGCTACCGGCTGGTCGGTGCGCTGCGTCGACCCGACGGCGGTGTCGTCTGCGCCGGGATGGACGCCGCGGTCCTGGCGGCCGAGCGGCGGCGGATCGGACCGGGACGCCTGCTCCAGGCCCTGGGCCAGCGCAGCGGCACCGCCTTCCTGGCGCTGCAGGACGCGGGGGGGATCCTCGCGGCGACGCCAAACGTGGACCGCCTCTCCTCGCTGGCCGGCGACACGCTGCTGACCCGGGTGATGGCGACCGGCGCGCCGGCCACGCGCGAGGTCGTGTTCGCGGGGCGCCGCGTGCTGGAGCGGGTCACGCGGCTCGACGTGGCCGGCCGGCCCGTGAGCCTGCTGCGCGTCGGCCTGGAACTGGGCGAGGTCGAGCGGCGGCAGCGCGAGATCGGCCGCAGCCTGGCCGTGCACTCCCTGCTGCTGCTGGTGGCGCTGGGCGCCGGCGCCGCGCTGCTGATCGCCAGCCGGCGGCTGGCGGCCGCCCGGACCGCGTGGGCCCAGGCGCGGCGCGAGGTCACGGCGCTCGAGGAGGAGCGCGCGCGGCGCGAGCGCAGCTTCGCCCTGGGCGAGCTGGCCTCGGGCGTGGCCCACGAGATCCGCAACCCGCTCAACGCGATCCACGTCGTCGCGCAGCGCCTCGGCCGCGAGTTCGTCCCGACGCAGGACGAGGCGGAATACCGGCAGCTGACCGGGACCGTGCGCGGCGAGGTCGGGCGCATCAACCGCATCGTCGAGCAGTTCCTGCGCTACGCCCGGCCGGCCGCGCCCGACCTGCGGCCGACGGACGCCGCGGCGCTGGTGCGCAACGTCGTCACCCTCGTGCAGGGGCGGTTCGAGGCCAAGGGCGTGGCGATCGCCGTGTCGGCGCCCGCGCGCCTGGACCTCGTGGCCGACCCGGACCTGCTGCGCCAGGCGCTGCACAACCTGCTCGACAACGCGCTGGCCGCCTGCCCCGCCGGGGCGCGCACGGACGTCGAGCTGCGGGCCGACGGCGACCGGGTCCTGCTGGTCGTCAGCGACACCGGCTGCGGCATCGCGCCGGCCGACCTGGACCGCATCTTCAACCTCTACCACACGACCAAACCGGACGGCACCGGGCTCGGCCTGGCCGTCGTGGACCAGGTCGCCGCGCAGCACGGGGGGCGGGCGCAGGCCGACGGCCGCCCCGGCGGCGGCGCGGTCTTCACGCTCGACCTGCCGCGCGGCGGCGTGCCGGAGGACGCACGATGACGGACGTGAGGGTGCTGATCGTCGACGACGAGGCCGGCCAGCGCGAATCGCTGGGCGGGTTCCTGCTGAAGCGCGGCTACGACGCGGTGCTGGCCGCGGACGGCGAGACGGCGCTGCGGATCATCCACGAGAGCGTCGTGGACGTGATGCTCACCGACGTGCGCATGCCCGGCATGGACGGCGCCGAGCTGCTGGCGCGGGCCAAGGCGGCCAACCCCCTGCTCGAGGTCATCGTCATCACGGCCTTCGGCACCATCGCCGACGCGGTCGAGGCGATGAGGCGCGGCGCGTCCGGCTACATCACCAAGCCGATCGACCTCGACGACATCGAGCTGCAGATCCAGCGGGCGGTGGAGCGGCGGCGGCTGTTCTCGGAGGTGCGCGTGCTGCGCCGGCAGGTGGCGGCCACGCACTCGTTCGCCGGGATCGTGGCCGCGAGCCCGGCCATGACCGAAGCGCTGGACCTGGCCTCGCGGGCCGCCGCGACCGACGCCACCGTCCTGATCCGCGGCGAGAGCGGCACCGGCAAGGAGCTCGTCGCGCGCGCGGTCCACCACGCCAGCCCCCGCCGCGACGGGCCGTTCGTGGCGGTCAACTGCGCCGCCTTCGCCGCGACGCTGCTGGAGAGCGAGCTGTTCGGCCACGAGAAGGGCGCCTTCACCGGGGCCGACAAGCAGCGGGCCGGGCGCTTCGAGGCGGCCGCGGGCGGCACCCTCTTCCTGGACGAGATCGGCGACCTGCCGCCGCCGTTGCAGGTGAAGCTGCTGCGCGTGCTGCAGGAGAAGACCTTCGAGCGCGTCGGCAGCAACCAGACCCTGACCGCCGACGCGCGCATCGTGGTGGCCACCCACCGCGATCTCGAGCAGATGGTCGCCGACGGGGCCTTCCGGCAGGACCTCTACTACCGGCTCGACGTGGTCAACATCCGCCTGCCGGCGCTGCGCGAGCGGCGGGCCGACATCCCGGCGCTCATCGAGCACTTCCGGCTCAAGGCCGCGGCCCAGTACGGCAAGTCGGTGGACTCGATCAGCCGCGAGGCCATGGACCTGCTGGTGAAGCACGACTATCCCGGCAACGTGCGCGAGCTGGAGAACCTGGTGACGCGCATGGTCGTGCTGGCCCGCGGCCCGGCCGCGACGCTCGCCGACCTGCCCGGCGGCACCGGCGGCCACGACACGCGCCGGCTCGACGACTTCCGCGGCGACCTGCCTCGTTTCGTCGAGGAGATCGAGAAGCGCGTCGTCCGCGAGGCCCTCGACGCGGCGGCCGGCAACCGGAGCCAGGCGGCGCGCGCGGTGGGCTTGACCGAGCGCAACCTGCGCTACAAACTTCAGAAGTGGGGCTGGTAGGAGCGCCGATTCCGTCGAACCATTCGACGGAATCGTCGAACGGCAGCCGTCACGCACGGACCGTCGATCTCGCAACCTGCTGTTGGACAACGAAATGTCTTTTCGCCGCCCGCGGGCCGCAAAGTTGCTAGGGTCAGCCGCAAGGTCCTCCGAGGGACTGCGGAGAGCTACTCAACATCGAGTGGACCCCCTCGCACTTGGTAGCGATCCGTAAAGAGGGGGCGGGGAGAGGCGAGGCTCTTCCGCCCCCTCCGACGCTTTAAGGGGATGACGATGCGCAGGGCATTCATCGCGATGGGATTCGTCGCCGCCGCGACCGTCGCGGCGGCTGCCGACATGCCCGGATCGCCGGTGCCGGCCGTCGGTTGGGTCGATCAGGACCGGGACCAGCGCCACGACCTGTTCCGGGACGCCGACGGCGACGGCGCCAACGACGTCGACGGGCGCCTCTACGCCCACCCCTTCGCCTGGGTCGACGCCGACGGCGACCGGCTCAACGACCGCTACCGCGACGCCGACGGCGACGGCGTCAACGACCTCGCGACGGACTTCCGCGACGACGACGGCGACGGACGCAACGACAACGTGCTCGACATGGACGGCGACGGACGCAACGACATCACCGGCTTGGCCTACACCCGCGACGACCTGCACGGCGACCGCTATGGCTTCGTCCGCGGCACCTCCCTCTGGGTGGACGAGGACGGGGACGGTTTCCCGGACAACCGGATGGGACTGGGATCCGAGGGGCGCGAGGGGCAGCAGGACAGCTTCCTGGACCGCGACGGCGACGGCCTGGCCGACGGCTGCTGGTTCCAGGACGGCGGCTTCCAGCACCACAGCGCGACCACCGGTCAGGGCGGTCCCGGGCAAGGCGGCTCCGGCCACGGCGGCTCCGACCAGGGCGGCGGCGGCGGCGCCCCGATCGGCTCGGGCCCCCGGTGACCTTGCCCACCATGCGGCATACCCTCCTGCTCCTGGCGGCGGCGCTCGCCTCGCCGCCTGCGATCCTGCAGGCGCGCTCACCCTGGAGCGCGGGCGCCGGCGCCAGCCTCATCGCGACCGACAACGTGTTCGGCACCGAATCCTCCCCCGGCGACGGCATCGCCGACGGACGCGGCTGGCTGCTCTGGACGCCCGCCGCGTCGCTGCAGCTGGGCGCCTCCGGGCGCCTGGTCCGCTTCCGCGACAACCCGGACCTGAACCACGGCTACCTCCAGGCCTCAGCCGAGGTCCAGCGGACGACGCCGGGCTCGCGCACGCACTGGCAGGCCGGACTGTCCGCCTCGCGGCGGGCGAACGAAGACCTCTACGCGCCCTACGACTTCCGCGAGGGCGGCGCCTACGCGTCCGCGAAGCGCTACCTCACCCCCAGCTTCACCGCCCAGCTGCGGGCGGACGTCGCCGCGCGGGCCTATCCCGACTCCCCGGACGAGGATGCGAAGCGGACCTGGCTGTCCGTCCGGTTGCACCGCTCGCTGCCTTCGCGCACGAGCTTCGGCTTCGGCGCGCGCGCGGGCTGGAAGAGCTACGACACCGACCAGCTGGAAGCGGCGGCGGCCTGGGAGGTCTTCGCCCAGGCGGCCCAGTCGCTGTCGACGCGGCTCGCCCTGCGCGCCTGGTGGTCGCGTTCGCAGCTCTACGAGCACGGCGACGTCGCCGCGCAACTCGCCGCGTTCGACAACCCCCTGCTCGACGAGTTCTCCGCCGAAGGGCCCCGCCTCGGCGCCGCCGTGAAGGCGATCCTGCCCCGCAACTGCCTGGCCGAGCTGTCCGCGGAGCTGGCCTGGCTCGACTACCCCGGCCGCCCGCCGCAGGTCTACGATCCCGCGACGGACGAATTCCTGCTCGACGCCGACGAACAGATCGTCCTGGGCCCGGGCGAGCGGAGCGACGACCTGTCGCGGGTCCGCCTCGATCTCGAGCAGCGCCTCGTCGCGGCCCTCGGCGGCGCGGGCCTGAGCCTGCGCGCCTCCGTCGAGTGGTCGCACCGGACTTCCAACGATCTCTACTGGGAGTGGAGCGGCTGGTCGGTGCAGGCGGGCGCGGCGATCGAGTTCTGACCCCTGCCGGGCGCGGCGCGGGATCAGCCCCGCATGCCCAGGACCATCCCCCCGAAGTAGGGGATCAGCCAGATCAGCCAGACCACGAGCGAGTAGCGGTGGAAGCCGCGGCGCGCCGCCGCGCTGCCGCGTCGCTGGGTGCGGGTGGCCCAGAGCGCGTGCGCGAGCATGAGCCACAGCGCGAGCTGGCCGGTGAGCGTGTGCGGGTCGCGCAGGTCGAAGGGGCCGTCGGCGAGGCGGTGCATGGCGAGCGTGCCGGAGACGTCGAACGCCAGCCCGGTCCAGAAGGCCGCGACGTGCCGCGGTCGCAGGTCGCGGGCGAGGCGTTCGGACCAGACGCCGAGGGAGTAGAAGAGCAGCGCGAGCGTGATGAGCGTGAAGGAGGCGATCGCGGTCATCGGCACGGCGATCGCCTCCCTCTGGTCACGGGGTCGCGAAGCGCGCGGTCAGTGGCCGTGGGCGCCGTGGGCTGCCGTGTACTTCGCGTACTCGTCGATGGTGCGCCGGCCGTGCGCGAGGATCATCTCCACGACCTTCGGGTCCTGGCTGCTCATCACGGTGACCCAGCCGGCCTTGGTCTGGACCTGGTCCATCTTGGCGCCCGACATCATGAGCTGCCCGTAGGACTCGCACATGCCGCACATCGGCATCTGCTCGCCGGCCATCATCTTGGCGCCGCAGCTCTCGAAGCTCGCCATGAGCTTCTTGAAGCGGTCCTCGTAGCCGGCGGGGTGGGTCGTGACTTCCATCATGCCGTTGGTCAGCAGGTAGGTGTCCCAGGTCATGTGCTGGAACAGGTCCATGTCGACCAGGAGGTTCTTGCACATGCCGCAGTTCTCGAGATCGAGCCAGGCCTTCGGCGCGGCCGACGCCGAACCGGCACCCAGCAGGACCACGGCCAGAGCCATCATCGCCACGGTCTTCTTCATCGTCGTTCTCCCTTGAATGGTTGGTCCGAAGACCACGCCAAGATACCGGAGAATTACGATCTTGGAAATCAGAATCGGTTGCGATTTACCCCAAGTAAAATACCTGACCGCCCTCACGGCGCGACGGGCGGCGGCTCCTGCGCCCCCGCGGCCGCCTCGTCCCCGAGCAGGTAGTGGTCGAACCACGCCAGTTCGCGGGTCTGGTAGTCCAGCATGTGGCTGGGCTTGTTGATGCCGTGCCCCTCGCCCGGGTAGAGCACCAGCCGGCTGGGCACGCCGTTGAGCTGCAGGTAGGTGAACAGTTCGACGGACTGTCGCGGGTCGACCGGTTCGTCGTCCATCCCGTGCATCACCAGCGTCGGGGTGACGATGGCGCCGGCGCGCGAGGCCGGGCTGTGCTCCCACATCCGCTGCAGGTCGCCCTCCCACGGCCGGTCGTAGCCGTCGATGAACAGCTGCGGGTTGTTCTGCCCCATCGCCGAGACGTAGTTGAAGATGCCGGCGATCGAGACGGCCGCCTTGAAGCGGTCGGTGCGCGAGATCACGTTGTTGGTCGTCAGCCCGCCGTAGGAGTAGCCCGTGAAACCCAGGCGCGACGGGTCGGCGATGCCGCGCACGACCAGCTCGTCGCAGGCCGCCATCAGGTCCAGGTGGTCGTCGGTGCCGAAGTTGCGGTAGACGCCGCGCTGGAAGTCCTCGCCGTAGGCGGTGCTGCCGCGCGGGTTGGCGATGAACACCGCGTAGCCGCGGCGGCTCAGCACCTGCCAAGGGTAGCGCGTCGTCCAGGCGTTGCCGTAGCGCGCGAACGGGCCGCCGTGCATCTCCATGACGAAGGGGAACGGGCCGTCGGCGACGGTCGTGCCGGGCGGCAGGAACAGGAAGCCCTCCACCACGGCGCCGCCGTGGCCGGGCAGGTCCAGGCGCAGCGGCGCGGCCAGGCCGTGCGCGGCGACCGCGTCGTCGACGCTCGCGAGCAGGCGCGCGGACGCCGGCTTGGCGGCCGCGCCGGCGCGCACCGAGCCGGGCCGGTGCTGCTCGCTCTCGACGAAGGCGATGATGTCGGCGGCCAGGTCCATCTCGGTGACGTTGCCCGCGAACGAGGTCAGCTTCAGCAGGCCGCCCTGCCGCACATCGGCGCGCCACAGGTCGATGTCCCGGCCCTCCCCCACCCGCAGGGTGATCCAGCGGCCGTCACGGGACCAGAAGGGCGGGTCCTCGGGCGTGGAGCCGGAGCCCGACAGGCAGGACTGCGACAGCGGCGCGAGGTCGCTCTCGGCGCCGGTGGCGAGGTCGCGCACGAACAGGCTCTTGAGGTTGAGGTAGGAGCGCAGCGCGTCGGCGCGGTCCATGTAGTAGGCGAGCCGCTTGCCGTCGGGCGAGAATGCGGCCAGCGAGGCGTGGCGGTCGGGGTCGCTGATGAGCGTGATCTCGCCGCCGGCGGCCGGGATCAGGCCCACGCGCTGCTCCTCGTCGACCAGGGTCGAGAAGCGCTCGTTGTAGGTCAGCGCCAGCGTCGCGCCGTCGGGCGACCAGGCGACGTGCGACGGGTGCAGCGGCTCGTGCGTGAGCTGCACGGGTCCCGCCGGCGCGGGCCCGTCGCGCTCCACGGTCACGATCCAGAGCTGGTCGTACTCCTCGGGATGATCGAGGCGGTCCAGCACCGTCCAGTCGGCGCGGTCCTCGTCCTCGACCGCGGTGTCCGCCGCGGCCTCGGCCGGCGCCGCCAGCACGGCCAGGCGCGTTCCGTCGGGCGACCACCAGTAGGCGCTCAGGCCGTCGGGCAGGTCGGTGACCGCGCGCGGCTCGGTGCCGTCGAGCGGGTTGACCCAGACCTGGGTCTGCTCGCCGCGCTTGGCCAGGTAGCTCAGGGCGCCGTCGGGACGCCAGCCGACCCCGCCCACGACGTGCTCGTCGTAGGTCACGCGGCGGGGCTCGCCGCCTTTGACGTCGGCCACCCAGATCTCGCGGCGGTTCTTGTCCGCTTCCAGGTCCCGCCAGCGCTTCAGGTACGCCACGCGCGCCCCGTCGGGCGAGACGGCGGGCGCGGTCAGCGTCGGCACCTGCAGGAAGGCCTCGATCGTGAACGAATCGTCGGCGCGCGCCGACGTGGCCGCGGCCCCGCACAGCAGGGCCGCGCAGCAACAGACGAGCAGGGACTTCATCGAGCCTCCCGGCGGGTGACGGTCAGACCTTCTTCTGTTCCTTCGCCCAGCTGTCCTTGAGCGAGACGGTGCGGTTGAACACGGGAGCGCCGGGGCGCGAGTGGCGCGCGTCGGCGCAGAAGTAGCCATGGCGCAGGAACTGGCAGCTGTGGCCGGGCTCGGCCGCGGCCAGCCCCGGCTCGAGCTTGCAGCCCTTCAGGATCGTGAGCGACTGCGGGTTCAGGCAGTCCAGCGGATCGGCGCAGCCCTCCGAGACGCCCGGGAAGGGGTCGCTGAACAGCTGCTCGTAGAGGCGCACCTCGGCGTCGAGCGCGTGGGGCGCCGAGACCCAGTGCAGGGTGCCCTTGACCTTGCGCTCGTCGGGGGTGCCGCCGCCGCGGGACTGCGGGTCGTAGGTGCAGCGCAGCTCGACGATCCGGCCCGCCTCGTCCTTCACGACCTCGTCGCAGACGACGTAGTACGCGTGCTTCAGCCGCACCTCGCGGCCCGGCGCGAGGCGGAAGAACTTCGGCGGCGGGTTCTCCTGGAAGTCGTCGCGCTCGATCCACAGCTCGCGCGAGAAGGGCACCTCGCGCTCGCCCGCGGACGGGTCCTCGGGGTTGTTCAGGCAGTCGAGCAGCTCGTCCTCGCCCTCGGGGTAGTTGGTGATGACGAGCTTCAGCGGGTCCAGCACCGCCATCACGCGCGGCGCCGACAGGTTCAGCTCCTCTCGCAGGCAGTGCTCGAGCAGCGCGTACTCGACGGTGCTGGCCGCGCGCGCCACGCCGATGCGGTCGCAGAAGTCGCGGATCGCGCTGGCGGTGTAGCCGCGGCGGCGCAGGCCGCAGATGGTGGGCATGCGCGGGTCGTCCCAGCCGTCGACCAGGCCGTCCTGCACCAGCTTGAGCAGCTTGCGCTTGCTCATCACCGTGTGCGTGAGGTTCAGGCGCGCGAACTCGATCTGCTGCGGCCGGTAGACGTCGAGCTGCTCCAGGAACCAGTCGTACAGCGGACGGTGGACCTCGAACTCCAGCGTGCAGATCGAGTGCGTGATGCCCTCGATGGAGTCCTCGAGCCCGTGCGCCCAGTCGTACATCGGGTAGAGGCACCACTTGTCGCCGGTGCGGTGGTGCTCGGCGTGGCGGATGCGGTAGATCAGCGGATCGCGCAGCAGCATGTTCGGCGAGGCCATGTCGATCTTCGCGCGCAGGACCTTCGATCCGTCGGGGAACTCGCCGGCGCGCATGCGGCGCAGCAGGTCGAGGTTTTCGGCGGGCGTGCGGCCGCGGCACGGGCTGTCGGTGCCCGGCGCCTTGACCGTGCCGCGGTTGTCCTTGATCTGCTCGTCGGTCTGGTCGTCGACGTAGGCCTTGCCGGCGTTCACGAGCTGCTCGGCCAGCTCGTACATGCGCTCGAAGTAGTCCGAGGCGAAGAACAGCCGGTCCTCCCAGTCGGCCCCGAGCCAGCGCACGTCCTCGACGATGGAGGTCACGTACTCGTGCTCCTCCTTCTCGGGGTTCGTGTCGTCGAAGCGCAGGTTGAACTTGCCGCCGAACTTCTGCGCCAGCCCGTGGTTGAGGCAGATGCTCTTGGCGTGACCGATGTGGAGGTAGCCGTTGGGCTCGGGCGGGAAGCGCGTGTGGACGCGGCCGCCCCAGCGGCCCGTGCGGTTGTCCTCGCGGATGATCTCTTCGATGAAGTTGTTCGGCGTCTCGGACATGGGACCTCGCTCGTGGGGACGGGAGTTGCGCGGGCGGCCGGCCGGGCCGCGGTCGCCGACAACACTAGGCTCGGGAGCGGAGGCTGTCCAGCGGGAGTGCCCCTCCCCCTCAGCTCCCGGCCAGGAACTTCTCCGCCAGCGCCACGCTGTCCGCCGGGCTCACCTTGATCCGCTCGTCGAGGATGCGCCCGTCCTCGCCCACGATCCAGTGCGAGCGGATCACGCCCTCGTACTTCTTGCCGTACATGCTCTTCTCGCCCCAGGCGCCCCACGTCGCCAGCACCTTGTGGTCGGGATCCGACAGCAGGTCGAAGGCCAGGCCCTGCTGCTCCTTCCAGCGCGCCAGCGCCGCCGGCGCGTCGGGGCTGATCCCGAGGATCGCGACCCCCTGCTGCGCGAAGCGCGGCAGCGCCGCGGAGAAGCCGCAGGCCTGGGCGGTGCAGCCCGGCGTGTTGGCCTTGGGGAAGGCGAACAGGACCACCTTGCTGCCCAGGTGGTCGGACAGCTTGACCTTCTCGCCCTTCTGGTTCAGCAGCGTGAACGACGGGGCCTTGGTTCCGATCTTCGGCATGGGGCGTCCTCCCGGATGACGTCGTGTCGCGAACGGCGACCAAGTTAAACGAGCGGCCATGAACGCGCGACCCCGGCCTCCGCGAGGAAGCCGGGGTCGGCATGGACACGGGATCGCGACGAGGCTAGCTGGCAGCCTTCGCGGCCGCGGCCTTGGCGTCGGCGGCCTTCTGGTCGAAGGCGGCCTTCAGGCCGGCGGCGTCCTTGCCGCAGCAACCCTTGCCCTCGGCGACGGCCTTGGCGCAGCAGGGGTGCATCGACGCCAGCGCGGCGTCGCAGGCGGCCTTGTCCGCGGCGCACGCGGCCTTCATCTCGGGGGTGCAGGCCTTGCCGTCGGCGGAGGCATGAGCCGCGCAGGCGGCCTTGTCGCCGGTGCAGGCGGCCTGGGCGCCGCAGGCCGACTTCACGCCGTCGGCGGAAGCGTGGGCCGCGCAAGCGGCCTTGTCGCCGGTACAGCTGGTCTTGCAACCCTCGGCAGCCTTGGTCGCGCAGGCGGCCTTGTCGCCGGCGGCGGCCTTCTGCGCACAACCCGGCCCGCCGGCCTGGGCGCCGATCGCCACCAGGGCGACGACGGACAGGGCGACGACCAGGAGCGTGATCAGTTTCTTCATGACGGTTCCTTTCCACGTTGTCTCGTCGGGTCATCCCTCGCGCCGCCCGGAACCGAAACGGGCCCCCGGCCGCGAGGAAGGAATACATACTTTAGCTATATGCGATCCCCGAGGCAACAGTTCCCGCGACGGCTCGAAATATTCGAATGCTGACAAGGAATTGTCAGGTTGGGTGCCGAGGACCTTGGCAGTTCAGACAGCCCGTGCCGGGGGGCGCTTGCCGGTCACATCCTGTGACCGGCTCGCTCGGCTGCCGACCCTCTGCGCCCTCCTGGCGCAGAGGGCCTGCAGACGCCCCCGGAACGGGCTGTCTGAACTGCCAAGGTCCTCTTCGCCTAGTCCAGGACGACTTCCACCGGGCAGTGATCCGAGCCGTGGATGTCGGAAAGGATGGAGGCGGAACGGAGGCGCGGTCGCAGGGAGGCAGAGATGAGGGCGTAGTCGATGCGCCACCCGATGTTGCGGTTGCGGGCGTCCACGCGCCAGGTCCACCAGGTGTAGTGTCCCCCGTCGGGTTCGAACTCGCGGAAGGTGTCCACGAAGCCGGCGTTGATGAGGGCGTCGAAGCCGGTGCGCTCCTGGGGGGTGAAGCCGGCGTTGTTCACGTTCTGTTTCGGGTTGGCCAGGTCGATCTCGCGGTGGGCGACGTTGAAGTCTCCGCAGACGACGACCGGCTTCTCGCGTTCGAGCGCCTGCAGGTAGGACAGGAAGGCCGCGTCCCAGCGCATGCGGTCCGGCAGCCGCAGCAGGCCGCGCTGCGCGTTGGGCGTGTAGACCGAGACCACGAAGAAGTCGGGGAACTCCAGCGCCAGCGTGCGCCCCTCGTCGTCGAGACCGGACAGCACGCCGCCGCGCCGCACGTCCAGGGGTTCGGTCCGCGTCATCACCGCCACACCGGAATAGCCGGGCTTGCGCGCCGGGTGCCAGAACTCGCGGTAACCCCCCAGGTCCAGGGCCGCCTGTTCGGGCAGGGCCCGCGTCTCCTGCAGGCAGAGCACGTCCGGGGCGACCCGGACGATCGATTCGCGCAGGCCCTTGCCCAGGGCGGCGCGCAGGCCGTTGACGTTCCACGAGACGATGCGCATGCGCCTCCCCGCGCCGCGACGGGCACGGTTCTTCCAGTCGGGTGACAGGGAGCGGTCCAGGGGACCTTCCCCATGGTGGATCGTGAGGGAGCGGACGGCGCCGGGGTTTCTTCCCGGATCCCAGCGTTCCCTCGCAAACCGAGCGAGGGCGACATGGACACTTGCAGAATGCTACGATCGCTGCAACTCGCAGCCGTCGCGATCCTGGTCCTGGCGCCGGCGGGCGCGACCATGGCCAGCGACCTGTCCGGCGTGATCACCGCCGAGTACGTCGGGCCGCACGGGATCGGCGAATGGCGCTACACCTTGGCCGTGAACTGGCAGAACCAGCCCTCACGCGGGCTCAGCCACCTCAACCTGTCCCTGGGCGCGGGCACGACCTGCACCGAGAACGACCTCGCGGCCGGCGTGCTGTGGGGTTTCAACGCCGGCATGGTGATCCACTCCGATCTGACGCGCGAGATCCACTGCCTGGCCCAGTACGAGGTCGGCGGCGACCCGTCGCTGAACATCACGGAACCGTTGCTGAAATTCGAGCCCCATCCCGGCTCGATCAGGGGACCGGGACCCGTCGGCTGGGGCCGGCTCGTGTTCTACTCCAACAAGCCGCCGGCGGCGATCGTCACGCCGAACAATTTCCTGAGCCAGAAGTTCGGCACGTACAGCAGCTTCGGCCAGGTGACCGGCGTGTTCCCGGCGCTGCCCTGCGACCCCGTCGAAGCGGACGCGTCGACTTGGGGCAACGTGAAGGCGATGTACGGCGACCGCTGACCTGCGGTCCGTAAGCACGATCAACCGCGCCGGGCGAGCACCTCCAGCTGGTAGGGGAGGTCGCGCCCGGCGCGCGGCGTTCCCAGCCGGTCGAGGCTCGCCAGGCGCCGGAGGTCGCTGCGGCCCAGCAGCGCATCCCACTGCCGGGGCGTGTAGGTGCGCAGGTCGTAGACGTGGTCCCGGTGCTCTTCGACGCCGGCCCGGCTCACCACCAGGTGGCTGATCACCCGTTCGCGGCGCGGGCCGATCCCGTCCGGGCCCGGCGGCAGGTAGTTCACGACCTGGGTCACGCGGATCCCGCCGCGCGACGCCGTCCAGACATCCTCGTCCGGCGGTTCGCCCAGCGGGCTCGTCAGGCTGAGGCCCAGGACGTAGACGCCGCCGGGGCGCAGCAGTCGGGCCATCCCGTCCAGGTGGGCCCGCGCCGCGCGATCGTCCGGCAGGTGGCGGAAGGAATTGTCGGGCAGGTAGGCGACGTCGACCCCGCCCGGCGGCAACAGGTCGCCGCAGTCGGCCATGTCGGCCACCAGCACCTCGGCCGTCGTCGCCAACCCCAGGCGGCGCAGCCGGCGACGGGCGTGGCCGGCCATCGCGGCGCTGACGTCGAAACCGACGGCCCGGCGACCCCGGGCCGCCCACTCCCGCAGGCAGCGCCCGGTGCCGCAGGCCGGCTCCAGCCACAGGCGCGGGCCGCTTTCCAGGACCGCCCAAGCCGCGACGACCGCGTCCAGGACGTCCAGTTCGGCGACCGTCCCGGGTGCGGCCAGGATGTCGTAGACGACGGGATCGTCGTAGAAGCCGCCGCCGCCGTCGCCCTTCACGACCCGGGTGCGGCCGGGATGGGCGCCGGCTCCCCGGTCTCGCCGATGTTCACGTAGGTCACGTCGGCGCCGGTCACCTTGACGGCTCCGCCGTCGCGGCGCTCGGCCTCGACCTCGACACGCACGGTGACGGAGGTGCGCCCCGTCCGCTCGATCTCGGTGTAGAAGCTGACGAGGTCGCCCACCTGCACGGGGGCGTGGAAGACGACCTTCTCCATCGCCACCGTCACCACGCGGCGGCAGCCGTGGCGGTGGGCGGCCACGGCGCCGGCCTGGTCGATGTGGCTGAGGATGACGCCGCCGAAGATGGTGCCGTGGGCATTGGTGTCGCGCGGCATCATCAGCACGCGGATGGCGGGTTCGCGGCGGGTCTGGCTCATGCGCGTCCTTCCGGGTCGCGGCGGCGCCGGTGCAGGCCGGCGCCGCCGCGGTGGGGTCAGCCTTCGGCGCGGGGCGCCGGCTGCGGCTTGCGCCGCTCGGCGTCGGCCGCTTCGATCATCAGGTCCACGGCGCGATCGAGCTGCGGGTCGCGGCGGTGCAGGCGATCGGCCGGGGTCAGCGCGACCGGCACGTCGGGCACGCAGCCGGCCCCGTCGCGCTTGGCCTCCTGGGGGCGGCCGTTGCGCTCGGTGCGGACCGCATCGCCCCAGATCCACCAGCCGCGGAAGGGCAGGCGCACGAAGCCGCGGTAGCGGTTGCCGAAGCCGCCGGTGGAGATGACGTTGCCGCCGGTCTCGGCGCCGACCACGGGGCCGCGGCCGATGGTCTGCATCGCATGGCTGAAGATCTCGGCGTTGGAGTAGCTGCCCTCGTTGCAGATCACGGCCACCGGCTTCGACCAGCGGGTGAAGGTCTGGCGCTCCGTCTGCGGGTAGCCGACCTCGCCGTCGCGGCTGATCGTGAAGGCGTGCACCGGCTGCGTCAGGATCGTCAGCAGCAGGTCGGTGGTCCAGCCGCCGCCGTTGTCGCGCACGTCGATGACCAGCGCCTCCTTGCCGTCGGCGGCGGCGAACAGCTCCTGCTGGAAGCGCTCGACCTCGCCGAGGCCCATGCCCTGGATGTGCACGTAGCCGACGCGGCCGCCGCTGCGCCGTTCGGCGGCGTCGCGGCGCTCGCGCTCGGTCGCGAGGTACTGCAGCTGGCGCTCGTCGATCCACTTCTGGGGCACGGCCTCGAACTCGAGCCGTTCGCCCCCGCGCCGTGCCTCGATCCACAGCGGGACGCCGGCGCCGTTCTCCAGCGCGGCCTCCAGGCCGGCGTCGCGGCCGACGGGCCGGCCCCCGACCGACAGCAGCAGGTCGCCCGGGCGCAGGCGGGAAAGCTCGCGGTCGCAGGGCCCGTTGCGCAGGACGCGGGACACCTTCAGACCTTCGCCGTCGTGGGCGGGATCGAATTCCAGGCCGAGCCAGCCGTCGTCGCCGTAGTCGCCGATCGGCTCCCAACCCGGGCGGTAGCCCATGTGGCTGGCGTTCAGCTCGCCGAGCATCAGGTTCATGACATCGCCGAAATCGGTGTCGTGAGCCACGCCCTCCACCCAGGCGGCGTACTTGCCGCGCAGGCCGGGCCAGTCGACGCCGTGCATGTCGGGATCGTAGAAGCGGTCGCGCAGGGTGCGCCAGGCTTCGTCCATGACGCGCAGCCGCACGGCCGGACGGTCGATGGTCAGGCGCGCGGTGAAGCTCACGGTCTCGGTCTTGCCGCCCTCGGCCGGCGTCGTGGCCGGCTTGCCGCCCTTGAGGTAGGTGAAGGTCTTGCCCTTGGCGTCCAGGTGCAGGCGACGGGGCTTCGCGTCGCCCTCGGTCACGGCCTTGCGGTCCTCGCCGAAGCGGTCCACCGACCAGAGGTCGCTCGCCTCGCCGCGCTGCGCCAGGAAGTAGACGCGGTCGCCGTGGGGCTCGGCGGCCACGGGCCGCTCGTCGTCCGGCAGGTCGGTGAGGCGGCGGCCGCGCAGGTGGATGTCCTGGAAGTCGACGGCGACGACGATCTTCTCCTTCTCCTTGTCCTTCTCCTTGTCGCCGTCCTTGTCGCCGCCCTTCTCCTTGTCGGCGTCCTTCTTCTTCTCGTCGCGCGACTTCTGCTCGACCTCCCACTGCTCGCGGGTGCGCTCGTGGTCGGCGAGCGTGAGGTAGAGCGCGTAGACGTCGTGGCCGCGGTCGCCGGGGTCGTGGGCGTGGCGCGTGGTGGACCAGTAGAGCCGGCGGCCGTCGGGCGACCAGACCGGGTTCTCGTCGTAGGCGGGATGGCGCGTGACGTTCACGGCCTCGCCCCCCTCGGCGGGCACCAGCCAGATGTCGGTGTTGAAATCGCGGTCGGCGCGGCCGAAGGCGAGCCAGTGGCCGTCTGGCGACCAGGCGAAGGAGTCCAGGTCCCAGTGGCGCACGAGCGTCTCGTCGCCGGAACCGTCCGCCTTCATGACGTGCAGGTCGCCGAGGCCGCGCACGTAGGCGATGCGGCGGCCGTCGGGGGACCAGGCGGGGCGGCCGCAAGGCACGTCTCCATCGGTCAGGCGCACCAGTTCGTGGCGGCGGGCCGTGCGCAGCCGCGCGTCGTCCCGGTCGCCGGAGACGAGCAGGTAGACGGCGTCCTCGCCGTCGCGGTCGCTGACCAGCAGCAGCGTATCGGCGCCGCCGGGGCGGAAGCAGGGCGTCTGCTCGAGGGCGGCACCGGGCACCGCCACGACGGCGCGCCCGCCCTGCTTGCGGTTCAGCAGCACGATCTCGCCGGCGATCGCCAGCGCCAGCTCGTCGCCGTCGTCGGCGACGGCGAGGTCGTCGGCGTCTGCGGTCTTCGACTCGACGACCACCGGGTTCTCGATCTGGTCGGCGGCCACGTCGATGGCGAGGCGGCGGGGCTCGCCGGCGCCGGGCTCGAACAGGTAGAGGTCGGTGCCGCGCTCCAGGACCAGGCGGCGGCCCGCCAGGCCGAGCGAGGCGGCGCGCACGCCGTCCCCCTCGAAGAACGTCAACTGGCGCTTGCCGGCGCCGTCGGGGCCCATGGTCCAGAGGTTGGCGGTCAGCGCGGCGTCCTGGTCCGACAGCCAGTAGACGCGGCCGTCGGGCGCCACCATGGGGTTGGTGTCGTAGCCGCGGTTGGCGGTCAGGGCCGCCGGGTCGCCGCCGCGCGTCCAGGCGTAGATCTCCCGCTGGTAGGTGCCGCGGTAGCGCATGCGCCCGCCGCCGGTGCTGCCCTCGGCGTAGACGAAGGTGCGGCCGTCGGCGGTGGCGACCTCGTCGGCGAAGACGTCGACCAGGCGCACGGGCTGGCCGCCGGTCACCGGCACGGCGTGGATCTGGGGCGACATCGGGTAGTCGAACAGGCGCCGCGACGTGAAGTAGACGGTGCGGCCGTCCGGGGAGAAGGCGCGCGGGACGTCGCCGGTGCCGGAGAAGGTGAGGCGGGTCGGCGGGCCGCCCTCGAGGGGCATGACGAACACGTCGTCGTCGCCGAAGCGGTTGGAGGCGAAGGCCAGGCTGCGGCCGTCGGGCGAGAAGACCGGCGCCGTGTCGTAGGCCCGGTGGGCGGTCAGGCGGACCGCCTCCCCGCCCTGCGACGGCACTCGCCACAGGTCGCCCTGGAAACCGAAGACGACCGTCTCGCCGTCGGGGCTGAGCGCCGGGCTGCGCGGCATGAAGACCTCGGCCGCGTGGGCGGCCGGGGACGCGAGGAGCAACAGGACGGCCGCCGCGGCCGCGAACTTCGAGGTCATCGATCGCCTCCAGGTAGGGCGTGGGGTCGCCCGGCCGCCAGGGGCCGCCGGCGCCGGTTGCGGGGCATCCTAGCCGCGGTCCGCTCCGCGGGGCAACCCCCGGGTGGCGGGAATCGCCGGCCGATCGCGTAAGACGATTAATGGCAACGAGATGTTTCATCATCTAAATTCGGGCCTCCATCTTGACATTTCGATGGAGTGCCGTCACATTATGGCCCTCGATTCGGCGACCCGGCTGCGTGCCGGGCCGTTGCTGCCCCGTACCATCAGCCGCGGCGCCGGTCCAGCGCCGTGCCGCGAGCGACCAGGAGTGGGCTTCGATGCCGCACCGCAACCGGCGCAACCCCGGGGAGAGCGATCCCGAGGCCAGGCCCCTGATCAAACGCAAGCGTGTCGGGTCTGACCGCCCGTCACCCGAGCCGGAAGTTCCGTTCTACAGCCGACGCACCCCGCGCGATGGGAGGGACCCGATGAAGAACGATTGGAACGACGACGAGACCATCGAGTTCGAGGACGACGACCTGGACGAGGACGACGACCTGGACGAGGATGACGATTTCGACGACGACGAGGACTTCGACGACGACGACATCGAGGAAGAAGACGACGACAATTGACGTGGCCGCTGCATGACGATCCCGGGGCGTTCGGGGGCCTTCCGGAACGCCCCGTTCCGGACCGCTGCCGCTTTGCGGTGCTCCCGATCCCCTACGACGGCACCTCCACGTGGCGCAAGGGCGCCGACCGCGGCCCCGACGCCCTGCTCGCGGCGTCGGCGAACATGGAGCTGTACGACATCGAGACCGGCGGCGAGCCGTGGCGTGCCGGCATCGTCACGATGGCGCCGGTGCTGCACGACGGTCCGCCCGAGGGCATGGTGGCGAAGGTCCGCGCCGCGGCCGACGACCTGCTGGACCGCGGCCTCACCGTGGTCGGGCTCGGCGGCGAGCACTCGGTGAGCATCGGCCTGATCCAGGCCCACGCGGCGCGCTTCCCCGGCCTGACGGTCCTGCAGTTCGACGCGCACGGCGACACCCGCGACAGCTACGAGGGCTCGCCCAACAACCACGCCTGCGTCATGGCGCGGGCGGCCGAGGTCGCCGACTACGTGCAGGTGGGCATCCGCAGCCTCGACGCCGCCGAGGCGCCGAAGGTCCGCCCCGACCGCACGTTCTACGCCCACGAGATCGGCGACGGCTGCGACTTCATCCCGGCGGTCGTCGACCGCCTGTCCGGCCCGGTCTACGTGACCATCGACCTGGACGTGTTCGATCCCGGGATCATGCCGTCGACCGGCACTCCCGAGCCCGGCGGCCTCGCCTACCGGCAGGTCGTCCGCACCCTGGCCGCGGTGGCGCAGCGCCACCGCATCGTCGGCTTCGACGTGGTCGAGCTGCTGCCCGACCCGCGCAACCCCGGGCCGGATTTCCTGGCGGCGCGCCTGGCCTACCAGCTCATGGCCTACCTCACCGCCCGGCAGTAAGGAGTCCCCGATGCAGAAGAGCGATTTCCTCAAGGACCAGGTCCGCCACGTCGACGTCACGGCCTTCGACGCGCGGCCGCTGATCGACTCCTACCGCGACATGGCCTTCCAGGCCCGCAACCTGGCCACCGCGGCGGGGATCCTGCACCGCATGGAGTCCGACCACGGCTGCGGCGTCATCCTGACGCTCGCCGGCTCGCTGATCAGCGCCGGCCTGAAGGACGCCATCGCCCTGATGATCGAGAACGACATGGTGGACGCCGTGGTCTCCACCGGCGCCAACATCGTCGACCAGGACTTCTTCGAGGCGCTGGGCTTCCGCCACTACAAGGGCACGCCCTTCGTCGACGACCAGATGCTGCGCGGGCTGGCCATCGACCGCATCTACGACACCTACATCGACGAGGACGAGCTGCGCGTCTGCGACATGACCATCGCCGAGATCGCCGAGGGCCTCGCACCCCGCCCCTACTCCTCGCGCGAGTTCATCGCGGCGATGGGCGCCTTCGTCGAGTCCCGCGGCCTGAAGGCCGACCACTCCATCGTCCACGCCGCCTGGCGCAAGGGCGTGCCGATCTTCTGCCCCGCCTTCAGCGACTGCTCGGCCGGCTTCGGCCTGGTGCACCACCAGTGGGGCCGCGAGAAGTACCTGACCATCGACTCGGTGGCCGACTTCCGCGAGCTGACGCAGATCAAGCTTGCGGTCGGCGAGACCGGCATCCTGATGCTCGGCGGCGGCGTGCCCAAGAACTTCACCCAGGACGTGGTGGTCGCCACCGAGATCCTGGGCCGCGAGCAGCCGATGCACAAGTACGCCATCCAGCTGACCGTCGCCGACGAGCGCGACGGCGCCCTCTCGGGCTCGACGCTCAAGGAGGCCTGCTCCTGGGGCAAGGTGGACACGGTGTACGAGCAGATGGTCTACGGCGAGGCGACCGTCACCTTCCCCCTGCTGGTCAGCGACGCCTGGCACCGGGGCGGCTGGCGCGGGCGGCCCGCGCGGCGCTTCAACGACCTCTTCTAGGGACGGGAAGGCGGCGATGGGCGCGACCCGGGACAGCTTCGACCTGCAGCCGGGCCGCGTCCTGGCGCGCAAGTTCGAGGTGATCCGCCGCCTGGGCGCCGGCTGGGAGGGCGAGGTCTACCTGGTGCGCGAGCGCGCCACCGGCATCGACCGCGCGGCCAAGCTCTTCTTCCCCGAGCGCAACCCCCGCAACCGCACCCTCAACGAGTACGCGCGGCGCCTGCACCGGCTGCGCGAGTGCCCGATCCTGGTCAGCTACGTCACCCAGGAGACGATCCGCGCGCACGGCGACGACGTGTCGGTGCTGATTTCCGAGTTCGTGGACGGGGAGATGCTCTGCGAGTTCCTGGCGCGCCAGCCGGGGCACCGCCTCGACGTCTTCCAGGGGCTGCACCTGCTGCACGCGCTGGCCGACGGCGTCTCGGCGATCCACGCCAACAACGACTACCACGGCGACCTGCACGCCGCCAACGTCATCGTCCGGCGGCTGGGCCTGGGCTTCGAGGTCCGCCTGCTCGACCTGCACCGCTGGCCGGGCACGCGCAGCTCGAACATCCAGGAGGACGTCTGCAACCTCGTGCGCCTGCTCTACGACGTGCTGGGCGGGCCGCGCACCTACGCGAAGCACCCGCCCGAGATCAAGGGCGTCCTGCGCGGCCTGCGCCGCACGCTGATCCTCGAGAGCTTCCGCACCGCCGGCGACCTCGCCCTGCACCTCGAGACCATGCCCTGGGAATCACGGTGAGCCGGCCCGGGGGCGCGGCGTGACGCCCGCCGATTTCGACATCCTCTACGAACAGGGGCCCTGCCTGGTCGTCGGCAAGCCGCCGGGCTTGCTGACGCAGGCGCCGCCGGGCATCGACTGCCTGGAGGCGCGCGTGCGCGCGTTCCTGCAGGCGCGCGACGGCCGCGCCCCCGGCGCCCACCTGGGCGTCGTGCACCGCCTGGACCGCCCGGCGAGCGGCGCGCTGCTGCTGGGGCTCGCGCCCGCGGCCACGCGCGAGCTGAGCCGGCAGGTCGAGCGGCGGCAGGTGCGCAAGCTCTACTGGGCCCTGGTGGGCGGGGCGCCGGCGCCGGCGGCGGGCGCCTGGACGGACCACGTGCGCAAGGTGCCGGACGAGCCCCGCGCCGAGATCGTCGCGGCGGACCACCCGGACGCCCGCCTCGCGACGCTGAGCTACCGCACGCTGCGCCGCGGGGCCGGGTTCGCCTGGCTCGAGATCGAACTGGAGACGGGCCGCACGCACCAGATCCGGCTGCAGGCGGCGAGCCGGGGGCACCCGGTGCTG
>Ga0172375_10001730_pt1 | contig 34951 bp, 26 predicted proteins | sample LakKiv1m_FD_114537 | JGI IMG/M metagenome (GOLD analysis project Ga0172375, IMG submission 114537) | Freshwater microbial communities from Kabuno Bay, South-Kivu, Congo - kab_092012_11.1m | ecosystem: Environmental > Aquatic > Freshwater > Lake | place: Democratic Republic of the Congo... | reverse complement strand
GGCGCTCGAACGGGGAAGTCGCATATATTTTTACGGTGCTTGCGCTTTGTGTCCGTGGCTTCAGATTGCATTTTGGGCGCTTGGCGCAATCGGCGGGTTTTTCCTGGGCCGTTTTTGGTGGCGAAAGCTTTACATTGAAAGGGTTTGGCTTAAAAAGCGTCCGGCAGGCCGATAAATTAATTTGGAATTATTTATGCTGTACAAAACCTTTGCGGCGGAGGGGAGGCATTATGTCTATGATACCGTCTCTAATAATATTCTGATTGTTTCTAAAAAGATAGCCGGATTTTTGGACAAAAAGATTCCGTTTGGCAAATTAAAGGAGAAAGAAAAAGAGCTGGTTAAAAAATTTAAAAAAGACGGATTGCTCCGGACGGAGGGATTTAGCAAATTTAAATTTGATTTTTTTGATAATTTTGATAATTATTTCGCCTTAACAAAAAGTGACGTAAAAAAATTAACCATTGTTATTACCGAGCAGTGCAATTTCGGCTGCCGGTATTGTCTTTACGGCGGCGGCTATAAATACCGGAAACAATTAAGCGGCGCAGAGATCTCGCTTAAGACGGCCAAACGGGCGGTAGATTTCTATTTTAAAAACAGCGGGAACATAAGGCAGAAGAACATTACTTTTTACGGTGGCGAGCCGTTAGTTGACCGGGAAAGACTTTTTGAAATAATCATCTATGCCCGGAAAAAGTATAGAGCGGAAAATCTAAGGATAAATTTGACCACAAACGGTTCGCTGATTGATAAAAGGTTTGTGGATTTTTTTTCAGACAATAAAGTTTTTATTAATATTTCGCTTGACGGCCCCGGAGAGATTCAGGATCGGTTTCGAATCAAGAAAACGGGGGAGGGCACTTACAATCTGATACAAAATCGACTGGAGTTTATTAAAAAATATAACAGAGAATATTTTGACAGATTTGTCGCAATTAGCGTTACGGTTAATCCGCCGTATGAATTTAATCTGCTGGAAAAGTATTTTGAGGAAAGCGATCTTTTGCGGTCTTTGCGGCTAGACCTGTCCTACGTCGAAGAAAAAGATGCCGGCCAGCTGGCCCCCAATCTTTCTAGCCGTTCGCTGTATCGGTTGAAAGCCGAAAAGGAATCTTTGGCCATTAGGGAATGCACCGGAAAATTGTTGAGAGAAGAAAAGATAAGCGATCTGTACCGGAATATCTTTTTTTCCCGTTTAAAAACTATTCAATATCGGGACAAGGCGAAAATGGGGGACGTGCTGGAAATAAAAGGCCCCTGTTTTCCGGGGTTAAGCATGGTTTTGGTCAGCGTTAAAGGAAATTTTCATATCTGTACTATGCTGGACGACGAGTATCGCATTGGGGACGTGGAAAATGGCTTAGACTCGGAAAGGACCAAAAAAGCTGTCGGAGATATTTATAAATTTATAAAATCAAATTGCAAAAATTGTTGGGCCGTTCGACTTTGCCATCCTTGCTTGGCTAAGTTTAACCGGAAAGAATTCCTGCCCAAAAGAAGCGATCTTTGTTTTTATCGGCAAGCGGTACTGCTGGAATCATTAAAATCTTATATAAAAATAAACAATTATGAAAAAATCAAATTATAATTTGGAGTTGAAAACCAAGAACGGTAAAAAGGTTCTTTATAATACTCTTTACGGTTCAGTCTCACTTGTCCCGGACGGTTTTGATTCCTCTAATTTGAAGGAGTCAAGCTCCGATCTTGAAAAAACATTAATGCGCAGCAGGCACCTGATTTCCGACGAAGTCAACGAATTGGATCTAATCAGGAGCCAGAATCGGCTGCAAAGATTCAATAAGGAGACGCTAGAGTTAACGATACTGCCAACTCTCTGGTGTAATTTGAATTGCCAGTATTGTTATGAAAGTAGAAAAAAAGAGGAAATGAGCGAGTCCGATATCAAAGCGATTTATGAACTAGTTAAAGAAAGGAGCAGCCGGGTGGGGACTCTTTCTTTCTTATGGTTTGGCGGAGAGCCGTTGTTAAGAATTGACGCAATCGAACTCCTTTCAAAAAAGGTTAGGCCGCTGCTTAAGCGCCGGGGAGTCACTTTTAAAAATTCTATTATTACCAATGGCACGTTGCTAAACGAAAAGGCTTGCCGGCGGCTGGCGAGAGTGGGTATTAAGTACGTGCAAATTACTCTGGACGGGCCGCCGGAGATTCACGATAAGCGAAAACCATTTGTCGGCGGGAAGGGATCATTCGATTTGATTCTGGATAATATTTTGCGAGCGGTTAAATATTTTGACGTGTCGGTCAGGATAAATGTCGATGCGGAAAATATCCGGACGGTGCGGAGTCTGGTTGATATTCTGGCGTCGTTGAATCTGCAGGATAAACTGTACGTTTACGTGGCTAAGACCGAGAGCCTCCTGGGTGCTTGCGGGAGCATCGGCGGCGCTTGCTTGGACGACTTGGATTTTTTGAACAAGGAAAAAGAAGTAACGCAATATTTGCAAGAGAAGGGATTTAAAAAAATTGCCATTCCGTCTTATCGGCCCGATTATTGTACGGCCGACAATATTCATTCGTACACAATTATCCCTGATAAAAAAATCTATAAATGCTGGCACATGGTCAGCGATCCCAAGGAACAAGTGGGAACGCTGTCTGGCTCGAAGATAAATTTTAACCACAATATTTATAAGTGGTTAGCCTATGATCCGCTGGACGATAAGGCTTGCCGAAAATGCGCCTACCTGCCGTTATGCATGGGCGGCTGCCCGAAGGTCCGCTTAGAGAAGGGGAAAAGACGGTGCGATAATTTAAAGAACTCTATAAATAAATTTATAGAGTTCTTGGCAACAAACAAAAAATAATAGCTATTAAATTAATAGCACGAAATAAAATAAGCAGTTGATCGGCTGGCTGCTGGCTGCGTTTAGCTGGGGATAACTCCCTGAGTCGAAACACAGTAGTCGTCAATCTGTCTCTTTACGAAGTATTCGGATAGTCTCTCCGAACTGCATTCGAAAAGGGATGAATCCTCGGCTTCTTTGAGGACGACTATCTCTTCTTTCTGCATAGTCTTTATTAGAGATTAATGACTTACCTTCTAAGTTTATCTTTTATATCAAAGGGCTGTCAAGTTTCATAAATAAAATAAAAAAGGGCTGAGACTTGTTTGTCTTAGCCCTTTTTGTTTTGTAATTTTGTTTTGTGGCGGTAGCCGTCCCGTCGGATTGTCAGATAGCGATAGTTATTCTATCTGTCGAAGCCTTATCGTTCTCGTCTTGGAACGAAATATCTTCCGCTCTGGCGACAAAAATTAGATCGTTCCAGAAGGGTTCCAATAGCTTCTTTTGTTCCGCTTTTCCCTTGAGGGTGATTGGCGGCAACGGCGTTCCCATGTGCAAACTGTTCAAGCTTCGGTATTTTCTGATCTCCGTAATCGCCGCGAGCATCAATTCAACGCCTTGCGTTTCTTTTTCGGTGAGAAGATTCTCACCGTCTTTAGCCGGCCAGGACGTATGGTGAATGCTTTTCTGTCCTTCTCTGACAGCGAAAAATCCAGAACCGGCTTTGCTGATAGTCGCTCTCTCGGGCGACACTTCGGCGTGGTACATCTCTTCCGTGATATGCGGCAACAGAGGGGAAATCATTTTTAGGACATCGAGGTAGGAGTGATACAAGGCGTATTGAGCCGACGCGCGTTTGGTATCCGGAGCGTTTTCTGTGCTTCGCAATCTGCCCTTGATAATCTCAAGGTAGTTGTCGCAAAGATCTTTCCAGAAAAAATCTTCAAAAATTTGGCGCGCTTGGCTGTATTCGTATTGTTCAAACTCCTCGGCCATTTTTTTGGCGGTTAGACGGGAACGGGCGATAATCCATCGATCGATTGCTTCCATTCCGGATTCGTCTTTGACGCTGTCTGCTGAAAAATCTTGCAGATTGCTGATTATCAGCTTGCCCGCATTGTAGATTTTAGTAATGAGTTTTTTCCCTTTCTTCACCTCCTGTTCGTCATAAAAAGAATCTCGCCCTAGCGACGCTCCGTACATAGTGTAGCGGATTGCATCGGCCGAATGTGTTTTAACAAACTCTTCCGGTTTATATTTACCTCCGCCGGTTTTCTTGCTGATTTTTTCTCCTTTCCGGAGCAGGATGTGTCCCGAGATCATAAGTTCTCGCCAGGGGATGTCCTGATGCCGGTATTGTCCCATCAGGATTGAATACACTACCCAGGTTCGAATAATGTCATGGGCTTGCGGCCGCATGGACATGGGATACATCTTTCCGGTTAGCTTCCCGTTAGCGGGGAAATCGTTATTGATGTCGGGGGTAAGGGCGGAAGTGAACCAAGTATCCAGAACTCCTTTTTCCGGCACCAGGGTGCCGTTTTTACATTTTGAACAAGAAAGAGTTTCTTTCTGAATCTTGGGGTCAATCGGGAAAGCGCTTTCATCCGGAATGAAGATCTCTCCGCAGGCATCACAAGTATAGGCGGGAATGGGCACGCCAAAGAATCTTTCTCTGGAAATGCACCAGTCCCATTTTAGCCCTGACACCCAATCTTCGTAACGTTTTCGCATGTGTTCGGGGTGCCATTTAATTTGTCGGCCGGCCCGAAGGAGCTCCTCCTTTTTGTCTAAGATTTTGACGAACCACTGCTTGGTCGGAAGGAGTTCAATCGGTGTGCCACAGCGTTCATGAACGCCAACATCGTGTTTTATGGGATCTTCTTTTTTGATTGCGCCCAAGTCTCGAAGCTTTGAAACGATAATCTTTCTGGCTTCGGGAATTGATTTTGACGAAAGCTCGGGAAAATCGCTCATTTCGGCAATTTTTCCTTCTTTCGTCAGGATAATTCTTTCCGGTAAATTGTGTTTCCGGATCCAGCAGACATCAGTTTCGTCACCGTACGAACAGCACATCACCACTCCCGTGCCTTTTTCTATGGACACTTTGTCGTCGGTAAAAATTTTAACATTTTGGCCGAGTGGCGTAGTGATAGTTTTGCCCGCCAGTTTCGCGTATCTTTTGTCATCTGGGTGGACGAACACGGCCACGCAGGCCGGTAAAAGTTCCGGCCGGGTCGTAGCAATAGTCAATTCTTTTTCGCCCGCCACTTTGAAAACGATGTCATAGAACACGGCATCCATCTCTTTGTCTTCCACCTCTGCCTGCGCCACTGAAGTTCGGCAGACATGGCAGTATAAGGCGGTTGCTTCTTTTTGGTAAATTGCTCCTTTCTGAAAAAGTTCCTTAAAGACAGTTTGGGCTAGTTTCTGCGACTCCTGGGAGATGGAAGAATATTCTAATCCCCAGTCGATACTTAAGCCGATGGATTTCCAAAGATTTTTATAACTTTCTTTATACAGGTCGGTCACTTCCAGACAGATTTTAACGAAATCCGCTAGCGGCATATTGCGCCCTTGAACATTCCTTTCTTTTTCCGTCAGGCGTTCGGTCGGCAGGCCATTGTTGTCGAAACCCATCGGGTAGCGGACATTGAATCCGGCTAAACGACGATAGCGGGCGATAACCTCCGCTTGGGTGTAGGAAAAGACATGACCCAAATGCAGCGCCCCGGAAATAGTCGGGGGCGGCGTGTCAATGGTAAAAAGCTTTTTGGGCGACTCTGGGTCAAATTTGTTGATCTTCTCATCTTCCCAAAACTTTTGCCAGTAGCCCTCTTTTTCTTCCGGGCTGTATGTTTCTTTGGTTTTTAAGTTTTCCATGATAGTCTCTCCTTTATCTTCGTATAAAAATATACGAGTATACGAGGTTAGTCGTTGTTAGCTGTTAGAGCCGCGCTGAACGCTGGTCTGTCTAGTGAGGGGCTACTCGCCCTTTATTTTTTTTAAATTATTTAATAAGGGCGACGGCCAATAAAAGAAGTATATAAAACCCTGTCGGAAAAGTAAATATTTTAAAGTCGGCGATTTTTTTCTTCGGCTATTAACTTGTTAAAGAATTCAATAATTATGGATTAAATTGTTTTTATTGTCAATAATATTTTGTGAGACTTATGATTATCATTTTCATCATTTTTGGCGTTATTTCGAGAGTGTCATGAGGGCTCCGGGAAAGAATAATCAGCGTTTCCGCATTATCTAAAAATAAATAAAAAGCCCGAGCATTTTTATCTCGGGTTTTTGGTTCCATTTTTCTCTGCGATGCTAAATTAAAGCAGGTCGGCTATTTTTAGCCAATAATATCCAAATCAGCATTGCAATGATAGCACCGGCCATTCTTGTCTTTTCTTTTTATAAGGTAGCTCTTTCGCTCGATATTTTGCAGCTGGCACTGAGAGCAGAAAGTATGGTTCCATCTGGATTCGACATTGCCGGCGTAAACATAATCCAGGCCGGCATCGCGGCCAATTTGGCAAGCGCGCTCAATCATTTTTCTTGGCGTTGGTGGCAGCTCTTGAAGCTGCCAAGAAATAGCGCCGGAAAATTGGCTCAAGTGCCAGGGAGTCTCAGTGCCCAGCTTTTCTTTAATAAATTTTGCGATTTTAGTCAGCATCTTTTCAGTGTCAGACAGCGTTGGAATAATGAGCGTGGTGATTTCCACCCAGACGCCGGCTTTTTTTAAGTTTTTTAAATTTTCCAGAATTGGCTTTAATCTTGCTCCGCAATTTTTTTGGTAGAAGTTTTCATCAAAAGACTTCAAATCAATATTGGCGGCATCAAGATGGGGGAGGATTAATTCTAGAGCTTCCTGGCTCATAAAGCCGTTTGAAATCCAGACATTTTTTAAATTAGCAGTCTTGGCCAGCTTCATCGTCTCTAGCGCATATTCCAAGAATACGGTCGGTTCGGTATAGGTGTAAGAAATACTGGGACAGTTGGCCGCTTGGGCTTGCTCGATAATTTTAGCCGGTGGCAGAGAAAAGCCAAAATTAGCGGTTTCGTTTCCGGCCAGATTTTTAGTCGATTGTGAAGTTTGCCAGTTTTGGCAATTGGCGCATTTAAAATTGCAGCCGGCTGCGGCGAAAGAGAAAGTTTGGGTGCCGGGCAAAAAGTGATAGAGCGGTTTTTTTTCGATAGGATCAACTTGGGCGGCAACGGCTTGATTGTAGTTTAAAGCCATTAGGGCGCCAGCCTGATTTTGACGCACGCCGCAAAGTCCGAGCTGACCCGGCGCTAAAACGCAATTCTGGTAGCAGGTTTGGCATCTGACCTGGTTTTGATTCAGTTTTTGGTATAAATATGATTCTATCATAAGGGAAATCGCCTTTATTTAAAGCCTTTTTAGCTCTATTTCATTATACCTTTTTTTGACTTTTTGGCCACTTTAGACTATTATGAATAAGTATGAATCTACCCGAGACTGAACTAAAAATCCTTAAGCTTTGGAGCAAAAAGAAGGTTTTTGAAAAAAGTTTAAAGCTCAGAAAAGGCAAAAAGAGGTTTGTCTTTTTTGAGGGGCCGCCAACGGCCAACGGCCAGCCCGGTATTCACCACGTGGAGGCTCGAGCCTTTAAAGATGTTTTGCCGCGGTATAAAACGATGCGGGGTTTTTTTGTCGACCGCAAAGCTGGCTGGGACACGCACGGCTTGCCGGTAGAAATTCAAGTGGAGAAAGAGCTAGGGCTTAGAAGCAAAAGAGACATTGAAAAATACGGCATCGCTAAATTTAATAAAAAATGCCGGGAAAGCGTCTGGCAGTTTAAAACTGATTGGGAAAAAATGACCGAGCGGATTGCTTTTTGGGTAGACATGAAGGACCCCTATGTGACCTATGAAAATAAATATATTGAAACTTTGTGGTGGATATTGAAGCAGGTCTGGGATAAGGGGCTTTTATATAAAGACTATAAAGTCGTGCCTTTTTGCACGCGGTGCGGGACGGCGTTGTCCTCGCACGAATTGGCGCAGGGTTACAAAAATATAAAAGAAAATTCAATTTATTTTAAATTGCCGATCAAAGCCGAACCGCTGTCTTTCTTTTTAGTTTGGACTACTACGCCCTGGACCTTGCCGGCCAATGTGGCAATTGCGGTTGGAGAAAACATTACTTACGTTAAAGTTAAGGTTGGCGAACAAAAATATATTTTAGCGAAAGACCGCCTGAGTCTTTTGGATAAAAAAGGAGAAGCGTACGAAATTGAAAGCGAGTTTTTGGGTGGCACACTGACGGGACGGGAATACGAGCCGCTTTACGAAATGAAATTAGAAAAGCCGGGCTATCGGGTAGTGGCAGCGGATTTTGTCTCGGTAGCGGATGGCACAGGCATTGTTCATATCGCGCCCGGATTTGGTATTGAAGATATGGAAGCGGGAAGGGCCAATGATCTGCCGACATTAGTGACGGTTAATGAAGAAGGAAAATTTACGGAAGAAGTTGGCCAGTGGCAGCATAAATTTGTGAAAGATGCGGATCCGGAAATCATCGCGGATCTGAAAAAGCGAAAATTGCTTTTTGGCGAAGAAATGTACGAGCATGATTATCCTTTTTGCTGGCGCTGCGATACGCCGCTCCTTTATATGGCCAAGACTTCCTGGTTTATTAAAATGACCGCTCTTCGGGAACAGCTTCTGGCTAATAATAATGAAATTAATTGGGTGCCTGATTATTTAAAGCAGGGGCGTTTTGGCGAATGGCTAAGGGATGTTAAGGATTGGAATTTATCGCGCGAGCGGTATTGGGGAACGCCGCTGCCAATTTGGGAGTGCGAAAAATGCCAAGAGATTAAAGTGGTCGGCAGTGTTAAAGAATTAAATAGAAAATTAAAAGACTTACACCGGCCATTCATCGATACGGTTATTTTAGAGTGTGCGAAATGCGGCGGTAAAATGCATCGTGTTTCAGCCGTGGCGGATTGTTGGTTTGATTCAGGATCCATGCCGTATGCCCAGTGGCATTATCCGTTTGAAAATAAAAATAAAATTGATGATAAAGAAGCTTTTCCGGCCGATTTTATTTCTGAAGCGATTGATCAGACCCGGGGTTGGTTTTATACTCTGCTGGCAGTTTCTACTTTACTTGACCGCGGGCCGGCTTTTAAAAATGTCATTTCGTTAGGCCACGTTTTAGACGCCAAGGGACAGAAAATGAGCAAGTCCAAAGGAAATATTGTTCAGCCGATGGAAGTGATTAACCAGTATGGCGCGGACACGGTTCGTTGGTATCTTTATACCGTAAATCAGGCCGGCGACCCCAAGCGTTTTGACGTAAAAGATATTAAAGACAAATATAATAGATTTTTCGGCACCTTATTTAACACGTTTATTTTCTTCAAGACTTATACCGATAAGAATTTCAAGCCGCAACGGTCTTTCTCTCCCAAAAATATTTTGGATAAATGGATAATTTCCCTGACCCAATCTTTGGTTGAGGGTGTTGGCGATTCGCTTGAGCAATATGATGTGGTCAACGCCGCTCGCGCAATCGAGACTTTCGTGGATAATCTTTCCAATTGGTATGTCCGTCGTTCTCGGCGGCGGTTTCAAAAACCGGAAAACGCTGCGGAGAAGAACGAGGCGGCGCAAACTTTTTATCTAGTATTATTGACGCTGGCCAAACTAACTGCGCCGTTTATTCCGTTTTTAGCGGAAGAGATTTATTTGGGTCTTAAAAAAATCCGGATGCCCGAATCGGTTCATCTTAACGACTGGCCGGAGCTGGATAAAAAATTAATTAATAAGGGACTGGAAGAAAAAATGATGCAATTGCGCCAGGTCGTGGCGCAGGCCCTGGCACAGCGGGCCAGTGCGGGTCTCAAAGTCAGGCAGCCGCTGGGCGCCTTAAAAATTAAAAATCAGGCCTTATCGCACGATAAGGAATTGCTCGAATTGATTAAGGACGAGGTTAACGTTAAGGAAGTAGTTTTCGATGAAAATTTAAAAGGCGGAGAGATAAAATTAGATACCAAAATCACTAAGGAATTAAAAGCCGAGGGGCTGGCCCGCGAAATCGTGCGCTCATTGCAGGAGATGAGAAAAGACGCCGTTCTTTCGCGCAAAGACACAATTTCGGTAGCCTGGAATAGCGGCGAAAAAATCATCAAAGACTTATTCGCTGATTTTGAAGAATATTTAAAAGCTGAAAGTTTGGCCAAAGAAATTTCAGCTTTTGACAAGAAAGAAAAATACTTGCTCGAAAAAACGATCGAACTGGAAGGCGGAAAATTAAAACTAGCGATTAAATTAAAAAAATAATTCTGCGATCTGGTTGAGGAAATACATGGCCAATAAGGTTTCAATTTATAAAACCGAAGGGATTATTATAAAGGCAGCGGATCTGGGGGGGCTTGATCGGCTGCTTTTTGTTTATACCCGAGGCTATGGTAAGATTGCGGTTCGGGCAATTTCGGCCCGAAAAAAAGAATCAAAACTGCGGGGGCTTATTGAGCCCTTTACGCGCGGCCAGCTCGTGCTAGCTAAAAGCCGGACCGTTGATATTGTAACTGATTTTGAAGTTGCCGATAGTTTTTCTTATTTGCATAAAAATCTGGAAAATTTGGCTTATGCTTATTATTTTGCCGAATTGATAGATAAATTAATTACGTCTCCCGAGGGTGATGACGATATTTGGCGGCTGGTGGCGAGGGGATTTGAAGTGCTTAATCAAAAGCGGGGCGATTTGGCTGAGATCCGGGTTATGTTCGAAGATAAATTAATAGAATTCTTGGGTCATTCTAAGTCTGCTCGACTGGGGAAGACACTGCCTCTTCAGAGATTAAACTATTTACAGTCATTGGCGGGCGAACGGTTAAATTCACCCAAGTTTTTAGCCCAGATTATTAAATAAACAAAATTAAAAAGGCCGCTCCTTAAGGGCGGTCCTTTTTTGTTGTTTGCTTTAATTTTTATTTTGTCTCTTTCTTCGCGAGGGATTGAGCGGAGTTTTTTTGGCTTTTGCTTGCACTAAGAGTTTGAGGGCTAACTTTTTAGTCGGGTGGCCATTTTGGCCATTTTTATTAATTCGGTTTTGGCCTCGTTTCGTTTTTTCAATTCGACGGAATCTTCTTTCAGTGTTTTTATCGAAACCACTAATCGCCACGGCAAGCCGATTAGATCCGCTTCGGCAAATTTTTCGCCAGCGGGCAAGGAACGGTCATCATACAAAACTTCAAAATTATTTTCAGTTAATTCTTCGTAGAGCTTATCGGCCGCTTTTTTTACTTCGATGTCATCGCCTAAAACGAGCAGATGGTATTTGTAGGGTGCCACGGACTCTGGCCAGATTAGGCCTCGCTCGTCATGGTTTATTTCGACAATCGTTCCCATCACGCGGCTCGGACCGATGCCATAGCAGCCCATGATGACATTTTTCTCCTGTCCGTTTTGGTCTTTAAATTTTAAGTCAAATGGCTCCGAATATTTGGTGCCGAGCTTAAAGATGTTACCGACTTCAATCGCCTTGGCCTCTTTAAAACCCAGCTCGCCACAGGCCGGACAGTTTGCCGTTTCGTTTTTAATCTCCTTATTTATCGCCAGTTTTTGGCAGCTGGTGCAGATAAAAATAGTATCTTCGCCGGCCGGAGAAACGGTCTGAAATTCGTGCGAGTATTTGGAAAACGAGCCGCCGCTGGCCGCGGTTAAATAAGTTTTTTCGCCCAGGCCGCAGCGTTCAAAAATTCTAAAATAAGCCCGAGTGGCTTGTTGGTAGTAATCATCCAAATCTTCCTGGCTGGCATGGAAAGAATAAAGGTCTTTCATAGAAAATTCACGGCCGCGCAGGAGTCCGGACTTAGCGCGCGCTTCGTTGCGAAATTTGGTTTGAATCTGGAATAAAGCGAAAGGGAGATCTTTGTACGATAAGATTATTTTTTTAGCCAAGGGCGCGACGATTTCTTCGTGTGTCGAGCCGAGGGCATAATCTTTGTCGCCGGTTCCTTTCAGTTTGAATAAAATGTCCAGCGTTTCCCATCGGCCGGTTTTGGCCCAGTTCTCTTTTGGGTGCATAGCCGGCATTAAAATTTCCTGTCCGCCGATAGCAATCATCTCTTCGCGGATGATATTTTCAATTTTGCGCACAACACGCAAGCCCAGCGGCAAAAAAGTGTAAATTCCAGCGGCTAGTTTATCGATAAAGCCGGCGCGGGTCAGCAAAATGGCGTTGACGCTTTCTTCGTCCTTGGGTGCTTCGCGCAGAGTCCGATTGGCCAACAGTGATTGTTTCATGGTAATTTAGTAAAAGATTTGTTAATTTAAATATAGCTTGAACGGCATAATTTTACAACTATGCTCCAATCCAAAAAATTCCAGCGGAAAACCGAAGATTTTGTCTGCGCTAAATGCGGCACAAAAGTAAAGGGTACGGGTTATACCGATCATTGTCCAAATTGTTTGTGGTCGCGGCACGTGGATATCAATCCCGGCGACCGGCGAGCTGATTGTGGCGGAGCAATGGAACCGGTCGGCGTGGAAGTCAAAAGCGGGGACTACCTGATTTATTATAAATGCCAAAAGTGCGGTTTTTTGCATCGCGTTAAAGCAGTAGCGGGTGATAATTTTGACATGATAATAAAATTGACCGGAGAGGAAAACTAAATTAGAATTAAGATAATGAGCCAGCAAAATGAAAATAAAAAGAAAATTATTCTAACCGGCGATCGCCCAACCGGCCGTTTGCATTTGGGCCATTATATCGGATCTCTGGCTAATCGAGTTGTTCTGCAACAAGAGTGCCAGCAAAATATTTTGATTGCCGACATGCAGGCCCTGACCGACCACGCCGAAGATCCAGAGCTTGTGCAAGAAAGCGTGCTGCAACTGGGATTTGACTATTTGTCGGTTGGCATCGATCCGGAAATTTCTACGATTTTAATTCAGTCGATGGTGCCGGAGCTTTCCGAATTGACGATGTACTATTTAAATTTGGTTACCGTCGGGCGATTAGAAAAAAATCCAACCGTAAAAGACGAGATGAAACAAAAGGGTTTTGGCCGGCAAGTTCCGGCTGGATTTTTGATGTATCCAGTTTCTCAGGCGGCCGACATTACGGCCTTTAGAGCTAACCTAGTGCCGGTAGGAGCGGATCAGTTGCCGGTTTTGGAGCAGGTAAATGAAATTGTTCGAACCTTTAACCGGATTTATAAAACGGATGTGCTGGTTGAGTCAGAAGGGCTGGTTTCAGCGGTCTCTCGTCTGCCTGGAATCGACGGTAAAAATAAAATGGGCAAATCTCTTGGTAACTGTATCTTTCTTTCCGATCCATCGGACGAGGTAAAGAGAAAGGTTTTTGAAGCTTATACCGATCCCGGCCATATTAAAGTTGATGATCCGGGGAAAGTTGAAGGCAATATGGTTTTTGCGTATCTTGACGCTTTTGCTTCGGACAAAAATAAGGTGCGGGAATTGAAAGAGCGTTATCGGCTCGGCGGGTTGGGGGATGTTGCCGTTAAAAACTATTTGGTAGAGGTTTTGGAAGATTTTTTAACGCCAATCAGAAAGAGGAGAAAAGAATTAGAAAAAGATCCGGCCCAGATGATGGCCATCTTAAAGCGAGGAACCGAACGGGCGCGCCAGGTGGCGGCACAAACGCTGAAAGATGCCAAAGAGGCCATGGGAATTATTTACTGATATTTTGTAAAATAAAAACCCTTTGATATTATCCGGGGTTTTTTATTATTTTGAAGTATAATTTTTTTCGGACAAGCCTTTTATCTGGGTGGACACTTTTATCTCTTTTTGATAGCATATTTATATGGATTTAGGAGAGTTAAAAAACTTAATCAGTGAATTTAAGAGCGATGCCAAAAGGCTTTCTTCGGTGGCTGACTTTGAAGAGCTGCGCCTTAAATATGCCGGGAAAAAAGGCAAGATTGCTCAGCTTTTTGACGTCTTTGCAAAATTAAAAGCGGAAGAGAAAAAAGAATTTGGTAAAAAAATAAATGAATTGAAAAACGAGATTGAGCTGGAGCTGGTTGATCTGCAGGAAAAATTTTTGAACAAAAAAGTAGAGTCGCCCTTAGATAAGTTTTTAAAAACCCTGCCGGGACAAAAGATTGAGGCAGGTCATTTGCATATTATCACGCAAGCGATTCGGGACATTACGGAAATCTTCAAGCCGCTCGGTTTTGTGCGTACCCGGTATCCCGAAATTGATTTTGAGTGGTTCGCGTTTGAAGCGCTGAATATTCCATCGACGCATCCGGCTCGGGATGAGTGGGAAACTTTTTTTGTGGATGCTCCGCCCGATAAAAAGTATGGCCGCCTGGTGATTACGCCGCACACTTCTAACGGCCAGATTCATGAAATGTTAAAAAATGAATTGCCGATTCGAATGCTTGGCATTTCGCGCTGCGGCCGTCGGCAAGAAGACATTAGCCATCTGCAAACTTTTTTTCAGTTTGAGGGTTTGGCTGTTGATAAGGGGATTAGTATTTCGCACCTAAAGGGGACGCTGGATTATTTCGCTAAGAATTTTTTTGGACCGGGCCGGGAAATTCGTTTGCGTCCTTATGATTTTCGTTTTACGGAACCAAGCTTTGAGGTGGATATAAACTGCGCTCTGTGCCTGGGCAAGGGTTGCAAGCTTTGTAAGGGAGGCTGGGTGGAGCTGGGCGGAGCCGGAATGGTCCATCCGAATGTTCTAAAATATGGCGGTATTGATCCGGCAACCTACACCGGCTTTGCTTTTGGCTGGGGGGTTGAACGGACCTATATGATGAAGAGCGGCACAAAAATTGATGACATTAGGCATATGTTTGGTAATGACTTAAGGTTTTTGGAACAATTTTAGAAAACAGATTTTTTATGAATATTTTAATTCCGCACAACTGGCTTCAGGACTATGTCAAAACCGACGCAAAACCGGCCGATATCGCCAAAGCTTTATCGCTGCACGCTTTTTCGGTAGAAAAAATTATTGAAACGGCCGGCGGGGAGCCGGTTTATGAAATTGAGATTACACCTAATCGCGGCGACGCCCTTTCGGTTCTGGGTATTGCGCGAGAGCTGAGAGCTCTTCTGCCGCGGCTTGGCTTTAAGGCTTCCTGGCAAGAGAGAAAAAATAAGATTGGCCGCGTAGTCGATAAGTTAAAGCTGGATGTTCAGATAGAAGAGAAGTCTTTGGTGCCGCGTTTTTCGGCTTTGATTTTAGAAGATGTCCAGATCAAGGATTCACCTGATTTTATCAAGCGGCGTTTGGAAGCGGTCGGGCAGCGGGCTTTAAATAATATTATTGACATCACTAACTACTTGATGTTCGACTGGGGCCAGCCGATGCATGCTTTTGATTACGATAAGATTAAGGGCGCCAAGATGATTTTGCGGCAGTCAAAAAAAGGCGAAAAAATAACCACGCTTGACGGCGTCGAGCGAAAATTACCCGAAGGAGTTATCGTTATCGAGGACGGTGACGGCCACTTAATCGATCTTTGCGGAATCATGGGAGCGAAAAACAGCGAAGTGGACGAGAATACCAAGCGTGTTTTACTTTTTGTTCAGGTCTATGACCCAGTCCTAATTCGCAAGTCTTCCATGGCGCTGGGTCATCGGACGGAAGCAGCGCTGCGCTTTGAAAAGGGGATTGATTTTGAAGGGGTAATCCCGGCTCTTTGGGAAGCGGCGGATTTGATGAAGCGATACGCTAACGCCAGAGAAGCTTCAAAATTGATTGATATTTTAAATGTTAAATACGCCGCTAAAGAGGTTCTGGTCGATTATGAAAAAATAAATTTAGTAGCGGGAGTCGAAATCAGCAAAAAAGAAGTGAACGAAATTTTGCGGGGACTGGGCTTTGAATTTTCCGGCCAAAAAGTTAAGGTGCCTTCCTGGCGGTATGACGATGTCGATTTATCAGAAGACTTGGCCGAAGAAGTCATTCGATTTTACGGGTACTATAAATTGCCTGATAAATTATTAACCGGCAATCTGCCCAAAAAAACAAACCAAGGACTATTTTTTTTGGAACTTGTAGTCAAACTTTTCTTAAAGCACCAGGGATTTTTTGAATGCTATACAAATTCGGCGACTAATCAGGCGCTAGCGGGCAGTGGAGCTCTGAAAATAGCCAATCCTTTGACGGAAGAATTTAAGTATTTTAGGACTTCGCTTTTGCCGCAGCTTTCGGAAGTTATAGAAAAGAATCTTGGTTATAGCGACCAAATTAAAGTTTTTGAACTGGCGAGCGTCTATCTAGCTAAAAAAAATGAATTACCGGCTCAACCGCTAAAACTGGGATTGGTGGTCCGGGGAATGAAATTCTTGGAATTTAAAGGAGTTATTGAGGCTCTGCAGAAAGAGATAAGAATAAAAAACCTCCTTAATTTCAATATTCGGGAACAAAAAGACGGTCTCTTAGCGGTAGAGCTGGATTTTGAAGAATTAGCCAGGGTTGTGGAGAGGGCAATCGCTTATCAGCCGCTCTGTAATTTTAACTCGATAAAAGAAGATTTGACTTTCATTATTCCACCGGGCGAGATAACCTATCCGCAGATTGAAAAAATAATTTTAGAAACCGATAAGCGTATTTTAAGGCTCGATTTTAAGGGCATTTATAAAAATTTTTTAACGCTAGCGATTGAATATTTGGACACGGCCAAGCAGATCTCTTCCGGCCAGACGCAGGAGATAAGAAAAGAGATTTTTAACCAGCTCGAAAAGCAGCTGGGAGTTAAACTGAAATTGTAATTTTGAAAATTAAAAATCCCTCCCGTTTGAACGGGAGGGATTTTTTGTCGGCTTGATCAAGCTTTCTCTTTTATTTCTTGGGCTATTTTTTCGATAAATTTTTCTGTTTTCATCGGACCCAAATCTCCTTGGCCGTGCTGGCGGACGGCCACCGTTGCGGCCTCAATTTCTTTATCGCCGATAATCAGAAGGTAGGGGATTTTTTGCCGCTCGCCTTCGCGAATCTTTTTGCCCACCGTTTCACTTTCATTTTTCACTATAACTCGAATATTTTGACTCTTTAGTTCTTGGGCAACTTTGTTGGCGTATTCTTCGTGGCGCGAGGCAATCGGCAGGACCCAGACTTGTTCCGGGGCTAGCCAGGCTGGAAAAGCTCCGGCAGTTTGCTCTACTAAAAAAGCGAAAAATCTATCAAATGAGCCCATGATTGCCCGATGGATAATAACTGGTTTCTCTTTTTCGCCTTTACTGTTAGTAAATTCCAGGCCGAATTTATTAGCCGAATAGAAGTCAACTTGTGCCGTGGCGATTGAGTCTTCTTTGCCCAGAACATTTTTGATTTGGACATCGATTTTCGGGCCATAAAAACTGGCTTCGCCTTCACCGACTACATATTTAACGCCGAACTCTTTTAGCGCTTCTTCCGTCACTTGGCCTGCTTCTGTCCACATTTCTTTGTTCTCGATGTCACCATATTTCTCTTTGTTATTGAAATCCGGCAGCGACAGGCGGTACCAATAATTTTTAATGTTAAAATCTTCATATACTTCTCGAAATAAGTCTAGTACTTCCAGCAATTCTTTCTTCAGGTCTTCCTTAGCGCAATAAATATGGGAATCGTTTTGAGTAAAGCATCGGGCGCGGATTAGTCCGGTTAAAACGCCCGAACGTTCAAAACGATGGCAAAGTCCGAACTCGGCCATTCTTAGGGGCAGATCTTTGTAACTCAGGGGTTTGTTGTTATAGATCATATGGTGGTGCGGGCAATTCATCGGTTTCAAATAGTATTTTTCGCCTTCAATATCAATCGGGCTATACATATCATCATGATAATGAGCTAGGTGTCCGGAAGTTTCGTAAAGTTTTTTATGCGTCAAAACCGGCGTGTAAACATATTTATAGCCGCGTTCCAGCTCCTTGGCGTACATATAATCTTCCAATTTCTTTCTGATGAACGCGCCTTTGGGCAGCCATAACGGCAAGCCCTTGCCGACATCTTCGGAGATCATAAATAGTTCCATCTCTCTGCCTAATTTCCGATGATCGCGTTTTTCGGCCTCTTCCAGCATCTTTAAATAATCATCTAATTCTTGTTTGGTTTCAAAAGCTACGCCATAGATTCGGGTAAGCATTTTGTTTTTCTCATCGCCGCGCCAATAAGCCCCGGCAATTTTGGTCAGTTTGAAGGCTTTTGAATTGATCTCTTTCGTCGAGTCAACATGCGGGCCGGCGCAGAGATTATCAAAGCGGTCGGATTTGTAAAAGCTGACTTTTTTCTCTCCGGCTGTTTTTAAATCATCGATAAGCTCGGTTTTATACGGGTCTTGTTTATAGAAATCGTAGGCTTCGGCAAAGTCGACATGGCGTTGTTCAAATTTTATATTTTTTTTGATCAGCTCTTTCATCCGTTTTTCTAGCCGCGGTAAAATTTCCGGAGTAATTGCTTCCGGCGGGTCGTAGTCTTGATAGAATCCGTTTTCGATGGTCGGGCCAACGCCAAGACCAGTTTGCGGATATAATTCTTGGACGGCCATGCTCATTAAATGCGATAAAGAATGGCGGATTGCTTCTAGCTTGTCATTTTTATTCTCCATGAGTTTATTTTAAAATTTAATAAAAATTGCCCAAAAATTACTTGATGCTGAGACTCCGCTTCGGCGGGGTGGTTCCACTCAGCTTCCCGTAATTTCTGGGCACTTTGCGAGCCTGTATCGCCGGCGTCTGGCGGAGCTCAATGGTTGGTTAAGCCATCTCGTCACTCTCTGATAAATTTTAGAATCCTTTTTCCATATCTTTATTTTATGCCTTTTGATTAAAAATTGTCAAATCTCGCGAGAAGCTTATTCAGGCGGTATAAAATTTATTCCGGGATAAATAAAAAAGGCCGCAGACGCAGGGCGGCCTAGTTAACTCTCCCGTGAGAGCTAAATTTATAATTTGGATTGAAGGATTCAAAAATTCTCTTGCCGTGTTTGGTAATGATGGCACGAGTCTTGCAGCTGCCATAATCAACCATTCGGAGCTTGCCATCTTGAAAACAAAAATTATTTCGCTCTCCAAAATGATGGAGATCTTCATTGGCGTTTTTGTCGGTCAGGAACAAGAGCTGCCAAAAAAGTTCGCTTTCTGGAAAATCGCATGGTTTCCCGTATTTTTGGATATTCAGAAACCCAAAGAGCGAAAAATAGGTCGGTTGCAGCAGGGGATTTCCCGTTTTTTTGTGGAAATAGTACTCGTTCCAGTTTTGGTATATCGCTTTTAGTAAAAGCGACCTGAGGCTGGCGATAGCCATAAACTCTATCGGCCACGAAAAATAGTTTTTAAAATTTTTGCGATCTTTAAGGGTGTAGTGGAGCAATAAACGGATAGCTTTAAATAGATGAATTTTGGGAATTTTTATAGCAATTTTTATGCTCGGGAAAAGAACGGCTATTCGATTTTTGCCTTTTTTGATTTCCATCGGCTTCTCCTTTCGATAAGAACTCCCATAACCTTTATCAGTTTTTTAAGAAAAAGACAAGTTTTTGACGTTTAATTTCAAAATAGACAATGATAAAAAATCCTGGTATTATAAAAAGGAATTATAAGTTTATCATATGCTGGACATAAAATTTGTCAGAGAAAATAAGGAAGCGGTAGCCGGGGCGATTAAAAATAAGGGGCTTTCAGTTGACCTTGAAAAATTGCTCTCTTTAGACGAAAGGAGACGGGAGCTGATAACAAAAATAGAGTCGGCTCGGAGCGAGCAAAAGAAATTGGGGAAAGACAGTATCGACAAGGCTAAAGCTCTAAAAGAGTTGCAGAAAAAAATAGAGGTAGATTTAAATTTGGTTATGGAGGAATATGAAAGCTTAATGCTGCAATTGCCAACTGTTCCATCGCCTGATACGCCCATTGGTAAAAATGCTGATGATAATATTGAAGCGTTAACTTGGGGCGCTATTCCCAAGTTTGATTTTGAGCCTAAGGATCATATTCAGCTGGGCAAAGACCTGAATATTTTAGATCTGGAACGGGGAGTAAAGGTGGGGGGATACCGCGGGTACTATTTAAAGAATGAAGGAGCACAGTTGGTGATGGCGGCGATGCTTTACGCGTTAAATAAAATGGTGAGCAAGGGCTACGCGCCGATGATTGTGCCAACGCTAGTTCGGGAATTCGCCTTATTCGGCAGTGGCTATTTTAACGGTAAAGAATACGACTCGGACAAAGACGAAATTTATCAAGTAGCCAATAAAGATAAAGAAGCTGACGGTTCTCAAAGCAGGGAGAAGAAATTTCTAGTGGGGACGGCTGAACCGTCGCTCTTAGCTTACCATTCGGGTGAGGTTTTAAAAGAAGAAAATTTGCCGATGCGTTTTTGCGGGTTCAGTCAGTGTTACCGCAGCGAGATTGGCTCTTATGGCAAAGACACCAAGGGGATTTATCGGGTGCATGAATTTATGAAAGTTGAACAAGTGGTTTTCGCGCCAGCCGATATTGACTCGGCTAATAAATTGCAGGAAGAGATGGTCGGAATCAGCCGGGAACTTCACGAGGATCTCGGTTTACCGTACCGTTTGCTCAAAATTTGCACCGGCGATATGAGCCCGGGAAAATACCGGGCATTTGACATTGAAACCTGGATGCCGGGACTTAATCGCTGGGGCGAGACCGGCTCGGCCAGCAACTTTTTAGATTGGCAGTCGCGGCGGCTAGACGTAAGATATAAAACTAAAGACGGGCAAACCAAATTTGCTTATTTATTAAATAACACAGCCTTGGCTTCGCCCCGGACATTTATTGCAATCTTGGAAAATTATCAGCAGGCGGACGGTTCCGTAAAAATTCCCAAAGTCTTACAGTCGTATATGGGCGGGATAGAGGTCATAAAAAAATAGGGATATTTTAAAAATAAAAAAAGGCATGAGTGTCCTCGCGCCTTTTTAATTTTATAAATTTGTGAGGGTTGCTATTTCCCCCAGTCGCTTCGCAGAAGACCGAAAAGAATTTCATCCCGGTAGAGGCCGTTTTTAAAAATCTTTTGACGTTGGCGGCCCTCCTTTTTGAAGCCGAGCTTGAGGTGCATATTAACGCTTCGTCTGTTAAAACTGAAAGCGCTGGAATCGATACGATGAAGGTTTAACTGATTAAACCCAAAATTAATCATCAGTCTGGCTGCTTCGGTCCCGTAACCGGATTCATGATAATCTTTGTCGCCGATAAAAATGCCAAAGGTTGCGCGGCGGTCTTTGTGGTCAATCTTGTTGAGCGCGATATTGCCAATCGGTTTTCCGTTAACCGGCGTTTTGGTTACGATTGTTAAAACGATGTCATTTTTTGATTTGCTGATGTCGTCAATCCATTGTTTCTCGGTCGCAAGAGTCATCGGAGAATAGATGAGCAGATACTGATTGATTTCCTGGTCGTTGACCCACTCCTGAAAGAGGGGAGCATCTTCTTCTTTGACGGGTCGCAATCCCACTTTTTCTCCTTCTAGAAACATAATACATTCCTCCTCCTCAGCTTTTTTATTGGTAAGTAACTGCTAATAATTTAACATATTTTTTTGATATTTGTCAAATAAAATTTATTTCGTTGAAGAGGTCGATTATTGCCGAATCTTTTGATATAATAAAAACGTTAATTATTAATAGGCGTATATGTCCAGATTCTTAATTAAAGATGCTAAACAAAAAGCCGGAGAGAAAATTTTAATCATGGGCCGGGTTATGAATGTTCGCAAATTAAGCGCGGTAACTTTTTCGCAGCTGCAGGATTACACCGGTTTCATCCAGGTTGTCTGGGAAAAAGAGGTCGAGGTCAAGGCGGGAGATGTTATAGAAGTAACGGGAACGGTTAAGATTGACGAACGGGCTAAAGGCGGGTGTGAAATCTTGGGCGAAAAATTAATGATGATTAATACCAGCGTTGAAGACTTACCGATTGATTTGTCGAAGAAAGACATTAATTTGCAGCTGTCAACGCTGCTTGACTGGCGGTCTTTATCTTTGCGCCATCCGAAAATTCAGGCGATCTTCAGGCTTTACGATCTCCTGCTTAAGCACTATGGCCTGGTTATGCGCGATAACGGTTTTACGGAAATTAAAACGCCTAAGATCTTGGGGGCGGCGAGCGAAGGCGGCGCAAATTTTTTCAAAATAAAATATTTCGAACAGTCGGCTTATCTGGCGCAAAGTCCGCAATTTTATAAGCAAATGATGGTTGGCGTTTTTGAGCGGGTATTTGAAATTGGCTCGACCTTTCGCGCCGAGCCGCACTTTACGACGCGCCATGTTAATGAGTATATCAGCCTGGACGCGGAGATGGGATTTATCAACGGCTTCCAAGACGTAATGGCGATGTTGAATAAATCTTTGATCGAAGTTTTTGAGCGCGTCAAAGAAGAAGGCGCGGAGTTTTTGTCGCTGTATAATGTTGACGATATTTCAGTCCCTAAAGAAATTCCGGCAATTAAATTAGCGGAAATCAGGGAGATTATAAAGAAAAAATATAATCATGACATTGCCGAGGAGACGGATATCGACCCGGAGGGGGAACGCTTGGCCGGCCGCTGGGCCAAGGAAGAATTCAATTCGGATTTTGTTTTTATCACGCATTATTTTTGGAAAGATAAACCGTTTTATACTATGCCGTCGACCGGAAATCCCGGAGAGACGGAAGGTTTTGACTTGTTGTACAAGGGAATGGAGATTACCACCGGCAGCCAGCGCATCCATAAATACGACGAGCTGATTGCCAATATGAAAAAGAAGGGAATAAAGCCTGACGGCATGGAATATTATTTGGATGTTTTTAAATTTGCTATGCCGCCTCATGGCGGCTGGGGAATGGGTTCGGAACGTTTAATCCAGCAGATGCTGGGGCTTGGCAGCATCAAGGAGGCGATTCTTTTTCCGCGGGATGTTAAACGATTAAGTCCGTAATCTTCCGATTTTGTTATCGGCTGGCGCATAATCAAATTTTAAAAACCCACTTACTTGGCGGGTTTTTAAAAACATAGATTAATGCCGAATAAGAAAAACTCTTGCGCAAAATCGTTTTGGACTCGGCCGTAAACTGGATTTCTTAATTAATTTGAGGTAAAATTTTTCATATGGATTCTCAATCTGGCTCGAAAAATTCACCTAATCTTGAGGGCGGTGAAAAACGAGTCAATCTTTATCGCTTTATCGCAGAGGCCTTAGCTTGTGGGGAAGCGAGTCGGTGATTAAAAGGGCAAATGAAATGCGCATCTTAAAAGTTAACCCGGAAAATTTAAGAGATTCGGAGGAGGCAATTGTGGAGGCAGCTAAAGTTATGCTGGCTGGTGGCACAGTAATTTTTCCGACCGACACGGTTTATGGCCTGGGATGCGACGCGACCAGCGAAGACGCGATTAAGAAAATTTTTAAAATTAAGGGCCGCAGCGAAGAGAAGCCGCTGGCAGTAATCGTGCGCGATCTGGCTATGGCTAAAAAAGTCGCAACGGTGGAGCGAAAAATTGAGAAAGCGCTGGGTGTCGTTTGGCCGGGTGCCGTGACGGTAATTCTGTGGCGGAAATATAAGTTGCCGAAAATTTTAACGGCTCGCGAGCAAACGATTGGTTTGCGGATTCCCGACTATAAATTGACGCATCTTTTGTCCGAAAATATGGGTCGGCCATACGTCGCAACCTCGGCTAATGTTTCGGGCCAGCAGGCAACCACCAAAATTGAGCAAGTCATAAAATCTTTTGAAAAAAATATTCATAAGCCGGATTTAATTCTAGACGCCGGTGACCTGAAATTTTGCGAACCGTCAACCGTTTTAGATCTGTCTAGCGAAAAACCGAAGATTGTCAGGATCGGACCGGTGAATAAAAACAAGTTGCTTGAGATATTATCAATTTAGAGCTTATTTTCTTTTGCGTCGGTCTAGGCAAAAGAGAATGATTTTTTTATGAGCTTTTTGGATATAGATTATTATTTATTCCAACAAATAAATGGTCTAGCCGGCCATTGGGCTTGGCTGGATTGGCCGAATATCTACTTGGCCAGCTATTTACAGTATCCGCTGGTCGGCTTTTTGCTGATTTATTTATTTTTAGGCAAAGACAGGCAAGAAAAATTAAAAAATCGGTTGATGCTCTCTGGCGCGTTGGCGGCGGCGCTGACAGCTCGTTTTATAATTGCCACCTCTTTCTATCATTTTTTTATGCGCTTGAGGCCTTTCGTGGACGGCGCCGCCAATCAGCTTATTTATTATGACAGCACGAAATCTTCTTTTCCTTCGGGCCACGCTTCTTTTTTCTTTGCTTTGGCGACGGTGATTTTTTTGTACAATAAAAAATTAGGGATTTTGTTTCTGGCCGCAGCAACCTTAATTAGTTTGGCGCGCGTGTACGTTGGTGTCCATTATCCATCGGATATTTTAGCGGGAGCGATTTTTGGTATCCTGGTCGGTTGGCTAGCCTACTATTTGATAAATCGTTATCAAAATAAAAAAGCCCGCTAAGGGCTTGCAAGAAATATAGGGGTGCTCTGGCGAGCACCCCTTTTGGCTATTTGGCGCGATTACATATTTGTTGGGCTGTTTCCTCCAGCTTCCTAATGGAGGCTAGCCTCTCTTCTTTCCGTCCCCGAGAATGATAGAGGATCAGGTAAGTCTTATCCATGACGCTGTAGCCGGAATGCTTGGTTTCATCAAGGATGGAGCAAAATCCTTCGTCAGACAGAAGAGAGAGGTTTGATGAGCAACTATGGCCCAACCTGATGGCCTCCCATTTTATCCATTTTCCCTTTTCTGACAGGATTAGATTGGTGTAGTTTACCGGCAGGCCGCCTCCTTTTCCAAAAGGAGAATGCTGCAATGTGAAGATAAAGAACCCGCGAGTTTTTTTGTTGATTTGATCGGCCGGAGAGAACGTCATGCCGGCATCCGTAATTTCAATTGCTCCATGGCAGTTAAGCCATTCGCCGTCCACGATGATTTGTTCGACGGTTTTCAATCCGTCGATATACTTGAAATGCGGATCAGCGAGGTAGAGGAACTTTTTGATAATCTCCGCCCAGATTTTATTAGAGATTTCTCTCTTTCCCGGTAATCCGCCGTGGAAAAGAAAGTATTCCAGTTCGTAGTCGGTTATTCGGCTGTCGGGCGTGCCCATTAGCTGCTTTTTCTGCTTTTGACTGGTGGACGCATCCATTGTCAGTCTCCTTTCTTTGTCTGGGGTTTTTATTTGTTAATGAACGGCTAGCCGCTAAGCATTTCCTCCTCTCTCGCTGGATTTTGTTGATTGGATATTATTACGGCACCGGTTCCTTGTCAAACAGAAAACGCTTCTAAAAAGCGTTTAATTTAGTGCCGCGGGAGAGAATCGGCTTCGACTCTCGTCCCGCCGTTGCGCTTCTCGGTCTGGCCGCCGCCTCGTTAAATTTTCTGTTGAAAATTTTAGCTCCGGCGTTCGATTCTCTCGCGCCAGCCAAACAGTTGGCTGGCTCCGCGGCATAAAAAAATAACCCTAACGGGTTACTCTTTTCTAGTGCAGTATTCTTGAGTTAGTCCGAACGCATTTCGCCGCCTGCGGCGGCGAGGAAATCCCCCCGCGAAAATTCGGAAATGCGGCGGAGCCGCACCGCTGACAATTTCAAGTTTTTCTTTGGCGGCAAAATTAAAACTTCAAGGTTTTAATTACTTCTGAAATAGCATCAATCTGCTTACGAATTTCTGGGGTTGCCTTAGATTCGTCAGAGAGGAAGTCGGTCGAGTAATCAGATGTGGAATATACCTCGATTACTTCCAGCCACTTATTTCCTCCGCGATTCAAAATGTAATTTCGGTTCGGATAATCAGCGCGAGGAATTCCGTTAATAAGTCGAACTGCCTTTTCTCCGCCGACAAGCACAATCGTACAATCAGAAGTTGATTTACTATCGAAATAAGACGAAATTTTGCATGACGAATTTACTGGCAATTTTAACGCCTCTCGCGCTGATGAAAGCGAAAACGGGAAAGGTGTGCCAGGACCTTCCAACGTATCATTCCATTCCTTCACACTTTCGTCAGTGAAGGTGAAGAGTAAAACATTTGCAGTTGTTATTGTTGGTAAAGAAATTTCATCTACAACATATGCATTTCTATAAGGAGCAGGCGGAGAAGATTGACATTTCGTATCACAAGGATACTGAATGGAAAAATTGTAGTTTGAGTTGGTATAGGTTTTCCAGCCGCTCTTTACCACAGGTGATGGAGTTGACGAAGGAGTGGTTGTTTTTGCCGGGGTCGGTGTTGGCGAAAGACTTGTAGTGGGGGTAGGCGTTTGTTGAGCAACAGGTTCCGACTTTTTAACAAAAATAAAGTATCCAACTGCACCAACAATAATGGCAACAATCACTATGACCAAAACAATATTCGCAAACCCTTTTTGATTCATATTCATAAATTTATTAGTTATTTTTTCGACTTATGATTAAAAAATTTTCTTCCCTCAAAATTAAAATATGGTTCGAGCCGATGTTTTTCTCCGGGTTCTTTTGCGGTTTTGAGCGGTGCGGCTCCGCCGCATTTCCGAATTTTCGCGGGGGGATTTCCTCGCCGCCGCAGGCGGCGAAATGCGTTCGGACTAACTCAAGAATACTGCACCACGTAGGAAAAGTCAAAGAGTTTTGGTTCGCCTCGCTTCGCTCGGCGACTAATTTGTATTCAATTTTGGGGGTAAAAACGAATTCGCAATTTCGCATTTTGGGGGAAGAAAATTTTTTAATCCTTATTTTCTAAAACTTATGAAATACATATTATACGCTCGCAAATCTACCGAAGAAGATGACCGACAAGTGTTAAGTATTGAAGCGCAACTCGTAGAGTTGCAAGAGTATGCCGCCAAAGAAAAACTTGAAATTGTCGCCTCGCTATGCGAGGCCAAAACCGCAAAAGAACCCGGGCGAATGAAATTTGCAGAAATGTTGGCATTGATTGAGAGGGGGAAAGCAGACGGAATAATTTCGTGGCATCCCGATAGATTGGCTCGCAATTCAGTGGACGGCGGAAAGATTATTCATTTTGTAGATCGCGGCTTGATTAAATCCCTAAAATTTCCCTGCTTCTGGTTTGAGCCAACGCCACAAGGCTTGTTTATGCTCAATATCGCGTTTGGTCAATCAAAATATTTTGTAGATAATTTGCGAGAGAATGTTAAGCGAGGATTACGCCAAAAAATACGCAACGGTACTTGGCCCGGCTGGGCTCCGGTGGGCTATATTAACAATCCTAAAACACGTGGTATTGATGTTGATAACGAGAAAGCTTCTAAGATAGCAAAGATGTTTGAGTTGTACGCCACCGGAGCATATACACTCCATTCTCTCGCAAATTGGTGTAAGGAAAATGGCTTGGTTGGAAATCTCGGAAAACCGCTTGTTATCGCCAACATCCAAAAAAATCTACAAAATATTTTCTACTTGGGCTTAATGAAATGGAAGGGGGAAATTTTTGAGGGAAAACACGAGCCGTTAATCTCAAAGAAACTTTTTGATAAATGCCAAGAGGTGATGAATAAGCGCGGTAAAGTTCAAGAAGTTAGAAAACATAATTTTGCTTTTCTTGGCCTCTTAAAATGTTCCTCGTGTGGTTGCTCAATTACCGGAGAACGACAAAAAGGTCATAACTATTACCGATGTACAAAAAAGAAAGGTTTGTGCCAAGAAAAACATTATTTGCGAGAAGAAGCATTGACCGAGCAAATCAAAAACTTTCTTCAAAAAGTTTCTTTGTCGAGCCAAGACACCGAAAAAATTTTGGCGGCGTTGGATAGCGAACAGGATAAAGCGAGAGAGGACGCACAAGCCGAAGTTGGTGTTCTGAAAGAGCAGTTAGTGCAGATTGAGGCAAAACTTCAAAAACTTTTAGACATCTATTTGGCAGACGCTTTATCCACAGAAGAATACGCCGCCAAAAAACAAGGTTTGTTGTCTCAAAAACTAGCCTTGACCGAAAAAATCACCGACTTTGAGACAAAAGGGTTGTCTTGGCTCGAACCGGCTCATGAGTTCGTAAAATCCTTGAATCAAGCCGCGAAATTGATTGAATCAGATAATCTTTCCGAATTGCCAACATTTCTGAAAAACATCGGCTCGAACCATATTTTGCGAAATTGCGAATTCGTTTTTACCCCCAAAATTGAATACAAATTAGTCGCCGAGCGAAGCGAGGCGAACCAAAACTCTTTGACTTTTCCTACGTGGTGCCGCGGGAGAGAATCGAACTCTCATGCCTTTCGGCACGCGATTTTGAGTCGCGCGCGTCTGCCTATTCCGCCACCGCGGCCTGATTCAATTTTCTGTTTCATTTTAACTATCCGACCCCCTTTTGTCAATTTGATTTTTGTTGTAAGATATGGGTAATGGCAAAAATAATTAGCGTTGTAAATCAAAAAGGCGGCACGGGAAAAACAACCACGACTACCAACTTGGCCGCTTTTTTAGCGGCCCTTGGAAAGTATGTTCTGCTGGTTGACCTGGACCCTCAAGCGAATGCCACCAGCGGACTAGGTTTTGAGCCGGAGAATTTGGAAAAAAATCTTTATCATAGCCTGACGGAGGAGTCTTATCCCGAAGATGTCATTCGGCGGACGAATTTATTCGGCTATGATTTAATTCCGGCTGGTGGCGATTTAGCCGGCGCCGCGATTGAATTAGTTAATTTACCCGAGCGGGAATTTCGGCTTTATAATTTGCTGCACCGGGTGCGGACTAACTACGATTATATTCTAATTGATTGCCCGCCGAGTTTAGGCCTGCTGACCATTAACGGTCTAACGGCAGCGGATGAAATCCTGGTGCCGGTGCAATGTGAATATTACGCGCTTGAAGGGTTGGGGCAGCTTTTAAAAACGGTGAATTTAATTCAGGACAATCTGGGCCGCGATTTGCGAATTAAGGGCGCTTTGCTGACGATGTTTGATAAACGTAATAAACTTTCACAGCAGGTTGCCAAGGAAGTCCGTTTGCATTTTCCGGGTTATGTTTTTGATTCTGTGATTCCCCGGTGCATCCGCTTGGCCGAAGCGCCTAGCTTTGGCAAAACGATTTTTCAACACGAGCCGAATTCTTTGGGCGGCCGGGCCTATCGTCAACTGGCGGAAGAAATAATTAAAATGGATAAGGATCCCGGTAACAATTTAAATAAAATCATAATCTAATTTTTTATGACAAATTTAGGCAAGGGTTTGCAGTCATTAATTCCGCCAAAACAGCGATCAGCTGAAGTCGATTATCCAAAAATTTCTCAGCCGTTGCGCGACCGCAAGGAGAGCGTCTTTGATATTGAAGTCGGCAAGATAAAAGATAATCCTTATCAGCCGCGCTATGAAATGGAAGAGGCCGGATTAAGAGATCTGGCAGCTTCAATCAAGCAGCACGGCATTTTGCAGCCGATAATCGTAACCAAAAATTATAAGGAGACCGACCGAGGGCAGGGGGTTGAATATCAGTTGGTGGCGGGACACCGGCGTTTAGCTGCGGCGAAAATAGCGGGATTACCGCACGTGCCGGCGATTGTACGCGACTCAACCGATCAGCAAAAACTGGAGCTGGCTTTAGTGGAAAATCTTCAGCGGGCTGATTTAAATGCGGTTGAACGGGCCAGAGCTTTCAAAAGATTACAGGAAGAATTTGATTTGACGCACGAGGAAATCGCCAAAAAAGTGGGAAAAAGCCGGGAGTATGTTTCAAATACTTTGCGACTAATTAATTTGCCCGAAGCGATTCAGCAGGGTTTGCAACAGGGAAAAATTTCTGAAGGCCACGCCCGGACGATTGCCGGCATAAAAAACCCAGCAGCTCAGGCGGCCTTATTTGATGAAGTCGTAAAAAATAATTTATCGGTCAGGCAAATTGAACAGCGGGCGCGGGAGGTTTACGTTCAGGCTCATAAGCGCAAAGTTGTTTTTGATCCAGAAATTAAAAAAATTGCTCAACGGTTGGAGCTTTATTTGGGCAAGCGGGTTCAAGTTAAAAAGAGCGGCGTGGGCGGGCGATTATCCGTCGATTTCGAGAATAAAAACGAATTGGAAGTTCTGGTTCAAAAAATTATAAGTTAAAAATTCGTAATAGTCAGAAATATTTTTTAACGAACTAAAAAATCACCAAGGCTCAATTTTGGTGATTTTTTATTATCAAAGATAATTGCTTGATATCGCCAGGACGGTTATTCTTTTCTCCAGTTAACGTTAATTATCCGGGAAGTATCTTTTATCTTTATCAAATTGTGGCAGTCTTTTTTGTGAACGCTAATGCGTTGATTAAGCGTTATATATCCGGCGATTTCATCGGGCGGCTGGGGGTGGCAGCATTTGGCTAAGATCGTGGCAATCTTAGGGTCGCCGTCAACCTCGATGATCGCTTTTGTCTTTATCGGGCGAGCGGGAAGCGGGGTCTGGGCTTTTAGGCTTTCTTTTTTCAGTTCATCTTTATTTTCTTCGCCCACCAGGATATTCTGGTTTTTCAGGAGCCATTGGCGGATATGGCTTTGAGCTTGATGGGTTTTGACGAATTTTAACCAGTCGCGGGAAGGCCGGCTTTGCTTCTGGGTAATAATTTCAACTACTTGGCCGTTTTGCAGTGGTGTATCAAGTGCTACCATTTTTTCGTTAATCTTGGCTCCCTGGCAATGATGGCCGATATCCGAGTGAATGTGGTAGGCAAAATCAAGCGGGGTGGCACCCTCTGGCAAATCGATAATGTCTCCGTTTGGCGTAAAAACAAAAATGCGGTCTTTAAAGAAATCAATTTTAAGAGATTGAAAAAAATCTTCCGGTGAAGCATTCGTCTCTTTTTGCCATTCTTGGAGCTGCCTGATCCAGCGCAATTCCTTGGCTGGCGCCGGCGTAAAGATTTTTTTAATATAAGCCTTAAGTCCTTTCTGCTCCGAGTAATACCAGTGAGCCGCAATGCCGCGTTCAGCCTCTTCGTGCATTTTCAGGGTGCGGATCTGAATTTCGGTGATTTTTCCTCCCTGGCAGAAAACGGTAGTATGGATTGACTGATAACCGTTGGGTTTGGGCAGGGCGATATAATCTTTAATTCGGCCCGGCAACGGACGCCAAAGTTTGTGGATTAAGCCAAGAACAGCATAACAATCCTCAATGGTGTCGACAATAATTCGCAGCGCGACCAGATCATAGATTCGGTTGAGATTCATTTCATATCGCTGCAGCTTGCGGTAAAGGCTCCAATAGTGCTTGGCCCGCCAATGGATTTCTTTTAATTTAATACCTTCCTTTAGTATTTCTTTTTTCAGATCGGGGGCGATTTTAGCCAGATAATTTTCTCGTTCGGTAAACTGTTCGCGGACCTGATTGATTAGCCAGTCGTATTCCCCGGGCATTAAATAGCGGAAGCTAAGATCTTCGAGTTCTCCTTTGATCTGGCCGATGCCCAAACGGTCAGACAAGGGGGCGTAAACATTAAGTGTCTCCGCAGCAATCCGCTGTTGCTTTTCGGGCGGCTGGAAATTTAAGGTGCGCATATTATGCAGGCGATCGGCAAATTTTATCAAAATAACCCGGATGTCTTTGGCGATTGCCAAAAACATTTTTCGCAAATTTTCCATGGCGCGTTCAATGCCATGGTATTTGATTTTTCCTATTTTGGTTACGCTCGAAACTAGCGAAGCGGTTTCTTTGCCGAATTCTTTTTCCAGTTCTCGTTCGCGTTCTTCCAGGGCAACTTTATCATCTTCAATGTCGTCTAGGACGTCATGAAGAAGGGTGGCGGCAATGGTTTTGGAATCGACTTTCAGATCGGTCACGATCTCGGCGGCGGCCAGGCAGTGTGAAATATAATCTTCGCCGGAAAGCCTTTTTTGTCCCTGATGAATTTTTGCGGCAAAATTATAAGCTCGCTCGATTAGATCAGTATCGCAGCCAGGGTTGTTGCTTTTGCATCGGTTAATGAGTTTTTGCAAATTAGCTTCTGGCATAATAATAGAGGAAATAATTAATCTTCTATTTTAGTCCGGCCTTCTTTATATTTGCATTCTTTGTTGCTGCATTTTATGCCGGTCTTATGTTCAACCAGCAATGAATTGCAGTCCGGGCATTTTTGGCCGGTCGGTTTATCCCAAAGGGCAAAGTCGCAATCGGGGTAGCGGGAGCAAGCATAAAAGGTCTTGCCGCGGCGGGTTCGCTTGGTGACCAGCTTGCCCTCAACGCATTTTGGACAAAAAAATCCGAGGCTATTATCCAGACTTTCGGTATAGCGGCATTCGGGAAATTTTGAACAAGCGTAAAATTTACCAAAGCGGCTGGTACGCAGCAACAGGGGGGCGCCGCATTTAGGGCAAACTTTATCGGTCTGCTCCGGCACCGGTTTTTGATCGGCCACGTTGTCGTATTTTTCACCCAAGTTTTTTTTGAAAGGTTCGTAAAACTCTTTTAAGACTTCTGTCCACTTAATCTGGCCCTCAGCAATTTTATCAAAATCTTCCTCAATGTGGGCGGTAAATTTAATATCCACTATTTCGGGAAAATGTTCAACTAAAATATCGTTGACGGTAAAACCGATTTCGGTAGGGGAAAAGCGCCGATTTTCATCTTTATTGACATAATTCCGGTCTTGAATGGTCGTGATGGTCGGCGCATAGGTTGATGGCCGGCCAACGCCTTCGCTTTCAAGCGCCTTGATTAAAGATGCCTCATTATAACGAGCCGGCGGCTGGGTAAAATGTTGGTTAGGCAATAATTTTTGAAGATCAAGCGATTCGTTTTTTTCCAGCGGCGGCAAAATCGTTTCCTGGACTTTTCCGTTGTAAATTTTCAGAAAACCGTCAAATTTTATTTGCGAGCCGTTAGCGCGCAAAATATAAGAATTTTTATTTTTTGCCTCAACATCAGCGGCGATAGTTGTTAAAACGGCATTGGCCATTTGGCAGGCGAGTGTCCGCCGCCAAATTAAATCATAAAGTTTGAATTGTTGCGGCGTAAGATAAGCTTTGATTCTCTCCGGCTCGTAGGAAATATTCGTCGGTCGAATAGCTTCATGCGCTTCTTGGGCTCCTTTGGATTTTGTTTTATAAATCCGAGGCGATAACGGCAAATACTCTTTGCCGAATTCTTTTTTTATATAGTTGCTAATCGATTCAACGGCTTCCTGGGCCAGATTAGTTGAATCGGTTCGCATATAAGTAATCAATCCGCCCGACCCGTCTTTGCCCAAATTAATGCCTTCATATAATTGCTGGGCAATCTGCATGGTTTGCTTAGCCGAAAAATAAAGCTTATTAACGCCTTCCTGCTGAAGCGTGCTGGTCACAAACGGCGGTGCCGGATATTTTTGAACGTCTTTTTTCTCAATCCGGCCAACCTTATAGATTGCCTTTTCCAGATCCTCTGTAATTTTTTTCGCTTCGGCCTGCGTTTTTATGCCAAGTTTGGGAACGGCGGCATCATTAATTTTCGTTAGCGAAGCCGAGAATTCATCCGGGTCATTTGAGCTCTGTTCGTCTGATCGGGATTTGGTCAAGGCGGGAGATTTCGAGTCGGCTGTTTTTTTGAGCAGAGCTTCAATGCTCCAATATTCCTCTGGTTTAAAGGCTTTAATTTCTCGTTCCCGTTCGACGATTAGCCGTACCGCGACCGACTGAACTCGTCCGGCCGAAAGTCCTTTGGCAACCTTTTTCCATAAAAAAGGAGATAATCCATAGCCGACCAGCCGGTCCAGTATTCGGCGAGCTTGTTGGGCGTCAACCATGTTCATATCGATTGAGCGAGGATTTTTCAGCGCTTCTTCAATCGCTTTTTTTGTAATTTCGTGAAAGACGATGCGTTCAATTTCTTTGCCTTTCAGGTCCAGGGCATAAGTCAGGTGCCAGGAGATGGCTTCTCCTTCCCGGTCTTCGTCGGTCGCCAGAATCACTTTTTTTGTTTTGGGTAAAAGTTTTTTGATTTCGGCTAAGCGTTTTCTGGCCAAGAGCGAAACAACATACTTAGGTTCAAAATTATTTTCAACATCCACTCCCAGCTTGCCCTTAGGCAAATCGCGGACATGCCCGAAAGATGATTTAACCGAAAAACCAGCCGGCAAAAAATGCTGGATGGTTTTAGCTTTGGTAGGAGATTCGACGATAATTAAATTCATAATGTTAACATTATAGCGGACTTTTGTTATTTCTCAAAATTTTGATATTTTTTTCTTTCAAGCTATACTTGCAGATAGCGAATGCGTTATAACAGATATTCTTTTATTAGGCAAATTTATAAAGATGAACAATAAGAAAATTTTAATAATTTGCGTGTCAGCGCACCACGGCAATACCTTAAAGATAGCCGAGGCGATAAGCCGGGCATCCGGGGCTAAAATTATTAAGCCAGCTGAAATTGATAATGAAAATTTAGCCGACTACGATTTGATTGGTTTGGAGTCGGGTATTTATAATCGCCGGCACCATCAATCTTTATTTGACTTAATCGCCAGATTGCCGATTCAAAATCGAAAAAAGGCTTTTGTTTTTTCCACGAATACTTTCGGTTTGGCGGCCCTTCATGATCCGCTTAAACTGAAGCTGGCCGAAAAAGGATTTGAAGTCGTCGGAGAATTTACTTGCCGGGGATTTATAAATCACGGCTTTCTAAAATATTTGTTTGGCGGACTTAGCCAGGGAAGGCCTAATCAAGGCGATCTGCGGGCGGCTGAAGGATTCGCGGAGAGATTGTAAAAATATATAAATCAAATAAAAAAGAACAAATTTTATTGTTCTTTTTTATTTGGCGGCAATTTTGCGCAAATGATAGCGTTAATCAGCGCGCTAAAACATATTGCATCCCGCCAAGATTTTTAATTTTCCCTTTTATTTCCATCAGTGCCAGCGTGGAATTAACCGTCGCAGTGTCTAATCGAGTTTTTTGGACTATTTGGTCGATGACAATCGGTTCGTGAGATAAAATTTTTAAAATAGCTTCCTCCTCCGGTGTTTCGGGCAAAATTTCTTGGGCAATAATATTTTGAGCCAAATTTTTTAAGTTTAATTCTTCCAGAATGTCTTGCGCCGAAACAACCAATTTGGCGCCGGATTTTATTAGGCTATTTGGTCCGACGGAATTGTTTGAGAAGATCGAGCCGGGGACAGCAAAAACTTCACGATTTTGAGACAGAGCGTGATTGGCGGTAATCATTGCGCCTGATTTTTCGGGTGCCTCTACGACAAGCGTTCCCAGGGTTAGTCCGCTTACAATTCGG